>Ga0209376_1000428_pt1 | contig 46878 bp, 52 predicted proteins | sample GraSoiAngelo_134_FD_185891 | JGI IMG/M metagenome (GOLD analysis project Ga0209376, IMG submission 185891) | Grasslands soil microbial communities from the Angelo Coastal Reserve, California, USA - 14_0929_05_30cm (SPAdes) (version 2) | ecosystem: Environmental > Terrestrial > Soil > Grasslands ...
CTTGATGCATGCGCTGACTACACTCACTCGCTGCAGTTCCTTCTGACTCAACGTGAATGTCTCCTGTCTCATAGGGTGACATTTTCACGTTGCCGTTAAGGGGTGACAGAATTATGGAGCTAAGACATTCGGTAATTCGTTCGTTGACGATTCCGGCCAGAAACCTCTATAATTAGGGTTTGTCTTTAGCTCTTGGAGGACTGATGTACGCCGTTATTCAGACCGGGGGAAAGCAGTATCGCGTCGCGCCGGGCGACACCATCCGCATCGAGCGCGTTGATGGCAAAGTAGGGGAAAAGGTGAATTTTGGCTCCGTCCTGGCCGTCCACATGGACGACAAGAAGATTGTATTAGGCGCCGATGCCGGCAAGGCTTCCGTGAGCGGCAAAATCGTCTCGCAAGGCCGCGGCAAGAAGCTCACCGTACTCAAATTCAAGAAGGGCAACCAGTACAAGATTTCGCGCGGGCACCGGCAGAATTACACCGCCGTGCAAGTCAGCGATATCAAACTGTAAGTCTTCACATTCCGCCGGGCATACACCCGGCAGTTTCTCGAAAAGGATTGGGTCATGGCACATAAGAAAGGCGGCGGCTCCTCAACAAACGGCCGCGATTCACATGGGCAGAGGCTGGGCGTCAAGCGCTTCGGCGGGCAGCTCGTCAACGCCGGCACGATTCTGGTGCGGCAGCGCGGCACCAAGCATCAGGCGGGAGAGAACGTCGGTCAGGGCAAAGACGACACGCTGTTTGCAATGGTTACCGGATTCGTGAAGTTCGAGGACAAGGGCCGTCACGGCCGCTTTATCAGCGTCACACCCGCAGGGCAAGCCAAGTCCGCAGCAAACTAGCTGTAATCTGCGGCTGCATTTTGCGGAGGATTCAATCCGCGCCTATTCGCTTCCGCGGTCCGGCCCATTGGACCGCGTTTTTCTTTTCTATGCGGCTGTTAGCCGGGAAACGGCTGGCTCTTAAGGAGTCATATTCCAGTGTTCGTTGATGAAGCCAAAATTTTCGTGAAGGCCGGCGACGGCGGCAATGGTTGCGTGGCCTTCCGTCGCGAGAAATATGTTCCGCGCGGCGGTCCCTCTGGCGGTGACGGCGGCCATGGCGGCAACATTTATCTTGAAGCCAACCCAAACGACAACACGCTGCTGCGATACCGTTACAATCGCGAATTCAAGGCCGATCGCGGACGCCACGGCGAAGGCTCCAACTGCACCGGCCATTCTGGCCAGGACATGATCCTGCAAGTTCCCGTCGGCACGCTTGCCTTTGACGATCAAAGCGGCGCCACCATCGCCGATCTTGCCTCCCCGGGTCAGCGCGTACTGATCGCACATGGTGGACGCGGTGGACGCGGCAATCAGCACTTTGCCAAGCCGTGGCACCAGGCCCCGCGCGAACACGAAGACGGATTCCCCGGGGAAGAGCGCCATCTTCGCCTCGAACTGAAACTCCTTGCCGATGTTGGCCTGGTTGGTTTTCCCAACGTCGGCAAGTCGACGCTGATTTCCGTGATTTCCGCGGCGCGTCCGAAAATTGCGAACTATCCGTTCACCACACTCGAGCCCAATCTCGGCGTCGTCAATGCCGACGGCGGCACCGGTGGGCATGGCAGCGAGCTCGGACGCACTTTTGTCGTTGCTGATCTTCCCGGTCTGATCGAAGGCGCACACTTGGGCGCGGGCCTCGGCATCCGTTTCCTCCGGCACGTCGAGCGCACGCGGCTCCTCGTTCATCTCATAGACACGAGCGACTCCAACGCCGACGATCCCATCCGTTCCTTCGAGCTCATCAACGGCGAGCTGGAAGCCTTCAGCGCGTCCCTGATCGAAAAACCGATGATCGTTGTAGCCACGAAGCTAGACGCCACGACGGACCGCACGCGTCTCGACGCTCTTCGAGATTTCTGCAGGCTGCGGAAATTCGCATTTCACTCCATTTCGGCTGTTGCCGGAGACGGTGTGAAGGAACTCGTCCGCTCCATTGCTGATGCGCTCGAGAAGATTCCTCGCGTCGCTCATGACTCCACTTCTGACACGCTGGTTACCGAGGGTGAGGATGTGAAATCACTATCGGCGTCTGTTAACAGCCCAGCAGTGGCCAGGAACAAACAGCAAGATTCGTGAGAGAATTACTCATGCCGTTTTCGACCATGACTTGGGTTGAGCCGGCAGTGCCTTCTTGGGAGCCTCATTGACCACAGCGCAAGCGCACCGCACCGCCGCAAAGCATCATCCTCGCCGTATTGCGGTTTTTGGCGGCTCCTTCGACCCCATCCACAATGGCCACCTTTCTGTCGCTCGCGCCGCCGACCGGCGTTTTAATTTCGACGAAATTCATTTCATTCCCGCGAGCCGGCCGCCGCACAAGCTGAAGCAGCACCTCGCTCCGTTTCCGCACCGTTTTGCGATGGTCTCGCTCGCGTGCACCGAGCATCCGCACTTCGTTCCTTCGCTTGCCGAAGCCGGCGAGGACTTCAGCGGCACGCAGCTTCACTATTCCGTGGACACGGTGCGCTATTTCCGCCACGTTTACCACGGCGACCGGCTTTCTTTCATCATTGGCGCCGACGCCTTCCTGGACATCCCCATGTGGAAGGAGTATGAAACGCTGCTCACGCTTTGCGATTTCATCATCGCCAATCGCCCTGGAATTCGCCCGGAAGCGCTGCGCCTGGTTATCCCGCCGGACTTGATTGCTCGCGCGGACGAAAAAAAAGAAGCCGATCCGCCTTCCCAGGTTGTCGCACACCTTCACAAGTCCACGATTTATTTGCTCGAAAACGTCTCCAGCGATGTTTCCGCTACTGACGTTCGGCGACAGGCGCACCGTGGCCAGTCCATCCATGGGCTTGTATCCGCGCGTGTCGAGGAATACATTCTCAAACAGGGCCTATACCGGAATCTCAAATGAAATTGGAATCCTTGCCAGAGGGCGTCCGCCTCGCCGTAGAAGCCGCACAAGAAAAGAAAGCCGCGGGCATCACTGTGCTGGACCTCACGGCGGCAGGCGCGTTCACGAATTACTTTATCGTCTGCACGGGCTTCAGCACGCCGCAAGTCCAAGCCATCTGCACCGAAATCGAGGCCCAACTCCATAAAAATCTTGGCCGCTCGCCCGAACATCGCGAGGGACATCGCTCCGCAGAATGGGCGCTGCTGGATTTCGGCGGCTTTGTCGTGCACGTTTTCAGCGAGCAGGCCCGGCGCTACTACGATCTCGAGCGCCTCTGGCGCATGGCCCCCAAGCTCGAACTTCCCGACCGGCCCGATGGTCCTTCTGAACAAGACCTGCCCCGTTCGCAGTTCGGGCATGAACATTTTTCCGGCGAAGCCGTTTCCAACCGGCCACAAAGCGGCCGTTCGCGGCAATGACCGCGGAACGATTGCCGTGGATCTGCGCGGATCCCGCTTCACAACGTCTTCTTGAACTCGCGCAGAAAGTCGCGGTCGCTCCCGCTACGCTCCTGATCACGGGCGAGAGCGGCAGCGGCAAGGATCACCTTGCACGCCTGGTTCATGAACTTGGTCCACGCCGCGACGCTCCGTTCCTGAAAATCGATTGCGCCAGCCTTCCGGCGCAGCTTGTCGAAAGCGAGCTCTTCGGCCATGAGCGCGGCGCTTTCACGGGGGCTGTTGAACGCAAGTTGGGCCGCTTCGAGCTAGGCGGCAACGGCACCATTGTTCTCGATGAAGTCGCCGCGCTTTCGCCCGAAGCGCAAGGGAAACTTCTCCGAGTTTTGCAGGAGCGCACGTTTGAACGCCTTGGCGGTACGGAAACTCTTCGCATCGAGGCGCGCCTAATTGCTCTCACCAACGTCGATCTTCCCGCCGCGGTGAAATCCGGCAGCTTTCGGGAAGACCTTTATTTCCGGCTGAATGTTTTGTCTCTCGCAGTTCCCGCGCTTCGCGAGCGCCGCGCCGATATCCTGCCTCTTGCCGATCATCTTCTCGCGACGCTCCGCTCTGTCCACTCACGCCCCAATGTGCAATTGAGTGATTCTGCGCGCCGCATGCTCGCCGCTTACGCCTGGCCCGGGAATGTCCGTGAACTGCGCAACGCTCTCGAGCGTGCGGTGGTTTTCTCACGCTCCGGCCGCGCCACCGGCAGCGGGCCTGAACTCCTCGAAGCCGAAGATTTTCCGGAAAATGTGCGCGCCGCCGCGCCGGGGGCTCCTAGCCCGGTTGCCGGGCTCCGCACGCTTGAGGAAGTCGAGCGCGAAGTCATCGCCGCCACCCTCGAAGCCACGCATTACCAGATTAGCCGCTCCGCTGAAGCCTTGGGCATTAGCCGCAAAACGCTCCTCGAAAAGCGCAAGAAGTATGGTTTGAAGTGAAACTCCGCCTGCTCATGCTCGGAAAAACGCGCCGCCCCGAGATGCGCGCTATTCTCGACGATTACGTAAAACGCATCGGCCGGTCATGCCCGATCGAAGTCACTGAAGTCCGCGACGGTAATGCGACTCTGAAGAAGCTCGATGCTGATCGCGCAGCCACGGTCGTCGTTCTTGACGCGAGTGGAAAGAATCTTGATTCGAATGCGCTTGCCAAATGGCTCGGCGAGCTTCGCGACCGGGGCACTCGCGAACTCGTCTTCCTCTGCGGCGACGCCGACGGCTTTCCCGATGACCTTCCTAAGCACGCTCAACACAAACTTTCCCTCAGCGCCATGACTTTCTCCCACGAACTCGCCCGCGTCATGCTCGCGGAACAACTTTATCGGGCGTTTGCCATTCTCTCCGGCAGCCCCTATCCGAAATAGCCCGCGTGGTGTAAAACCATATCCACCATGGCCATTCGAATCGCCGCTGACAAAGACCAGCCTTCCGCCACCATCGAAATCCCGCTGGAAAAGGCGCTGCCCGATTACGATCTCAACCAGCTCGAGCACGCTACGCCGCGCGACGTCGACGCCATACTTGTTTCGCAAGGCTTTCGCGATCTCGTCGATGACGCTCGCGGCATCCTCACGGAACTTCTCAGCGGCACGAGCCTCGAACTCGCGCAGTTCACCGGCGCCATCTGTCCGGGCGAGGACGAAACCTACCGGCCCGGACTCTGGATCGTCTTGCGCGACAAGAATTCAGCGCAGGGCCGCGAACTGTCCTCCAGTTCACGCACGCGCATCTGCGCGACTGCCGAAGAGCTCGTGAAACGACTGCAGCTCGCCTAGACTCCGTACCAAACTTGACGTTTGGCATCAGACTCCGCAAACTCTAATCCTTTCGTTGCACCTGAAGAGCTTGCCGAGCCACCAAATCATGCCGGAAGAAAAAGGACTCCTCATCGTTTACACCGGGCCAGGCAAGGGCAAGACCACTTGCGCGCTCGGCACCGCATTCCGCGCGGTGGGCCAGGGCTTGCGCGTGATGATGGTGCAGTTCATCAAGGGTTCGTGGCACTACGGCGAGCTCGACGCCGCCAAAACGCTTGGCGACGATAAATTTGAAATCCGCCCTATGGGGCGCGGCTTCGTCAAGATCGGGGGCGCCGAAACCGATCCTGCGGACATCAGGCTCGCACAAGAATGCTGGCAAGCGGGCCGCGACGCCATTTACAGTGGAAAATACGACCTCGTCGTCCTCGACGAAATCAACTACACCATCAGCTACAAAATGCTCGATCCCGAAGAAGTCATGGAAGCGCTGAAAAACCGCCCGGAGCGGGTCCACGTGATCTGCACAGGCCGCAACGCCCATCCCAAGCTCGTTGAGCTTGCCGACCTCGTCACCGAGATGCGCGAGGTGAAACACCCCTACACCAAGGGTATACTGGCTCAACGGGGGATCGACTACTAGCCGACTCTGTAGCCTCTTTGTTCAGAGGGAAAGCTTTTCGTTTCAACTTTGAACTGTTGACTTTCTTCCATGGCCTGGTTCAAGCGCGACAAAAAATCGATCGAGCAGTCCACGCCGCCCGAAGAGCGCCGCGTGCGCACCGAAGGCTTGTGGGTCAAGTGCGAATCCTGCCGCACCATCGTCTTCCGCAAGGACCTTGAAGCGAACCTCTTCGTCTGCCCCAAGTGCCAATTTCATTTCAAGATGAATTCCAAGCAGCGCCTGGAAATGCTCCTCGACGGCCGCTGGACCGAGCACGACGCCGGCATGACCTCCACCGACCCGCTTAAATTTGTCGACACCAAACCTTACACCGCGCGCCTGCGGGAAGCCAAGAAAAAGCTCGGAATGAACGACGCCGTCATCACAGCCGAAGGCCAGCTCAACAGCCGCCCCGTCGTCATGTGTGCTATGGAATTTGGCTTCATCGGCGGCTCGATGGGCGCTGTCGTCGGCGAAAAGGTCACGCGCGGCATCGAGCTTGCCATCGAAACACGGCAGCCGTTCATCGCCATTTCCTGTTCCGGAGGCGCGCGCATGATGGAAGGCACCATCAGCCTCATGCAGCTCGCCAAGGTCTCGGCCGCTCTCGCACGGCTTGATGACGAAAAGCTGCCCTACATTTCCGTCCTTACCGATCCCACCACCGGTGGCGTCACCGCCAGCTTCGCCATGCTGGGCGACCTCAACATCGGCGAGCCCGGCGCGCTCATCGGCTTTGCGGGCCCGCGCGTCATCGAGCAGACCATCCGCCAGAAACTCCCCGAAGGCTTTCAGCGCTCCGAATTCCTGCTCGAACACGGCTTTCTCGACGCCGTCGTCCACCGCAAAGAGCTCAAGTCGTTTATCGCCAACTCCCTCGATTTGCTCTTGACCTGACATGAATTACGAGGCCGCGGTCCGCTACTTGCTTTCCCTTGGGCGCGAATTGGCCGCGCCAACGCAGGCTGCCGCCGCGAAGTTTGATCTTGAAAACATTACCGCCCTCGCAGAGCGACTTGGCCGCCCCGATCGCGCCTATCCCAGCGCCCACATCGCCGGTACTAACGGGAAAGGCTCAACCGCGGCGTTCCTCGAGTCCATCGTGCGCCAAGCCGGGTTTCGAACTGGGCTCAATACTTCGCCTCACCTTGAAAAAATCAACGAACGCATTCGCATTAATGGAGAAGAGATTAATGACGAATTGCTCGCAGAAATTTTCACGCGCATACAAGTTTTGATCGAAGAACTCCTCGCCGCCGGCAAACTCCGCGCGCATCCCACCTATTTCGAATGCGTGACTGCCATGGCGTTCGAATCTTTTGCTCGCGAGCGAGTTGAATTTGGCGTGTTCGAAGTCGGCCTCGGCGGCCGCCTCGATGCCACCAACATTCTTTCTCCGGTAGTCACCATCATCACCCGCATCGATTTCGACCACGAAAACTTTCTTGGCCACTCGCTCAAGGAAATCGCTTCCGAAAAAGCAGGAATCCTGAAGCCTGGCGTGCCCCTCGTCCTCGCCGAACAGCATCCGGAAGCCCGCGAAGTTATTCTGGCTCGCGCCGAGAGTCTCGGCAGTCCGATCGTCGAGCCGGCGCAACTTTTTCGCGTCGATCGCGAATCCATGGAAATCGGCAGAGTTTTCGCGCGCATCATTGAAGTGGATTTCGGAAAAAGCTTCGAAATCAGCCCAAGCCTTCCCGGCCGCTTCCAGTTGCAGAACGCCCTGAACGCGCTCGCCTCTGCGCGCCTCCTACAAGACCGCGGCTTTCGTATTCCCAATGAAGCGCTAACAACCGGAATTGCCAATACCGTGTGGCCCGGACGCCTCGAAAAATTGCAGTCTGCCCCTGACATCTACGTCGACGGCGCTCACAATCCAGGCGCCGCCCGCGAACTCGCCCATTTTCTGCAGCAAAATTTCCAAGGGCGCAAGATTTGGCTGCTCTACGCCGCTCTCCGGGATAAGGCCGTTGACGAAGTCGCTGGCCTTCTTTTCCCCCACGCCGCGGAAGTCGTCTTTACCGCGCCACGCACGGCGCGCGCCGTCTCGGCCGCGCAACTCGCCGAAATCGCCGGCCATCATGCTTCGCGTTTTTCCGTGATTCCTGACGCCGAACGCGCCTTCGAACATGCCCTCGCCGAAGCCGCGCCCGAGGACGCCATTTTCATCACCGGCTCGCTTTATCTGGTCGGCCAGCTTCGCCACTATTGGAAGCATCGCGCGCAAGTCGCAACGCGCTGAAAAAAACCGTAGAATATCGCCTCGGGTTAAGTAGAGCTTTGGAGCGCCGGCTTTCACGCTGGCATTCTTTCTTTAGCATCATGGATGGTTACAGTGCGGAAGAAGCCAAATGGATTCGTTAATGCCGGGAGCGATCATCTCGGCGAACGCGAACACCCTCTAGTCGGCATCATCATGGGCTCCGGCTCCGACTGGGATACCATGAAATTTGCCTCCAAGACTCTTAAGGCCCTCGGTGTTCCACATGAAACGCGCGTCGTCTCTGCCCACCGCACGCCCGACCATCTCTTCGAATACGCTTCGCACGCCGAAAAACGCGGCATCGAGGTCATCATCGCCGGAGCAGGCGGCGCCGCTCATCTTCCCGGCATGACCGCCTCAAAAACCGTTCTCCCCGTCCTCGGAGTTCCCGTCGAATCAAAAGCCCTCAAAGGTCTCGACTCGCTCCTCTCCATTGCGCAAATGCCCGGGGGCGTCCCCGTCGGCACACTCGCCATCGGCAGGTCCGGCGCGGTCAATGCCGCTCTTCTCGCCGCCTCCATCCTCGGCACCAAGCACCGACCCTTCCGCGAAGCCGTGCGAAAGTTCCGCGCCGAACAAACTGTCCGAGTCCTCGCCAACCCCGATCCCGCCGCGGGTGCATCGGCGTCAAAGAAAAAGGGGAAGCGCGCGTGACTATCGGTATCCTCGGCGGCGGACAGCTCGGCTACATGCTCGCGCTGGCGGGCTACCCGCTTGGTTTGCACTTCCGTTTCCTTGATCCTTCTCCTGAAGCGCCCGTAGGCCGCATCGCCCAGCGCGTCACCGCCGATTACACCGATCAAGCCGCGCTCGAAAAATTTTCCAGCGGTCTTGAACTGGTCACCTACGAATTCGAAAACGTCCCCGTCGAAGCTGCTAATTTTCTGGCCAAGCGTGTTCCCGTCTATCCTCAGCCGGCCGCTCTGGAAGCCGCGCAGGATCGCCTCGCAGAAAAGAATCTGTTTCGCAGACTCGGCATTACCACCACTGAATTCGCCGCCGTTTCGAATCCCAGCGAGCTCAACGCTGCCGTAAAAGCAATCGGGCTTCCCGCTGTTCTCAAGACTTCTCGCATGGGTTACGACGGCAAAGGTCAGTGGGTTCTCCGCGCCACGGCGGACGTCGCCAAAGCCAAGTCCGAGATCCCCGCCGTCGCGCTGATCCTAGAACGTTTCGTTCCCTTCACCCGCGAGCTCTCTATTCTTGCGGTTCGTTCGCGAAATGGGGAGTCTGCCATTTACCCGCTGGTTGAGAATCACCACCGCAGCGGCATCCTCCGCCTTTCAATCTCCCCCGCCCCGCGCCTCGATGCGAACATCCAGCGCTCCGCCGAGAATGCCGCCCGCCGCGTCCTGGAATCCCTGAAATACGTCGGCGTCCTCGCTCTCGAATTTTTCGAGCATAAGGGTGAGTTGCTTGTTAACGAAATGGCGCCGCGCGTTCACAATTCCGGCCACTGGACCATCGAAGGCGCCGTCACCAGCCAATTCGAGAACCATCTGCGCGCCGTGCTCGGCCTGCCGCTGGGCTCGACGGGGCCCACGGGCCACTGTGCCATGCTCAACCTAATAGGCGAGGTCCCCGACCCCTCCGAAATCCTCGCCGTCCCCGACGCCCATCTCCATCTCTACGGAAAATCGCCGCGTCCCGGCCGCAAGCTTGGCCACGTCACTCTCCGCGCCGCCTCCCCCGAACGCCTCGCTCTCCGCCTCTCCGAGTTACCTGCCTTCTTCCACCGTCCCGACTTCTGCCTCGACGCTGCTCTCGTGCACTCCGCCTCCCTTCGGGCCTGATCTCGATCCACGCCTTCTAAAACTTCACGACATTTCCCTTCTCATCCAAATGGTAAGCAAGGTCACGAAGCTGCCGAATCTCATCGGGCAAAAGAAATCGAGACGGTGCTCCGCTGGGAGCGCCGAGCAGACCGGTATCCAAACCTTTGTCCTGCAGTTCCTGGAGAATCCCTACCATTCGACTCTTATAAAACTTCATATAGAGATCGAGCGTCGCCTGGTCATATTTCAATGTGTCTGGGCCATGTCCAGGAGGGCGCTTCGACCACCGCTCCCCGAGAAATACATTCAGGTCGTTTGCCAAGCCCAGGGTTCTTTTTCTCAGTGAATTCTTCGGTTCTACATAGGGTGCGGCCATGACGGGTGCAATGGGCTTCGCGAGCTGCTTCCTCGCGTACAACCCACTGCCGGCGAGGACCCCTGCCAGGACAACTATCCCAAACAAGCCGTGGCCCCAATGCACCCTGCGGATTCCGCCGCCTGCGCTCGAGGCCTCTTTGTGAAGCAGCCAGGGCGTGCGAAGCACGTGCCACAATGCAATGCTCCACACCGCAATCACCATCGACAGGCCTTCGCTCTTAAAGCTCGTCCATGCAACCGCACTCACGCGGTGGATTAGAAGATATGCGCCGGTAGCCGTGAGCAACGCAGCAGCCAATTCCCCCCTCCAAGTGCGATTGCACTCGTTGCCAAGCCTCTTAAAAAAACACCAATAGTAGGCAAACAATGTCCGGTTTGAGCGCTGTTTCTCCATGGGAACGGCTTCGTCTTGTATCGGTTGTGTTTCAGCGACGGTTTGAGCCGGGGGCTTTGCCGCTGCTTTTATCTTAGCCGGAGCAACCTCCTTAATCCGTATTTTCTCCCCCCAATTCTTCCAAGTTCGCAACACGCGGTCGTGCGCCTCGGCGCAGCCTTCCAGCAAGCTCTGTTCCGGATCGCTTTGCACCTGGGCGCGCCTCGCCCGCAAAAAGTTATCGATGAAAGAACTGGAATGCTTGACCTGGAGATCCCCGATGGTTTTGAGCTCCGCGAGGATCTCCTCCAATTCTTCCTCCGTCGGAACTTTTCCGGTTTCTTCGTACGCTCGTTCGTAGGACTCCAATCGCGCAGCCAAGCACCGTTCTATATGCTGCACCTGGAATTTGACGATGCCGTTGATCTCGCTCTCCCTGATGGGGGTTTTGGCAGTTCGCTTCGCGGTTCTCTGTTTCAGTAAGCTTGTGGTGTCGGCCCTAGTCGAAACCGCCGATTCCACAAAGGATTGCTCGTACATCGAGTCCGCGAAGCCCTTGATCTGAGTGTCCATGGGTTCGATTACCTTCCACGGCGCGATTGTACTCTGGAATTTTGCTCTCAGGCACCCACGCTTTCTCCCGATTTGGTTCCTCCTACCCCCGGTTGCCGCATGCTCGTCCGGATGCTACGATTTGGTGTTCCATGACCCCTGCTAATCCCCAACCGAGCGCTGCCAGACGCCCCCGTGTGGGCATCCCCTGGCGCACCACCGAGGAACAGCGCGGCGGGACGCGGGATAAATTGGACTTCTATTTTCAGGCTGTCAGAAAAGCTGGAGCGGAACCGCTCGAAGTATCTCTCGAACAGTCACCGGAAAAACTTGCACAGCAGTTGGAGAAGCTGGACGCCTTCGTTTTGCCGGGCAGTCCAGCCGATGTAGACCCTACCCGTTATGGCGCATTGAGGCACCCCAAGACAAGAACCTTGGACCCCAATAGAGACGCCACGGACGAGGCCATTCTTGCTCATGCGTTTCGCGCGTCGAAGCCGGTGCTGGCCATCTGCTATGGCTGCCAGATCTTAAACGTCTACCTCAAGGGCTCGCTGATTCAGGACATTCGCACGGCGAAACCAGAGGCGCTGGCGCATGGCCATACGGATTTCCCGGCGGGAGAAAGAAAAGGCGACGCAAGACACGCCGCCAATTTCGCGCCCGATAGTCGGCTTGCCAGCCTGAATGGAGCGATCGGTGCGGAAATCAATAGCAGTCATCACCAGGCGATCGACGAGCCCGGGGAAAAGCTCCGGGTCACCGCTCAAGCTCCCGATGGAATTATTGAGGCGGTCGAATGGACTGGGGATTCCAACTGGGTTGTAGGGGTTCAATGGCATCCGGAGAGGATGCCGGAGGATCCGCTTGCGCAACGCCTCTTTCAGCAATTCGTCGCTGCCGCGCGCTCCCGTGAGGGCATCGCCCACAAAGCGTAAGTTTGGCATATTCTTTCGATTTTCGAGTTTCCAATTTCGGGGGGGTTCATGATTTCTCTCGCAGGCAAGGCGGCACTCATCACCGGCGGTTCGCGTGGAATCGGCGCTGCGGCCGTCAAACTCTTTGCACAGGCTGGCGCCGACGTAGTTTTCAACTACGTCAAAGCCAAGGACGCCGCGCTGCAGGTCCAACAAGAAGCCGCCAAGCACGGCACTCGCGTGGAAGCTTTCAAGGCCGATGTGGGTAAGCACGCCGAAAACCAAAAGCTTGTCGAACATACCATCGCGCGGCTCGGCCGCCTGGACATCCTCGTCGCCAATGCCGGCGTCTGGAACCTGGAAGATCTTCCCATCGAGAAAATGACCGAAAAGCAGTGGGACGACATGATTCGCATCAACCTCAAGAGCGTCTATTCGATCATTCATTTTGCCGTTCCCCAAATGATCAAGCAGAAGTCAGGCAAAATCATTCCCATCAGTTCCACTGCCGGACAGCGTGGCGAATCCTTCCACACGCACTATGGCGCAAGCAAAGGGGGCATCATCAGCTTCACCAAGGGCCTCGCCACGGAACTCGCGCGCCACAATATTCTGGTGAACTGCGTCGCCCCCGGCTGGGTTAACACCGACATGTCCATTGCCGTGCTCGAAACAAAGGCAGGCCAGAAGATGGCTTCCACTGTGATCCCTCTGGGCCGCGCCGCGACCGCCGAAGAAATCGCCGGCCCCATTCTCTTTGTTGCATCAGACCTGGCCAACTTCATGACCGGCGAGATCATCAATGTAAATGGAGGTTCGGTCTTGTGCGGCTAAGGTTTCTCCATTTCACTTCGCTGATTCTTGGCGCGTCCTTGGTGTTTGCTTCCGGCGCATCGGCGCAGCGGCCCGATACCTTGATGCCTGAGAAGAGCATCGCCAAAGGCAAGCAGATCCTCTCCGATCTGATCAACGCGCTGGGCGGCCCCGGTTACCTGGAAGTCCGGGAAAGCCAGTGCGAGGGACGCCGCGTGCTTTTCGGCCACAATGGCGAGCCTGTCGGAAACATCGGCTTTGTCGATTACCGCCGCTATCCTGACCAGGATCGCACCGAGTATATCGGGAAGGGCCGTCACACGATTCTCCCGTATCTGATCGGCATCGACGGTCTGGATTGGTCACGCGGCGGCATCGTTATCACGCTCTATAACCGCGATCACGGCTGGACTTTCGATCGCAGCGGCGTCAATGAATTGCCAGCCACCTCCATCAGCGACTTCCAGGAACAGGTCAAGCGCAACGTCGACAATCTTTTGCGGCTGCGCCTCAAAGAACCGGGCATGGCCATCCGTTTCGGCGGCAATGACACCGTGGACCTCAAGCAGGTGGATTGGGTGGAGATTACCGACGCCCAGGAGCGCGTGTTCCGCCTTGCCGTCGACCGCTCGACTCACCTCCTGGTTCGCAGTTCGGTCACCACCAAGGACGAGGAAACCCAGCAGATCAACGAAGATGTAACCATCTACTCCAACTTCCATTTGAAGGACAGCGTCTGGACACCGCTGCAGGTCTCCCGCGAGCACAATGGACGCCGCGCCGTCCAAATCTTCTACGAAACTTGCAAGTACAATCCGGGCTTTCCCGACCAACTCTTCGATCAGTCTTCTCTCTCCAAGCAGGGCGGCCAATCCCTCGCAAAGAAGGGCAAGAACTAGCGGCTAAACAATCGGCAAAAAAGGGCTGTCCCTTCGCGCATGATTATAAGTGATATAAATAGATTGATATAACTAACCTGCAATTATTGAGTTTCGGTTTGTTGCATTTCTACCTATTCCTTGACGCATGACATAGAATATAGGGGTCAACTGCGGGTAAGTACCATGCTTGGCAGTCAGTTGTATCCGCTCGTCCCTGGTATGGCAACTGCATCAGAATGGTCGCTGGGCCACCCTAGTAGGTTGGATCGCTGATCCCGCCTTAAATGAGGACGATCTTGTTCAGGAGTGCTACACGCCTTCGCACTCGCCGCAGCCGCATTGGCGGCTTCAGCATGGTCGAATTGGCTGTTTCGCTGACTATCCTGATGATTCTGTCGGCGATCGCGATTCCTTCGCTCATGCATTCGCTTCGAACCTACCAGCTTAACGACGCGGCTGCGCGCTTGTCCGACATGCTGAAATTCACGCGATTCGAAGCAGTTCGCAAGAACAATGCCGTGCCGTTCCAACTTGCAAAGTTCGGCAATGACTGGGTGGCCTGGACCGATACAAATAACGATGGGGTCCCGGACCCAATCGAGAAACAAGTGCGGATCAGCGGGTTCGTGACGTTGCTACCAGCAGGGGGAGGACTGCCGGCCACGACCGCCATCACGAACGCCGTGGGCGCGTTGCTCCCCACGCCCGCGACTCCTGGCCCGCTACAATTTGACGCCCGCGGAGCGGTTCGCGTCGGCGGCACACTGACCTCCAGTGCATACGTGTTCTACGTGGGTGGCGCTGCGAACCCAGACGAGTACGGTTATCGCGCTGTGATTTTGCTTCCTTCCGGCGCCACACAGATTTGGACCGCGCCTAAAGGCGGACCTTGGAAACGAACCGGCTAATCGACGCACAAAAATGTGGACGAAACAGGGAATGCGACACTCATCAACAAGGCTTGGCGAAATACAACGTGGCTTCAGTATTCTCGAGATGATGTTTGCCACCGTCATTCTGCTGGTGGGCCTCGTGGCGATAGCGCAACTCGTGCCGGCTTCCATCCTTTTGAATCACCAGAATCGTTTGGATTCTTCGGCGCTCGTGTTTGCGCAACGCGAATTGGATTTCATGATTGGCCAGCCGCTCATTTTGACTAGCTTCACAGATCCACAGGGCGTCTACTGTCCTGGCGGAAGCACTTGCAATCTGGGGACACCGGTACCAGCAAATCAGGTCCAAGGCAGTCCGGTGGTCGTTTTCAATAATCAGGCTCTGATTGATTTCAGCAATCCAAATGGCATCGCTAACTGGAGTTTCACGTACCAGGACCCCAATGATCCCAGCGGTACTACCTATGACATACGCTGGGCGGTGATCGTCACCGCGAACAACGGGCCTCCCTCCGCAAAGCGTTTTATTCTCGGCGTCCGGCAAGTAGGAGGCAGCGGTTATTTCCAGCCCATCACGCTTGACACCATGGTGGCAAGATGAACTCTGTCCCAAGCGACAAGCGCCAGCCGGGGTTCACGCTGGTCGAATTGCTTGTCTCGCTGGGCATTTTTCTCCTGGTCATTGGGGCGGCGTTCACGCTGCTCGGCTCATCCCAAAACCGCTATCAGACCGAATCGCAAGTGCTTACCTCGTTCCAGGAAGCGCGTCTCGGCCTGGACCAGATCGTGCGCGACGTCAACGATGCCGGCTATCCCCCGCCCAGCTATGTCAGCACCAATTTCAATCTTTTTACGATCACGCCTTTTGCCTGGAGTCCGGGCTACGCCGGCAATAATCCCTGTGTGATTGGAACGCTCGGCGGCGGAACATGCGCCACCCCGGGCGATTTTGATTTGATCATCGAGACGAATCCAAACCCTCAGGATCCCGCCTGCGCTCCCTCTTGCCAGGTCCAGTGGATTCGCTACAAATTGGAGACGCCGCCGACCGTTCCGGTACCTACTCTCATGCGCGGAGTGGTCCTCAAGCAGTTCAACGCCGATCCGGCGGCTGCGTTTGCTGGTGCCAATGCCCCTGCCCCATTCGTTCAAAACGTTGTAAACAGTCCGGCACAGCCCATTTTTTCGTATACCTGCGACACTTCTACAGCGCCCCAGTTGCCGCCCCTCCCGTGTGCACCATTGGGCGATCCCAATACGGCGGCGGCCGTCGATAATTCTCCCGCGAACATTCGCGATGTGATTATCAATTTGATTGTTGCTACTCCTCAGCGGGATGCCACGACCGGACGACCGCGAATTGTGGAACTGCGTGGGCGCGGCCGTCGCATTAATCCCAATTTCTGAGACAGACGAGCGATGATAAAGCAACGGAGAATTCGAACTCGCAAATCCGAAGAAGGAATCGCCTTGCTCATCTCGATATTCGTTCTGTTGCTGATCAGCGTGGTGGCCATTGCGCTGATTGTTTCTTCGGGCACGGAGTCGGCGCTGGCGGGCAATTATCGTTCCTCGACGGGCGTTTATAATGCGGCCATCGCCGGCCTGGAAGAAGTCCGCGCGCGCTTACGCCCCAACAGTCCCATTTCGTTCAAGAATACTGATGCTGCGTTCCTACCCGCCGGGGGGGCCTCGCTGCTCCCTTGCGCTCCCGTCTACGTCATCAATCCGCTGGGGGGCGAGAATGTTACGCCATGGGTTCCCGGCTCGACCTACGCCGATACGGAATTCAGCCAGGAGTTTACCGGCATTTGCCCGGCGGGCTCTTTACCTCCCAATCCCTCGCCAAGCGCGCAGTCAGTCTGGAGTAGCAATCCGCTGAACGGCTTGCCTTTCCCTGGTCCGCTGTACAAGTGGGTGCGCATTAACGGCGTTACGGAGCTATCTCTGAAGCTCGATGTGGTCACGTACGATACTAGGGTGGACGATGCCGTTCCGATTTACTACGACGGTACATTTAACAACAATAGCTCGGGCCGCCAGGTGCTCGAACTCACGGCCCTAGCCGTCCTGCCTAACGGCAGCCAGAAGCTCGTTCAATACCTCGTTGCGCCGGTCCCCATCGCGTTACCGCCTTTTCTGGCGGCGCTTACACTTTCCGGCAGCAACGGTAGAGACCCCACTTTCCACGCTCCGTTCAATAACAATGGGTACGCAGTGAAGGGGGATGACCGTGATTGCAACGGCAATCTTGTTGGATCTAGGGCAGCGATCGGCATTTACGGCAATTATCCGGGTAACAGTTCTAATAGCGCGGTCAGTGGCGTTAGCAGTGGCATTCCGGGCCCTCCGACATCGCCTCCTATGTCAAACTACACGGGCTCGGGTGCCGCGCCGGATGTCGAGCCGTTCCAAACGTCTCAAACGCCGAGTCAACTCAACAACATTGTTCAGACCATCATCCAATCGGCGGATGCCGTCGTCCCAGCAGGTTCTGCGGCAACCCAGACCTCCTATTTGGATTCCCTGAACATGTCTCCATCCAACATGCTGACTGTGGTTGCGAACGGTGATTTGGATTTGACGCACTGGGGCAACGCGGGATACGGGCTTCTTCTGGTGACCGGTACGTACACCATGGACCCGGATAACGGCTGGTACGGGCTTATTCTTGTTATCGGCGAAGGTAGAATCAATAACGTCGATAATACGGGAAGCCGGGAATTTGACGGGGCGGTCTTCGTGGCTAAGACGAATGGAGGCGGTTCGGATCTGGGTGCGGCGTCAGTAGGATTCGACAACGATATGCAAGGCACCGGCATACGGTACAGCTCCTGCTGGATCCAGAAGGCCCAGCCGACCGGCGGCTACCAAATCCTTTCTTTCCACGAAATCGCGCAGTAAGAAACTCTCGCCTTTTGGCGCTGCCGCTCGGCGGCGCTATAATGTCTGGATGCCAAACAGCCGGGGAGACGCACAGATGCACGGCACCACGGTTCTGTGCGTGCGCAAGGACAATAGGGTCGTGCTGATCGCCGATGGCCAGGTGACCATGGGCGATCACGTGATGAAGCACACCGCGCGGAAGACGCGCCGCCTTTACAGTGACAAAGTTGTCGCCGGTTTCGCCGGCTCCACGGCCGACGCCATCACCTTGTTCGAGCGATTCGAAGGCAAACTCCAGGAATTTTCCGGGAATCTTCAGAAAGCCGCGGTCGAGCTGGCCAAGGAATGGCGCAAGGATCGCGCGCTTCGCCATCTGGAAGCGCTGCTGATCGTCGCCGACAACAAGGGCACTTTCATTCTTTCCGGGAACGGCGATGTGATCGAGCCCGATGATGGTATTGTCGCTATCGGCTCTGGGGGCAGTTACGCGCTGGCCGCCGCGCGCGCCCTGCTGAAGCACTCGAAACTCAGCGCCAAGGATCTGGCCATGGAGGCCATGCGCATCGCCAGCGAGATTTGCATTTTCACCAACGCCAACTTTACAGTCGAAGAGCTCTAGGCGGCGCCAGCACGCCAAGCAGAGTTCGCGCATCAAAGGAGTTGAGCAGCGCACATGACGAGCAAGTCCGAAAAAGAAGTGGTTTACCTTCCGGGAGGCAACGGCGCCGAACCGGGCGCGGAGCAGGAACTGCTTCCGGCCCTCGACGACATGACGCCGCGCGAAATCGTGCTGGAGCTCGATAAGTACATCGTCGGGCAAGCAGCGGCGAAGCGTGCCGTGGCGGTCGCGCTGCGCAACCGGGTCCGCCGCCAGAAGCTTCCGCCGGAAATAGCGGAGGACGTTCTGCCGAAAAATATTCTGATGATCGGTCCGACTGGCGTGGGAAAAACGGAAATCGCCCGCCGCCTGGCGCGCCTCGCCGGCTGCCCCTTCGTAAAGGTTGAAGCTTCTAAGTACACGGAAGTCGGCTATGTCGGCCGCGACGTGGAATCGATGGTCCGCGATCTTGTCGAGACCTCCATTGACATGATTCGCGAGGAAAAACTAGACGAAGTGGCCGACCGCGCCGAGCAGGCTGCGGAAGAACGAGTGCTCGATCTGTTGCTCCCGCCGGCTGCGCCTCCCGCTGCCGGAAGTCCAGAAGCCGAGGTTGCCGCGCAGCGCGAACAGACGCAGCGCACGCGCGAAAAACTCCGCGCACAGCTCCGCGAAGGCAAGCTGGACCAGCGCATGGTGGATCTCGAAGTCCGCGAGCGAGCCATGCCTTCGTTCGAAATCGTCTCCAATCAGGGCGTCGAGGAGATGGACATTGGCAAGATCCAGGACATGTTCTCCGGCATGTTCGGCCAGCAAAAGAAAAAACGCAAAATGAGCGTGGCCGACGCGTTCGAATATCTGATCCAGGAAGAAGAGAACAAGCTGCTGGACATGGACCAGGTTACGCGCGTGGCCGTCGAGCGCGCCGAGCAGATGGGCATCATTTTCATCGATGAAATCGATAAGGTGGCTGGGCGCGAATCCGGTCACGGTCCGGACGTTTCACGCGAAGGCGTGCAGCGCGACATTCTGCCGATCATCGAAGGCACCACCGTCAACACGCGCTACGGCATGATTCGCACCGATCACATCCTGTTCATCGCGGCGGGCGCGTTTCATGTGACCAAGCCGTCTGACCTAATCCCTGAGCTTCAGGGCCGCCTGCCCATTCGCGTCGAATTGCAATCCCTGAAGGAAGAAGATTTTATTCGCATCCTGACCGAGCCCAAGAATGCGCTCATCAAGCAGTACGTCGCGCTACTGGAAACCGAAGGCGTCAAGCTCAACATCACCGAGGACGCCGTCGCCGCCGTCGCCCGCTTTGCCACTAACGTGAATGAGCAGACAGAAAACATCGGCGCCCGCCGCCTCCACACCATCCTCGAAAAAGTTCTGGACGAAATCTCGTTCGAAGCGCCCGACCTCAAGAAGAAAAACGTGAAGGTTGACGCCGCCTACGTTTCCAAGCAGCTTGCGGACATCGTCAAGAACCAGGATCTGAGCCGCTACATCCTGTAGTTCCCGACATTGGAAAATGGAAAACAGAAAAGGGACGAGAGCCTGCATCGAACAGCGCCCGGCCCAGCTTTTCATCATTTTTCAATTCCTCTTTTCCATTTTCCTGGTTTCGGCCGGGTGCGGGGCTCCCGGCGATCCCGTTCCGCCAACCCCGCCAGTTCCCGCAGCGATCAAAGACCTTGCCGCCCGCCAGGCCGGAGACGGTGTGCAGCTTTCATTTACTCTTCCATTGAGCTCCATCTCCGGGGAAAAGCTTCCGGCCCCACCGGCGGTTGAGATCCTGCGTGGCAGCATTAAGCCAGACGGTTTGGCCGACTCGAAATCTTTTCGCGTGGTCTACACGATTCCCGGCGCCTTGGTGGAGAATTACCGGACCGATAGCCGCGTGAACTTCATCGTTCCCATCGCGCCGGAAGAAATCAAATCGCATCCGGGTGGAGCGTTCGTTTACGTTGTTCGAACGCGCAATTCCCGGAAACGCGCTTCTGCCGATTCAAACGTTGTCTCCGTGCGCGTCTATCCGGTTCCGGCTCCAATCTCTTCCATCGAGGCTCGCGTCACCGAGTCAGCAGTCGAATTGACCTGGCCGGTGCCCACTGCTACCGCCGCCGGAGAACCTGTATCAACCATCACTGGTTATCGAATTTACCGCTCGGAAATTCATCCTGAGGTTCCCTCTTCGCCACCGCAAGAACTGCCGCCGGGTAAACCGGAAGCACGCCCCGCGCCGCTAGGTTTCTCTGAAACCAACAGCTATCGCGACGCTTCCGTCGTTTTCGATCACACCTACGTCTACACAGTACGCAGTGTTGTCGGGGTTGACGGCAACGAACTGGAATCCTCTGACTCGCAACCGGTGACGGTCACGCCGCGCGACACTTTTCCTCCCGCCACGCCGCAGGGACTGGTCGCTGGCGTGCTTCCGGGCGCCGCTCCGGGCACGGTCGTTGTTGATCTTTCCTGGAGCATCAATCTTGAAACCGACCTGCTCGGCTACCGCGTCTATCGAAGTGAGCAGGAGGGCGCAAGGGGCCAGCCCCTGACGCCGGATTTGTTGCCCACGCCCGCGGTTCGTGATACGTCTGTGGAGCCCGGCCGTCGCTATTGGTACACTGTGACCGCCGTAGACCGCGCGGGAAATGAGAGCACGTCCGGCGCAACAGTCGTTGTCGAGGTCACGCAACCATCGCCGTAAGGCCGGGTTAAACGACTGCTTGGATCTTGGGAGCCCAGCACTCCATGTTGGTTCGTCCGCATCTGCCTGGTTATCGTTGGTTCCACATTTTCCGCAACGCGGCGATTCGCACCGGAGTTTACGTTGGTGTTTGCCTGACTTTGGTTTTCTCAGCATGGCTGGTGATTGCCAATCGCGCGTCATTTCTGGAACGCTTTGCACTGGAGCGCAATATCGCCGCCGCAGTGATTCTTGGCTTTCTTGCGGCCGTGCCCATTTTTCGGTTTCTGCGCTTACCTGGGCATCTCCTGGCTTCCAGCCTCATTGGCTGGCTCATTTTCAGCCTGAGCTATCGCGTGCTCTGCCTGCTCTTTCGCGATCTCAGCAATTGGCACAGCACGCCCCAGGTTTTCATGCAGGGCGCGGTCGTGTACATGATTCTCACCACGCTCTCCTGGATTGCTACGACGATCTGGAGAGCCCGTGAATCGCATGCTTCTCATCCCAAGCATCACGCGAGCTAAACACTGATGAAAATTTGCCGTTACGTGGTGCGCGACGCTTCCGCTTCGGGCTCGGTTTCGCCGCGGTATGGTCTGATCGAAGGAGAGAATGTCGTTGAGATCTCCGGCGCGCCGTGGGGGCCGTGGTCCCGCGGCCCGCGTTCTACGCACCTCGACGACGTGCGGCTGGTGGCTCCGGTTGAGCCGACGAAAATCGTTTGCATCGGCCGCAATTACGCCGCGCACGCCGCGGAGATGGGCAACGAAGTCCCGAAAGAGCCGTTGATTTTCCTCAAGCCACCTTCTTCGATCATCGGCCCGGAAGAAGCGATCGTATTGCCAAAGTATTCGCAACGCGTGGAACACGAAGGCGAACTCGCCCTGGTCATCGGCCGGCGCTGCTCGCAACTCGGCGATGCCGAAGATGCTCTCTCTTTCGTGGTCGGCTACACCTGTCTCAACGACGTCACCGCGCGCGACCTGCAAAAGAACGACGTACAATTTACGCGCGGGAAAGGTTTCGATACATTTTGCCCCGTCGGACCATACATCGAGACGGCTCTCGATCCATCGAATGTTCTGGTCGAGGCGCACGTCAATGGCGCACGACGGCAGTCCGGTGTGACCTCGTTGATGATCTATCCTCCAGCGTTTCTGGTCCGTTGGATTTCCCGCATGATGACGCTGATGCCCGGGGACATCATCGCCACTGGTACGCCCGCCGGAGTCGGTCCGCTGGTTGCTGGTGACACAGTGGAGGTCAGCATTGCCGGTGTAGGCGTGTTGCGCAATCCGGTGCAGGCGCCACTGTAGTTTCACGTATCCCGTGGGGATTCGGTAGAATACCCGTCAGTGGGGCACAGGCGGATTGGGAAAGACCTCCCGCCGTACTGCGCGCACGCAACCCTCCGCGTGCCTTCATGCAATCCCACCTATTTAGATCGAGGAGTCTGTTCGTTGAAGGAATTGCTTGTCGATTGGAAATTAATGCTGGCCATGGGTGGAGCGGCGATCGCCGCGCTGGCCATGATCACCTATGCGTTCTTCCGTCCCGCGGAGGATCCCGAAGAAGCGGAACGCAAGCGCCGCCTCCATCTGAACCAGATCGGCCGCATTGCCGAAGGGCAGATCGTGGATCTGGTCCAGCGTCCGCCGGAATCGAAGGAGGCGCGCAAGGGATTGTTTGGCTCCAGCGCTCGCCCGTTGAAAGACATGCGCCCGCGCCACTTCGTCTCGTATAGCTACTTGATCTCCGGCGTTACCTATCACACGGCACAGGACATTACCGGTCTCGAGAGCCAGGTTCGCCTGGAACGCCTCGTCGCTGGCCAGCCCGCAAGCATCAAATATGACGCAGCTAATCCCAGCGATTCCATCCTTGTCGCGGACGATTGGTCGGGTTTACGCTGAGTCTCGAAGCGCGCGCCATGATTGCTTTTCGACTAACGGATCGTCTTCTGCGTGCAGCTTTCTCTCCGGTTGCGCTATCCTTCTCCATGCCGCTTCATGGCGGCCCAAATCCAATCGCATGAAGATGATTCTTGCTTCCGTTGTGACCACCGTCCTCATCGTGGCGTTGACTCTCTGGGCCATGTTCGTTCTTGTCAAGGCTACAGAGTACGTGACGTCGCTCGAATCTCCTCTCCAGCGCGCCGCCGCAATGGGTGCGGAGCTGCTGCTTGGCGTTGTACTGCTACTCGGAACCACTTGGATTGCCACGCATCTCGCCGTTCGCATTTTTGCCACGAAGGAACCTCCTTCCGAGGGAGGACCCCTTGTCTGAGCCCAAGCGCAGTTTGATCCCCGAAGGCAAGCATCGCGACCGCATGGAAGAGCTTCGCCGTATTTCCGAGGAAGCTGAAGCGGGCGGCGGCCCCGAGCGCCGCGAGCGCGAACACAAAGCCGGTAAACTCACGGCGCGCGAGCGCATTCACCTCTTGTTGGACGAAGGCACGTTCGAGGAGCTGGACAAATTTGTCCGTCACCGCTGCGTCGATTTCGGCATGCAGGAGCAGCGTCCCGCGGGCGACGGCTTCGTCACCGGCTTTGGCCGCATTGATGGCCGGCTCGTTTACGTTTTCGCGCAGGACTTCACCGTATTCGGCGGCTCGCTCTCCGAAACCAACGCGCTGAAGATTTGCAAGATCATGGACCTCGCCATGCGAGAGGGAGCGCCCGTCGTCGGCCTCAACGATTCCGGCGGCGCGCGTATTCAGGAAGGTGTGGCTTCGCTTGCGGGTTACGCTGATATTTTTCTGCGCAATACGCTTGCCAGCGGAGTCATCCCGCAGATTAGCGCCATCATGGGCCCTTGCGCCGGCGGCGCCGTGTATTCCCCAGCGATCACTGATTTCATTTTCATGACTCGCGAAACTTCCTACATGTTCGTCACCGGCCCCGACGTCATCAAGACTGTCACGCACGAGGAAGTCACCAAACAGGAGCTGGGCGGCGCCATGACTCACAACGCCACCAGCGGCGTGGCTCATTTTGTTTCGCGTGACGATGCCGATTGTCTGGCCATGATTCGCGAGCTGATGAGTTTTCTTCCCTCGAATAATCTGGAAGATCCGCCACGGCGCGCTACTGCAGACACACCTGGTCGGCGCGATGAGTCTCTCAACACTCTCGTTCCAGCCGATCCGCGGAAACCTTACGACATCAAGGACGCCGTCCACGCCATTGTGGATGACGGCTACTTTTTTGAAGTCCACGAGCACTACGCCAAGAATCTAGTCGTGGGTTTTGCGCGTCTGGATGGCCGTCCGGTCGGCATTGTCGGCAATCAGCCGGCCTTTCTCGCCGGAGTTCTCGATATCAACGCGTCTGTCAAAGGTGCGCGCTTTGTTCGTTTTTGCGATGCCTTCAATATTCCGCTGATTACTTTCGAGGATGTCCCCGGCTTTCTTCCCGGCACGCAGCAGGAATTCGGCGGCATTATCAAGCACGGCGCGAAGCTGCTTTTCGCTTTCGCCGAAGCCACCGTCCCGAAAATCACCGTCATCACTCGCAAAGCCTACGGCGGTGCGTACTGCGTCATGGCATCAAAGCACATCCGGACCGATGCCAACTTCGCCTGGCCCACGGCCGAAATCGCCGTCATGGGGCCTGAAGGCGCCGTGGACATTGTGTACAAACGCGAGTTGGCGAAAGTTCCCGAAGCCGAGCGCGAAAAGCTGCGTCAGGAGAGAATCACCGAATTTCGCGACCGGTTTGCTAATCCCTTTGTCGCCGCCGAGCGCGGCTACATTGACGCCGTCGTCGAGCCCGCCGACACTCGCGCCCGCATCATCACCGCGCTTCGCGCCCTGGAAAACAAGCGCGACACCAACCCCAAGAAAAAACACGGCAACATCCCGCTTTGACTAGATCAATCGACTTCGCTGTCTGATACAATGAGCCAATGAAACATCAATTTACCTCAGTGATCGAGAAGCGCGGCAGATGGTACGTCGCGTATATCGAAGAGATTCCTGGCGTCAATACTCAGGGGCGAACTCTTGGGGAGGCAAGGCGCAATCTAAAGGAAGCCTTGACCATGGTGATTGAGGCAAATCGAGAGTTGGCTGCGAAGCAGCGCTCTGAAGACGCGCTCCGTGAACCCATAACTGTAAGCATTTGAGTGCATAGGATGAAGCGGCGTGACTTCTTGCGTCACTTGGCCGCTCACGACTGTTCGCTGTTGCGTGAAGGTGGCAGGCACTCTATCTACTGCAATCCGCGGACCAATGCGACATCGAGCGTTCCTCGGCACGCGGAAATCAATGATTTTCTTGCGCGGAAGATTTGCCGCGATCTCGGAATTCCTCAGCCCGAATAAACCAGATTCCTACTTCAGCAGATATTCCTGCAGGAACTCAACCGTGGCGTAAAACTGAAAATCCTGGTTCGGCTTTTTCCGATAGCCATGGCCTTCGTCCTTCGCGATGAGCAGCCACACCGGCGTTCCCTGCTTCTTCAGCGCATCGGCAATCTGCTGCGATTCGCTGACTGGCACGCGCGGATCGTTCTTTCCCGCGATCACGAACATAGGTTTCTTGATTTTTTCGATGTTGTTCATCGGCGCGATTTTCTCGAGATACTCTCGCATTTTTGCGTCCCGCTCGTCGCCGTATTCCACGCGCCGCAAATCCCGCCGGTACGCTTCTGTATGCTCCAGGAACGTCACAAGGTTGGACATGCCCACAATGTCCACCGAGCAACGGATCCGGTCGCTGTAAAACGTCGAGACCGCCAACGTCATGTGCCCGCCGTAACTTCCGCCGGTCACTGCAATCCGCTCGCTGTCCAGTCCCGGCTGCGTCCCAATCCAGTCGAACAAGGCGTTGATGTCCTTGTATGTGTCGTCGCGCTTGAATCCGTTGTCTAGCAGCGAGAACGTTTTCCCGTACCCTGTCGAACCGCGCACGTTCGGATAAATCAGCGCGATTCCCAGTTCGTTCAACAAATAATTGCTCCGTCCGAGAAAGGTAGGCTGCGACTGCCCTTCCGGCCCGCCATGAATCACCACCAGCACCGGCCGCTTGCTGCTAAACTTTGCCGCTGGCTTGTACAAGAAGCCCGAAATCATTTTTCCATCGAAACTCTTCCACCGCACCAGCTCCGGTTCTGGAAACCCATCGGTCTTCACCGCCGTTTCGCTGGCCGTCCACCGTTCCACCTTTCCGGTTGCCACATCCAGCGAATACACATCGCCCGGTCCACGCGCATTGTTCAATGAAAATCCAAGCTCATGCCCATTCTTATGCCAACGCAAGGAACCAACAACTCCCTTCGGCAGCTTGGGCAGGAGCATCTCTTTCTTCGTGGCTGTGTTCATCACGTGCACAACGCTAACGCCTTCTTCATCCGTCACGAACGCAATCATTTTGCCGTCATGCGTTAGGTCGAAGGCTTCCACCTCCCACGAAATGTTCGTCGTCAGGAACTGCGGCTGCTTTGTCGCTAGATCGAGGTAAGCCAGCCGGTGGAATTCCGAAGCCTTGTCCGTAGTGACGTAAATCCCCTTGCCATCTTTGCTGAACCGTCCTTCACCATAAGAAACTTTCTCCGTCGTATTTCTCGGCGTCAGCTCCGTCTTCTCACCAGTCGCCGCATCCACCAGCCACAGGTACGACTCGTTAATGGATAGCTCCTCTGCTAGCAAGATTTTCTTGTCATCCGGCGACCAATCGAGCGGCTGCCATCCGCCTCCGGCCAACTGCGTCAGCAAGTGATCGCTCTTCGGATCACTCGGGTTCATCACCCACAAATCCGTATCTCTTCCCGTCCGGCGTGTGGACATATACGCGATCTGATCGCCGCTCGACGACCATGGCCCCGGCAAATTTCGTGCCTTCCCATCCGTCAGCAGCGTAACGTCGCCAGTAGCTACGTCGTAGCGATAAAGCTGGTACCACTCACCGCCGCCAACATCCTTGGCAAACAAAATGTAGTCACCGCCATTCGGATGAAACCGCCCGCCGCCAACCGAGTCCGCGAAAAACGTCAACTGCTGACGTGCCCCGCCCGGCATTTTCAGCAGATGAAGCTGCGGCGTCTCCGCAAACCTTGTGGCAATCAGCATTTCTCGCTTTGTCGGATGCCAATCTGCCAGGTTCGCACTCCGATAGGACGCATACCTCCCCGCTGTTTCCGCGATAGACTCGGGAATCCTCGGCACGCCATCCACGACAAGATTGTCCGAGGGCGCGATGACGGAGTCTTGCGCGCGCACCGGCGCGAGCGCGAAAAATCCCACTGCAAACAACAAGTAGCATCGTTTCATCTTGGCTTCCCTCCGAAGGTCAGGGCTCTGTGTATACACCATCTGTGCCGCAATCGTGAAGAGCGCTTCCAACCAGAGAACTCCCACTCGACAAATTACTGCACACGACGAAGCCGCAACTTTGTGCGCTTCAATGGCCGTGTTACGCTTTACGGCCAAATCCGATTGCTGGAGCTCCCGATGCGCCTTCGAAATCTTGCCGCTGCCGGCCTGCTCCTGTGTCTCGTGGCGGAAGCTGTGTGTGCCCAGAATAAGACTGTAGCCGAGCGCCTGGGCTATCCAGCCGATTCGAAACTCCTTATCGTCCACGCCGATGATCTTGCTGTGGCTCATTCCGTGGACACCGCCAGCTTTGACGCGCTCAATAAGAATGCGGTTACTTCCGCCAGCATCATGGTGCCTTGCGCCTGGCTCACGGAAGTCGCTTCCTACGCAAAAGACCATCCGGACGTCGACTTCGGCTTGCATCTTACGCTCACAAGTGAATGGAAAGTCTACCGTTGGGGTCCTGTGGAATCCAAAGACAAGGTTCCGAGCTTACTCGACTCTGCGGGCTATCTTTGGCCGGACTCTCCAACAGCCGCATCCCATATCAAGCCCGAAGAAGCGGAACGCGAAATCCGGACACAGATCGAACATGCTATCGCGGTAGGAATCCACCCGACACATCTCGACACTCACATGGGAACTCTCTTTAACTCTCCTGAACTGTTTGCTGTTTTTTCCAAAGTTGCGCGCGACTATCATCTGCCATTCTTGGCGCTCCGATTGCCGGGCGAACTGAGCAAACTGCTGTCACAACTTTCCGACAAAGATGTTGTTGTCGATTCCTTCGTAATGGCCAACCCCTCTGTCCATTCCGGGGATTGGAAGGACTTTTATATCAACGCGGTAAGAGACCTGAAACCCGGTCTCACAGAAATGATCGTCCACCTCGGTCATGACGACGCCGAACTTCAAGCGGTAACTGTGGATCATCCGGACTTCGGCTCGGCCTGGCGTCAGCGCGACTATGACATTGTCACCGGCCCCGAATTTAAGAAGGCCATCGAAGAAAATCACCTCATTCTCGTTAAGTGGAAGGATTTGAAGAAGCTGTTGAACTAGTTTCACTGAAGCACAGGAGCTCCGCCGATTCGTTGTGTGCGCTACCCTCCGTGCTAAACTCGCACCTCGCTCAAATCCTCTATGTTCAAGAAAATCCTGATCGCCAATCGCGGTGAGATTGCCGTGCGCATTCTGCGCGCCTGCCGGGAACTGGGCATCCGCTCCGTAGCCGTTTTCAGTGATGTCGACCGCAAATCGCTTCACGTCCGTCTCGCCGACGAAGCCTATCCTATCGGCCCTGCGCCTTCGCGCGAAAGCTATCTATGCATCGATAAGCTAATGGACGTGGCGCGTCGCGTCGGCTGCGATGCCGTGCATCCGGGCTACGGGTTCCTTGCGGAAAACGCCGCACTGCCCCGCGCCTGCGTTGACGCTGGCCTCATTTTTATTGGGCCGCCAGCCGAGGCCATGGAATCTCTTGGCTCCAAAACCGCCGGCCGCCAGCTTGCCCGCCGCGCCGACGTTCCCTCTGTCCCAGGGACAAACGACGCAATTGAGAATCCGGCTGCAGCGCAAGCCCTCGCGCGCCGAATGGGCTATCCCATTCTTCTGAAGGCCGTCGCCGGTGGCGGCGGCAAAGGTATGCGCCTGGTGCACAGCGATGCCGAATTCGAATCCGCATTCCGCGATGCTTCTTCCGAGGCTATGAATAGTTTCGGCGACGATCGCCTCTATCTCGAAAAATGTCTCGACCGTCCTCATCACGTGGAAATCCAGATCCTCGCCGACGCCCACGGCCGCGTCGTCTCTCTTGGGGAACGTGAATGTTCCGTGCAGCGCCGCCATCAGAAGGTGATCGAGGAAGCGCCTTCCCCCATTGTCACTCCCGAACTGCGCAGAAAGATGAGCGATGCCGCTGTCCGCCTGGCGCGCGCTGGCCGCTATGTCAATGCCGGCACGGTTGAATTCCTTGTTGATGCCAATCTCAATTTTTACTTTTTGGAAGTGAACACGCGTTTGCAGGTCGAACATCCCGTAACCGAACAGGTTACCGGTCTCGACCTCGTAAAACTCCAGATCGCTATCGCCGCCGGACACCGCCTGCCCTTCGCATGGGAATCCGTCACCCCGCGCGGTCACGCTATGGAAGTTCGTCTCTACGCTGAAGATCCCGACAATAATTTCTTTCCCTCGCCCGGTAAAATTCTTTCGCGCCAGGTTCCCAGCGGACCGGGCATTCGCCTGGACGATGGCGTCTATGAAGGCTGGACCGTGCCCAACGATTACGATCCGCTTCTCAGCAAGCTCATCGCCTGGGGCAATAGCCGCGAGGAAACCATCGCCCGGCTTCGCCGCGCCCTCGAGGAATACACCATCACCGGCATCAAGACCAATGCCCGTCTTTTCCGCCGTATTCTTGAAGAACCGGATTTTCTTCGCGGCGAAATCCACACCAAATGGCTGGACGAATTGCTCCGCCGTCCGCATTCCACTGCATCTCTTGGGAACGATAATCAGCGGGGAAGCGCTGTTTCCGATGCCGCAGTCATTGCCGCGGCAATCTGGCAGGCCAGCCAGTCGGAGAAACAGGCTTCTGCGTCCGCCTCTTCCGCAGACCAGCCCTCTCACTGGAAGCTCGAAGGCCGCCGCGAGCAACTGGACCGCCTGCCGTGAAATACCAAGTCCAACTCGCTTCTTCATCGGGAGAAAATACACGCATTGTCGAACTCGAACACGCTTCCGCGGGGTGGCGCGTGATGCTGGATGGCAAGCCTGTAGCCGTCGACGCCGTCGAGATCGCCCCCCACATTCTCTCCGTTTTGTTGGGCGGTCAATCCTTTGAAATCACCGTGACGCCGTCTCCGGACGGCAAATTGAAACTTCAGGCCGTCGGGCAGGACTTCATCGCCGAGGTCATCGATCCTCGCGCCTGGAGCGGCCGCCGCCACGGCGCCGTCGAAGCCGAGGGCCGGCAGCAAGTCCTTGCGCCGATGCCCGGCAAAGTGGTGCGCCTTCTCGTCAAAGAAGGAGACCATGTCGAATCCGGCCAGGGCCTGCTCGTTGTCGAAGCCATGAAAATGCAAAACGAAATTCGCTCGCCCAAAAGCGGCACGGTTGAGCGGGTCCTGGCCAAGGAAGGCCAGCCCGTCAACGCCGGCGAAGCTCTTTGTGTGGTTTCTTGAACTTCAGCGCACTTCACTACTCTTCATGCCGCGCGGAAATGGAAGGCTCGTATTTCGGAGAGAATAAGCGGCTTTAGTGCCCGATAGAGCGCTGCGGCATCGTGGTTTTCGCCGCATCCGGCAGTTTGCCCGCCGCTTCGATGACTTGTTCCGCCAGGAAGTTCTTCACCTGCGCGCCATCCCGCGCGATTGCCAGATACGCGAGGCGAAGCAATTGTTCCTTGCGGTTGCGAAGCGTGTCGCGGATGGTTTGCTGCACTTGCGGTTCGGCGATGCCGCGCAGCCCGGGAGATTCGCGCGCAATAAGCTTTAGGATCAGGGTGCGTGGCCCATCTTTTGGCACCACTTGAATCGGCTGACTGACTTGCCCAGCCTTCAATCCAACCACGACCTTTTTCAGTGCCGGGTCGGACTGGTTCAGCGCCGATTCCGGAACGAAACCCAGGTCCCCACCGGTTCCAGCGGTGTTCATGTCTTCGGAATAATCCATCGCCAATTGGGAGAAGTCTGCGCCGCTGTTCAGCCGGTCCATCAGCATCTTCACTTTTCGCAGGGCCTCTGCTTCATTGGCTGCATCGTCGTTCTTCCGGTTGCGGATCTGCTGCTCTTTCCGCGGCGTCACCACGATCTGCGCGATGTGATATTGCGGCTCAGCCACGTTGAACTGCGCTTTGTTCGCGTCGTAAAAACCCGAGATGTCCTGGTCGGTGATGGAAATCTTCGCCACCACTTCATGGTTCAACAATTTCTGAATCGAGAGCTGCCGCCGCAGCTCCAGCTTCAGATCCTCCACAGTCATGGCCTGATCTTTCAGCCGCCGCTGAAATTCGTCCTCGGTGTACGGGCTCTTCAATTCGGTGAACTTGTCTTCGACTTCGCCGTCGCTGGCTTCTAGGTTCAACTTCTTCGCTTTTTCCAGCAGAATTTCGTTGTTGATCAGTTCATCGAGCACATTCAGCTTTTGCGAAAGCGATTCTTCCTGCGAAGGCTCCTGACCCTCGGGGTTTACGCGCGTGCGGTAATACTTGTCGACTTCTTCCCGCTTGATTTCTTTCCCGTTCACCATTGCCCACACGTCGGGCGCGTGCTGCGCTTGCTTGTTGCAGCCCGTGGTAAGCGCAATGGCCATCGCTGCCAAAGGCAGCCACGCTGCTGCGCGCTTCACTCCGCTTGAGTGCTTCATCAGGTGCCCCACGGAACGCAGGTTCGCATCGGTCGGGTTCAAAGTTGGATGCTCAGGCGGCTTTCTTTACTTTGCCGGCGCGAATGCATGCCGTGCACACACGGACTTGCTTCCTCACGCCCGCCACAACCGCATGCACGCGCTTCAAGTTAGGATTCCACCGCCGCCGCCGCGTATTATTCGCGTGGCTGATCACATTTCCAAAACGCGGCGCTTTGCCGCAGAATTCACACTTCAGTGCCATTTTTGTTCCCGCTTAATTTGTAGTTGGGCTTCGGTTTCCCGCTCGAATTGTCGTAAAACCAAGCTCCTCATTCTAGCAGACCCCATACCTCCGGCAAAGTGTGGTGTTTGCATCCCGGATGAATCTTCGGGATACGCCTCTTGTATCCCAGATGGCTTTGCCGGACGCGCTGTTTGTCGTGCCCCACAGGCGCCTGTTCTTCCGTACGGGATTGTTTCGCTCGTGGCGTACCAGTAACGTCCCCAATCGTATTGAACCTACAGGGTTTGGCTACAAAAAGCAGCGCCGCTGGCCGTGCGTACCATTGTTGGCCTCTCTCCCCACAACTAATTTGTCATTCAGCGTGCGCCGATGCCAAGCGCTCGCGTTACCCATGAACGACTCGATCGTAGGTATCCCCGGGGCCCCTCAGCCCGCTCCTCGCACGGAGCGGGCCGCTCATCACCATTCGGCAACTACGAATCGCTTGCCCCGTTACATTTCCTTGATGATTTCGTTGGCCGCTCTTTCCACTGTCGCGGGTTATCAAGTCGCGCGTACCGAAATCTCCGGAGCCAATTGGTTCCGCAACGCTACTCTGTTGCCTGCGTCCGCCCCGTCGCGCGTCCTTGTGCCAGCTTCCACACCGGGCGCCATCAACGCAGACCTCGAAGCCATCAGCCACTTAGCGCCACAGCAGCAGGCCGAACGGCTTCTAGAGCTTGCCGTTCAGCGCCCCGACCAGTCTCTCGGCTTAATCCACAAGAATCTCGCTTCCTGGCGCGGTCATCTGGCGGACACCGACCGGCTTTTCCATCTCGTCCTTGCGGCTTTGGATTCCAACGACCCTCGCGTGCGCGTTGCCGCCGTGGAAATCGATTTGATCGCCAACAACCTGATGAAATCACCGCAGGGTCTTGCGAAGCTCTTAAATCAAATTCATAACGATCCTGACGCGCGCTATCTCGCTCTCTGGAGACTCGGCGCGCTCGGCAATCGCGGGGTTGAGCCTGCCACAGTCTTGTCCACGCTCCTTCGTTATTCTCGCGATGCGAATCAGCAAACGCGCTTCTGGGCCGTCGAGGGATTGGCTATGCTGGGCACCGCGGAGTCCATCGATCCGCTTCTTTCTATTCTGGCCCACGACCCCGCAAAACAAGTTCGCGAGCGGGCCGCCACCAACCTCGCTCGCTCGGGCATGCTCACTGGCGAGCAGCGCCTGGGTGCCGTTCCCCAGCTCCTGAATCTTCTTGATGACGATTCTCTCGAACCAGCGACCCAGGACTTGGTCTGTGCCGCTCTGCGGACCATCACCGGCGCCTCATTCGGCAGAGATCCTGCCTCCTGGCGCGACTGGTGGGCGCATCACGATCGGCGCGAGACCCGCCGGGTCCATGTCCCCAAGGGTCTTCTCCTCGCTTAATACTCCTCGCTTAATGTTGAATTAGCGGTACTTATCCTCACGAAACGTCTTCCGAATATAAGAAATTGCTTGACCCCGCGCGTCGGCACTCGTAAAACTATCTCTGCGCCCTGCCTGATTCCAAAATGGTCCATTCCCAAGTCCAAAGGATACCGATGTCGGAACAGGAGCGCCGTACTGCACGCCGTCTGATCATGAAAGTCCCTTTAAGGTTTCGCCCCATGCAGGAGACTGCCAACCCCGAGCACGAGGCCGCCTCCATGAATATCTGCAACCATGGGGTTTATTTCGCCACGGATCGAAAGTTGCCGGAAGGCGGGATGATTCAGGTCCACCTAAGGATGCCACGGGAAGTGGTGGGAGAAGATGTGGCGGAGTGGTGCTTCACGGGCCGTGTGGCGCACGTAGAATTGTTGGGGCCCAAGGGAGGCAAACTGGGCGTCGGGGTGCAGTTCCTCTACTATGAGGTTCCTCGGCCCTCACTTTAGAGGCGTCGGCGGGCTTGGTAACCTATTGCCCTCTTCGCGCGTCCATTGGGGAGTAGACTAGCCCCGGAAGCGCATCTGCAGGAGGCCGCATGAAACGCCGCGATTTTATCCATCGCACGGCCTGCGCCGCTGGAGCGGCTTGGATCCACCCCACTGCCTTCGCTCGGACCACACCCGCTCTTCCCGCCCTCCCGCGCAAGTTCAGCGCTTCGGATACTGTGACTCTCGGTAAGACGGGCATCCAGACCAGCCGCCTCGCCATGGGCACAGGCACCGTCGGTAGCGGTCATCATTCCCACCAGACTGCTCTCGGCATCAAGGGCCTTTCCGACATGCTCCTCAACGGCTACGACCATGGCCTGCGCTTCTTCGATTCCGCCGATTCCTACGGCAGCCATCCGCACGTGGCCGAAGCGCTCAAACATGTCCCGCGTGATAAAGTCACGGTGCTCACCAAGACGTGGGCGCGCGATCCTGCCACTGCTCGCGATGATCTCGAGCGTTTCCGCCGCGAACTCGGCACCGATCATATCGACGTCTGCCTCATGCACTGCCTCACCGAAGGTGATTGGACCGAGCGCTTCAAAGGCGTTATGGATGTGCTTTCGGAAGCCAAGGAAAAGGGCATCATTCGCGCCCATGGCTGTTCTTGCCATAGCATCGAAGCGCTTCGCGCTGCCACAAAATCTCCCTGGGTCGAAGTCCATCTCGTTCGAATCAACCCTGTCGGTGCATTCATGGATTCCGATCCCAATACCGTCGTCAGCGTTATGCGCGAAATGCGCGCCGCTGGCAAAGGCATCATTGGCATGAAGATCTTGGGCCAGGGAGAGCTGCGCCACCGTCAGGACGAAGCCCTCAATTTTGCTCTTGGGCTCAACCTTCTCGACGCCTTCACCATCGGCGCCGAATCCCAGTCCGAGCAGGAAGACCTAATCCGCCGCATCGCCGCCGCGTAGAAACTTCTCCAAGCTCTTTACTTTCTTGTTTTGGATTAACACGTGTCGATCCGCTGGTCGCGCTGAAATACGAATGGTTCGCGGCGGCTTTGACGAGCGCGCCGATCAAGGCCGCTATTTTGATGGGCATCCATAAAACGAGTCAGGGTTTGCCTCGTCTAAGCGGGGGGCAAGGGTAAGGGGGCACTCGAATGATACAAATACGAATCTTCGCTCTATCGGCAATACTCATCTTTACCGCGGCCGCTGTGGTACAAGACACGAGGAGCGCCGCAGCATCAAGCGCCTCTCAATCGCCGCAGTCTCCGCCAACCATAGCTTCCATCGTGGATCGCGAAATCAGCACGGTCGAAAAGCAGATTGTGGAAGCCGCGGAAGCCATGCCGGAAGACAAGTTCAACTTCTCCCCTGAAAGCCTCAACATTCCAGGGAGCGAGTACAAAGGTGTGCGCACCTTTGCCGTGCAGGTCAAGCATGTCGCCTCTTCCAACTATTTCATTTGGTCACCGCTTACCGGCGATAAGGTGCCCGAGAGCATAAAGGACGGGAACGGTCCTGCGGACCTGAAGACCAAGGCCGACATCATCAAGTTCCTGAAGGATTCTTTTGCCCTGGGTCACAAAGCCGCTGCTACGTTGACAGCGGAGAACATGTTGCAGACCACCGGGAACAGCAAGTCGACGCGCCTGCGCTTGGCTGAGTTTGGCGTCGCTCACGCCTATGATCACTACGGGCAGATGGTGGAATATCTGCGCATGAACGGAATTGTGCCGCCGGCCAGTCGCGGAAAGTCAGACTGATCAGAACGCAAAAAGAGGGATTTACGATGAAGCGGTCTTCGAGTCGGCCTGGGCTTGCGCTTGTTGCAGGCATGCTGCTTGCTGTCGGCGCAATGACCCTTTACGGCCAGGGCCCAAACGCAGAGTCAGGCTCCGCCCGCTGCGCGCTCCCGGGCGGACGAGACGCTAGAGTGGTGGAACCAGATTGGCAATAAGCTGATCGCCATGGCCAGGGATTTTCCCGAAGACAAGTACGATTTCAAAGTACAGAAAGACGAACGCTCTTTTGCCGAAAATCTTCTGCACGTTGCTGCTGTCGATTACGATGTGATCCGCAGAGTTTCCGAATCGAACATTGGCCCTGACTTTGGGAAAGACAAGCACAACCCGTCGCGGGACGCATACAAGACGAAAGCCGACGTAGTGAAGTTAATCGAGCAGGCCGTCGCGGACGGAGCGGCGGTAATCAAACAACAGGGCGAAGCTGGCTTGGACAAAACCACGCCATTTTCGTGGGAAACCGGGAAGCATGTGGTCCACAATTCCTACATTTGGATCGCCGCCATCGAGCACAGCAGCGAACACTTCGGGCAGTTGGTGGTGTATTACCGCGCGAACAACCTGGTGCCGCCCGAATCGCGCCGGTAAAATGTACTTCATTTAAGAACTTCGATCTCTGGGTAAAGCGGCGAAGAAATGTTGAGCCGCGATGCGTTTGTCCCCTCGAGGTACGCGTCGAAAAAGCTAGCTGCGCAGGCAGTGCGCCGTCACCGCAAGCTGGCGGCGTCCGTCGATGCCGACAATTCCTAACATGCGCAGCGTTCGCATCACGATATGACTCTTCAATAGGGCTCCGTCGTCGCTGAAGAGAAAGTGGTTCGCGCCACGAATCTCCAGAAACGCCCTTCCATCCGCAGGGAGACGATCGTAAATCGACCGGATGTTGGCCATGATCTGACCGCCCTCGGAGTCGGACTCGTGACTGTGGTCGCTTAGAAGAAACAGGAATGGCCGGTTGATCCCTGTTTGAATGACGCTGCCGTGTGGAGCGCCGTCTACATCGATGCCCGCCTTGCACCTGGAATCCTGCGAGCAGAATTGCGCGGCTTGCGCCCCGCCAAAGGAGTGCCCAAATACTCCGACGCGTGTCAGGTCGAGTCGTCCTGCAAACTTGCCGGATGCAGGCGATGCGTTCAGCTGCTCCAACTTATCAAGCACGAACGCCATGTCCGAAGTCCAGGCAATCAGCAGCCGGTTCGCGCAACGGTCCCGCTCCTGGCCGGTTTTCTCTAGGCAGAGTTCCGGGTTTTTTTCCGGGATGCGTCTCATCACCCGTCCGTCAGGAAAAACAACGCTGGAAGTCCGGTAAGGCGCATCTAAGCCGACGACGATGTAACCGTGACTGGCCAGATCCTCGGCCAGTAACTCCACACCGCGGCGGATGCCCCGCCTCTCATGATCACCACAGGGTACGATCGCTGCTCCGGCGACAAATCGGCCTCTCGAATACTGTGCCCGTGAACCTTCGCCAGATCTCGCGTGAGGAGTCGCAGCGGACCTCCGGCGGGTCCAGTCACCGTCCGCATCGGAGCGGGCAGATACTCGTCCACCGCAACAGATCGCACAGCCGCCGACGCGTACCACACCCAGACAAGGAGTTCCCGCTTGGTTCCTGGAACCGGCGCCAGCGTGTCCAGTTTCGTGTCGTCGGTCCAATCATAGATCGCGCGTCCAACCACGAATGGTCCCGTGGGCGTCGGCAGTGTGATCTCGGTTCTCCGCTCCAGCCACAGCGATCCCAACAACGCCGCGATCCCGAGAACACCCAGCATCGCCAATACTGCGAAGCCTTTGAATATCCGGCGAGCCCGCCCCGGCTGTTTCATCGCTGAGTGGTCCATTAGAGCCTCGCGCCCAGTGACTTAGAGTACAAATCTAAAGTACTTTACACTGCAAAGTATTGTCAAGAAGGCGGTGCGGGCTCCGCTCCTCAGATGGAAATGCATTGCCTGGCAGCGCACTAACGATCAACACCCTGCATTCGCACCCGCCGAACGCCGGGCTAAGTGCGCTGACGTCGACGCGACAACCTCGCAGATAGTAGCGCCGCCATCGGGACGACTGTGGCAATAAGCAGCAACGACGCTGGCGGGACAATCACGAATACGGGAACGGTCTTCGCCCCGAGCGGTCCCAACGCAATATCTCCGTAAATGGCCAATGAGCCCAGCGCGACAACCAGCATCACGCTATAGAGAGTCGCTCGGGTAATGACCGACCAACTCTTCGAAGCGATGTTGGCGACTACCAGGGCCACAAATGGTGACAGCACCCAGATCACGAAGAGTGCCAAAAGCAGGCGCGGGGAATGCTTGCGCCGGCCCACTTGTAGCACCAATCCAACCGAGCCTAAGGCTCCAACCAGGGCTGCTATCAGGGCCACCCTGCGTAAGAGGGCGAGCAACCCACCCGCTGGCTTTTCTCCGTTCACTTGAGAAATCATCTCAGCGTCCATTGCTGTTCATTTGCCAACTACTGCCGTGCCGCCCATTTTTTCCACAGGCTATTTGGACCAGTTTTCATTGAAAGTATCCCACGTCGTAGCGCCCTTCTTGCTCTTCACATTCCTGGGATTCTCGGCCCCCGGGAAACTCCCTCACAATCCTTCACCGTTATCACAAACTTCTCCAACTCCGATTCCTCTAGCAACAACCATCCGTCCAAGGTACAATCACCTCATTCCAATCGTGTCCGTGAAAACCCGGACATCGGGCGCAGTCGTCACGCAAAGGCCGCGCCAAGGACAATGCGGATGTTCGTCCCGCAAGTCGCTGTGCTCAATTAATCCGCCCCGGCGGATCTGACCTTCTTCTCCGTTTTCTATTATTGAACTGCCGTACCGCGTCAGCGCGACTGCATTCTGGGAAGCGCCCACGCAGAACGTAATGGTCTCTATGTCTTTGGAACAAACCGCTGCCGCCGCTCCACCACCCACGCTCTGGAGTTCCGTCCGCGAAGCCCTTCGTGGCTCGCACCAGGACTTCACCGCTGGCAATCTCAATCGCGCCATTCTCCTGCTGGCCATTCCCATGGTCCTCGAAATGGTGCTGGAATCCCTTTTCGCCGTCGTGGACGTTTTCTGGGTAGGCCGTCTGGGCGCGGACGCCATCGCCACCGTCGGCCTCACCGAATCGCTCCTCAGCCTGGTCATGGCCATCGGCTTCGGCCTAAGCCTTTCCACCACGGCCATGGTCGCTCGCCGCATCGGTGAAAAGGATCCCGCCGGCGCAGCCGTTGCCGGAGTCCAAGCCATCGTTATAGGAGTCGCGATTGCCGCCCTTATCGGCATTCCGTGTCTGTTCTACGCCCCGGACTTGCTTCGCCTGATGGGTGCGTCGCCGCAAGTCGTTGCCGTCGGCTCCGGCTACGCCCGCATCGCCCTCGGCGGTAGCGCCGCCATCATGCTCCTCTTTCTCAACAACGCCATCTTCCGCGGTGCGGGTGACGCCGCCATCGCCATGCGTTTGCTCTGGGTCTCCAACATCATCAATCTCGTTCTCGACCCTTGCCTCATCTTTGGCTGGGGACCTTTCCCAAAACTTGGGGTGACCGGCGCGGCTCTCGCGACCTTCACCGGCCGCAGCATCGGCGTGCTCTATCAGTTCTATCGTCTCCTCCGTGGCACGGAGCGCATCCGCATTCTCCGCAGCCAGCTTCATATCAACCTGACCGTCTTGCTCCGCCTCCTGCGCGTCTCTCTGACCGGCATCCTGCAATTTGCCATCGCGCACACCAGTTGGATCGGCCTCGTCCGCATCGTCAGCGTCTTCGGCTCGGCAGCGCTCGCCGGCTATACGATCGCCATTCGCATACTCATCTTCGTGCTGATGCCTAGTTGGGGCCTTAGCAACGCGGCCGCCACGCTGGTCGGACAAAACCTTGGCGCCAAGCAGCCCGAGCGCGCGGAAACTTCCGTGTGGCGCACCGGCCTTTACAACATGTTCTTTCTCGGCGTCATCGGCATCTTTTTCGTCATCTTTGCCGAGCCGGTCATTCGTCTCTTTATCAACGATCCGCTCGTCGTCCCGCTTGCCGTCACCTGCTTGCGCATTCTGAGTTACGGCAACATCGCCTATGCCTACGGCATGGTCATGCTCCAAGCCTTCAACGGTGCTGGCGACACCGTCACACCGACCATCGTGCATTTCTTCGGTTTCTGGCTCCTGGAGATACCCCTCGCCTATTTTCTCGCCATCACCGTCCACATGCGTTCCAGTGGCGTTTTCTGGTCTATCGTTGTCGCGGAGGCCGCCATCGCCGCCGCCGGGGTCGTCCTTTTCAAGCGAGGCCGCTGGAAAGCCCAGCAGATTTGACCACCCGACAAGGGTGGTCATCCTGCCTGCCCCCGCCTTGCCGGGGAGCGCGCGCATCGAGTAGACCGAAAGTTCCGACCCTGTCGGAAAGGCTCTCTCTCCCACCCTTGCATCATGCAACTCTCCTCTGCGGCTTGGCCCATCCAGGCGTATAATCTCCCGCCAGCACGCCAGGAGGTGCTTACATGGCCAAGACCAAGCAATTCACAATCACGATTGACAATCAGCCCGGCGCGGTCGCCCGTATCGCGAAAACCCTCGGCGACGCCAAGGTGAATATTCTCTCTCTCTTGGGAACCGCCCAGGGCGCGGCGGGCATCGTTCAACTCATCGCCGAAGATGCGCGGCGCGCGAAGAAAGCCCTCGATAACGCCAGGATCTCCTATCAGGAAACTCCGGCGGAAACCTACGATTTGTCCAACAAGCCCGGTGCGCTGGCGCAAATTTTGGACAAGCTCGCCGCGAAGGGCGTTAACTTGAATTCCATCCACGCCACTGCCGCCAAGGGCGGCAAGAAGGCCGTCATTGTCTACACGGCGGAAGTCGGGGCAAAAGCGGCAACCGCCACCGCGTAAGAGTTTTTCTCTTCTTCCCTGGTTCTTCCGCTTGTCAGCCGCGCGATTTTCGCTCCTCGCAAGCGTCCGCAGTTGCTGCGTCACGCGCTAAAATAAGTGAATTGGGAATACGCTGAGAGGGCTTCATGGATATTTCTCCGAGAAAAATAAGTCGTCTCGTGCTGTCGCTCTTCTTCGGATTTATTCTTTGCGTTCCATCCTCGCACGCGCTGGACAACGGTCTCGCTCTCACTCCTCCGATGGGCTGGAACAGTTGGAACCGTTTCGGTTGCAACGTCACCGAGGATCTCGTCAGGTCCGCTGCCGACGCCCTCGTCAGCAGCGGCATGAAGAACGCCGGTTACGAATACGTCGTTATTGACGATTGCTGGCAAGTCAGCCGCGACGCCGCTGGCAACATCGTCGCCGACCCGAAAACTTTCCCCTCCGGCATCATGGCGCTCGCCGGCTATATCCATTCGAGGGGCTTGAAATTCGGCATCTATTCAGACGCCGGCACCATGACTTGCGCCAAGCGTCCCGGCAGCCGCGGCCATGAATATCAGGACGCTCTCCAATACGCCGCCTGGGGCATCGACTATCTCAAATACGATTGGTGCAACACCGGCACGGAAAACGCTCAGGCCGCCTACTCCACCATGCGCGACGCGCTAAAATCCGCCGGCCGCCCCATTGTCTTCAGTCTCTGCGAGTGGGGTTCCAACAAGCCCTGGCTCTGGGCCACGGACGTTGGCAATCTCTGGCGCACGACCGGCGACATCTCCGACTGCTGGGACTGCAAGAAAGGCCACCTCAGCTTTGTCCAGATCGCGGATTTACAAGTCGGCCTGGAAACATACGCTGGCCCGGGCCACTGGAACGATCCCGACATGCTGGAAGTCGGCAACGGCGGCATGACCACCACCGAATACCGCTCGCACTTCAGCCTATGGTGTATCCTCGCCGCGCCGTTGATGGCCGGAAACGATTTGAAGAACATGTCTCCCGAAATCAAGGAAATCCTCACCAACAAGGAAGTCATCGCCATTGATCAGGATCCCCTCGGCATGCAGGGCCGCCGCGTTCGCAAGAACGGCGACTCCGAAGTCTGGGCCAAGCAACTGAAAGACGGTGGCCGCGCCGTCGTGCTCTTCAATCGCGGCACCTCCGACGCCGATATCTCTGCTCCCTGGGAAGATCTCGGCTATCCCGCGCATCTTTCTGCCGCCGTTCGCGACCTGTGGGCGAGGAAGGACCTCGGCAAATCCGCCGGTACGTTCGCCGCCAAGGTCCCCCCGCACGCCGTTGTCATGCTCCGCGTCACCCCTTAGTTCCCTGATCGATGGCTAGGCCCATACCTTACGGGAATGGAGTTAAGCTGCTCTTCGCAGCCTCACGCCGTGGTAGTCTGTACACGCCCACCCACAGTCTCCAAGCTCAATCTCTCATTACGTTTTTATAAGTTGCTTTTTTTCTGATATTTAGACGCCGTGTCCCTCGTGGCACCCTGGTTGCATCGTATATAGCAGAGGACAACCGGCGCGTACCACGAGGCAATAGCAGGCGCCCGCAATTTGAGAGGAAAGGAGGCTCGAGCCATGTCAGGCAGAAATCTCTTTAGGAAGATCGTCAGAAACTTCCTCTGCCTCACGGCTGCGCTGTTGACGTTCACAGCCTGCGCCTACACCGACTATCGCCTCTGGCCTCTGGACCTGGACGCTCCGCGATATCCCGCTCTTCCCACCCCCAAATTCCAGGGGGATCGGCTGATCTTGCCGTTTGCTCCCGGGATAGCCTCTGCCGAGGTCGCCACGTTCCACGATCAGCTCGAAGCCTTCTTGCATTTTGAATATCTGCGCGGCCGCGATGCCCGCGACGGCGGTGACACCTCGCGCATCCTTCTAACCGCCTTCGATACTGCGAAGGGGCCGATCTACAAGGTCTTCATCGTCACCGACAACGACTTGCTTACCGCTGTCCCGCGCCTTTCCCAGCTCGAAGGCCGCAACTTGATCAAGCGTTACGACCTGAATTCATGGACGCAAAAGGACTTTTACTATTTCCAGCAGCAGAGCCACATGTTCGATGTCGCGTACGGCGTCCCCACGGAGCAGAAGCTGGAATCTCTCAGCTCGTTCAGGCTTCTCCCCGCCTTGGCCCAGTTTCTGATTTTCAAGTCCCAAACCGACAATCGTGTTCTCGCGAGGGGCGACACGGCCCCCAGCCCGCTCACGCGCGAACAGGCCACTCAGCTCGCTACGGACATTCTCGACGTCGCCCAGTTCTATGCGCTTCCGCTCGACTACTTCCTCGGCGTCGGCGCCATGGAAAACGACTACATGGACGTTAACGGCGATCTGACCCACGCCGTCTGGAAGAAGCGCGCTCAGCGCGACGACATCATTCTTCGCCGTGGCCGCAAGCGCGTCATGGTCAGCAACTACGCCATCGGCATCTGGCAAATCACGCGCGAAACCCTGCGCGCCGCGCATCAGCTCTACTTGAAGGACAAGCGCGACTACAGCTTGCTGCCTGCCCGCCTCCGGCCTTCCCGCTCACTGGACCTCAATTCCGTGGATGACGCCGTGCTCACCACCTATGCCGGATTGTTGCTCCGCGGACTTCTCGATCATTTTGGCGGTGACGTCGATAAAGCCATCGGCGCCTACAACGGCGGCGTCAAAACTCCTAATCCCGCCTACGCCGCTGGCGTGAAGACTGTCGCCGAATATGCCCGCCGTGTCCTCGAGCACGCTACCGCCATGGACGATCCTCCAACCAGCGCCAAGAGCCTGGCCGCCGCTCCGCCCGCAGATCCGGCTCAGACCGCAACGGTCGCCCCGGCCACGCCACCGCAAAAGCAGCCTTGGCGGCGCGACGACGACTGAACCTTTTCGACCTCGTCTCCCTTGCGTTGCTTTCCTAGCGCAGTGCCGGGCCTCTCAAACCTTGCTTCCTACGTGTTTTCGAGAGCCTAGCGTTTCCAAATGAGCTAATTCATGCCTTTTCAGTAATCTTGAGCGCCAAAAACCGCAGCATTTTTGCGTACTCCTATTTACATGCAATACCCGATTGCCGTCGCACAGCCTCAATGGTAATTAGTTATCGTGCTGTGGTGCCTGAAGACTCTTTACAGCAGCTCCTTCTCGTCCCGTCCGACCGCCTTGACCCCATGCCCCGGCTCTTCGTCGGTTCACCCAGGCACTCAGAGAGAGGAATCTGCTGGTGCCAGCCTCATCCATCCCTCCCGCCCATGAGGACCGGTGAACGACCGCAGTCCAGAACCCATGTTTTTCGATCGTAGTCTCGAAGGTAGACACGAGAAGCGTCTCCCCATTGTAGTTGTCGTCCAACTCGCGGACCCCAAACAGGAGCAAACCAACGGGGAGGAAAAGACTTACGCGGACAATGTCAGCCCGCATGGGGCCTGTGTGGCCTCCAAGCGCCCCTGGCAGCCCGGCGAAGAGGTGGAAGTTACTTCAATCACCAATGCAATCAAGGCTCGCGGGAAAGTCGTCTATTGCAGGCATGGCAAGAACGGCCGCTATTTCGTTGGCGTGGAATTCCGCGAGCGCCCCATCCATTGGTCCAACTTTTCCTACGGCTTCCACTAGCACTCGCCTACGCCCTCTTGCAGCAAATCCGGCCGAACGTTCGCCGGTCCCGCCCTGCGTAGTAATCTCCTGTCAGGCACCCGTCGCTCGACAATCTCAACATCGCCGTTCCGTAATGCATGTGCATCGTCTTCACCGCGTCGGCAAGCGGCTGGTTCTGATACTGGTAGATCAACGCCGCGCCTTCCGGGTCGTCCATTTGAATCACTGCCGTGCTGCTTCGTGACATGGACATGGGCGTGGTCAGGTACACGATAATTTCCGTCCAGCTCTGGAAAATATTGATCATCAATGGGTAGCGCTTCGCGTGCCCGTCATAGGAGGTGATCAGGTAACCTCGCCAGCGCCCCTCGAGGTCCGGCACTCGCACCAGTCCCAATTTATGCACAAAGCTGTTCCGCCAGAGGTACCTGTCGAAAAGGGTGTACAGCGCGCCGTAAAAACCCATGCTGGAGGGAGCGTCCACCCACCAGGGGATCGAAAGATGGATTGCCGCTAGGAATTTCGAAGTGGCCCATGCCAAAGCAATCGCCAGCAACGCGAGCAGAAGAGGAACGCCCCTTCGTTCACTGGCGTCTGTGCTGTAGTCATGCATATGTACCTGTTCGGCTCAACAACGCCGAACAGGCCTTTGGCCCGCTTGAATGCGCCTTCCACCATCCATTTGGTAGGATGCCCGGTAAAGGAAATGTCCCTAGCGGTAGAGTGGCTTCCTGAAGAATGGCCCGATTATTATTCCGAGTCTGAAGCAACTGCTAGTGGTAACGCCCCTTACAATCTCCATACTACTCTACTTGGCCGTCCTTAAGCTGAAATTAGTGCTCTTCCAGAGGGGCAGGCCGCGACGTGCGACGAAGTAGGGAAATGGGGTAGTGGGTCAGTTTGAATTTTTCTGAATCGTGATAACAGGGGTCAAAATTCAAACTGACCCACTACCCAAAGTATTGAAACGGATATGGGAACGGTGCTATAGAAGAAGCGCAGAGTGGGGGCCCCAGCCATGACTCTCGAAGAGCAAGCGCAACGTCAGCACGGCATCGTTACCGCCCACATCGCCGCGGAAAACGCGCATGACTGGACTGCGGCCAGCGCCGGGTTCACCCAGACCGGGACCGCCTTTCGCGACATGCTCTTGGTTGCTACCGTTTTCAAAGGCGTCGGCGGCGTGCGGGCCTTTTACGATACGATCGGCAAGGCCCTCCCTGACCTGCACATCGAAATCAAGTCTCAGAACGACCTTCCCGGCTGCACCGTTTGCGAGGGTGTGCTGACCGGTACCCATCTTGGCGAATACATGGGGATCCCGCCGCGCGGGAACTCCATCCGGATGGACGTAACCACGTACTACTTCTTCGATGACAAGACGGAGAAGCTCGTCGCCGAACGAATTTACTTCGACCAAGCTAGCTTGCTTCAGCAGATGCAGGCCACCGGCCATGACCAGCGGCCCCGCAAGAAACAAAAGAAGAAACTCTCGCATCGAAGGAAAGCAGGAACGCTCGCCTGAGCATCCTCACTTTCCCTTCCTACACCGTACATTCGCGCTGGCGTTTGCCCCGACCTGGTCGGGGCCACTCTGCTCTTGTAGGAGCGCAGCACGGTTGCGCCCTCTTCCGCGCACGTTTGCTTCCTAGGGGTGGGTCTTGGCCCACTCCCGGGCCTGCGGCAAAATGCACTTTGGTCTCGCGGTGAGCGCGGCCTCTGCGCCCCGCACGCCTCGTCGCGGCAAGCTTCGAAATGTGCCCACTGCCCACACCGGTATTTCGAACGAAGCAGGCCGACTTACGGTTATATCCCTGTGATACGTTATATTGATGGTATGCTCTCTTGCTTGACGAGATGGAGCGATAGGGATATAGACAGGGCGGCCCCGCTCAGATACTTTGATGAGCTGTTTGGAAAATCATGACGGTACCTTCTTTTGGACAACTGAATCGAATACGCCGGCGTTTTTGGTCGGTGTTCCTCCTCGTGCTGGCCGGATGTTCGGGACTAGTCTCTCCCGGCTATGTCGAAACGAATTCCGGGCCCGTCAGAGCCGGCGAAGATGCTAGTTTGGATGTCGTTCTGGATAAAGCTCCAAATTTTGAAGGAGGCGAAATTCAGGTGAGCGTTGTCGGGCCCCAAAACTCAAATGCGACACTCACAGCGAAGGTCAAGACCCACCCTGGCACGAGGGTTTACCACGTGTCTGTCCCCGTTCCAGCCAGCGCTCCAGGGGGAACTTGGACCGTGGCCAAGGTCATATTCCTTACCGGGACCCAGGAGATTCCTCTTTCGTCGAACAACCAACCAATCCAGGTACTCGCAAACCCAAACATCGTCCTCCCGACGAGTGCTCAAGTCACGGTCACCCTATCGCAGGCACAGCTTCCAAGAAGCGAAGCAACACAGCTGCAATTCCGGCTACAGGTTCTCAAAGCAAGCCTAACGTTGAGCGGAGCAAATCCGGCACCAGTTGGCTCCGTTGCCGAGACTCTCAGCAAAAAGATCAATGAAGAACTCGTATTCCTAGCCACTACTGAAACGAAGTTTCATGCACTCGCTAGTTCCCAGCCGCAACTCGACGCGGCGGCATCCGTGTTCTTCGGCGACTTGCGTCTCAGCTACGAGGAAGCGAAATCTCAGCTCAAAGACCGGAGTGCACGGTTGGAACGGGGCGGCTCGTTTAAGTTGGCGTCCCTAGCATCGAAGCAAGGACCCACCGAACAGCCACGCTACCCGGTGCTGGCTCAGGCAGTTTTCAGAGTTTTTGAGCAAAATGAGCTAGCATACGTCACTGTTGCCAGTGTTGGTACGTTGACATTTGATTTTGTCTTAGCTCCATAATTCTGTCACCCCTTAACGGCAACGTGAAAATGTCACCCTATGAGACAGGAGACATTCACGTTGAGTCAGAAGGAACTGCAGCGAGTGAGTGTAGTCAGCGCATGCATCAAG
>Ga0209376_1000430_pt1 | contig 46490 bp, 48 predicted proteins | sample GraSoiAngelo_134_FD_185891 | JGI IMG/M metagenome (GOLD analysis project Ga0209376, IMG submission 185891) | Grasslands soil microbial communities from the Angelo Coastal Reserve, California, USA - 14_0929_05_30cm (SPAdes) (version 2) | ecosystem: Environmental > Terrestrial > Soil > Grasslands ...
TGACCGGTTCATCTGCGGTGGTGGCGGACGGCTCGGCCCCGTTCCGCAGCCGCACCGAGTACCCGCCGTCTTCTTCCTTGGCCAGGTCCACCAGCTCGCGGTCGTGCGCCTGGCGCAGCAGCTTGTTCACCTGCGCGGGCGCCACCGGCTCGTCACTCTTGATCTCCGCCACAGCGTCCCGCACCTCATCGGCGCTGACGGCGTGGTCGGACCCGCCGAGGCTCTGCAGCGCCTGTTTGATCAGGCCGAACCCCCGCGAGAATCCGCCGCGGCGCGGCGCCGCCGGCTCTTCGACCGAGGGGGGCTCCGTACGCGGTTCGGCACGCGGCTCCGGGCGGTCCCCCCCCCGGCTCGGTCCCCGCCGGCCGCGCTCGCCCCGCTCACGCGCGGCGGGCCGCTCGACTACGCCGCCCTCGGGCTGCGCGCGCGCGCCGGGGACATCGGGACCGAGGGCGATCTCGTACTGCCCGTTGTCGCGTTTGGTGAGGGCGAGCAGGCCGCGGCCCGCGGCCGCGTCGACGAACTTGCTGAAGCGCGAGTAGCCGTGGTCCTTTTCATCAAAGGTGGGGTCGATCTCCTGCATCACCTGCTTGAGCCGGTCGGAGCGCATGACGTCGTTGTGGGCCGTCATCTGCTTGACGGCTTCCACGACCAGCTCCCACGGATCGCGCCGCGGGTGCACGATGTCGCTCTCCTTGGTGAGTCCCGCCAGCTCGCTGTAGGAGTAGTACTCGTCGCAGTTCTGGATCAGGAGGTCGCTGGAGGACTCGCGGATCCCGACGCCGATGACATACTTGCCGTACTCCTTGAGCTTCAGGACCATCGAAGAGAAGTCGCTGTCGCCTGAGAGCAGGATGAACGTGCCGATCTCCGGGCGGGTGAAGACGAGCTCCATGGCATCCACCGCCAAGCGGATATCGGTGGCGTTTTTCTTGTTGGAGCCGTACGCGGGAGCCCAGATGAGGTCGATCGAGGACTCGGAGAGGGGCACGACATACTGGGGGTAGCGACGCCAATCGGCGTAGGCGCGCTGAACGGCTACTTTGCCGCGGATGATGTCGGATTGCAGCAGGCGCTTCAGCTCGGTCTGGAGATCCGAGCGGATCCCCATGGTGACGTTGTCGAAGTCGATGAGCAGCGCTGCATTGGGAGCGTGGGCCGTCGGCTCCGGGCGGGCCGAACGGACCAGGTGAGGCGGCTGCGGATTCATGTCGTTGTGCTCAATTCCAGCCCCGCCGCTGGAGCGGCCGGGCACATGGCGGTCGGCGACGAGGCCCCGGCGGAAGGCCGGCAGCGCGTCGTCAACTCAAGTTCGCTGCGCCTCAAGCGGCGCACGCGGCGCCGATGTGTGGGAGCGGTTGGAGAGGAGCGGTTCAAGCGCGGCGCAGCTTCTGGTGCGCGCGGGCGCGGAGGAGATCCAGCGGCTCTAGCCTCTCTGCGAGGCGCAGAGCACCGCCAGATGACCTGGCACCACATCGTCGTCCACCCCTGCCACAACATTCGGACCCGTTGAAACTAAACGACTTGCGCGAAAAGTGAAAGAGCGCGCCGGGTTCCCGGGGCGTAACGTTCGGTCCCCCAACGGCATTTGATGGCTGAATGACGAGCCCGACCGGAGCTCCCCCCGTGCCACGGGATATCGTGGCCGCCGCCCGGCGCGGTGAACCCCCGGCCCTCGCGGCCCTGTATCGGGCGCATGGCGCCGCGGTGTTTCGCCTCGCCTACCGCCTCACCGGCACCCGTGAGGACGCCGAGGACGTGGTCCACGACGTGTTCGTCGGGCTCCCGGAGGCGTTGCTCCGCTACGAGGAGCGCGGCCGGCTGGAAAGTTGGCTGAAGCGGGTGGCGGCGCGGGTGGCGCTGATGCGACTGCGGCAGCGCGGGCGGCGGCGTGAGGTGCCGTTGGAGGCGGTCGCGGGACACCGGTCGCCGGAGGCGCCATCCGACGTGGCGGCGCTTCAGGAAGCCGTCGCAGCGCTGCCTGATCCACTGCGGTCGGTGCTCGTGCTCAAAGAGATGGAAGGCTACTCGCATGCCGAGGTCGCGGCGCTCTTGGGGATCAGCGCGGGGGCCTCGCGAGCCCGATTGATGCGGGCGATCACCCGGCTGCGGCGCACGCTAGGAGAGGACCGATGAAGCTGACGCTGTTGCACCCATCGCTGAAGACGCTGAAAGGGTTCGCGGACGTCGAGCTCGACGAGGGCCGACGCGCTCAGGTCGCTGCGCACCTCGCGGACTGTGGCGGCTGCCGCGAGCGTGTGGCCGCACTGCGCGCCCTGCGCGATCAGCTGCGGACCCTCCCGGCTCCCGAACCGACCGACGATCTGCTGGCGCGGATTGAGGCGAGCCGGGCGGCGGGAGCGCGGGTGATTCTGCCGGTTGTTCAACGAGCGGTGCGCCCTGGCCGCCGGCGGTATGTCGTCGCGGCTGCGGCGATCGTCGTCCTGGCGGCCGGCGGCCTCGTGATCTCGACGCTTCGGAATCGCGCGAGCAATGAGGGTGAGTTCCAATCGACCGCTTTCGGGGGCCTGCCGTTCTTCCCGCCGGATGCGTTCGCTCAGGAACCGGGGGGACGGTTGTACAAGGCGAGTTATCCGCCCGCGGCTGTCGAACTCGGCAGGTTCGGTCCCGGACAGTGGGTGTACCGGACCCGCGTCATCATTGATGGATACGTGACCGACAGCGTCGAGGCCGACACCCTGACGATCACACCCGGCGAGTATCGCGGCCGCGCAGTGTGGCAGATCGCGAACCGCTGGGGCTGGAAATACTTCGCGGCGCGGGACACGCTCCTCGTGGACCGGCAGGATCTGCGACCCGTGCGCAGGGCGCACCCAGCACCCCGGGTGCAACGTCCGGGCACAACGCCACCGGGGATCGATTTCCCGCCCGATACTGGCCTCGGACCGCTGCTGCTCGCGCGCGTGCCGTCAACGTATCCCGGCACGCCGCTCAGTTGGCAGGTTTATCCGGCGCTGGGGTTGCTCAACTTCGTCTATGCGAAACCTATGCTCCTGCTGCTGCCGTTCGAGTCAAATTGGCGAGGAAGCCTCTACCTGAACTTCGGATGGGGGCAACACCAGTTCGGTGCGATTCCGCTGGATGTGCGTGTCGTAGGCCGCGAGACGGTTCACGTCCCCGCCGGCACGTTCGACTGCTGGAGGGTCGAGCTGAGCGTCCCGTCCAGCCGCCGAAAGACGACAATCTGGGCGAGCCGCGAGCGCGGATGGCTGGTGCAGCTCCGGGAGCCGATGCACGACGGCGCTCAGGAACAGGTCCTGGTGAGCGCTACTCCCCCAGCACCTTGACGATCACGCGCTTCTTGCGCCGGCCGTCCCACTCGCCGTAGAAGACGCGCTGCCAGGGCCCGACATCGAGCGCCCCCTTGGTCACCGGCACGATCACCTCGTGCCCAATCGTCAGGCTGCGCAGGTGCGCCGCCGCGTTGTCCTCCCCGGTCTCGTTGTGGCGGTAACGGCCCGGGTCCCACGGCGCCACGGTGTGCTCCAACCAGTGGAGGATGTCCTGCCACAGCCCTGACTCGTGGTCGTTCACGAACACCGACGCGGTGATGTGCATCGCGCTCACCAGCACGAAGCCCTCCCCCACACCGCTCTTCTTCACTTCCTCCGCCACTGTGTCGGTGATGTCGATGATCTCCTGACGCTGCTTCGTGTTGAACCACAGGTAGTGCGTGTGGGACTTCATCCCGTTCCTCCCCGTGTCGAATTGTCACGCGCCAGCCAAGTCCATAGATTGCGCCCTCAAATATGGCGCTGCCGTTCCACCGACGGATCTTCGTCATCCTCGTCACGATGACGGCCGTCCCCACGACGCTCGCCGTGGCGGGGTGGGTGCTGTCGGTGCGCACCCTGGCGCCGTCAGCGGGGGCGCGCGCCTCCTTCGAAGACGTCGTCACGTCGGCCCGCGCCCTCGTGCAAGGCGTGGACACGATGCAGCTCACACCGGCAGGCCGCGCCGCCCTGCGCAATCATCTGGAACGCGTCTCCAACTCGGCGAGCCTGGCGCGCCGCGGCGAGACCTACCTGCGCTATTACACGGCCGGCTTCGCCATCGTGATCGTGACGCTGGGCGCGCTGGTGCTGTTTGCCGCAGTGCGGCTCGCGGGGCATCTGTCGCGGCAACTGTCACGGCCGATCGAGGAGCTAGTGGGCTGGACGCAACTGATCCGCATGCGCCAGCCCCTGCCCGCAGGCATGCCGGCGCGCGGGGCGCCGGAATTCGAGTCGCTGCGCCAGGCGCTGCGCGACCTGGCCACGGCGCTGGACGTGGCGCGCGACAAGGAGCTCGAGGCCGAGCGGCTGCGCGCGTTTCGCGAGGTGGCGCGGCGCGTGGCGCACGAAATCAAGAACCCGCTGACGTCGATGAGGATCGCCGTCGATCAACTCAGTCGGACGGTCGGACCGTCGGACGGTCGGACGGACATGGCGATGCAGGTCATGTCCGCGGAAACCGATCGCCTGGAGCGGCTGGCCAGGGAATTCGCGGACTTCGGGCGCATGCCGGAAGGGGCCCAGAGCGAAGTAGATCTCCAGGAGCTGCTCGAAGAGCTGGGCCGCACGGGCGTGCCGGACGGCGTGCGCGTGACAGTCGAGGCGAACGGCGGGCGGCGTAGCGTGATGGGCCACTACGAGCCGCTGCGCCGCGCGTTCGCCAACCTGCTGCGCAACGCCGCGGAGGCGATGCACGGGGCGGGCACGATCGACGTCGGGCTGGCGGGCGACGCCACGGGGCTCGTCGTCACGATCGCCGACCACGGGCCCGGAATCGGCGAGGCGCTGCGCCCGCGGGTGTTCGAGCCGTACTTCACGACCAAAGCAGACGGGACGGGGCTGGGACTGGCCCTGGTGCGCCAGACAATGGACGCCCATCGGGCGACCATCAGCGTGGACGAGACGCCGGGTGGTGGAGCGACGTTCACCATCGTGTTCGCGACGTGAGCCCTCGCGTCCTGCTCGTCGACGACGAATCCAACATCCGCCGTATGGTCGGGGCCCTGCTCCAGGCCGAAGGGTTCGAGACGGCCGAGGCGCCCAACGGCACCGCGGCGCTGTCCGCCACCGAGCAGGATCTCCCCGACGTCATCCTCCTCGACCTCATGATGCCGCCGGGGCCCGACGGGCTCGCCACGCTCGAGGCGCTCAAGCGCCGCGCGCCCGACGTCCCGGTCATCATGATGAGTGGGAAAGCCACGCTCAGCGACGCGGTGAAGGCGACGAAGCTGGGCGCGTTCCAGTTCCTCGAGAAGCCGCTGACCCCCGAGGGAGTGCTCGTCGCAATCCGCAGCGCCCTGGAGCTGGGCCGCACGCTGCAGCAGAACCGCCGCCTGCACGAGCAGCTCGGCCACGCCGATCCGCTGGTCGGCGTGAGCGGGGCGATGGACGAGCTGCGCACCTGGATCGCGCGCGTCGCCCCCACGGAGTCGCGAGTGCTGATCACCGGCGAATCGGGCACGGGGAAGGAGCTCGTCGCCGCGGCGATCCACCGGCAGAGCCGGCGCGCCGCCAAGCCGTTCGTGACCGTGAACAGCGCGGCCATCCCCAAGGACCTCGTGGAGTCGGAGATGTTCGGCCACGAGAAGGGCGCCTTCACGGGCGCCGCCGAGCGGCGGCTGGGACGGTTCGAGCTGGCGGACACCGGCACGCTGTTCCTCGACGAGGTCGGCGACCTGGGCGCGGAGGCCCAGGCGAAGCTGCTGCGCGTCCTCGAGAGCGGTGTGATCGAGCGGGTCGGCGGAGAGCGGCCGATCCAGGTGGACGTGCGGGTGATCGCGGCGACCAACAAGGAGCTGCAACAGGCCGTGCAGCGCGGCCAGTTCCGAGAGGACCTGTTCTTCCGTCTCAACGTCCTGCCGGTCAACATCCCGCCGCTGCGCGAGCGGTCCGAGGACGTGCCGCCGCTGGTGAAACACTTCGCGGGACGGCAGTCCGCCCGCCTCGGCCGCCCGGTGCAGGTAGACGCAGGGGCGATGCAGCTGCTCGCCGCCTACCGCTGGCCCGGCAACGTCCGCGAGCTGGCCAATATCGTCGAGCGGCTCGTGATCCTGTCGACCGAAGACACGATCACCGCGGAGCAGGTCGTGCGCGTGCTCCCGCAGGACGGCGCGCGACCAGGGGGGGCGGCGTCGGCCGGCGAGGCCGGCGAGTGGCGCGACGTGGCGCTCGCCGACGCGCTCGACTCATACGAGCGGACGCTCATCGCTCGCGCGCTCTCGGCGGCGCACGGCAACGTCGCGGAAGCCGCGCGCCGGCTCGCCACCGACCGCGCCAACCTGTACCGGCGGATGCGGCGACTGGGGCTCGAGCCGCCTCGCAACGTGACGGGATGACACGCTGTCACCCCGAATCCCCGCAGCGCACGGCGCGACGACCCCCCCGGCGCGCGGCACAACCATTGCACGACCGGCAGTCGCCTTCAACGCGGATCCCATCCATGCGTGCAGCACTCCTGTTCCTCATCGGCCTCACCAGCCCACTGGCGCTCGCCGGGCAGGACACGGCCATCGTCATCCACCCTGAGAGCACCGGGGTGCACTTCGTGCCCTCAGAGCTGCCGCGGGTGGTGGCGGAGGAAGCGATCCGGCTCTACAACGCTCCCGGCACGACTCGGCTGGCCGGATACGCGCACCTGCCGCGCGGCAACGAATGGCGTGGCGACGTGGCGGTGCGGAGCGGGCCCGCGCTGATCGAGGGCCGGGTGCAGGGTACCGTCCTCGTCGTCAACGGCGACGTGGCCCTGACCGCGACCGCCGAGGTGACGGGCGACCTGTTCGTAGTCGGCGGCACGGTGAGCCGCGCGCCCGGCGCGCGCGTCGGCGGTGAAGTCCGCGAGTACCGCGACCCCCTGCCCTACCGCGTCGCCGGCGAGACGCTGGCGTACGCGCCGAACCTGCGGCGCCGCTTCCGCAACCCCCAGGCCCAGCTGACCTTCGGGACCGCCGAAGCCCGCTCGGCGCTGACGCTGTCCACGGGCGGCACCTTCAACCGCGTGGAAGGTCTGCCGATCGTGTTCGGACCGGTGTTCGACTGGCGGCTCACCGGGGACAGTCATCTGCGCTTCGACGCGCTCGGCGTGTTCCGCACCGCCGGCGATCTCTCCGACAGGCGCTCCGACCTGGGCTATCGGCTGCGCGCCGAAGTGCGCCGCGGGAGCGGGGAGAGCCAGACGATGGGCTTCGGGCTGCGGGCGATGGACGTGGTGGCGCCGATCGAGGACTGGGGCCTGCACGCCGAGGAGGTGGGATGGGCGGCGTTCCTGTTTCACCGCGATTACCGCGATTACTTCCTCGACAAGGGCTGGGCGGCGCGCGCCTACTTCCAGCCGGAGCACGCCATCACGGTGAGCCTCGAGTTTCGGCGCGAGTGGATGACGTCGGTGACGCCGCGCGACCCGCTCACGATCACCCGCAACGACCAGTTGTGGCGGCCCAACCCGCCGATCGACGAGGGGCACTTCAACACCTGGGCCGCCACGGGCGTCCTCGACACCCGCAACGATCACGAGAACCCAACCACCGGCTGGCTCGTCATCGCCACCTTCGAGCGGAGCGGCAGCAAGGACGTCAGCCCGCAACCAGGCGTTCCGAGCGGCGTGCGGGACAATATCCCGACCAACGGCACGTACCGGTTCAACCGGGCGTGGCTCGATCTCCGGCGCTACAGCCGGGTGAGCCCGAGCGGGCGCCTGAACCTGCGTGTCGTCGCGGGCGGCTGGGCAGGTGGTGACGCGCTGCCATTGCAGCGCCGGGTCAGCCTGGGCGGGCCCGAGGTGCTGCCCGGTTACAACTTCCGCCAGGCGGCGTGTAACCAGGCGATGACCGCCGCGGAGTACCTGGACACCCGGGTCGCCGCGTGCGACCGGGTGCTTGCCGTACAGGCAGAGTACCGCGGCCACATCTCTCTGCACTGGAGCTACAACCCCGTCGGGGAGGATGAGGGCCGCGGCGAGACGCTGATCCGGCTCGAAGGCCCGGATTTGGTGGTGTTCAGCGAAGCCGGACAGGGGTGGCTCGTCGGCAGCGGGCCTGGCCGCTTGCCGTCGGGGAAGATCCCGGACTTCTCGAGCTGGCTCGCCGACGTCGGCCTCGGCGTGGACTGGGGCGGATTCGGGGCATACATCGCCAAGGCCGTCACAGTGGGGCAACCGCTGCGCTTCACGCTGCGACTCGAGCACCGCTTCTAGCGTGCGGCGCGGGCCGGCGGTCCTGCCGCTCGCTCTCGCCGCGGTCGCGCTCACCGGCGCGGCCGCGGCCCAGTCCCCGTCGCTCGCGCTGACCGTCGAGCAGTCCCAGCCTCGGGTGCAGGTCGCTGGCCTGCTCGCGGACGGGAAGTTCGTGGGACTGATGCGGTCGGGGTTCCCCCTGCGCCTGCACTACCGGCTGGAGCTGTGGAAAGTGCGGTCGGGGTGGTTCGATCAGTTCGTGAGCGAGGTCTCCTGGGACGCGCTCGCCCGCCACGACCCCCTGGCGGATGACTTCGTGCTGATCCGCACCGGCGGCGGCGTCACGCACCATCCCAACGCCGACGCGCTCGAGAAGGCGATCGGCCTGCCGTATCGCATCACGCTCTCTCCCCAGGGGAACGGCAAGTTCTACTTCCTGTGCCGGCTCGAGGTAACGACCCTCAATGACAGCGACCTCCAGGAGCTGGAGCGCTGGCTGAAGGGCGACGTGAGCCCGGCGGTGTCGGGGAGCGGGAGCCTGGGTGACGCGCTGTTACGCGGGGCCCAGCGGGTGCTGGTGCGGATCGCCGGGCTGCCCCGGCTCAACCTCGAAGCGCGGTCGGCGGAGTTCCGGCCGGGACGCTAACCCCCGAACTGCCGATCGATCGCCCGGCGGATCTGCTGCAGCGTCTGTCCCCGCCCCGCGAGTTCCGCCGCCAGCTGAGCTTCCCCCTTACAAATGTCGCAGGAGGCGCCGTGGTCGCTCTCGAAGCAGGTGAGCAGCGAGCGGTGACCGACCGTCCGCGAGCAGTTGCAGTGGCAGTAGAGCCCGTCCAGCACCGTGGGGGCGCTGCGCGCCGCCGCGTAGGCCTCGGCGGCGTTCGGGGTGTTGGGGACGGCGATGGGCGGCAGCACGCGCTCGGCGGTCACGCCGAGCCGCGGCTCGGGGTGGTTCGCCGCCTGGCCGCGGCGCGCCACCGCCAACACGAGCACCAGTCCCAGCGCCGCTCCCCCGGCGATCAGCCAGGGAAGCTTTGCTCCCCTCACATCGCCTCGAGGGTGGCGAGCACGTCGGCGCCGTAGAACAGCCGGATGTAGCGGTTCTGGATCGGGGTGAGGCGGCGCACCGCCCAGGAGAGGTGCACGAAGTGCGGCTCGAACGGCACGCGGATCGGGTGCATCCCCGCCTCTTCGGGGAGGAGGTTGCCCTTGCGCGTGTTGCACGAGCTGCACGCCGTCAGGACGTTGGTCCAGGCGTTGGTGCCGCCCCGCGACAGCGGGACGAGGTGATCACGCGTCAGGCACTCCCTGGGCTTCAGCTGGATCTGGTGGCGACCGCAGAACTGGCACTGGTACTGGTCGCGGGCGAAGAGGAAGGTGTTCGTGACCTGGCGGCGGAAGCGCCGCGGCACGTGGACGAAGCGGACCAAGCGGATAACCGCCGGCCGGGGGATCTCCAGGCGCTCGCTTCTCACTACCGCGCCCTTGTCGGCCTCGACGATCACGGCCTTGCCGTCGATCACGAGGCGCAGGGCGCGGCGCACCGGTACCATGGTGAGAGGCTCGAATGACGCGTTCAGGGCTAGGCAGCGCATGGCCCTGATATGCTACCTAAGCGCCTAAGGCACGGCAAGACCGGGCGTTAGACCCCGCCGGCAGGCGCGAACGCGCGCTTCAACTCTTCGAGTTGCTCCTCAACCGAGGCGCGTGAGGACCCACCGGGGGTCGCTCGACCCTCGACGCTGTCCTCCCAGGTCCCCAGCTGCGATACGGCGATACCGAGCTTGGGATGGATTCCCGCGGCTACTGCCGGGGGCACCTGGTCCAGCGGCACGCCCGAGCGCTCGGCCTCGCGCACGAGCCGGCCCACCAGCCCGTGACTCTCCCGGAAGGGAACGCCCGCCTCGACCAGCAGGTCGGCGAGGTCCGTGGCGCGCAGCGAGGCATCGAGGGCCGCGGCCATGCGCCCGCGGTCGATCTCCAGCGACGCCAGTGCACCCGTCGCGGCGGGCAACACCAGGCCCAGCGTGTCGACCGCCTCGAACAGCAGCGCTTTGTCCTCCTGGAGGTCCTTCTGGTAGCCCGCGGGGAGCCCTTTCAGCGTGGTGAGCATGGCGACGAGGTCGCCGAGGAGGCGGGCCGACTTGGCGCGGGTGAGCTCGAAGACATCGGGGTTGCGCTTCTGAGGCATCAGGCTCGAGCCGGTCGAGAACGCGTCCGAGAGCCGCACGAAGCCGAACTCGCCGGAGGCATAGGCGACGAGCTCCGCCGAGAGCCGCGAGAGGTGGGTGCCAACGAGGGCGAGCACGAACAGCACTTCGGCGACGAAATCGCGGTCGCCGGTGACGTCGAGCGCGTTGCTCGAGACCGCCCGGAACCCCAGCGCCTCCTTGAGCAGCACGCGGTCCACGGGGAAGCCGGACCCGGCGAGCGCGCCCGAGCCGAGCGGCAACTCGGCCACGCGGCGGCGGGCGTCGGCGAGCCGCTGGCGGTCGCGCGTGAGCGGCCAGGCGTGGGCGAGCAGCACGTACGCCCAGCGCACCGGCTGGGCGCGCTGGCCGTGGGTGTAGCCGGGGAGCAGGACGTCAACGCCCTCCCTCGCCTTCTCGACCAGCACGCGGCCCAGGGTGGCGAGGTCGGCGTCGAGCTGATCGACGGCGTCGAGCGTCCACAGCCGCAGATCGGTCGCGACCTGGTCGTTGCGGGAGCGGCCGGTGTGGAGCTTGCCGGCGGCGGCGCCGACTTCCTCGTAGAGCAGCCGCTCGACGAGGGTGTGCACGTCCTCATCCGGCGCGCCGGCGGCGGCACCGTCGGCGAGCCGCTCGGCGACGCGGTCGAGCCCATCGAGCAGCTGGGCCTCTTCTTCCGCCGACAGCACCCCGACGCGGCCCAGCGCGTGGACCCATGCTTTGCTCGCCGCGACATCCTGGGGCCAGAGCCGGTGATCCACCGGCAGGCTGCGGTTCAGGGCATCGAGCGCTTCAGCGGGCCCCAGCGCGAAGCGGCCGCCCCACATCTGGTGGGAGGGCGGTAACGGCGGTGACGTCGCCGCCTCGGTCGCCTTCGGGTCGTCCGACATCATTCCGCTTCGGCGGCGACCTGCGGACGGCGCTGAGCTTCGAGCCCGGCCGCGATCTTGATCGCCAAACCATAGAGGTGGATGAAGCCTTCGGCGTCCTTCTGGTCGTAGACGTTGTCCTTGCCGAAGGTCGCGTACGACGGTTGATACAGCGCGAACGGACTGTCCCGCCCGGCGACGGCCGCGCCGCCCTTGAACAGCTTGAGCCGGACGGCTCCGGTCACGCGCTTCTGCGTGGCGGCGACGAACGCGTCGAGGGCCTCGCGCTCGGGCGTCCACCAGCGGCCGTCGTAGACCAGGTCGGCGTAGCGGAGGGCGAGCTCGTCCTTGAGGCGCAGCGTGCGGCGGTCGAGGACGAGCTGCTCGAGCTCGCGATGCGCCGCGTGGAGCAGCGTGCCGCCGGGCGTCTCGTACACGCCGCGCGATTTCATGCCGACCAGCCGATCCTCGACCACGTCGGCCCGGCCGACGCCGTGCTCGCCCGCGACGTCGTTGAGCGCGGTGAGCAGCTCGACGGGGCCGAGCGGGACGTGATCCACCGAGACCGGGGTGCCCTCCTCGAAGCCGATCTCGACAGTCTGCGGCGTGTCCGGCGCTTCGAGCGGGTTCGAGGTCATCACGAAGATGTCTTCCGGCGCCTCACGGGACGGATCCTCGAGGATGCCGCCCTCGTGCGAGCAGTGCCAGAGGTTGCGATCGGTGGAGTAGGGCTTCTCGGCCGTCGCGAGGACGGGCACCCCCTTCGCCTTGACGTAGGCGATCAGGTCCTCGCGGCCCTTGAACTCCCACTCGCGCCAGGGCGCGATGACGCGCAGCTCGGGGCCGAGGGCGGCGTAGGTGAGCTCGAAGCGCACCTGGTCGTTGCCCTTCCCCGTGCAGCCATGGGCCAGCGCCTGAGCGCCGACTTTCTGGGCGAGCGCGACCTGGCGGGCGGCGGTGAGCGGGCGCGCCATCGACGTGCCCAGCAAGTAGGTGCGGGCGTACACGGCGCCGGCGCGCAGCGAGGGGAAGACGAAGTCGCGCACGAACTCGTCGCGCAGGTCCTCGACGACGCAGTCCTCCGCGCCGGAGCGTTTGGCTTTCTCGGCGAGGCCGTGCAGCTCGCCGGCCCCCTGCCCGACGTCGGCCGCGAAGCACAACACGCGGGCGCCGTAGCGCTCACGCAGCCAGGGAACGATCGCCGACGTATCGAGACCGCCGGAGTACGCGAGCACGACCAACGGGCCCACGTCCGCGCCTGTAGGTTTATGCATTGAGTTGAATAAAAATGCAGGGGCGGGAGAAGCGTGTCAAGCCTTGAGCCCGGCGAGCTCCTTGAGGCGGACCATCACCGCGCGGCACGCCCGCTCCGAGCGGGTGATGACCAGCACGGTATCGTCGCCGGCGATGGTGCCGATGATTTCGTCCCAGCCCGCCCCGTCGAGCGCGAGCCCCAGGGCCTGCGCCCCGCCGGCGGGGGTCTTGAGGACGAGGAGCGCCCCGACGCCCTCGAGCGAGACGAGCGTCGCGGGCAGCAGCTGCTCCAAGTGCGGGCGGATCGCCGCCCCCGATTCTGAGGCAGGGGCATAATGGGACCCGCCATCGGGCGAGGCGACCTTGGCGAGGCCCAGCTCGCGGATGTCGCGAGACAGCGTCGCCTGAGTGACGTCGAAGCCTTCCGTCTTGAGCCGCTCGCGCAGTTGTTCCTGGCTCGCCACCGTCTCGCGCCGCACGATCTTGAGGATGGCGGCGTGGCGCTGGGTTTTCATGGGGCTACAATCTAGCTCGCCCTTTGAGACATGGCCTCCGCGCGGTGGACGATGCGGCCGGCGACCAGCGTCAACAGGGACGGACGGGGGCGGGCGGAGGCGGACGGGGACGGGCGGGGGCGGACAGAGACGGACGAAAACACCGCCACGTCAGCGGCCTTTCCCACCTCCAGCGAGCCGATCTCATCGTCCCAGCCGAGGGCGCGGGCGTTGTCGATAGTCAGCTGCCGCAGCGCAGCGTCCCCGGTCAGCCCCGCCGCCGCGGCCTCCGCCCACAGATCGAGCGTCCCGACGCTCACCACCGAATCGGTCCCGAGGCCGACCGGGATGCCCGCCGCGCGAAACGCGGCGAGCGGCGCCGCGCCGTGGCGGTGGGCCCGGTTCGAAAGCGGACAATGGGCGATGGCGACGCGCGCGTCCCGGAGCGCCTCGATGTCGGCGTCGTCGACCTGGACACAATGGATGCAAAGTGTTCCCGGTTGCAGGACGGCCAGTTGCCGGAGGAATTGCACCGGCGAACAGCGTCGTACCTCGATCGTGATCCCGCGGGCGCGCAGCGCGTCCGCGAACGGACCGGCGCCGTCGCGGACCAGCTGCGTCTCCTCCGGCGATTCCGCAAGATGCACGGCGAGGAGCAGCCCCTCGTGGCGCGCCAGCTCGGTGACGGCGCGGTACAGCGGCGCGCTCACGGAGTACAGGGCATGCGGGGAAACCCCGACGCGTAGGCGCGTAGAGGCATAGAGGCGTAGTGGCTGTAGGGCCAGCTTCAGCTCGGCGAGGCGCTCCGTGACCGTCGCCGGGTCCGGGCCGAACACCTCCTGGTAGACGATGCCGCGCCCGCCGAGCCCGGCGATCACCGCGGCGGCCGCCCCCGTGCTGCCGGTGTCGGCCACGCAGGTGACGCCCCGCGCCCAGCAATCCCGCAGCCCCTGCTCGGCGGCGGCGCGGAATTGGTCCGGGGTCGTGGCGTCCTTGAGCTCGCGGACGCGCCGGATCCACGCCGGGAACGCGGTCTCGCCGTTGCTTCCGGCGAGGTGCGTGAGCTCGAGATGCGTGTGGACGTTGACCAACCCCGGCACCAATACGCCGTCCATGAACTCCAACGACTCAACACCGGAAGGCGTGGGGACGTGGGGATGTGGGCCGATCGCCGCAATGCGTCCATCGTCCCCAACCAAAACGGCGCCATCCGCAATGGGTGGCGCCGTCACGGGGAAGAGCTGTCCGGCGCGGAGACGCAGCACGGGGGGGGGTGCTAGGGCGAGATCGGGCCCAGCCCGCTGTGAATCGGGCAGAGCTTGGTCGGCTCCGTGCCCGGGTAGAACCAGTCCACGTGGTAGTCGGACTGCGGGCAGAACGGCGTGAACAGGTACCCGGTGCTCCAGTCGACCTCGCGGGAGATCAGCGAGTCGGGTCGCAGCCAGTCCGCCGGCGCGGGCCGGCGCTCGTAGACGTCGCGCATGAACGACGTCCAGGCCGGCGCGACCAGCCGCCCGCCGCCCGCGTTGTTCATAATGCGCTGCGGGGCGTCGTAGCCGACCCAGGCGCCCGCCACGATCTCCGGCGTGAAGCCGATGTACCAGGCGTCAGTGTAGTCGTCGGTGGTGCCGGTCTTGCCGGCCGCGGGAATCGTGAACCCCGCGCCCCAAACGGCGCTGTACGCGGTGCCGCGCCGCACCACGTCTTTCATCATATCCACCATCAGCCAGGTGTGCTCGGCGTCCATCACCTGTTCTTTGCGCGGCGCGCTCTGGTAGAGGATCGTGCCCTGGCGGTCTTCCACGCGCTGGATGGCGTAGGGCACGACGCGGGTGCCGAGGCCCGCAAACGCGGAGTAGGCGGCGATGATCTCAAGCGGGTACACGGCCCGCGCCCCGATGTGGATCGACGGGTACGGCGGTAGCGGCGTGGTAATCCCGTAGCGACGCACTTCGCCGATCACCGTCTGCTCGCCGAGCGCCATGCCAAGCTTGATGGTCGAGAGGTTGCGCGACAGGTACAACGACTTGCGCATCGGGATCATTCCGAGTGTGGAGTCGTCGTAGTCCTTGGGCTGCCACAGCGTGCTGTCGAGCTGCAGCACCGGCGGGTTCAAGGGTGTGTCGTCGAGCAGCTCGGTAACGGAGTGGCCGGCGCGCACCGCCGCGGAGTAGACGAACGGCTTGAAGGTCGAGCCCGGCTGGCGCGTGGCCTGGGTGATGCGGTTGAACTTGGAATCAGCGAAGTCGCGGCCGCCGATCATGGCGAGGATCGCCCCGGTTTTCGCGTCGATCGCGAGCAGCGCGCCCTGCAGGTACGGGGTGAACGGCCCGTGATCTTCTTCCCCCGCCCGGTTCGACTCGATGTACTCGCGGTAGGTGGTGTGTCCCTGGAGCTTCCCGTACACCCCCGCTTCGATCGCGTCGAGCTGGTTCGAGAGCGCCCGCTCCGCCGCTTCCTGCATGTCGAGGTCCAGCGTCGTGTAGATCTGCAGGCCCTTGCTGTAGAGGTCGCGGCCGAAGCGCTGGTTCAGGTCCTGGCGGATCATCTCGACGAAGTACGGCGCGACGTCCCCGTAGTTGGTGCGGTTGGTCGTCAGCACCAGCGGATAGGCCTTCCAGAGCTCGCACTCTTCCGGCGTGATGTAGCCCTGGTCGCGCATCAGGTTGAGCACGACGTTGCGCCGCCGCACGGTGTTCTGCGGGTGCAGCCGTGGATTGTACGCGGTCGGGGCCTTGGGAATCGCGGCGAGGGTCGCCGCTTCGGCGAGGTTCAGGTCGCGCGCCGATTTCCCGAAGTAGATCATCGCCGCGGACTCGACGCCGTGCGCCCCCGCCCCGAGGTCGATCTGGTTCAAGTACATCTGGAGGATCGTGTCCTTGGGGAAGTTGCGTTCGATCTCCAGGGCGACGCGCGCTTCCTTGAGCTTGCGCGTCAAGGTCTTCTCGCGCCGGATCTCGTCGGGGAAGATGTTGCGGGCGAGCTGCATCGTGATCGTCGAAAAGCCCTGGCTATAGCCCAGCGTCACGATGTTCGCCTTCAGCGCGCCCAGGATGCGCCAGTAGTCGATGCCGTGGTGCGCGTAGAAGCGCTTGTCCTCGGTCGCGATGAACGCCTGGCGCACGTGCAGGGGGATCTGCGACAGCGTGAGCACCGTGCGGCGCTCCGCGCCGAGCTCGGCGATGAGCCGGCCGTCGGCGGCATACACCTTCGACGTCTGCGCGGGGCCTTCCTGCCCCGGGGCGAGACGCGAGATGCTGGGGCAGCGCTCGGCGGCGCAGACGCGCGTCCACGAGCCGTAGGCGAGCCCGAACCCGTACGCGCCGCCGAGCAGCGCGGCGACGGCGATGCGGCGGCGCGTGAACCAGCGGCGCCACCGGGTATCGAGCCGACCGGGGAGCGGCGTGGAGATGGTGGCCATCAGTCGTCTACAACCTAGTCACGGGTCCCCGCGCTTGCCAGCGTTCGGGGCCCTTCGTACGATTCGCTGCCATGACCGACCTCTTCGCCGAATTGGAGTGGCGGGGCTTCGTGCATCACGCCACGCCCGGCCTCAAAGCGCACCTCGCCAAGGGGCCGGTGAGCGCGTACTGCGGGTTCGACCCGACCGCGCCCAGCCTGCAGCTCGGCAACTTGATGCCCATCATGCTGCTGCTGCAGCTGCAGCGCGCCGGTCACCGGCCCATCGCGGTCATGGGCGGCGGCACCGGCCTGATCGGCGACCCGTCGGGGAAGCGCGCCGAGCGCCCGCTGCTCACGCCGCAGCAGATCACCGAGCACGTGCAACGCATGCGCGATCAGATGGCGCAGTTCCTCGACTTCGACCCTGGGCCCGCGGCGGCCCTGCTCGTCGACAACGCGAAGTGGCTGGTGCCGCAGAAGCTGGTGGATTTCCTGCGCGACATCGGCAAGCACTTCACCGTGAACGTGATGCTGCAGAAAGAGTCGGTGCAGGCGCGCCTCGAAGGCGGCCTGTCCTACACCGAGTTCAGCTACATGTTGCTCCAGGCGTACGACTACCTGCACCTGTATCGCAAGGAGCGGTGCACCCTCCAGGTGGGCGGCAGCGACCAGTGGGGGAACATCACGGCAGGGGTCGACCTGATCCGCCGCCTCGAGAACGGCGAGGCGCACGGCCTCGTCGCGCCGCTGGTGACGACGGCGGCCGGCGCCAAGTTCGGCAAGTCGGAGGCCGGCGCCGCGATCTATCTCGACCCCGCGCTCACGTCGCCGTACAGGTTCTATCAGTTCTGGGTGAACGTGGATGACCGAGACGTCGAGAGCTACCTGAAGCTATTCACGCTCAAGCCGCGGGAGGAGATCAAGCAGCTCCTGTCCGAGCAGAAGAAGAATCCGGGAGCCCGGACCGCCCAGCGCGAGCTCGCCCGGGACGTGACCGAGCGGGTGCACGGAGAAGCCGCGCGCAACGCGATGGTCGCATCGGAGATTCTGTTCGGCGATTTCGATCCGCGGAATGCCAGTGGCAGCGTCTTTGCCACACTCGCGCAGGAGATCCCTACTGCCAGCGTCTCCAACAACGACGCGCTCACGCTCATCGACGCAGTGGTGCACGCCGGGCTGGCGACGTCGAAGGGCGAGGCCCGCCGGGCGATCGATCAGGGCGGCGTCTACGTGAATCAGCAGCGAATCACAGCAGTCGACAAACGCATCGACCCGAGCGACTGGCTCGCCGACGGTCACCTGCTGCTTCGCAAGGGGAAGAAGGAGTACGCGCTGCTGCGTCGCTCGTGACCCACCCGGATCGGGTCCATCCCGCTAAGACAAACCGTCTAACACGTCCGCCACCTTCTCCATCTCTTCCACCGTGTTGTACCAGTGGGGCGACAGGCGGATCGCGCCCTCGCGCAGGCTGCACACGACGTGCGCGCGTTTGACGGCGTGGTACGCCTCCACCGGCTTGGGCGGCGCGATGCAGAGAATCGCCGAGCGATGGCGCTCCTCGCGCGGCGACACGACGCGCACCCCCCGGTCGTCCGCCCAGCGCAGCAGCGGCTCGTGCAAGGAGCGCGTCACATCGGCGATGCTCTTGGTGCCGATGTCGAGCAGCAGGTTCAGCGAATGCAGCATGCCGTGGAAATCCTGGTAGGGGAGCGTGATCATTTCGAAGCGGCGCGCGTCCCCGCGGAACGACGGGTTGTACTCGGTGAGCCGGGTGAAGTCGTCGGTGCCTTCGAACGCCATCCAGCCGGTGACGGCGGGCTCGAGCGTCCCGATCAGCTCCTTGCGGACGTAGACGAACCCCGACCCCCACGGCGACAGCAGCCACTTCTGGCCGCCGCACGCCAGGATGTCCACCGGCGTCTCCCGCACGTCCAGGACCGAGTTGCCGATCCCCTGAATGCCGTCCACCACGAGATACGCGCCGTGCACGCGGCAGGCCGCGCCGAGGCGCTTCAGGTCGGCGCGGTAGCCGTTCGCGAACTGGACGAACGACACGGCGAGCACGCGCACGCGCGGGTCGCGGAGCCGCTCGCACAGGCGGTCCTCGTCGGGCCAGCCCTGCGGGCCGACGGGCGCGCGCTCCACGGTGATGCCCCGGCGCTCGAGCAGCAGCCAGGGGTACACGTTCGCCGGGAATTCCTTGTCGGAGAGCAGGACGATGTCCCCGGGCTGGAGCGGCAACGCGCGCGCCGCCATGGAGAGCCCGAAGCTCGTGTTGGTGGCAAGCGCGATCTCCGACGGCTCGGCGCCGATGAACCGCGCCAGCACTTCGCGCGTCGCCGCGAGCCCCGCGAAGATCTCGCGGTCGGGAAGCAGGTGGGGCGCGGTGCGCTTGGCGTTGAACTCGTCGAGCGCGCGGCGCGTGCGCTCGGGGATCGGGCCGATGGAGGCGTTGTTGAGGTAGATGGTCTCGGCGGTCCAGGGGAACTCCGTGGCGCGCAGGCTCTTCAGCTCCTCGCGCAGGGCGCGGACCTTGGCGGGGTGGGTCAGGACGTCGGTCATCGCGCGCGCACGTCGAGGGCGTCGCGAAGGCCGTCCCCGAGGAGGTTGACGCCGAGCACCGTGAGCCCGATCGCCACGCCGGGGAACAGCGAGACCCACGGCGCCACGCGCAGCAGATCGCGGCCGTCAGCGACCATCGCGCCCCACGAGGGCGTCGGGGGCTGCGCCCCGAGCCCCACGAACGACAGCGCCGCTTCCGCCATGATCGCGCCGCCGATGCCCAGCGTCGCGGCCACGACGACGGGCGCCAGAACATTCGGCAGGAGGTGGCGGGCGATGATGCGCGCGTCGGAGGCGCCGAGCGCGCGGGCCGCCTGCACGTACTCGAGAGCGCGCACCACGAGCACCTGGCCGCGGACCAGCCGCGCCATCCCCGCCCAGCCGACGACGCCGATCACCACGAAGACGAGCGGCAGCGAGGGACGAACGGCGGCGGCGATGGCGATCAGGAGCAGCAGCGACGGGAAGGCGAGGGTGACGTCCGCGAGGCGCATTACGCCAGCGTCCACCCAGCGGCCGGCGTAGCCGGCGACAAGCCCCAGCGCCAGGCCCAGAGCGCAGGCGATCGTCTGACTGACGAGGCCGACCGAGAGGGAGAGCCGCGCGCCGAACAGTACCCGCGCAAACACGTCCCGCCCTTGCACGTCGGTCCCGAACAGGAACGCGCGCGACGGCGGGTGCACGCTGTCAGCGAGCGCGCCGCGCAGCGGATCGCCGCGCGCCAGCCACGGCGCGGCGGCGGCGAGGGCGACCAGCGCGATCACGAGGATCAGGCCGACCATCGCCCAGCGGTCGCGCGCGAGGCGTCGCCAGAACAGTGGCGCATGCATAGGGGATGCGACTACGTTACCCGGGGACTCACCTTCCGGGCAAGCGCTCTCGTGTGATGAAACCGGGCACCCGATACACGCTCGTCCTGGGCGGCGGCGGGATGAAGGGCCTCGCGCACATCGGCGTGCTGCAGGCGCTGCTGGAGCGCGGCCTGCGACCGGCCCAGATCGTGGCGTCGAGCGTGGGCGCGCTGGTGGGCGCGGCGTGGGCGGCCGGCCGCAGCATCCCCGAGCTGCGCGACCGCGCCGTGAGTCTGCGGCGCAAGGACGTCTTCGTGGTCGCCCACGCCGACATGGCGTTCAAGCGGATGCGCTCCCCCGCCCTGTTCCGGCGCGAGCCGCTGGCGGCGCTGATCCAGAGCCTGGTGGGCGACGGCACCTTCCAGGACCTGATGCTGCCTACCGTGGTGAACACCGTGGACATCAACTCGGGGATGCAGGTGTTCTGGGGCCTGCCCGGCGTGGACGAGGTGCAGGTCGCCGACGCCGTGATGGCATCGTGCGCGCTACCGGGCTACCTCCCACCCCACGAGATCCGCGGCCGCTTTTACATCGACGGCGCGACGGTGGACAACCTCCCCTTCGGCGCGGCCCGGGCCCTGGACACCGAGTTGATCCTCGCCGTGGACGTTTCGGCGTCCAGCGCGCTGCGCGCCGACACGCAGGACGACGGGTTCGCGGCGGTGTTCGCGCGCGCCACCGAGCTGGCGATGCAGACGCAGCTCGAGGTGCGGCTGCGCACGTGGACCCTGCCGCCGGTCTACTACCTGCACCCGCGCGTCGAGCACATCTCCATGTTCTCGTTCGACCACCTGCGGGAAATGGTGGAGGAGGGTTATCGCTCGACGAAGGCGGCCCTGGAGCGTGAGGCCGAGTGGCCCGCAGCCGGGGACGAGGGCGTGTTCCCGCGGCGGCGCGTCGTGGTGCGCGTCGAGCGCGATCGTTGCATCGGGTGCGGCGCGTGTTTGGTGTTCGGCCCGCCGGGGATGTTCGTGCTGGACGCGCAGGGGAAGGCCGTGGTGACGACGCCGGACCAGGAATGGGGTCCGACCGGCGGCGTGTTCATCCGCAACTGCCCGACGTACGCGATCAGCGCGCGGCCAGCGGCGCCGGCCGTCGAACCGCTGCGTCGATCCGGATGAAGTCGCGCGCCACGCGGTCCCAGTTGTAGTAGGTTTCGACCGCGCGCCGCCCCGCCGCGCCGAGGCGCGCGCGCAGCTGGTCGTCGCCGAGCAGCCGCACGATCCCCGCCGCGACCGCGGCCGCGTCCTCCGGATCCACCAGCATCCCCGTCTCCCCGTCGCGCACCGCGTCCGCGACGCCGGCCGAGTCGCCGCCGACGACCGCGAGCCCCGATGCCGACGCCTCGACGAGCGCGATCCCGAACCCTTCGGCGAGCAGCTCGTAGCGCCGCGATGCGCCGACGTACAGGGTCGCCGCGTTGTAGAGCCCCGGCAGCTGGTCCTCGGGCACCGGCCCCAGGAACCGCACCGCGGCGGCGACGCCCACGTCTCGGGCCAGCTGCTCCAGCTCGGGCCGCCGCGGACCCACCCCCGCCACCGCGTAGCGGACGTCCGGGTGCCGCGCCCGGACGGCGGGCAGCGCCCGGATGACGGTGTCGATCCCCTTGTGCCACTCGAGCCGCGCGACGGTGAGCAGCCACGGGCCGCCATCGAGTCCGTACGCCGCGCGCGCAGGACCGGGATCGAGGCCCGGCCGGAAGCGCTCGGGGCTGGTCCCCAGCGGGACGACCTCGACGCGTCGCGCGAGGTCGGGCCGGCCGAGGCAGTCGTAGACGGAGCGCGCCAACTCGCCCGTCCAGCGGCTGTTGGCGACGACGACCGCGGCGCCCCCGAGCAGCGCGCCGCCCGTCCAGCGTTTGAAGCGGCTACGGCGGATCTTGGCGTCGAGCAGCAGCAGCTCCGTGCCGTGGACTACTACGCCGTAGGGGATGCCACGGCGCCACGCCAGCCAGCGCGCCGGATAGCCGGCGGGCTTGAGCTCGGCGCACCACGTGAAGCGCGGCGAGAACTCGCGCGCGAGCTGACCCGCGCGCCACGTCCACAACGCCAGCCCGTTCAGGGTGCGCAGGCGCGTCGCGCGGATGCCGGCGCGATCCACCGGCTGGGGGTAGCGGGCGTCGCTCGCGGCGCTGTCCGGGGCGCGCCCCGTGGAGACGACCAGCGACTGCGGCGGGTAGCGCCGCGCGAGCTCGCCCATCATACGGGCGATGCCGCCGCCCAGGGGGGGGAAGTTGAAAGCCAGAAGGAGGGTTCGGTTCAAACGGGATGGGGGATGCGGGATGCGTGATCAGGCGATTTGAGATTCTATTTCCCGCAGGTCGCGAATCACCCGATCCCAGTTGTAGTAGCTCTCGACCGACTTGCGGGCCGCCTGGCCGACGCGGCGGGCGAGCAGCTGATCGGCGAGGAGGCGCTGCAGGGCGACGGTCACGGCCTCGACGTCGGTCGGCTCCACGACGAAGCCGGTGTCGCCGTCCTTGACCGCCTCGGCGAGCCCGCCGCTCTGGCCGGCGATCACCGGGAGGCCGCAGGCGCTCGCCTCGGCGAGCGCTACGCCGAAGCCTTCGACGCGCGTGGCGTCGGCGCGGCGCGAGACGCCGAGGTACACCTGCGCGGTGTTGTAGAGCGCGGGCAGGTCCCGGTCCGGCACGTTGCCGGTGAAGCGGACCGCATCGCCGATGCCGAGCTCCCGGGCGAGTTTCTTGTACTCCTTTCCTTTCTTCCCTTCTCCGATCACGAGGTAGTGCAGGTCGCGACCACCGTTGCGCGCGGCGGCGACGGCGCGGAGCGCCGTGTCCACGCCTTTGTAGGGCTCGAGCCGCGCCACCGTCACCGCCCACAGGTCGCCGTTCAGGCGGTAGCGGGCGCGCACGTCGCGGGTGTCGAGGCCGGGCTTGAACTGCTCGGGGTCGGTCCCCAGCGGCACCACCTTCACGTGCTCCGCCAGCGGATCGAGGCCGAGCTCGCGCAGCACCTTCTGCGCCTGCTCGCGCGTCCACTGGCTGTTCGCGACGACGGAGACCGCGGAGCCGAGCAGCGCCAGCGCCGTGCGCCGCGCGCGCCGCGAGTGATGGACGCCGTGCAGCTCCTTGAGGAGGTCACCGCCATGCACGAGGACGCCGTACTTCGTGCCGACGCGCTCGTGCGTCCACTTGGCGGGGTAGCCCGCGGGCCGGATCGAGTCGCACCAGGCGAACCGCGGCTTGTGCTGGCGGGCGAGACTCGCGACCCGCCGCGACCACAGCATCAGGCCGATGATGTTGCGCAACGCGCGCGTCGAGAGCGGCAGCCGGTCGAGCGTGGCGGTGGCGTATGCGCCGTCCGTTTCCGAGGCGTCGCGGTGCTGTCCCGTGGAGACCAGCAGCTCGCCTTTCGGGTAGCGCCGCGCGATCTCCCCCATCAGGCGGGCGATCCCGGTTTGCACCGGCGGGAATTCGTCGGTCAGCAAGAACGTCTTAGGCATCGCGGCGGGTCCTGAGCTCCCAGAGGCGGGCGTACTTGAGGAACACGCTGATGGCGGCGAAGCCCGACAGCACCGCGCCGCGCCAGCCTTCCAGGAATCCCCGCTGCAGCACGTAGGACCGGAAGAACGTGAAGGGTGGCCGCAGCAGCAGGTCGCCGAGGCCCGCCCGGCGGCCGTTCTCGGCGAGATCCTGGGCGCCCCAGCCGGCATACACCGTGAGTTTCTGCCAGTGGTGGGCGAGGTCGCGGTAGGGCGTGTGGTCCATCGCCGCCCCGAGGCGGCCCACGTCGCTCACCGCCTCGAGGCCTTCGTGCACGCGCCGCTCGATGAAGCGGCGGTCGCGGTGGAACAGCCGCACCGTCCAGTTGTTGCCCCATCCGGCGTGACGCATCACTCGCCCCAGGTAAACGTTGCGGCGGTGGACCGCGTAGGCCTCGTGCCGCGGCGCGGCGACCACCGCCGCCAGCTCTGCGGCTAACGCCGGGCCGATGCGCTCGTCCGCATCCAGCGCGAACACCCATTCGTGGGCCGCTTGCGCGATCGCGGCGTTGCGCTGACCGGCAATGGTCGGGGCGTCGGTGACGACCACCTTGGCGCCCGCGGCGCGCGCCGCGTCCCCCGTGCCGTCGCGGGACCGGCCGTCCGCCACGATCACCTCGCCCGCCCACGCGAGGTGCCGCACGCATTCACCGATCTGCGCCGCTTCATTGAGCGTCGGGATGACCACCGTGACCGGGGAACGGGTCGGCATGACTGGAGGAATGCTAACGGCGCGCCACGGCGTCCCGGTAGACCGCCTCCGTCCGCTCGGCGGTCCGCTCCAGCGTGAAGGCGCGCCGCACCAGCTCCCGCCCCGCGCGGGCCAGGCGCGCGGCGAAGTCACGGTCGGCCGCGAGGCGGTCCACCGCGCGGGCCCAGGCGGCCGGGGTGCGCGGCGGGACGAGAAGGCCCGTCTCCCCGTCCGTGATCAGATCCGGGTTGCCGCCCGCGGCCGACGCCACCACGGGGAGGCCGAGCGCCATCGCCTCGAGGAGTCCCTGGGAGAACCCCTCGATCCGCGACGGCAGCGCCGCGAACGCCGCGAGGTGATAGAAGGGCAGCGGTTGCTCGACGAACGGCACCAACGCGACGCGGTGGCGCTCGGGGACGGCGCGCGCGAGCGCGACCAGGTCGGCATCGGGCTCGAGGCCGACACAGGCGATGGCGACGGGGCGCTCGACCAACGGCAGCGCGCGCAGCAGCACGTCCTGGTCCTTGCGGCGCGACACGACGACGCCAACCGGCCGGTCGCCGAGGTCGCCGAGGCGGGCGCGCGCCGCCGCGAGCGCGCCGGCCGTGACCCGCGCGTCCACCCGCCTGAGATCGATGCCGTTGGGGACGACGACCAGCCGCCGGCCCGGGTGGAGGCGGCGACGCAAGGCGCGCGCGACCGCCGCACTCACGGCGATGGTGCGGTCCGCCGTGGCGCCGACCACGACGAGCTCGACCGGCGAGGTGAGCGGCATCGTGCGCCGGGTGACGACGAAGCCTATAGGCAGCCGCCCGCGCCAGCGCAGCCACGTGAGCGCCCGGCGATCGCGCGTCGCGTGACTGTTCACCACGTCGACCCGCTGGCGCGCGACGACGTCCGCGAGACTCGTCACGAGCGCGCCGAGCCGCCGGAAGTCGAGCGGCACGACCTCGAGGCCCCCGCCCACAGCGAGCCGGGCCAGCAGCGACTCCGCGCGGCAGCCTACAAGCACACGGTGGCCGCGCGCCGCGAGGTGCTGGCTCAAGTTGAAGATGGATTGCGTCGATCCCGCACCGTCGCCCTGGTAGGTCACCTGCAGGATGGTGAGCGGGGCGTGAGTCATGAGCGCACCAGGACGCGTGCCTTGTTGCCGATCCACCATCTGCGATACAAGGCGTATTTCAGGGGGTTCACCGCATACGTTTCCCAAACCAGGAGCTCGAGGCCGGCGCGGGCGCACGCGAAGGCGAACGAAGCGCGGCAGAACTCCTGCACGTGCCCAGGTTTGTACGTCGGCGCGTAGCGATGGCGATGCATCCCCGTCCGATCGAGAAAGCGTCGCACGCGGGCGTCGAGCGCGTCAATGTTGGGAAACTCCAACACGCCCACGCCCCCCGGTTTGAGCAGTCCACGGATCTTGACCAGCGCGCCGACGGGGTCGGGCAAGTGCTCGAGGACGTGGGTCAGGACCACGACGTCCCACCCGCCCGGGGTGCCGTAGTAAGCGGCGATGTCGGACGCCGTGACGGGAAATCCGTGGGTGCGTTGCACCATGGCCGCGTGCTCTGGAAACAGCTCCACCCCCTCGACCTCCCACCCGTCCGCGCGCGCCAACCACAGCACCGTGCCGTCGCCGCAGCCCAAGTCGAGCATCCTGCCGGGGGGGCGCGCGTGGCGCCGGATGAACGCGTAGGTCTGGCGGTGACCCCGGTTCTGCCGCGTGTCGGCCTCGGGATCTACCGCGTGCAGCACGTATTTTTCCTGGCTTACCCCGGCGCTGGCGTCGTAGACCACGAGGCGACAGCGAGGACACCGAAAGAAGTGATACTGCCGTCGGTCTCCCTGCGTGTAGAAGAGCGGCAGGTTACGAGTTCCGCAGAGCTTGCAATCCATGATCCGGAAGCCGTCGCCTCTCTAGCGGGGATACCGCTCGTCGTACTAGTTATGTTCTAGCGCCCATGCACATCGCCGTCGTCTCAGTCCACCGCCTTCCGGTCCAGGGCTACGGCGGCACCGAGCGGATCGTCGTGGCGCTGGTGCGGGGGCTCGCAGCACTGGGGCACCGCGTCACGCTGATCGCGCCCCAGGGCACGAAGCTCCGCGAAGCGACGGTCGTCGAGCTCCTCCCCAAGCGGCTGCGCGATCCCGCGCTCGATGTCGCCGCGCTACTGCCCGCCGGCGCCGACATCCTGCACGCGCACTTCCCCGTCCGCCAGCTCCCCATCGGCGTGCCGTTTCTCCAAACGCTCTACGGCAATCTCAAGGCCCCCGAGGCCGTCCCGCCCCACACGGTCTTTCTCTCCAAAAATCACGCCGCGCGCTTCGGCCAGCGGGCGTTCGTGTACGCAGGGCTGGATCCGCGGGAGTTCGTGTTCCGCGAGCGGAAAGACGAGTACGACTTCTTCATCGGCCGGCTGCACAGCGCCAAGGGGTACCACTGGGCCATCGAAGCGGCGAAACGCACCGGCCGGCGCCTGGTGCTCGCGGGCGGCTGGCGCCCCACGTTTTCGCGCCGGATCAAATTTGTCGGGGAAGTCGACGGCAACGAAAAAGCCGAGCTGCTGGCCGGCGCCCGCTGTCTGTGGATGCCAGCGCTGTGGGATGAGCCGTTCGGTCTGACGACCATCGAAGCTCTGTTCTCGGGAACGCCGGTGGTCGCGACAAGGCGCGGAGCGCTCCCCGAAGTGCTGACCGAGGAGGTCGGCGCGCTCGGCGACACGCTCGACGAGCTGATCGAGGCCTCGCGCACCATCGACACGCGCGCGCCGCACGCGTGCCGCGCGCACGCCGAGCGCTGGTTCACCCACGTGACGCAGGCGGAGGGGTACGTCAGCGTGTACGAGCACCTGCTCAAGACGGGTGAGCTCCCGGCGGGCCGGGCGACGCCGTGGGCCCAGCGCTGAGGAGGCGCTCCCCCAGGCTCACCGCGTGCAAGAGGCACAGCGGATAGAAGTGGACGAGGTGACGGCCGAAGCCGGTGCGGATGATGAACAGGGTGCTCATCTGCGGGTGGCCGGTGAAGGTGAGGATCGCGTACAACGCCAGGGTCGCGAGCCAGGCGGCCAACCCGGCGAGGCCCATCAGAGTCGCCAGTGGCACGTTGCCCGTTGCCCGGCGCGCGGCCCACACCGCTACCACGATCCAGCCCCAGGCGAACACGCCGTAGCCGTAGTGGCTGAACACCTGCCCCTGCGCGCCGTACAAGAGCCGGCCCATCGCGTGCGCCGCCGCGGCGAGCGTCCAGGGGGCCTGCGGGTCGAGCGTCGGCGCGAACAGCGGCGGCGCGTGCAGCACGGCGGCCCGCAGCGTCCAGCTCAGGTACCCAACCGCCGCGCCGGCGGCCGCCGCCCAGAGCCGCGGCTCCCGCCACGCGCGCGTGCGCATCATGACGACGGCGCCCGCCACCGCGAACTCCGGCAGCCCGTCGCGTCGGATCAACGCCACGGCCGCGCCGGCGATCACCGCGCCGATGATCGCGAGACGCCGCGGCGCGAGCACCCCGTCGTCCACGGCCAGGGCAATCGCCACCGTCGCCGCGATCATCACCGGGACGCCCGCGTAGAACGAGACCGCCCCCTTCATCACGTGGTCGGTGACGAACAGCCACAGCACCCCCCAGGGCGCGAGGCGCGGCGCGACGCGGCGCAACAGATGATAGAAGAGGAACCCGAACGCTCCTACCATGAGGGTCGGCAGCAGCCGCCCCTGGAACGTGGGATCGCCCGCGCCGAGCCACAGCATGACCGAGTACAGGGGCGGCCGGGCGGGATCGAGGCAGTCGAATACGCCGGTCAGCGCCCCGTGCTCGGCGAACTTGAAGGCCCGGCACGCCCAGATGTCCTGCGCGTCGGTGAAGTGATAGGGGAACACGAGGTGCGTGAGCTGGAAGACCCAGAACGCCGCGGCGAGCAATAAAGCCGGGTGTCCGGTGTCGGGTGCCGGGCATGCGGCAGCCGGTGGCGTGGGCTGTGACCAGCGCCGTACCCAAGCGCCCAACGCTGCGAGCAGAGCGATCGCGATGGGCGTCACGATCGGCCGGAGGCTCCCCGTCGTCAGCGCGAACGCATAATGAGCCAGCGCCAGCGTCCACGCCAGCAGCACGAATCGCACTGCCCACGCGACCAGCGACCGGCCTCGGCCGCTGACGGGCAGCCACCACCAGGCGAGCGCGGCGATCGCCACGCTCAGTGCCAGCTCCCCGGCCACACCCGCCAGGACGAACGGCTGCTCGCCCGCCGCCAGGCCCTCGCGCAGCATCACACCCGCGCGCCACGTGCCGATGCCGACCTGGGCGGCGGTGAGCGTGCCCAGCGCGATCCACACGGCGCGCGGCCGGGGAAGCGTCATGTCACACGAGCACGTAGTTGCGGAACTCGAACACGCGAGCGCCGGTGAGCCGCTCGATGCCATCTGACAGATAGAAACGGAGGTGCTCGAGCTTGAAGTGCCGGGGTCCGAGACGCCGCTCCGGATCGTGGCGCCGCTCGGCGATCCACGCCGCGGCGACGCGCGGATGCGTGCCCGTGAACGGCTTGAGCAGCGGGATCCAGTCCAGGTAGCCCTTGGCCTGCTCGCGCGCCGAGCGCTCGCGACTCCAGGGGTAGATGGTCTTGGAGAGCTCGTATTTCTCGCGGATCGCGCGCGCGGGCCGGGCCCATCCGTAGTGGAACATCTCGGCGCCGGTGGGTCGCGCGCGGATCTTCCGGTACCCAGGGCCGACGCGGAACCCCTGCGCGCCCTGGTAGGGACGGATGTCGCGCCGCAGGCGGATGGCCCGCACCTCGCGCCGATACCAGCGGCGGCTGGTCGCGACGAGCTCGAACCCGGCGTAGAAGTGCCGGTAGTCGACGAGCAGCCCCTCGACGCGCTCGTCGCGATCCCACTCGCCGACTCTTTCCTTCAGGAGCCTGGCGCCCGTCTCATGCAGCACTTCGTCGGCCTGGATGTAGATGCCCCAGTCCCCCTGGCAGGCGTGCATGGCCTTGAGCGTCTCGATCGAGAGCATTTCGTTTTTCTTCGTGAAGTCCCACTCGCTGTCGAGGATCCTGACGCGCGGGTCGGCGATCGCGGCGACGACGTCGCGCGTCCCGTCGTCCGAGCGACCCACGTTGACGACGACCTCGTCGCACACCTCGAGCACCGAGCGAATCGCCGGGACGATCGGGAAGTCCAGCGTAATCGCGTTGCGGACGATGGTGAAGCCGGAGAGCATCGCCCTTCAGGTCCGGAACTGCAGGTTGTAGAGCCGGCGGTACAGGCCGTCGGCGGCGAGCAGCTCGGGGTGGGTGCCACGCTGCACGAGGCACCCGTCCTCGAGCACCACGATCAGATCGGCGTGCTGCACGGTCGCGAGCCGGTGCGCGATCACGAGCACCGTGCGGTGCTGCATGAGGCGGTCGATCGCGTCCTGAACGAGCCGTTCCGATTCGGTGTCGAGCTGGCTGGTGGCCTCGTCGAGGATGAGGATCGGCGGGTCGCGCAGCACGGCGCGCGCGATCGCGATGCGCTGGCGCTGGCCGCCCGAGAGCCGCGTGCCGCGCTCGCCGAGGACGGTGTCGTAGCCCTGGGGGAGCCGCGCGATGAAGTCGTCGGCGTTCGCGGCCCGCGCCGCGGCGCGCACCTGCGCGAGGGTGAAGTCGCTGCGCCCATAGGCGACGTTGGCGAAGACGGTGTCGTTGAGGAGCACCGTCTCCTGCGACACGATGCCCATCAGCGCGCGCAGCGAGCGCCGCGTGTACCGCGTGATCGGCACGTCGTCCAGGAGGATCTCGCCCGACGTCGGCTCGTAGAAGCGCGGCAGCAGGTCCACGAGGGTCGTCTTCCCCGCCCCGCTCGGGCCTACGATCGCGACCACCTGCCCGCGCCGCACCGCGAGACTCACGTCGCGCAGCACCTCGGCTTCCTCGCCGTAAGCGAACGACACGTGGCGGTACTCGAACCGCTCGCGGAACACCGCCGTGGTCTCGCCGGGCCGGTCGCCCTCGTCCGCGGGCAGGTCGAGCACCTCGAAGACCCGCTCCGCCGACGCCGCCGCGCCCGCCATCACGGCCGGGTAGTTCGACACCGACTTGACCGGTGACATCAGACGCAACGCGACGGCGAGGAAGGTGATCAGCATCTCGGGCCGCAGCGCCGCGGGATCGCCGAGCGCCAGGCGCGTGCCGACCCAGAGGATCATCACGATCATGACGCCGCCGAACACCTCGGTGACCGGGCTGGTGAGGCTCGAGAAGCGCTGCGCGCGCAGCACGCGCTTGCGGTAGCGCTCGGCGAGGCGCTTGAAGCGCTCCAGCTCGAACGCTTCGGCGACGTAGGCGCGGATCAGCTTCACCGAGGCCACCATCTCGCTCACGTGGCTCGTGAGCTCGCCGCGCTCGGCGACCAGCTCGCGCGAACGCCGCCGCAGGCGGCTGATCATTGGCCGCACGATGAACAACAGCACGGGCGCGAACGCCAGGGCCAGCAGCGTCAGCCGCGCCGACAGCCCGAACAGGATGACCACGTACACGACGATCACCACGGCGTTCTGGAGCAGCGACGCGAGGGCCGCGGTCACCGCCGTCTTCACCTGGTCGGTGTCGTTGATCAAGCGGGAGACCGTCTGGCCCGCCTTGGTGCGCTGGAAGTAGCCGAGCGGCAGCGTTTGCAGGTGGCGGAACAGGCGCACGCGCAGGTCGCGCACCACGCTTTCCTGGATCACCGTGCTCCAGTACGAGGAGGCGAAAGCGGTCACGTTCTTGAGGACCAGCGCGACGAGCAGCACGATGACGACGTTGCGCAGCGCGGTCTCCGCGGCGCCGGCGTGCAGGAACGGTCCCGCGATGCGGTCGAGCACCGCCTCGACGTGCGAGCCGCCCTGGGCCGGCAGGGCGGCCTCGCCGAACAGCGACCGCAGGAACGGGATGAGCAGCACGAAGGTGAAGCCGTCGAGCACCGACGACACCACCGTGGCGGCGACGGTGGCGGCGAACAGCGAGGTGTAAGGGCGGAGCAGCGCGACGAGCCGCGCGCCGCGCACCATTCAGCGGGCTCCCCCGCGCGGGGTGAGCAGCGCGACCGGGAGGATCACCTCTTCGGGCGTCACCCCGCCGTGCAGGAAGGAGCCGCGATAGCGCGCCTGGTACTCGCGCAGCTTGGTGGGATAGACGAAGAAGCGGTCGGTGGTCGCGAGCAGCATGCGCACGCCGAGGCCGAGGGCCGGGAGGCCCCACGCCTTCAAGTCCTCCACCGTGATCGCGGCTTCGGGGTCTTCGGCGCGGAGGTCCTCGCCGAACTTGTAGCGCAGGTTCTGCGTGGCGTCGCGCTTGGCGAACACGGTGGCCGGCGTTTCGCAGTGGATCGAGCCGTGGTCGGTGGTGAGCAGCACGGGGACGCCGCGCCGCTCCGCCTCGGCGAGCGCCGCCCGGACGGGCGAGCGCTCGAACCAGGTGCGCGTCAGGCCGCGCAGCGCGTCCGCGTCGCGCGCCACCTCGTAGAGGATCGCGCTCTCCGAGCGGCCGTGCGTGAGCTGGTCGATGAAGTTGAACACCAGCGCCGTCACGCCGTCCTGGGCGAGATGCGCGGGAAGCTTGCGCAGCAGCTCGGGGCCGTCGTTCGAGGTGAACAGCTTCTCGTAGCGCACGGGGACCGGCTTGCCCAGGAGGTCCGCCAACTGCTCGCTCAGCAGCTCCGGCTCGTGGGCGTTCAGGCTCTCTTCGTCCGAGGGCTGGCCCCACCATTCCGGGTGGCGGGCGGCGATCTCCATCGGGAACATGCCGCTGAAGATCGCGTTGCGCGCGAACGGCGTCGCGGTGGGCACGATGCCGTAGTAGTACGACTCTTCGATGTCGAACAGCGGCGTCACCAGTTCCTTCAACGCCTCCCACTGGTCGAGCCGCAGGCAGTCGATGATGAGGAACAGGACCTTGCCCTTCGCCTTGAGCACGGGGACGAGGAACTCGGCGCCCACGTCCACCGAGAGCGGCGGGCGATCGCCCTCGGGGTTGGCGAGCCAGCGCGGGTAGTGGCGGCGGAAGAAGTCGGCGAAATCCTTGCGCAGGCTGACCTGGAGGTCGCGCAGCGCCTCAAGCAGGCCGGGCTCCTGCGCTTCGGAGAGCCGCACTTCCCAGCGCGTGAGCTCCACCACCAGCTCGATCCATTCGCGCCAGGCCAGCGTCGTGCCGCGGCGCGCCTCGAGCTCGCGGAAGCGCGTGACGAAGTCGCGCGCCAACCGCTGCTGGCGGATGCGATCCCCCTCGAGCAGCCGCGTGATGACGGAGAGGATCTGGCGCGGGTGCACCGGCTTGACGAGGTAGTCGTCGACCTGAATGCCGATCGCTTCGCGCAGCAGCGACTCTTCCTCGCTCTGCGTCACCATGACGACCGGCATCGCCGGATCGATGGCGCGAATCTCCGGCAGGAGCTCCAGCCCGCGCTTGCCGGGCATCTGTTCGTCGAGGAGCACGAGGCTGTACGGCTGGCGGCGCAGCAAGGCGAGCGCATCGTCGCCGTGCGCGGCCTGCTCGACGGTGAACCCCTGCTGCTCGAGGAATTGGCGGTGCGCGGCGAGGCCCTCCACCTCGTCGTCGACCCAGAGGATGTTCTTCGGGCGAGAGGGGGCGGAGGGGGGCATCGCGGCGAAAGCTAGTCCGGCTGGCGAGGGCGGGCAACGCGCGGGTACATTGGCCGCGTGCTGTCCATTTTGCTCGTCCGGTTCAGCTCCATCGGGGACGTGCTGCTCACCACGCCGCTGCTGCGCGCGTTGCGCCGACGGCACCCCGGGGCGCGCCTCGTGTTCGTCACCAAACGGGCGATGGCCCCGCTCGTCGCCGACAACCCGCACCTCTCGGACGTCGTCACCTTGGAGCCGAGCGAGCCGGTGCGCCACTTCGCGGCGCGGCTCGCCGCGCTCGGCCCGACGCACGGCCTCGACCTGCACGGCAGCCTGCGCAGCCGGGCGCTGCGCCTGCTCGTGCGCTGCCGCTGGGCGGGCTACCGCAAGCGCAAGCTCGCGCGCGCCGCGCTGATCGCCACCAAGCTCGACATCTACGGCCGGCACGTTCCGGTTCCCGAGCGCTACTTCGCCGCGGCCCGCCACCTCGACGTGCAGCCCGACGGGGACCCGCCGGAGTTCGCGCTCGGCGCGCCCGCGCGGGCGCGCGTCGCGCAATGGCTCGCCGCCCGCGGCGCGGCCGACGCCCCACTCGTCGCGCTCGCGCCCGGCGCCGCCCACGCCACGAAGCGCTGGCCCGTGGCTCACTGGGAGCAGTTGGCCGCGCGACTGCGCGCGACGGGAATGACGGCGGTGGTGCTCGGCGGCCCGGACGACCGCGGCCTCGGCGGCGAGCTCGCCGGGCAGGCGGTGACCGCCGCGGGCGAGTTCTCGCTCCAGGAAACGGGGGCCTTGCTGGCGCGCGCGCGCGTGCTCGTGTCGAACGACACGGGGGTGATGCACATGGCCACGGGCGTGGGGACGCCGGTCGTCGCCCTGTTCGGCCCGACGGTCGAGCAGTTCGGGTTCTTCCCGTACAGCGCGCGCGCCACCGTGCTGCAGCGCGCGCTCGATTGCCGCCCCTGCTCCGCCATGGGCTCGGCGCGCTGCCCGATGGGACACCACCGCTGCCTCGTCGACATCTCACCAGCGGACGTGATGACGGCGGTCGCACCGGTCATCCCGTTCCAACCCTCCCCCGCGAGCCGACCTTGAGACGGCCACGCGTTGGAACGGGATCGGTCGCGTGATGCCGGTGACGACGGACTGCGAACAGCGGCTCGTCGCGCTGCTGGCGGAGGCCGGGCGCGGTCCGAAGCGCGACGGGCTGTACGCCCTGTGGCTCGTGGTCCGCGCGGCCGAAGCGCTGTTCGGGCCGAACCACGTGAGCCCCAAGAACCACCGCCGCCGGTTGCAGGCGATCGAGCTGCGTCTGGGAAGTCTCGCGCTGCCGGCACCGCTCAAGCGGGCGCTGGTCGCGGCGCGGCAACACCTCGAGGTAGCGACTCCGGAGGCGGCGGCCGGCGTGCTGCGCCAGCTCCTAGCGCCGGCGCGGGAAGTGCTCGGCGCCGACGCCGCGGAGGCCCTGAGCCTGGCGGTGCGAGCGGCCGCATTACATTAGTGGCGGTATGAGCCCCCGCCGCTTCGAAAAACGCCCCTCGCTCGAGGCCCTGGTGCACCGGGTGGACCGCCAGCGCCCGGGCGACCTGGGCGGCGACACGGTGCCGACGGGATTCCCGTCCGTCGACAAGCTGCTCGGCGGCGGCCTGCGGCGCCGCGATCTCATCATGCTGGGCGGCGACGTCGGCGCCGGGAAATCGGCGCTGGCGCTGGGGATCGCGCTCCGCGTGGCCCAGCAGGAGTTGCCGGTGGCGCTGCTGTCGGGGGAGATGGAGGAGGAGCGGTTGATGGAGCGCGCCCTGGCGATCGAAGGGCGCGTGGCGGTGGACGAGCTGCGCGCGGCGAAGATGAACGACCAGATGCGCGCCGGCATCGGCGCGGCGGCCGTGCGGCTGCGCGGACTCCCGCTCACCATCCTGCCGCTCGCCGCTCCCGACCTCGAGACGGCGTTCGAGCGGCTGGCCCCGCTGCGTGACCTGGCGCTCGTCCTCGTCGATTACCTGCAGCTCGTGCCCGCCCCCGCGAGCGGGGCCCGGGGCCCCCAGGACGAGGAGCTGGCGCAGGTGCTGCGGCGGTTGAAGGCGGTGGCGCTGGAGCGGCAGGTCGCGCTGCTCGTCGTCGCGCAGCTGCCCAAATTCCACGCCGAGCGCGAGAACCCGCGCCCCACCCTGGACGACTTCGGCCACCTCGGCGCCATCAAGCAGCACGCCGACGTGGTGCTGGCGATTTTCCGGGAAGAGATGTACCGCCCGGGCGGTGGCGTGGAAGGCGCGACGGAGTTGCTGGTCGCGAAGAACCGCAACGGCCCCACCGGCTTCGTGGATCTCTACTTCTACAGAAGGTGGATGCGCTTCGAGGACATGCTGGACCCGGACCGCTAGAGTCGGACCGTCGGACAGTCGGACGCTATTTCACCGTATCTCCCCCGACGATCCCCCCGATAACGGTGTACGTCGTTCCCGGCCCGCCCACGTTCGCTTTCAGCGTGATCCACAGCGGCCGCTTGGCCTGCTCGGCATACAGCGTGACCGTGCCGTCCCGTCCCGTCAGGTCGCTCTGCAGTGTCCAGCCGTTCAGCTTCAGCGCCTGGCGGAACCAGGCGGCCACGGTGGTCAGCGATTCGGGCGTGGTCAAGGTCGCCTGGCCAGCGTCGGTGCCTGCCGCGATGCTCACTTCGGTCGAGAGCGGATACACCAGCACGCCGCGGAGCGCCCGGGAGACAGTCGGTCGGGGATTGGCCTGGTCGCGCTTCTCGCAAGCAACGAGCGCCACGGCGCCGAGGAGCGCGAGGAAGAGCGTCGTCCGCATGGGCCGGGAACGTTAGCGGTGGCGTGGCTGAGGGGTCAAGCCTAACTTCCAAGGCGTGGCCGGCCATAGCAAGTGGAAACAGATCAAGCGCAAGAAGGCCGTCGCGGACCAGAAGCGCGGCGCCGCCTTCACCAAGGTGATCCGCGAGATCACCATCGCCGCCAAGCAGGGCGGTGGCGACCCCGCCGGCAATCCCCGCCTCCGCACCGCCATCGACGCCGCCAAAGCCGAGAACATGCCGCAGGACAATATCGAGCGCGCCATCAAGAAGGGCACCGGGGAGCTCGAGGGGGTCGTCTACCAGGAAGTCACGTACGAGGGCTACGGTCCGGGGGGCGCGGCGATCCTCATCGAAGCGACGACCGACAACCCCAACCGCACCGTCGCCGACATCCGGCACGTGTTCACCCGCCACGGCGGCAACCTCGGCGCGGGGAACTCGGTGGCGTGGATGTTCGAGCGCAAGGGACAGATCGCCGTGGACGCGACGAAGACCACGGAAGACCAGGCCCTCGAGGCGGCGCTCGACGCCGGCGCCGACGACTTGACCCGCGACGGCGACGTGTTCCTGATCACGACGCCCGTCAACCGCCTGCACGCGGTGCACGATCAGCTGACCGCCAAGCGGATCCCAGTGCAGAGCGCCGAGGCGGCGATGATCCCCAAGAGCACGGTGAAGGTGCAGGGCGGGGACGCCAAGCGGCTGCTGCAGCTCATCGAAGCGCTCGAGGAAATGGACGACGTCGCGCGCGTATTCTCGAACTTCGACATCGACGCGGAAGCCCTGGCCGCGGTGACCGGGTGACGTGAAGGTCCTGGGCATCGACCCGGGCACGACCGTCACGGGGTTCGGTGTCGTCGAGACCGGCAACGGCGCGCCGGGATTCGGGCGCCTCGTCGAATGCGGCGTGATCCGCTTCGCCAAGGGCAGCCCCCTCCCCCACCGCCTCCACGAGCTGCACGACGGCATCGCCGATCTGATCCGCAAGCACCGCCCCACCCACCTGGCGCTCGAGGACGCGTTCTACCACAAGAACGTGCGCACGACGCTGGTGTTGGGGCACGCCCGCGGCGTCATCCTGCTGGCCGCAGCGGAATGGGGCCTCGCGATCGCGCAGTATCCGCCGGCGACGGTGAAGAAGACCGTGGTGGGCGCCGGGGGGGCAGCCAAGGCGCAGGTGGGCGCCATGGTGGCGCGGTTGCTGCGCCTCCGAGCGGCGCCGCGCCCCGCCGACGCGGCGGACGGCGTCGCCGTGGCCCTGACCTGCATCATCCGCGCGTGATCGCCAGCGTCGCGGGGCGGCTCGCCACCAAGAGCGGCGACCGCGTGGTGATCGAGACGGCCGGCGGCGTCGCCTACGAGGTCGTCGTGCCGCTGGGGGTGATGGAGCGGCTCCCCGCCGCGGGCGAGACGGTCACCCTCGTGACCGAGCTGGTCGTCCGGGAAGACGGCTGGTCGCTGTTCGGCTTTCTCGAGGGCGCCGAGCGGCGCTTCTTCCAGCGATTGCTCGGCGTCAGCGGCGTCGGCCCCAAGCTGGCGATCGCGGTGCTCTCGGCGCTGGGAGGGCCCCGAGCCGCCCGGGCCATCAAGGGGCGGGACATCGCGACGCTGAGCTCGGTGTCCGGCATCGGCCGCAAGACCGCCGAGCGGCTGGCGCTTGAACTGGCGGACAAGGTCGGCGAGTTTGTGGGCGAGTCCGAGCCGGGAGCGGCGGCGACCGGCGGACCCGCCGCGGGCGCGCTGCGCGCGCTCGAGCAGCTGGGCTACTCCACGGCCGAAGCCGACAAGGCGCTGCGCCGGGCGCTCGCCGGCGACGGCGCCAAGGTCCTCGATGCCGAGGCGCTGGTGCGGCGGGCGTTGCAACTCCTGACCGAGAGATGACGACCCCGATGACGACGGCGGAGTGGATCTGCACGCGCTGCGGGTCGACCAACCGGCGGCTCGTCCCCGTCGCGGCGACGCGCGCCGAGGACGAGTGTTACACCTGCCATACGCGCCACCAGATCGAAGCCGAGTCGCGGCCGGTGCGCTGGCGGGCGAGCCCCACGTAGCGGTCATGCGCTCCGAGATCACCACCCCCGAGGTGCTCCCCGAGGAGCGCGTCAGCGACGCGGCGCTGCGCCCGTCGCGGCTCGACGAGTTCGTCGGCCAGGCGAAGGTGAAGGAATCGCTGCAGATCGCGATCGACGCCGCGAAGCAGCGCCAGGAGCCCCTGGACCACGCGCTGTTCTTCGGCCCGCCCGGCCTCGGCAAGACGACGCTGGCGATGCTGATGGCGCGCGAGCTGGGGGTCGACATCCGCGTCACGTCGGGCCCCGTGCTGGAGCGTCCCGGCGACCTCGTCGGCATGCTCACCACCCTGAAGCCCGGCGACATCCTCTTCATCGACGAGATCCACCGCCTGCGCCCCGCGCTGGAGGAATTTCTCTACCCCGCGATGGAGGAGTTCCGGGTGGACGTGCGCATCGCCGACGGGCCGCACGCGCAGACGCTCCCGATGCGGCTGGAGCGTTTCACGCTGATCGGCGCGACCACGCGGTTCGGCCTGCTCACGCCGCCGATGCGCGCGCGCTTCGGCCTGGTCGAGCGGCTCTCCTACTATCCGCCCGACGATCTCGCCCAGATCATCACCCGGTCGGCGGGAATTCTCGGCGTCCAGGCGGACGCCGCGGGCGTCGCCGAGATCGCGCGGCGCAGCCGCGGCACGCCGAGGGTCGCGAACCGGCTCTTGAAGCGCGTGCGCGACTACGCCCAGGTGCGCGCCGGCGGCAAGATCACGGCCGCGGTCGCGCTCGAAGCCCTGAAGCGCCTCGACGTAGACGAGTTCGGGCTGGACGACATGGACGCGCGCATCCTGCGCACCATCATCGAGCAGTTCGAGGGCGGCCCCGTCGGCATCCAGACGATCGCCGCCGCCGTGGGCGAGGACCCGGGCACGCTCGAGGAGGTGTACGAGCCGTTCCTGATGCAGCAGGGCTTCCTCGCGCGCACGCCGCGGGGCCGCTGCGCGACGCCCGGCGCGTATCGCCACTTTGGGTATCCCCCGCCGACCTCGGTGAACACCGGGGATCAGCCCTCGATGCTCTAAACGCGGAACGCGGAAGTGGGAACGCGGACCAGACTCCCCGCCGCCGTTCCGCGTTCCGCGTTCCCACTTCCGCGTTCTCATGCACAAGGCCTCGGATTTCGATTACGATCTTCCCCCCTCCCTGATCGCCCAGGAGCCGCTCGCCGACCGCGGCGCCAGCCGCCTGCTGGTGCTCGAGGGCGCGTCAGGGGCGGTCACGCACCGGCGGTTCACGGACCTCACCGAGCTGATTCAGCCCGCTGATGTGTTAGTGCTCAATACGTCGCGAGTGATTCCGGCTCGCCTCCACGGGCAACGGGAGACGGGCAACGTGCAACGTGGAGGCAGGGCCGAGTTGCTCCTGGTGCGCGAGCTCGCGGACGGCACCTGGCTCGCCATGGGCCACCCGGGCGGCAAGCTCAAGCCGGGTCGGCGGGTCGTTTTCGGCGACGACAGCGCCGTGGAGATCGTGGAGATGTTGGGCGGGGGACTGCGGCGCATCCGCTTCGTCGGCACCCTGGACGCCCGTGGCACGCTCGCCCGCTACGGGGAAGTGCCGCTGCCGCCCTACATCCATCGGCTCCCGACCCCCGCCGACCGGGAGCGCTACCAGACCGTCTACGCCGCCCACGACGGCAGCGTCGCCGCTCCGACGGCGGGGCTGCACTTCACGGCGCAGCTGGTCGCGGACATAAAGAGGAAGGGGACGGCCGTCGCCACCTTGGATCTGCATATCGGGCCGGGGACGTTCAAGCCGGTGGAGGTGGAGGAGCTGGCCAGCCACCCCATGCACCCGGAGGCCTACCAGGTCACCGAGGCGGCCGCGGACCTCATCAACGCGCGCCGGGCGGCGGGGGGCGCGGTGTGGGCCGTGGGCACGACCGTCGTCCGGACCCTGGAGACGGTGGCGGACCAGACGGGCCGGCTGCGCCCGGGGTCTGGCGAGACGCGCCTCTTCATCTATCCTCCGTACCGCTGCCGCGCGGTGGACCGGCTGCTGACGAACTTCCACCTGCCGCGGTCCACGCTGCTGATGCTGGTGTGCGCGTTCGGCGGGTTCGAGGCGGTGATGCGGGCATACGAGGAGGCCGTCAGGGAGCGCTACCGGTTCTATAGTTATGGCGACGCGATGCTGGTCATCTGAACGCGGAACGTGGAACGCGGAACGCGGAACGAACGTTGGAGTGCCTGTTCCGCGTTCCCACTTCCGCGTTCCGCGTTGAGGGGTGGGGCGATGTTCGAGTTCCACGTCGATGCCGTGTCGGGGGCGGCGCGAGCTGGCACGCTGACCCTCCCCCACGGGGAGGTGCAGACCCCCTGCTTCATGCCCGTCGGCACGCAGGGCACGGTGCGAACGCTCTCCCCCAACGACCTGCGCGCCGCCGGCGCATCGCTGGTGCTCGCCAACACCTACCACCTGCACGTGCGGCCGGGCGAGGACGTGGTGGGCCGGCTCGGCGGCCTGCACCGCTTCATGGGCTGGGACCGGCCGCTACTCACCGACTCGGGCGGATTCCAGGTGTTCTCGCTCGAGGGGTCGCGGACGGTCAGCGACGACGGCGTCGAGTTTCAGAGCCACGTGGACGGGTCGCGCCGCTTCCTGACGCCGGAGCGCGCGGTGGAGATCCAGTGGACCCTCGGTGCCGACGTCGCGATGGCGTTCGACCATGTGGTGCCGGGGGGGGCGGATCTCCCCACGGCACGGGATGCCTTGGATCGAACGGTGAAGTGGCTGGAGCGGTGCGCCAAGCGGCATGCGGAATTGTCGGACAGTCGGACGGTCGGACTGTCGGACGGAAAGCGCCTAACAGTCAGACCGTCCGACGGTCCGACCGTCCGACAAACACTATGGCCGATCTTGCAGGGCGGTGCGCATAGACAGCTGCGAATCGAAGGCCTGCAGCAGATCCTGAACCAGGCCGAATGGACAGGCTTGGCGATCGGCGGGCTGTCGGTCGGCGAGCCCAAGGCCCGCACCTACGAAACGCTGGAGCTGCTCGCGCCCCGGCTGCCGCCGGCCGTGCCCCGTTATCTTATGGGCGTCGGGTTTCCCGAGGATCTGGTGGCGGCGGTGGCGCGCGGCGTGGACCTGTTCGATTGCGTCGCGCCGACCCGCAACGGGCGGAACGGCACGGCGTACACGGCCGACGGCCCGCTCAACATCCGCAACGCGGCGCACCGCGACGATGCGCGCCCGCTCGACCCGACGTGCGACTGCGAGACGTGCACCACGTTCTCGCGGGGCTACCTGCGACACCTGTTCCTGGCGGAGGAGCTGCTCGGGCTCCGGCTCCTCTCGCTCCATAATGTGCGCTACCTGATCCGGCTGACCGCGGCGATGCGCGCGGCGATCCGGGCGGGGGACTACGAGCGGTGGGCCGCCGACTGGCGGCGCCGCTACACTCAAGGGGAAACGCCGTGATCGTTCAAGGCCTGTTCGCGCTGCTGCTCGCCCCATCGGGCAACGCCGGCCCCGGGATGGGGCTGCTGCTCCTGCAGCTCGGCCTGATCTTCGGGCTCCTGTACTTCCTGATTCTCCGGCCGCAGCGCCGCCAGCAGGAGCAGCATAAGAAGCTGCTGGAGACGCTGCAGCGCGGCGACCAGATCGTGACCTCCGGCGGCATCGTCGGGGAGGTCGTGCACTTGAAGGACAGTGAAGTGACGATCCGCAGCGGCGAGGCCAAGCTCGTCGTCCTGCGCGGCAACATCGCCAGCATCGTCAAACGCGCCGTCGAGGCGAAGGCGTCGTGACCGTCCGCAGCCTCCACCTGCTCGGCTCGCCGGTGCTGCGCCAGCGCGCGGCGCCCGTGGCCCGCGTGGACGACGCCGTGCGGCGGCTCGTGGACGACCTGTTCGAAACGATGCGCGCCGCCAAGGGCGTGGGGCTCGCCGCCAACCAGGTCGGCGTCGCGCAGCGCGTCGCGGTCGTGGACGTGGGCGAGGAGCACCCGCCCCCGCTGGTGCTCATCAACCCCGTGATCGTCGAGCGCAGCCCGGAGATCGAGATCGCCGAGGAAGGGTGCCTCTCGATCCCGGAGATCTTCGGCGACGTCGAACGAGCGCAGCGCGTGGTGGTCGAGGCGCTCGACCGCGACGGCCGTCCCTGCCGCGCCGAAGTGGGCGGCTACAAGGCCCGCGCCGTCCAGCACGAGATCGACCACCTCGACGGCGTCCTCTTCCTCGACCACCTGAGCGCCGTGAAGCGCAGCCTCCTGGTGGCCAAATGGAAGAAGGCGCGCAAGGGAAAGAAGGGGTTCCTCAAAGAGGTCACGCCCGAGCCGGCCGGCGAGCTGTAAGTGCGCGTGGTCTTCTTCGGCACTCCCGAGTTCGCCGTCCCGTCGCTCGAGGCCCTCCTCGGCGAAGGCTTCGACGTCGCCACCGTGGTCACCCGCCCCGACAAGCCGCAGGGCCGCTCCCGCTCCACGCTCGTGCCGTCGCCCGTGAAAGCCGCCGCGCTGGAGGAGGACGTCCCCGTGCTCCAGCCGGAACGCCCGTCGACGCCGGAGTTTCTCGAGGAGATCCGCCGCCTCGCGCCCGACGTCGGCGTCGTCGTCGCGTACGGGCATTTGCTCAAACCGGAGCTGCTCGCGATCCCCAAGCGCGGCATGGTCAACGTCCACCCCTCGTTGCTCCCCGAGCTGCGCGGCGCGGCTCCGGTCGAATGGGCGATCCTGCGCGGGCTCGAGAACACCGGCGTCACCATCATGCAGATGACCGCGGGTCTCGACAGCGGGCCGATCCTGCTCCAGTTGCCGCATCGCATCCCCAACGATGTCACCCGGGGAGAGCTGTCCGTGCACCTCGCCGAGATGGGCGCGCAGGCGCTCGTCGAGGCCCTCGCGCTGATGGAGCAGGACATGCTGCGGCCGGTGCCGCAGGAAGAGACGCGGGCCACATACGCCCCCAAGATCACGCGCGAGACGGCGCGGATCCGCTGGGACGCCGGCCCCGACGCCGTCATGCGCGCCACGCTCGGCCTCGATCCCAAGCCGGGAGCGTGGACGACGCTCGATGGCCAGGAGATCAAGCTGTTCCACGCTCACGTCGGCGAAGGCAGCGGCACGCCCGGCACCGTCCTGAGAACAGACGACCAGTTCGTCGTGGCGGCGGGGGCAGGAGCGGTCGTCGTGGAGGAGGTCCAACCGACGGGCAAGTCGCGCATGACCGCGGCGGAGTGGATCCGCGGCCGCGGCGTGGCCGTCGGCCAGCAGTTCGTGTGAGACCGCCCCTCCCGCGCCTCCACGCCGTCACCGATGAGCGCATCGCCCGCCGCGCGGACTTGGACGACCTCGCCCGCGAGCTGGCGACCGGCGGCGGCGCCGACCTCGCCTTCCACGCCCGCGGCCATTCCTTGTCAGGGCTGGAGCACCACGAGCTCGCCGCGCGCCTTGGCCTCTATGCGCCTCAGCGTCTGTTTGTTAATGACCGCCTCGACATCGCCCTCGCCGTCGGCGCCGCGGGCGTGCAGCTCACCGACCGTGGTCTCTCGCCCGAAGCGGCGCGGCGGCTGGAGCCGACCTGGTGGATCGGCGCGTCGGTGCACGGTCTGGCGGAGGCCGAGGCCGCCCAGGCTGGGGGAGCCGATTATCTTCTGGTAGGCCCAGTATTCCCGACCGCCACGCACCCTGGCCGCGCGCCGCTGGGATTGGAAGGGCTGCGGGAGGTCGTGACGCTGGGGCTGCCGGTGATCGCGATCGGCGGGGTGACGGCGCGGAACGCGCCCGAGGTCCGGGAGGCCGGCGCGCACGGCGCGGCCGCGATCCGGGCCCTGTGGGATGCGACCGAGCCCGCCGCGGCGGCCAGGCAAATGCTGGAGGCGTTATGGAAGTCGTCGTGAACGGATCGCCCAAGACCGTACGGCCCGGCGTCACGCTGCTCGAGCTGCTCGCGGAGCTCGCGCTCGACCCCCGCACGGTCGTCGTCGAGCACAACCGCCGCATCGTACGCCGCCCGGCGCTCGGGGAGACGCCGGTCGCGGCCGGGGACGCTATCGAGCTGGTGCATTTCGTGGGAGGTGGGTGATGACCACCGCGGTCGCGACACTCCAGGACACTCCCTTCACCGTCGGCGGGCGCGCGTTCCAGTCGCGCCTCATGGTCGGCACCGGGAAGTATCCCGACAACGAAACGATGACGCGCGCGATCGCCGCATCGGGCGCCGAGATCGTCACCGTCGCCGTGCGGCGCGTGAACCTCGATCGGTCGCGGGACGACAGCATCCTCCACCACCTCGACCCCAAGCGCTTCTTCCTGCTCGCCAACACCGCCGGCTGCTACACGGCCGAGGACGCGATCCGCTACGCGCGGCTGGCGCGCGAGGCCGGCTTCAACGAATTCGTGAAGCTCGAGGTGATCGGCGACCAGGAGACCCTGCTGCCCGACGTCCAGGGCCTGCTGGAGGCCGCGCGCGTCCTGGTGAAGGAAGGCTTTCAAGTCCTCGCCTACTCGAACGAGGACCTGATCACCGCCCTGCGGCTCGAAGACGCCGGCTGCGCGGCGGTGATGCCGCTGGCGTCGCCCATCGGCAGCGGTCTCGGCCTGCTCAACCCCGTCACCGTGCGAACGATCAAGCGCCGCCTCAAGGTGCCGGTCGTCGTCGACGCCGGCGTCGGCACCGCGTCCGACGCGTGCCTCACCATGGAGCAGGGCGTGGACGGCATCCTGATGAACACGGCGATCGCCGCCGCGCAGGACCCGGTGGCGATGGCCCGGGCGATGCGCCTCGCCGTCGAGGCGGGCCGCCTGGCGTTCCTTGCCGGCCGCATGCCCAAACGTGAAGTCGCCGTGCCGTCCTCTCCGCTCGAAGGGTTGCTGGATTAAGGGCGCGACCGCCGCGCGCCGCGCGGCTCTGGAGATCCTCCGGGCGGTCCGGGCCGGAGCCACCCTCAACGACGCCCGCGATCGCCACCTCGCCGCCCTCGCCGAGCGCGACCGGCGACTCGCGTACGAGCTGTCGGCCGGCGTGCTGCGGCGTCAGACCGAGCTCGACGACGCACTGCACCTCGCGCGCGTCGACCCCCGCCTGCACGACGTGCTGCGCCTCGGCGCCTACCAGCTGCGCGCGCTCAATCGCGTTCCGGCGCACGCGGCGGTCTCGACCAGCGTGGAGCTGGCGCGGGAGACGACGGGGGAGGCCGCGGCGCGGTACGTCAATCAGTTTCTTCGACGCCTGTCACGGGATGCGGGATGGGGGATGGGGGATGCGTCCCCCTCCCACCCCGACTGGCTGGTGCAACGCTGGCGGGGAAGCTTCGGTGCCGAGGAAGCTCAACGACTGCTCGCGTGGAACGACACGAAGTCGCGGCTTGTGCTTCAACCTGCTCGTTGGGACACAGAAACGCTGGCAACTCGGCTCCAAGAAGCGGGACTCGAGACCCGGCCGGCACCGTACGCCGTCGGGCTCGTCGTTACCCATCCAGCATCCCGCATCCCCCATCCCGCGAAGCTCCCCGGGTTTACCGAGGGCGGGTTTCTCGTCCAGGACCCCGCCCACGCGCTGGTGTGTCGGTTCGCGGCGATCCCCGCGGGCGCCCGGGTGTACGACGCCTGCGCGGCGCCCGGCGGCAAAGCCGTGACGCTGGAGCGGCTGGGGGCACGGGTGGTCGCCGGAGACGCTCGGCGGGACCGGCTCGCTCGCCTCGCCGACACCACCCGCCGCGCCGGAGTGGCGATCCGCGTGCTGGGTGCCGATCTTCTGGCTGCCCCGTTCGCGGGGGCCGCGTGGGACGCCGTGCTGGTGGACGCTCCCTGCACCGCCACCGGCACGATGGCGCGGCACCCCGACGCGCGCTGGCGCGTGACCGCGCGCGCCATCGCCCGTGCGGCCGTGCGGCAGCGGGCCTTGCTCGAGGCGGCGGTCCGGTTGGTGCGCCCGGGAGGACTGCTCGTCTATGCGACCTGCTCGCTCGAACCGGAGGAGAACACGGACGTCGTGAATGCGTTCCTGACAGACCACGCGGAGTTCACGCGCGCGACCGCAGCGGCCGTGGCCCCGGAGCTGCTCACCCCCGCGGGAGACTTCCAGTCCCTGCCGCAGCGTCATGGCATGGACGGCGCGTACGCCGCCCGGCTGGTGCGGAAGCACTGATGCAGTTCCGCCGCCGCTTCCCGCCCCTGCGCGAATGGCGCTTGCCGACCTTTGGGTTGGAGCGCCGCTCGGCGACCCGTTGGGCGATGCTGGTCCTGGGGCTGGTGCTGCTCGGCTACCTCACGGCCTTCTTTTTCGTCTTCCCGACCCCGATCCTGCACGCCCGGCAGACGGTGCCGCGCGTGCTGGGGCTCACGTTGCAGGACGCGTCACGGGAGATCCGCGACGCCGGGCTTCAGGTCGTGGACGGCGGGACCGAGCCCCACCCCACCGCTCCCCAGGGCACGATCATCTGGCAGGATCCACCGCCCGGGGTCAGCGCCGTCGCGGACGGGCGGGTGACCCTGGTGTCGAGCGCCGGGCCGCCCAAGATTCCGGTACCCGACGTGACGGGGCTGGACGGGTCCGTGGCGCGGCGCCTGATTACCGCCGCGGGGCTGAGCGTCGCGCAGGTCGAGTCGATCCAGGTGCCGCGGGTCCCGCCGGGCGTCGTGGGACTGACGCGGCCGCCCGCCGGCGAGCCATTGGCGCCCGGCGCCGGCGTGGCGCTGGTGATCAGCCGCGGGGAGGCGACGATCACGGTGCCGGACCTGCTGAACATGAGCCAGGCCGACGCGCGCACGAGGCTCGAGGTCGAGGGCTTGCAGCTGGGCAGCGTGACGCGGCGGCGTACGTCCGACGCGAGTCCCGGGACGGTGGTCGCGCAACGGCCCGCCGCAGGCACGCTCGCCCCGCCCGGAACCGCTGTGGACATCGTTGTCGCCCGGAGCCCGCAATGACGAACGGCATCCGCATCGCGCCCAGCGTTCTCGCCGCCGACCTGACCCGGCTCGCCGAGCAGGTGCGCCTGGTGCTGGCCGGCGGCGCCGACTGGCTGCACGTGGATGTCATGGACGGCCGCTTCGTCCCTAACCTGACATTCGGCGCGAACATGGTGGCGG
>Ga0209376_1000431_pt1 | contig 46058 bp, 43 predicted proteins | sample GraSoiAngelo_134_FD_185891 | JGI IMG/M metagenome (GOLD analysis project Ga0209376, IMG submission 185891) | Grasslands soil microbial communities from the Angelo Coastal Reserve, California, USA - 14_0929_05_30cm (SPAdes) (version 2) | ecosystem: Environmental > Terrestrial > Soil > Grasslands ...
CTTCTCGAATCATTGGAAATCTTGTTCACCGCACATTGCTGCGAAAATGAGCCGCGACTGATCTCGGCGTTTGTCGTGGATCTTTACGCTGAAGCTTCGCGAAATCCGCACGTGGCCGATTTAACGCGCGATGTTTTGGAAACCGCGATGGCTGGAGTGAGAGATCTAATTGCGCGCGCTCCGGAAGGGCAAAATACAGGGAGTAATCTAACGCCGGATGACGTGGCGGAGCTAATTTTTGCCGTCGCACGCGGGATGTTGATGCTGGATGTTTTGCGGCCGCATGAAATGACCGCGGCAGAGCGGCGCATGCGACAACTGGAAGTAACACGCAGACTTTGGCGTTTGCTATTCAAACCGGAGGGAGAACTCACTTATGCATGACGTGGCGAAAGGTATTTCAAGCGTTCCAGTGCAATCGAATGCAAGACCGCGACGTCGCGGGCGGTCGGTTGGCATTGCCATAGGTCTGCTGATTGTCATTTTGGTTTTCGCTTTTGGCATCAAGGCACTGCAAATCGGCAAGATGATGTCAACGCCGATGGTGATGCCGCCGACGACAGTGTCGAGCGTAACGGTGAAAGAAGAAGATTGGGCGCCGACGTTGTCAGCGGTCGGTTCGATCTCAGCGGTGCAGGGCGCAGTCGTTTCTAGCGAGCTTGGAGGCGTCGTCAGCCAAATCGCGTTCGAAAACGGCGGTACTGCGAAGAAAGGCGATTTGTTGGTCCAACTCGACGCCTCGGCCGAAGAGGCACTTTTGCGCTCGGCAGAAGCTGAAGCCGAGCTGGCCCGGCAGGACTTGGAACGAACTCGCGGCCTCGCGTCGCAAAAGGTGCTTTCAAAGGCTGAACTCGACGCTGCGGAATCGAAATTCAACAGGCTCAATGCTGTTGCCGATCAAATGCGCTCTAATATTCGGAAGAAAACGATTATCGCGCCATTTGATGGCCAGCTCGGGATTCGTCAGGTGAACGTCGGGCAAATGATCAACTCGGGCCAACAAGTGGTACCGCTCACATCACTCGACTCACTCTTCGCCGATTTCGCCTTGCCCCAACAATATCTTGGTCAATTAACGCCGGGCTTGGAGGTGCAGGTGACCACGGACGCTCTTCCCGGACGGGTGTTCAACGGAAAATTGACGGCAATTAATTCGATGGTCGATTCGAGCACGCGCAACATCACGCTGCAGGCGACGCTGGAGAATCCCGATCACGCGCTGCGACCGGGAATGTTCGCGAAGGCGGAAGTCACCTTGCCCGAAACACACAAGGCGCTTGTTGTTCCGGGATCCGCAATTTCCTACGCGCCGTTCGGTGATTCGGTTTTTGTGATTGAGAAAAAGAAAGACGAAAAGACCGGGAAAGAATCGCAAGCAATTCGACAGCAATTTGTGCGTGTCGGTGAAGCGCGCGGCGATCTTGTCGCGATTACGCAAGGATTGAAGGCCGGCGAAACTATTGTGAGCACGGGAGTTTTCAAACTGCGAAATGGAATGACGGTGACGATCAACAACGATCTGGCGCCGAAACCGCAGGTAAATCCGAAGCCAGTCGATTCGTAACGATCGAAGAGCGACATGAAATCGTTCACTGACCTTTTTATTAAGCGCCCAGTGCTGGCGCTGGTGGTTAGCTTTGTGATCCTCATCGCCGGTTTGCAGGCGATGAAGACGATCAACGTACGCCAGTACCCGCGCAGCGATATCGCGTCGATCACGGTCAGCACGGTTTATGTTGGCGCCGATGCGGAGCTCGTCAGGGGATTTATCACGACGCCGCTCGAGCGCGCAATCGCCGCAGCGGACGGCATTGATTACATCCAGTCCCAAAGCAAACAGGGCGAATCACTGATCACGGCGCGGCTGAAACTGAATTACGACGCGAACAAAGCGTTGTCGGACATCAGCTCGAAAGTGGATGCGATCCGTCGCGATCTGCCGCCGGAAGCGGAGATTCCAGTCATTAGCATTGAGGCGGCCGATTCCCAATTCGCTTCGGCCTATCTCAGTTTCACTTCCGACATTCTTCAGCCTAACGAAATAACCGATTATCTCGTGCGACTGGTGCAGCCGCGTCTCACTGCAGTCGGCGGTGTGCAGAAAGCGGACATTTTGGGTGGCCGCACGTTCGCGATGCGCATCTGGATGAAACCGGACCGAATGGCGGCGCTAAACATCAGCCCGGCCCAAGTGCGCAACATGCTCGCGCGAAATAATTTTCTCTCGGCCGTCGGCAACACGAAAGGCTCGCTGCTTCAGGTCAATCTGACCGCGAACACCGACCTGCACACGGTGGATGATTTCAAAAAACTGGTCATTCGCCAGGAGAAAGGGAATCTCGTCAGATTGAGCGACATCGCGGACGTCGAACTGGGCGCTGAAGATTACAACACCGAGGTGCGGTTCTCCGGACAGAAGGCGGTCTTCATGGGTATTTGGGTCCTGCCAAACGCGAACTCGGTGGACGTGATCAAGCGTGTCCGCCTAGAGATGGAGCAAATCCAAAAGGAACTGCCCGCCGGAATGAAAGCCGAAATCGCTTATGACGCCACGGCTTACATCAACGACGCCATCCACGAAGTCGTAAAGACGTTGATTGACACATTGCTCATCGTGATGGTCGTAATCTTTTTGTTCCTCGGCTCGATCCGCTCGGTGGTGGTGCCGGTCGTTGCAATTCCAATTTCGCTGATCGGCGCGCTATTTCTCATGCAGGTGTTCGGGTTCAGCCTGAACTTGCTCACGCTTCTGGCGATTGTGCTTTCCGTCGGGTTGGTGGTCGATGACGCGATCGTCGTTGTCGAAAACGTCGAGCGACATTTGCGCGATGGCATGTCGCGCATGAACGCCGCTCTCGTCGGCGCGCGAGAGTTGATTGCGCCAATCATTGCGATGACTATCACGCTGGCGGCCGTTTACGCGCCGATCGCTCTTCAAGGCGGTTTGACCGGGGCGCTTTTTCGCGAATTCGCGCTGACCCTAGCTGGCGCGGTTTTCATTTCCGGCGTCGTCGCACTGACTCTTTCGCCGATGATGTCGGCACATCTTTTGCGCGCCGGCCACACCGATAAGGGATTCAGTGGGGTCGTTAATCGAACGTTCGACCGCTTCCGGGATTGGTACGGAAGTCATCTCGATCGCACGCTGAATGCGCGGCCGGCCGTCTACATTTTTTGGGCGGGCGTTTCACTCCTCGCGCTCTTGATGTTCGTCGCCATTCCGAAATTCGGGACAAAAGAATTGGCGCCGAAAGAGGATCAGGGAGTGATCTTTGGAATCATCACCGCTCCGGCAAACGCGACCATCGACGACACGATCCGTTACGCCGATGCGGCCGGGAAAGTCTTTCAGAACATCCCGGACACACGATTCACCTTTCAACTTACCTTCCCGGACAACGGATTCGGAGGAATGGTTTTGAAGCCGTGGGGTGTTCGCAAAACGCCAACCAAGGCCTACCTGCCGCAAGTCCAGGCAAAACTCGGCGCGATTCCTGGCATTCAAATGTTTCCGATCATGCCTTCGGCGCTTCCCGGCGGGGACAATTTTCCGGTCAGCTTCGTGATCACCTCGACCGCCGACCAGGAACGCATTCTCGAATTCGCGAAGCAAATTTTCGGAAAAGCGATGCAGGCGCACATTTTCCAATTCGGCGACATCGATACGAAAATCGACCAGCCCCAATCGGCGATTGTTTTCGATCACGACAAAGTCGCGGCGCTCGGTCTCGACATGCAGCAAGTAGGCGCCGATATCTCGGCCAGTATCGGCGGCAATTATGTTAACCGGTTCAACATCGAAGGGCGCAGTTACAAAGTGATTCCGCAAATCAAACGCGTCGATCGATTAAATCCTGAGCAGTTGAAAAATATTTACGTCAGCGGACCGAATAACCAGCTCATCCCGCTGAGCACCGTCGCTTCCATCAACCACAAAACGGTCGCGCGGTCTCTCAATCGGATGCAACAGCTAAACGCGGTCACCATCAGTGGTGTTCCGGCCGTTTCGCTCGATGCTGCTCTGAAGTTTCTACAGGATGAGGCAAACAACATTCTGCCAAAAGGTTACGTGCTCGATTACACGGGCGAGTCGCGCCAGCTGCAGACCGAAGGCAGCAAGTTTTTAGGCGTCTTTTTGCTTTCGCTGGTGCTGATCTTTCTCGTCCTGGCGGCGCAGTTCAACAGCTTCCGCGATCCGTTCATTATTCTGTTGGGATCAGTCCCGCTCGCCATGTTCGGTGCGGGTCTCTTCATGTTTTTGAAAATGCCGTTTGGGCAGTTCTTTACCGATCGTTGGACTACATCGTTCAACATCTACTCCCAAGTCGGTCTCGTGACGCTGGTCGGTCTCGTGTCGAAAAACGGAATCCTGATTGTCCAGTTCGCGAACGAATTGCAACGGCAAGGCCTGACAAAACTAGCGGCGGTCGCACGAGCTGCGCGCATTCGTTTGCGTCCGATCATGATGACGAGCGTTGCAACTGTTGCGGGTCACTTTCCGCTCACACTGGTAACCGGCGCCGGCGCTGCGGCGCGAAATTCGATCGGTCTTGTGCTTGTTGGCGGAATGACTGTCGGAACGATCTTCACGCTGTTCATTGTGCCGTCGCTTTACATGCTCATCGCCAAGGAGCATCGCGAAAAATCTCTCATGGACGTAGGCTGGGAAGGCGCGCCCGAAGAGGTGGATCTTACGCCGGAAATGGCACCTGCGCTTGCGTCAGAAGGGGACGGCAACGGTTGGAAACAGGCGTGACCTAACACTTTGTGGACGTGCTAGCGCGCTGAGGAGAAAAAACAAAGCCTCGGCGGGTTTCCCCACCGAGGCTTTTGGTTCTTCTCCGACCTTTTTGCGTTTCCCGATTTTAGCGCATTTCTCTGCTCGCGCCCGCCACTCCGGTTGTCCCACGGAATTCAGCAAACTCGGTTGCGTTGCTGATTTTCGTGACGAACCAGGGTTCCGGCCCGAGAGTGGTTGTGGGCTGCTCCTGGACGACCCGCCCGACCGGCGTCGGGCCAAAAGCGATGGAGTGACCCGACTTTGCGACGGTGATGTAGTTTTGTCCCCTGTTTTGGCAGAGGAACAATCCTTGTTCACCTTCGAGTAGGTTTGCCAGGTCCAACCCGCTTATCGGTATATTGATTTCGAGTTTCATTTGCTTCAATTCCCTCCTCTTTCCCAGTCTCGCGCACAGCTTTGGTGATCGCCAGGTAACTTAGGTTGCCTTTTTCATCGCCTGATTCTTCAGCGTTTCAGGACAAGTCTTCGCCAAGCGTGCGTGGAGTTGACAAAAAACAAAAAGCCCCGGCGACTTTCCCGCCGAGGCTTTTTGATTGTTCTTCGCGCTTTCGTTCGTTTGTCCTAGCGCGGCACTCCGCTCGCTCCCCGGAATTCGCGCAAGTCGGTCGAGTTGCTTATTTTCGTAACCACCCACGGTTCCGGTCCGGGAGTTGGCACCTGTTCCAGGATCGGTTGGCCGATTGGCATCGGCCCGAAGACGATCGGTTGGCCAGGCTTCGCGACGGTAATGTAGTTTTGGCCTCTGCTTTGAGAGAGAAACAGCCCTTGTTCGCCCTCAAGCAAGTTTGCCAGGTCCAATCCGCTCACCGGTACATTAATCTCCAGTTTCATTTGTTCATTGATTTTGGTTTCCCGCTTTAGCGGTATTCTCTGCCGGTCAGGGCGCCACGGAATTCCGCCAGTTCGGTCGAATTGCTTATCTTCGTGATGAACCAGGGCTCCGGACCGACAGTGGTTACGGGCTGCTCCTGGATGGCCTTGCCGATTGGCGTTGGCCCGAAGGCGATCGAGTGACCGGCCTTCGCGACGGTGATGTAGTTTTGGCCTCTGTTTTGGCAGAGGAACAAACCTTGTTCACCCTCGAGCAGGTTTGCCAAGTCTAGTCCGCTCACCGGCACATTGATTTCGAGTTTCATATCTTATTCCCTTTCTGTTTTAGTTTTGCCTTGTTGTTTTTCTGTTTTAACTTCCACTTTCGCGCACCGCTCGATAATCGCGAGGTAACTTAGGTTGCCATTTTATTCCGCCGATTGTTGGACGTTTCAGGAATGGGCAGCCGTGGGTCCGCGCAAACGAACGAGGGATCGCGTGAGGAGGAGCCGTAATGAAGCGAACGCCAAGGGTCGGCATGAAACGCGAACCGATGATCGAGCCGGCACTCGAAAAGCCTTTGCTTGGCCTGCACGCCGCGATGAACGTCGAGGCGCTCTGGAAAGCCACGCAGCGTTTGCTCTGTGCCGCAATGCCAAATCGCGTGATTGGCCTCGCCCTTCAGCACAAGCCAATTTTGCCCATGGTCGCAAGATGGACATTGCCCATGCCTGACGGTTTTTTCACTGCAGCACCACTCGAGAATTATATTGCCTGTCGACCCCGTCACAGATTCGTCCGGATTAGCGATCTCTTTCCGAATCAAAGCAGCTTGATCAAATCAGCCTTTTATCGCCGTTACATGGCGCCTCAAAGATGCCCGCACGTTCTGTGCATCTTTTTTTGGAAAAACCGGAGACGCATTTGTGCGGTTGCAATCATGCGCACCGCGACGCAGGGCGACCTGTCAGGGGCGGAGATGAGATTGCTCCGGCAGCTTTACCCGCAGTTTCAAACCGCCCTTTGCCGGCTCGGATCGCTCGAGCGCGAACACTCGGTGCGGAAGGACCTTGAAGCATTCCTGAGACGGCTCCCATTGCCGACGATCCTCTTGCGATGGAACTTAAAGCCGATTTATCAAAACCGAGCCGCGCGCGAGTTCTGCACAGTGTGGGAAAAAGGACCCGAGGACGCGAGACGAACGAAAGCGACCTCGCCGATTCCTTCCGAGATTTTGGATCGGTGCCGCCTGCTCAAACAACAATGGGCGGATGCGAAACGCCCTATTGCGCCGCAAACAGGCTTCAAAGAAGAACAGGTGCGTCATCCGCGATTGCCTCATTTGCGAGCAACGCTCCATCTGAAACAGCTCGGTTCAGCCGGCGTGGCACGGCCGCATTTTCTTATCGAATGCGGAGATTTGCGCCGTCGAACTGCTCCGCATATCGGCCCGTCGAGCTCCCCCCATTTGCCGCATCTTGTCCGACTCACCAGGCGCGAACAAGAAATTGCGCGACTTGTCTGCGAAGGACGAAGTAATCAGGAGATCGCTGATGCCGCCTGCTTAAGTTTGGCGATGGTGAAAAAGCACCTCCACGCGATCTTCCGCAAGCTCGAAGTCAACAGCCGCAGCCAGCTCGTCGCGCTGATGCTGTGAATCGTGCAGCTGTGATTTACTCGACGGGCCTCGTGCGTTAAGATCGGTATCTGACACTTGATCTCTAACATCCGACTCTGAAATTGTTCCCGTGGTTCAACGGATAGAACGGAGGTTTCCGAAGGCCAAAACGGCGTTTTGGCAGCAATTCGCGGGAGTCATCAGCAGTAAACAAATTACTGCGTTCAAATGTGTTAAATAATTGTTACGATCATCCTGGGTAATCAAGAATCTGCCCATTTTTAGCCACCCGGGTGACACAACGGGTGACACAAATCTTCGACTCAATCCAGCAACAGAGCAGCCTCGCGTTTTTTCTGTCGTACTAGCTTGACTGAAACCGCAGAGCCATCTAGCCCTACGAACGTCAATGGCCGTATCTAAATCTAAGAAGCGAAAGAAAAAGCCATCGAAGCGACGCCCCGCTGACCCTTGGGACGTTCTTGTTCACTCTCATGATTTATTTCTGCGCGAGCTCGAATGCGTCGCGGAAATGTACGAATTAGTCCTCCCCGTTCTAAAGGAACGAGACAAGGTCCGAGATGCCCGAATCAACGAGTTGATGGATAAAATAAAAACCGCCCGCGGAAAGACTGTCCCGCGTGACTTCATACCGACATTCAAGAATTCGCCGAACATATCGGCAAAGTCCGCCACGCCGACCGAATGTTCCGTCAAGGGATCATAACGTCTATCATCTCAAAATTTGATGAATTTCAGATTGTGCTTTTCAAAACTGCATATGCGGAAAACTCCGGCTGGCTGCAGAATCCCGACAAAAAGATGTCTTACAAAGAGCTTCTGGAGCTCAACTCTCTCGAAAAGCTAAAGACGGAAATCATAAGCAAAGAAGTCGACGCTCTGCTGCGTGACTCTCATTACGAGCAGATTAACTTCATTGATACCAAGCTAAAACTGGGAATTCAGGATCATTTTCATGGGTGGCTCACCTTTCTGGAAATTACTGAACGGCGCAATCTTTTCGTCCACACCGGAGGAGCAATATCAAAGCAGTTCATCGAAAACTGCAACAGATGGAAAATTAAGACCCCGGAGAACTTAAAGGAAGGCGTCTATTTAGACGCTGATGATGCTTACATCTCGCAGGCGATCGATTGTTCGTACGAGATTAGTGTACGTTTGGTCCAAGCTGCAATTCGACGCCTCTTCCCAAGAAGCTTTGATGAATTGGACAAACTTCTAAATAACAAGGCGGTGGAACTGTTGACATTAAAACGATGGGATCTAGCGCAAAGAATCTTCTCCTATGCCCTTCAAATTCCGAAGGATTTGCGAAGTAGAGGCGAGATGGGAGTACTACTTCCTTATCAATCTCTGTATTGCGCTTAAGTTCGCCGGGAAAGAATTTACATCACGCCTTAACTCAGTTGATTGGACTTCTTTCCATCCTAAGTATCACTTCGCAGTTGCAGTCCTCGAGGACCGATTTACCGAAGCTGAAAAACTCATGCGCACGCCTGCTGTTTACGAGACAGTAGGTGAGTTCAATTTCAAGACCTGGCCTTTACTCCGGGAATTTCGCAAAACCGACCAATTTCAACGGACGTTCAAGGCTGTGTTCAAGAAGGACTTCGCTGAACAAATAATGGAGGACGCCGCGCAGCAAATCAAAGCCGAGCAACCAGGCAACACTAACGCCCCGACTACTAAAATGGAAAAGCCAGCTCTCTGATATCTCAAAGGCCTTTCACTGTGCGCAGTTCTTCCTCAAGCAACAAAACGAACATTCTTTTGGCATTGCCCCAAAAGGTGTAGCCAAAAAATCCAGGCGGGAACAGGCTTGCATGACCCAGATCTGGCGTCCCCGGCGGGAATCGAACCCACATCTAAGGTTTAGGAAACCCTTGTTCTATCCGTTGAACTACGGGAACAAATACTTAATTGATAGCTATTTAGATAATATCTATAAATTCAGCAATTTTCTTGTTGCCATTTAAGTGCCAGATATGCGACCCTGCGCGCATGGAACTGCCAGTTGGTGTCATACGAAGAAAACGTCGGCGATCGCACGCGCTAAAGATAGTTCGTGAACGCTTGAACGGAAAGTACAGATTCAAACTTGCGGGATACTACGTTGATGGGAAGCGGCTCCGGAAATATTTCGAAACACGTGAAGCCGCAGAGACTTTCATCGAGGCGGAGAAGATTCGACGCGAAAATCTCGGAAACAGAGCGGCGCATATCGATGGAGGTCTCGCCGAGGACGCGCTCCGCGCCTCGGAAGCGCTCAGATCGACGCCTTACACGCTATTCGACGCCGCGCGCTTGGTCGCGCACGCTCACAAAAAGCTGGAACCCTATTCGGTTCGTATCGACGACGCCATCAACGAGCATGTAGCCGGAATCGAGCTAAGACGACGCAGCGCGAGTGTCAACGAAGTGGCAGATCAATTCATCGCGAACCGTCGCGCGAAGGGCAAAAGCAAGATTTACATCCGCGATCTTGAGACGCGGCTGGCGCGATTTAGGAGCGTAATGGGAGATCGCATTATTGCAGAGATTACGAGTTCCGATGTCGATCACTGGATTCAATCGCTTAAAGTTGGACCACAAACGCAAAATAATTTTCGTGCCGTTTTGAGCGCGATGTGGACGTTTGCCTTCCGCCGGGGCTACGCGGCCGCAAACGTGATTCAGTTTGTTGATAAAGCGTCGGTGGTCCGCGACCATGTGCCGACTTTCTCTGTTGAACAGCTCGGCAGACTTCTCGCCGTGGCACCGCCAGAATACCTTCCAGTCTTGGCGATCGGCGCCTTCGCGGGTTTGCGGCCGGAGGAGATTAACAAACTTCGGTGGGAAGATCTTGACTTTCATGAGCGCACGATCCGCGTCAATGCGAGCGCAGCGAAAACGCGGAAGAAAAGGTTCGCTGAGATTTCGGATAATCTTCTGGCATGGCTTCAACCTTACGCGAGCCGATCCGGTTCTGTTGCCCCACCCAACCTCCAGAAGATGCGACGAGCTACAATGAAGGCCGCCGGCATCGAACAGTGGCCGCAGGACGTGTTGCGTCATTCGTTTGCCAGCGCGCATTACGCTTTTCACAGGAATCCAGCTCAAACCGCGTTGCTACTCGGCCACCGCGATCAGGACATGTTGCTGACTCATTACCGTGACCCGATGAAGCCGACTGTCGCTGCACGCTACTGGATGATCCTCCCGCAGATTACAGCAAAGAACATTGTGCCTTTGGCGGGGATGCGTGAAGCAGGCAGTGTACCGACGTGAAAAAACGAACTAAGTCACTCAGGCACAAACGGCGAGTTACGCGAGAAAATTCGAAGAGGATGATACGCAGTCGAACAGAAGGAAAATCCTCCGCGCAAGACACCGCTGAAGCGCGGAGTGATCTATTCCGCCTCGTTAATAAGCTGGAGAAGTTCGCTCGCGAGCCCGATCTGAAGGTAAGTCGATTTGCGTTCGACGCTTTGGTCGTCGTATTCCGCCGAGTGCTTGCCTGGTTAAACACGAATGCACTTTTGCCGGACGCGTCGCTGGGCTCACTGTCACGTCATTTATCGGAAAGCGACGCCTGGGAGAGGTACAACCGCGGCGAACACATCGCGGCTTGGTCTGGTGTCGCACTAGCTCGACACTATAAGCAGATCAAAGCGGAACTCGGGTCACGCTCCAAGCATTCTGTCAACCGATTGCGCGATCTACGCCTCGGTTTCAAAATAACGGGATTCGATTCTCCAGCCAATCAGTGGTTTAAACGTGAATACGAACGCCGAACCGATTACCGGCCTACCGGGGTAATGGCCGTTTGGGTTGCACGGAAGATCGAAGAGTTCCGGACCCTGAAAGCGGCACGGTCCCGATTGCGTCTGTATGCAGGCATAAATGTCGTGAGAGACCGGAGCCTGCTCCGGCCGGAGAATGAGAAAGCTGCATTACCGAGTTGGCTTCGACCCGCCGTGCTTCAAGGCGAAGCAGCTCTAAATCGGTTGGATTCTTTGCCAGCCTTTGGCGGATCCGGCATTCGTGATCTCGAAGCTTGGAGAAAGTTCGTTCGACATCGACTGCTAACACAAACCGACTTCATCAAGGAGTTTGAGATGCTATTCCCGCAGCGCCGCAAGAAATTGGATGGCGTCATCGCAGACACGTTACGGTACGCGTGGCAGGCTGTACATGCCGGCGGGAATGTGATTCTCCCGGAGTAGTGTTAGCGAGCCGTAGCAAGTAATCGTCGTCGATTACTTGCTAACATGCTTTCTTTCAGCGGCTTACAGTTGCACGCCATGAGCCGCAAGTTTAGGCATAACACGGAATTATGTCAGCCGCCCTCTACCGAAAGCGAGACATCGCTCTGCGTTATCGTGTCGGTATTCGTACCGTTGATCGCTGGATCGCGAAGCGCATTATTCCAGTAATTCGGCTTTCGCCACGCTGCTTGAGATTTGACGTAGCTCGATGTGACGAAGCAGTGCGGAAATTCACGATTGATGAGGTTATTCGGCAATGAAAGCGACAGGCAATAAAAGCCGCCATTTTTTTTGATCGGAAAGCAAATGTCGCAAAACGAAGTAGTCGGTGGGTTGGCAGATGGAAAATCGGAGGACCAGTCGTTTTTTTTGAAGGAAATGATCGCAGAGTTAACAAAGGCAAAGAAATGTCGCGAGTATACGAATGCACGCCTCCGGGAATTTCCGCGTAAAACTAATAGACGAGATTTTCGGCGTGCAAATGCCGATCGATTTACATCGGTGAAATCGGTTGTGGCGGCCAAAAAAAATCTCCTATACGGAGCCGCGGATCCGTCGCCGACGCCCGAGCTCGGACCGATCCGAATGCCGTTGAAAGTCACGGCCGTAGATTCGCCAACTAATCTGGCTCAAGAACGACATTGGGCGATGATTCGAGCCCTGGAAAACCCTGCGCGAGATGAACGTCAGTCTTGTTTCCGAACATATCTGGCACTTAATTGGCAACGAAGAAGGATTAAGACGAGGTTTAAGTGGATAGAACAAAGGTTTCCTACTCCTCCGCAGCGGCGAAATAACGGAGAAATAGATCAGTTACTGACGACAAATCACCTGTTTTGGCCTAACGAACGAAGGAAAGCCGCCTCCTCGTTACCGTTCTGGCTACCGAATCCAACTCTCCCCGCTGCAAAATGTAACCCGAGTAAGCCGAGAGGGGGGGCGGGGGATCAGCTGGTCGTATTCGCCAAGAGACCTCGACCGAAAAGCTCGCACGGAATTTTATTGCTATTAGTTCCCTGCCCTATTCCTGTTGCGCTCAAAAAAAACGCGCTTCGAACCGCTGACCAATTTCGAGCCGTCTGCACCCGGACTTTCACGTGAACTCACTTCCAATCTTCGATGAGCTAAGTGGCTTCGCGCCGAGTGCTATTCTGGTCGGGGAAGGGCAGCCGGCTGACCACGTCTGGACGCGAGAGCAATTCCTGCGCCTCTGCAACCTCATGCGCAACGACAACCCTCCCGATGAATTCCTACATGTGTACCGTGATTCAAAGGGCGTCGCGCGATTTGTAAAGGCGAGATCTGCGAAAGCGGACGGAAGGATTACCTGGGCTTGGGACACCATCACTGGGCGCGCCAAATACAAAGTGGCGGTCGGATTTTATCCTTGGAATCATAGAGGCGAGAGTCGCTGGGGAGCGATGGATTTCGACGCTCACGACGGCAATGTTAAACGGGCAAAAGCACTGGCAATCACGGCGCTTCAAGCGTTGCAAAAATATCCGCAGCTTTATTTAATCCTCACCACATCTGGCAGTGAAGGTTGGCATTTGTTCGTTTTCAGCGCGCAATTTCATCCGATTGCAGAGTGGGTGCTTTTATTAAAGCGCACGGCAGACAGTCTTGGAGCCGAAATCAGGTCCGGAGTATGCGAGATATTTCCGAACGAAACTCGAACCGGTTCACGACCGCATGCGATTAGAGGACCCGGCACTTGGAATCCGAAAACAAATCAGCTCGGCGCAATTTTTTATACAGCAATCGCGCCCCTTCTTCAGAAAGAAAGAAAGAAAGAAGAAAGTTCTTTTCTGTATCATTCAATGGAGCGGGTAAACGGTGCTCAGTTGAATGATAGCGGATCCCAACCGTTCTACTGCGGTGGATATCAGAACTGGCTCAAGCACTTTGCAATCACGAAGCCGGGCACTAGACATGAACAGCTCCGGGGACTCGTATACCGGATTTTTCGGCAAGTTAGCCATGGAGTCGCCCGCAGGAATGCCGATATGCAGTACCAAGCCGCACGCGTCCAGCCGAAGGCTACGCTTGCGGAGCACTTGGAAGAATTTGAAGACCTTTGGAAGTGGATGACCGATCAATGGCAAGCCGAGCTTTCAGAGGTCGAGCGGGAAACTTTTGCGCTTCTTGAAACAGAGATCGAACGCGACCTCTTTAGAATCCTGAGGAACTTCGCACAGTATGCATGCTCTCAAAAACTAGAGGTGTTTCCTTTTCCACTACAACACGTTGCCGAGCGCCTTGGCGTCTCCTTTCAATATGTGAGTAAACTTCGGCAGCGGTTTACTGATCGGTCCATCATTGCGCAAACTGAACCGGCGATCATTAACCGTACCGCAAGTCGTTTTTGCTGGTGTTTATGACGTGATTAAATCGCGGCACTGAAATCTTCTACTTGCTGGCTTGCGTCACCGATGGGTTCGCGCCTGCACCTTCTTAATGTTCCGACGTCGGGCAAAAAAGCGAGGATTGAACGCGGACCAACCAAATAATTAGCATCCACGATTGGCTCCTCGCCTGGTTCCAAGATCGTAAAGCTCGATATAAAATTCCGTCGCGATTTGGCTCGGCTTGGTGTACGGGTTTCGCCTACGCAACAGGCGGTCCATTATCTCGAGACAAATCTTATAGTTTTGCGATCTGTGGCTTTCAAACTAACGGCGCCGATCGGTTGATCCAGCCGATAAGCATGCGGATGCGTACTCTCCTTCGCATTTCGGTCGAGATAGTTATAATATAAATCGAGAAACCCCGGCCTTCTGTTGTTCGGAATGGCAAGATGTGTTCCGTCAGGCGCTGGAGCACCACGACCTCCGACTTCTCGAATGAAATGATTTCCGTGCAAAACTGCATTAAGCGAGATCACTGAGTACCGTCAGGCTTTGTAACCTGTTGTGAATTTACCGGGTCAAGTCGTGATTCGCCCGCAATCAAAAATTTGTAAGTGTGCCCTTCCCCCTTCGGCACGACTGCGGTCACGCCCCAATATTTAGTCCCGTCTACTTGGCGCAGCGGGATCGGGGCATACAGATTGGCAAAGGTGCCAACGATGGCAACGCTCGTTACGGCTGAATCGTCGCTGGCGGATGCCATAAGCACGTTTCGAAAAGAGTATGATTCTAGAGAGGCTGCGGGTCATACACAATTGCTGTTACATTTCTGTGGCGCACGAAGATCTCTCCATTAAGCCATGACGCTGTAATCACCGACGCTCGTGCGTTTCGATCACGTTCCCTACTTCGTCGTAAACGCGAATCTCAGCCGGATGTATCGGAACAAACTTAGGCCGGTGCGGGCTCGGCCTTACGCGCAGATGCTTTCGCAACAAGTTCTTCGATATAATCCACGGGAAATACGGATGCGAGGCTCGAATTTTCTTCAAAGATGATGCGCGCATTCCCCGTTTGTGGGTTGATTGCCACGTCACGATACGGCACATACGCGGCAACGATTCCTATGAGATAGGCGCGCGTGATGTTCTTTGTGCCCTCGATTGCCACGACTTCCGGGCGACTAACTACAGGGCCACCGCTGTTCCCTGGGAATATTGAACAATCAATCAGAAAATCTTTTTGATCCCCTTCTAAGCAGTCTCGAATTGTGGCGATGACGCCTTGACGAACAATAACAAAGTTCTTGCCCTTGCCGACAAGACCAAAAGGGAAACCAAGGACGAAAATCCCATCGCCCTCACTAACTCCCTTCTCAATCGCCTTTGATCGGGGCATAACAGTTTCGTCGTTAAGGAAACATGCGAAGCGTATCCCGTCTTTGCGCAACTGTTGTCCGTTGATGCTGATGACTGCTACGTCGATTTCAGGTATCTTGATGGGCGAGCCAAAGCGGTTTGCCCGACGCATCTACAAGAGGCAGTTCGTACTCCCGGGCAGACTCACCGCTCTCCTGATTGAAACGCACGAATCCCTTTGTCTTTCCCTCAAATACGTGGCGATTCGTAGCAATAAAAACGCGATACCCTTTTCCATTTTTATCGATCTGTTTTTGAGCATAAATTAAACCAGTCGCTTGATAATGGGCTTTACCATCCTGCCCCGCAAATCCCACGGCGACAACCGCGTCGAGAAAAATCGGTGGAATTAATGCCATCTCGTGACTGATGTTAAAAAACTGCGGCTGATCTCACTCGCGCTCCCGCACAGACATCCATGGCAAGCCGGATCGTCGATTCGAGTTCGACAAACGCCGTGAGGTGTTCATCCGCTCGCACAACGAAACGCTTCCCGTCGTCGCGATATGTGTCAGGGAGGAAGATCGTTCGTCCGTTGGAATCCACAGTTGAGACACAGCCCCAACTCAAGCCGGCTTTGCTGAGATTGTCAGCGATTATTTCCCAATACTCCACGCGAGCAAAATTCTGCCCTTTTTGATCTCCAGAGGGCAATAACAAAGTGATACTGAGCCGTCGCAAATGACTCACGCGACGTTCAGGATCGCCGTTGCTTTTGCCCGTATAGCGCGACGACGCCGGGGCCTGTCACGATCGTTTCGCCGTGCGAATGCCACGACGCCCACGGCAAAGGCCAATGTGCGGTAAAGAATGATCCTTCGTTTCCGCCGACAGATGCGACGGCAATTCACGCCGTAACTCCGCTACCCAGAAATTGCTTGCAGGTTTTCTTCAGAAACCTTCCAGTGTATCTCTGGGAACTGATTTAAGATCAGGTGGTTCTATGTTCGTTTTCCCAGAGTAATCTGCGGAATGTTACACCTTTCGCTACGGATTGGCGACTGCAACGGAGAGACCTGACAACACATCCAAATGCCATTCCATCCGCTAGCTGCCTCTAACTTATTTTGGGAGCAGCAAAACGACTTCTACTTGCGTCGTCTAAGCGGATTTTTGATGACCAGCCTGGTTGAGTTACCGTTTTCGCGGCGCCGCGGTGCCAACGAGATTAGTGTTGTTTATATCGCCTTATTTGTCCGGCGTTTTTGGTGCAGTCGCAGCGAGTTTTTGGAAACGCGGATCATTCCGGAGCGGATCGAACATCGGATCGAGCCGGAGCAGCGCAGGGGTAAGCGGCACGGTGGCACTGAATTCGCTACCAATTTTTCGAGCGTGGGAAATTTGACTACGGAGCGGCAATCGCACGTAGGTCGAAACTTGACTAGTACGCGTTTGCTATGGATCAAAATTTCTGTCTCACTTTCTGATCCGACAGGCGCGGCAGTCCGGTTCCCAGGGAATAATGCGTATTTTGTTAGATGAGCGCACGCTAGATTTACATGGTGCGGCTACAAGGCCCGATTGATTTCAGTCTAGCCACAAAGGTGCAGGGCCCGCAATGACACATGCTCGCGTTAATAATCGGCGGCTCGCGCGCCGCGACCATCGGAACAAATACTAATGATAGGAGAATCGGATCTCATACACGGGATGAACTTGTGCCCTGACTAGCGAGCGAACACGAGGACGGAGTTGGACGGGATAAAAACGCGGGTTGTCGCTGGCTGGCCATCGCGCGGCACCCCGTAAGATTCGATGCCTCCGCCGTTGCCGTTCGCCGGATAATCATCGTACGAGTCGCTGTTGAAAATTTCGCGCCATCTACCAATACCGGGCCACGGCAGCTCGTAATTTGCAAAAGTATTGTCGTTCAAACTGGCTACGACCACCACATCCCGCCCTTCTCCTGGAAGCCAGCGCTCGAAGGCGAGGATACGGTTATCATTATGCACATGCAGCACGCCGAGCGTCTCGCTTCGCAATGCGGGCTCCGCACGACGCAGCCGAATCAGCTCTTCCATAAACCGGTGAAAGCGCCCCATATTTGCATCTTTCCCGAGGTCAAGTCCGTCCCACCAAAGCAGCAAGTCCGGATGACTCCCAGCGTCATCCGCCCACTGTTTGTCCTCGAGGAATGACTGGCCCATGAAGATCATGGGAATACCGGGCGCCAGCATGAGAACGGCGGCCACAACACGTGAACGACTCCGCGCGTACCACGAACGTGAGTTGCGGCCGTCCGACAGCCGTGGAATGCGCTGGCCGCGGTCGCGATACACCTCGTCGTGACTCTCCACGTACTGTACGGCGCGCCAAGCGTTGAGAAAATTCGGCGCCCAAAGGTTGCGTGCCACCTCTTGCAAATTCACATGTGCGGCCCCGCCGGCCGAGGCGACGGAGACCGCATCCCTCAGGCTTCGCCGAAGGCCGTCGTGCCAGCAAGCATCGAATCCAGCACCGCCGTGCTCAGGAAACCGGACCACATACGGGTCGACGCTCCAGTACTCGGCGATGTTGATGGCGTTGGGCTTAACATACCGCGTAGTATTTGTAAGATCTTGACAGAAGCGCCAGCCATCGTTTGCACTGCTTTGTACGATCACGCTCGCCTGATCGTAACGAAATCCATCAACGTGATATTCCTCCAAGAAGAACACGGCGTTGTTGATGAGGAATTGCCGCACCTCGCTCTTCCAAATAGCCCAAACTGGTCCAGCGTGATCCTGGTCGGTGAAATACAGGCTGTCGTTATCGGAGGTGCCGGCCACGCGATCGAAGAACCAGATGCTTTCGTCCTGTCCCTTCATCTGCCCGCCAGCGTGGTTGTACACCACGTCGAGCAACACCGCCATGCCGTGGAGGTGGAAAAGTTCTATGACGGCTTTGAGCTGGTTTCCAAGGGGAGCGAGCTCGTCTTCGGCGACCGCCGCCATGCCGAACCGAGCGCGCAACCCATTCACAAACCCCAAGTACCCTTGCAGCTCCGGCCCCGGCGCCACGCCATAGTCCATTTCTGGCGCAAAAATGTCGAATCCCTCGTAGCCCAGACTTCGTCCGCTCGCGACCTCCACAATCGGGAGCAGCAGCACCGCATTGATACCCAGGGCAGCGAGGTAATCAATCTTGCCCAGCACATCCAAGAATTTGGCCACTCGGCTGGGACGATTCGGGCCATTGAACACGCCCACATGGAGCTGGTAGATGATAAGGTCGTTGAAGTCGGGAGGCCGGAATCCGCCGTCATGCCACGTCCAAGACCGCGGATCTCGTACCACACAATTACAGAACGGATAGCTCGGATTTCGCGTGAGCTCGCGCGCATAGGGATCGCGCTTGTAGCCTGTGGTCCCGTCGCCTGTGACATGAAACTTGTATTCCTGCCCTTCTTTCGCTCCGGCGACGAAACCAGACCAGTATGCCCCATCCTGATGCAACCTCCCATCATCCGTTGCGCTCCATCCGTTGAAGTCGCCGTGGATGGCTACTTGGTTTGCCCGCGGCGCCCAGCAACGAAAGGTGGCGCCGGACCGGTCCGGCACGATGTTGGCACCCATGGGAACTGTGCTTGGATTGATGGTGGGTTTGGTCGGCATGGTCAACCTGAGTTCGTCGGCTGCGCCTCTGCGCGCGTGACACCTTGGCGCTGGGCACTCAATCGTAACCGCCGAACATGAATAGCTGGATGTCCTCGTCGGTCGCATTCATCAGTCCGTGGAGATTGCCGCCCTTCAGCATCGCGAAGTGGCCCGCGCGCAGCGACCTGACTTCGAACGACCGCTCGCGCTGTGGCATCTTGCACCAGTCACCAATCACCATGTATGCACGTCCCTCAAGCATCAGGAAGACTTCCTGGTTGTCGCGATGCCGATGCAGCCCTATGCCGCATTCGGGCTTAAGGATGTGCAGGTCCATGTAGTCCACAGCCATGAACGGTTCGGTCGCATTGTTGTGGTTCTTCGATCCGAACGCATTGAAGTTCCACGGCTGGAGCTGACGCTGAAGCTCACCGCTCCCGGCATAACGGCCGTAGTTCGACACGAGATTTCTATATTCCAGGAACCCGACGCCGCCATGCGGATTAGGACTGATGCCAGTACCGAGGAAGTTGTCCCACCCGCGCAGCATCATGTTGAACTCGTAGTGATAGTTGCTACCACCTTTCGAGTCCCAGACACGCTCGTCGACGTCGCTCCACGACACCTCGATACGCAGCGGGAGGATCGGATGCATCGTGGACTCGGGCGCCACCTGACGCATGTCACGATCGTTGAGGCCTTCCCGATTGAATGCGCTTGGCGTGCCGCGAAGCAAATCCGGTGCAGCTTGCAACTCTCCACGTGTCAGCGCGTCGAGCGATCGTCCACCGAGAACACCCCGCAGATCGCGACCGTCATATCCCCACAGCTCAAGATCGTACCGCGCAGAGGTGCCGTTGTACGGCGCGGTAAAGATGCGGCCCGGCCGGTTGCCGATCTTTACCCATGCCTTGATTGACTGTCCCAGAAGACCGCCTTTCGCGATCGCCAGTGGGGATTCGGGACCAGCCTGATAGGACAGCCGTACGAACGGTCCCGTCCACTCACCCGTCGTGACCCATCCGCGAATCACATAAGTGGACGAGGTTCGAAACGACTTGATGTTTTGCTTTTGGAAGTCCGTCTTGTTGTCCTGCTGCGCTGGATCGAGGATGTTCGCGTCACCCGCCTGCGGTCCATACAGCTCGAGATATTCGTACGGAAAGAGGTACTGCAGATGATCGCGCAGATACCACTCTCGATCGCACGCAAGCTCGGTGGACTCTAAGATGTTCACGAGAGCAACGAGCGAACTGCCCTTGTTGTAGTTGGGTGTCGTACCTGGCTCGACGCGAAACACACTGTCGGTATGAACGATATCCATCGGCGGGATCCGTCAGGCCGTGTGATAAAGGAACGCGACGAAGCGCAGTGGCTTGTCGGCGCTCGGGTTGCGGATACCATGAATGCCGCCGCTCTTGGTGTAAATCACGCTGCCCGGCTTCACCGGCACCTCGCGACAGCTGTGGGGGCCAAGGCCGTAAATCTCGCGTGTCACTAAGGGATACCGCGACAGCGCCGGATCGTCGTCGTCCCCCATATAGGCGATGCCTTCGCCCTCAACGATGCAGTAGAGTTCCTCCGTGCCAATGTGACGGTGCGTGCCTTCGATCGCGCCAGGCGGGATCGTCACCTTGTGGAAAAACACGACAGAGCTGGCGAACTCCCGCTGCAACACCCAGCGCATCTCGATGACGTTGTCGTTCCGGGACTCCTTGTTACTCGGCTCCATCATGCCGTTGCGATACCGCACGGGCGCGGTGTTGTCGATGTTGTCGAAAAAGTGGCCGCGCTGAAAGTCGATCAGGTAGTTGAAATCGTCGACCGTGTTCTGATTCGAGCTCGGCTCCTGCGTGTTTGGCACCTGGTGGTTACGGATGAAGTTATTGTCCCACTCCGGGTTACCTATTGTATACCCGAACGGCAGATCGATGTTGTTCTCGCGGAATGACAACTCAAGCCGACGAATACCTTTGATATCGTGGAGCAGGTCCTTGAAATCGGCGACGCTCGTGATCGGCCCCATACGGCCGATCTGATCGAGCACCTTGAAATCGTGGTGCTTGCGGGGTGGCAGCGTCACAGTTTCCCAGATTTCCGTCTGATACGAGTTGATCCACTTGTCGTAATGAAGGGACAGCGTCGCTGACGGACCCGCAGGCGGCGCGATCGGATCCGATGTGAGCAGGCGGATCTGCATGATCACGCGACTACGTAGGAACCGGTTCCTTTCGCGAGCGACCTCGGTCAGCCGGCTCGCGCGATATTCGACGCGGAGGACATTTCCAAGGAACACGCCATCCATATACACCTCCGCCTTAAGCACAGTGATATCGAACGCGTTGCGCACCTCGAGTACGTTGTAACGGTAGCGGCTACTGCGGGTCGCGTTGAGGTACGCCGCGTGGTACACGCGGTCTGGATAAAAGACAACCTTGAACACCGAGTTGAACGGGTCGCGGTCGAACATCTGATCGAAACGGGGATCCATATACGGCCTCTCAGCTTGCGATCATAGCAGTCCGCTCTGCAGCAGTGCATCGCCGACGCGGAACGCGTTTGCCTGGATGGTAAGCGTCGGGTTGCCGCTGCCTGACGTCGGCATGAAAGCGCCGTCCCCGATATACAGATTGTCGAAGCGCCACGCGCGGCAGTTTTTGTCGAGCACCGAATCGGCTTCGATCGTGCCGAATCGCGCCCCGCCGAGAATGTGATTCGCAATGCGTGCGAGCGCGTTCTCGCTGAGATACACGCCGCCAAAACCTTCAACGGGATAATGTCCGCCGCCGTTGTCGCCCCCGTACGCGAGGACGTCGCGGCATCTTCTCGCAAGTGTGTCCATCAGATACTGGTCGTGCGAGTGCCATGTCTTGATGATGTACGCGACCCGCCTGCCCCACTTGTCCCGCACGCTCGGGTGCAGTTCGATACGGTTTGCCTTTTGGGGGACTTGGTTTGCCATAAAGCTCACCGACAGTCTCCGATTAAACTCCAAGTCGAGGAACGTGCGGAAGCGCTCGCCGACGATCGACGTGTCGTTGTCGAACCCGTGCCACAGGGTGTCGAGGTCGGCAGCGCCGTGCGTTCGGCCGAGCGCGATAGGAAGTGCCTGATCCGAGGTGTTATTATAAATCGTTGCACCGGCCCAGAGCCCGTTGCTGCGAATGAAGTCCTCGCTTCCGCAGAAGTCGGTGGCCCAGTCACTGTCCACGGTAAGCGATTTGTCGAAGCGGCCGGGCATCACCGCCGAAGCGCCACCGAAGCAGTGCGTCAGGAAATATTTCCCGAGCAGGTCGTTGTGGTTGATCCGGCTGTTAAATTCGGGGCTCGTCTCAGCCGATAGCATCAACAACCGCACCGATTCAATCGCCGAACACGCAACTACCACCACCTTGCTGCTGAAGCTTCGCTCGCGGCCACTCGGGTCGAGCAGGTTCACTTTGGTGATCTTCGACCCCTGACATTCGAGATGCGTCACATGACAGTTGGGCCAAAGCGCAAGGTTCGGCTTCTTCGAGATTGGGCGCAGTAGCGCGACCCAAGTGTTTGATTTGAAATCAAGCGCGTCCCCGTAGCGGTTCACGTACGCCGTTTTAGGGCCGCCTTCCCACGCCGGATCTCCTAGCGGTCCAACTTTGCGTCCACTCGGCTCGTGGTTCTGCGTGATTACAGCCTGCGGCGTCCGGTATGACTTCATGCCAAGCGCGAGCATTCCGACGCGCGCGTAATCGCTGATCGGATTGGGATCGAGCGGCTTCTGATAGTTCTCTTCGCTCGCGCGCTTGACTTGGTTCTCGCGGGTGCCGTTGATTCCGATGAGCCTCTCCGCTTTCGAGTAGTAGGGCTCGAGATCGTCATAGGTAATCGGCCAGTCGCGCACTTCGCGCTTGACGTCGCCATTGGGGTCGTTCCGCAGGTCGGTGCGTCCTTCGTTAAAGGACCTAAGACGAAAATCGAGCGCGCTGAAACGCAACGATACGCCGCCGTAGTGCTGTGTCCCGCCGCCGACGCACTGACACGTATAGCCCTCGATTGTCGCAAAGTCGCCACTGCCTGCCTTGCGGTAGATGTGCGGCTCGTCGTTTAGATCGGGCTCGACGTGGCTCGTATAGAACGAGGCGCCAGTATTGGCGAGGCCTGGAATGGTCAATCGCTTTTCGGGTCCGTCTGAAATAAGCTCGTCACGTTTGTAATCACTCAGCCCGAATGGATCATCGGCCTGCGGGCGATACAACGGCCCCTTCTCGATAACGAGCACTGACTTGCCAGCGTTGACGAGCGTGTGCGCGATCGGCGCGCCGCCCGCCCCGCTGCCGATAATAATCACGTCGAAGCGGTCAGGTTGATTCGGCATGGTGACGTCAAATTACCCGTGGTATTCGGGACTGCGGCCGAGCGGCCTTTCGAACGCACGACTCCAGTCAAACGCGGTCGTCTGGGCGTCGTCGGCCGGCAGCGCACCGGTCAGCGGATCAGTGAGGTTGTGCGCGAGATAGGCCCAACCGGCAGCACCGGCGTTGCCACCATACTTGGGATGCGAGAATGCCCCGGTGTATGTGTGCCTGCGCAGTAGCTGCAGAAAGTAGCGTGGGCTACCGTAGCGTGAATAATCCCAGCCTTGCACGCCGCTATCCTGCGCCATTTGGTTGTAGAGGTCTTCGTACATAGAGACCGGCATCTGCGCCGGTTCCTCGTATGGATCGCGCTGCCGCAGCACGCGATCGATCAGCTCGAGGCAGATCTTGTAGTCGGTCAGGCGGTGCGACTCCTCTCGCGCGAGGATCTTGTCGATGAAATTCACCACTCCAATCGGCTGATCGAGCCGGTACGCGCGCGCGTACTGCGAGTCCTTGCTCTGCCGCTCGATGTTTTTCAAGTAGATGTTCAGAAAGCGCTGACTCTCAATAGTGCGGAACGGGAGGATATGATCAGTCAGCCGCAGCAGGAGCGTCAGTTCCCAGCGCTCGAAGCTGATGATGTCGGTGCAGTACTGTGTGAAGAACCGCGACCACTCTGTACCTTCCGGAGTCGTGACGCGCTGCGGGTTCACGGGGTCCATGGTCGTCTTGCCATCAACGACGAAACGATACCTGTGCACCTGACCTTTTGGTACCGCAACGCTGACGGCGCAATATACGCTGTCCCCCACGCGCGGCATCGGAATTGGGGTGACCAGATCGGAAAACGTGCCGATCACTGCGACGTCGTGTGTGGCGTCGGCATTCACGAGCACGAACGTCGCTGTGTTGAAAGCATAGCTGTCTTCATAGCTCCGCCCGTCGTAGTACGAATCGATGACGGGGAAGCGCCACGCTTCGGCGATGCCGGCGCGTCTATCGTCCGGTGAGTATTGACCGTAATTATGTCGTGCGTCGGTGTTGTAGCGAGCCAATGACTTTGTGCAGTAGTTGAGGACGTATACATCGTCCCGTTGCACGATCGTTGCCATGGTGCCTCTTGTGGGATCACCCTGAACTCCGCTGAGTCACAGCGCTCAAAGATGACACTGTGCAACAGGGTCGACCAGAGTAAGTAATCGGAACAATATAATATTTTGAAGCCCGACAAAAGGGACATTTCTGTTACTTTTCAAGCAGCCGACGATGTGGTAAGCGCGCACACCTGGATGGGACAATTCCACGCCCGCGACAGCACGTATCCATCTTTCAGTCGGAATCAGTCCCACCGATTTGTGAAGAAATATTGGTACGGCGAAGGGCAGTCGGGTCACAACGGACGATCAATCACAACATCTGGCACGAAATCAAATCTTCGGAATTAACTGATTTAAGATCAGATGGTTCTATCTCGGCTTCCCGAGAGCCCCCGCACGCTGGACTCAGATGACACCACTCAGGAGCCTCACGAATTAGGATCGTCCGCGCCGCGACCGTGGACGCGGGAATTATACAAGCGTTTTCCGAGGAGCCAGGCGAAGAAAATTCGATCATGTTCTTGCCGCCAACGTTTGACGATCTCGGTCCCGAGTTGTGCGAGCATGAGCTAGCACGACTGAAGAGTCACCGCAACGCGAAGCACACTGAAAGGTCGAAAAAGCTTCCCGATTTGATACCAAAGGAATAGAATCTTCGCAGTCTCTCGTTCTACACCATGCGCCGACCTAGAGCGGTTCCGTCGGAAGGCACGACCGTGTGTTCATTTCCGCCACGTCCAAGGACCTGGGCACGGTGCGAGAACTCGTAGAAGAAGCGCTCTTGACGATGGACTGCATGCCGATCGAGCAGACGAATTTTCCTCCGGATTACCGCAGCGTTCGCGAGATGATCGAGGAGAAAGTCGCCGGCTGCGAAGCGGTCATCCATGTCGTCGGCATCCGTTATGGCGCCGAGCCAGATCCTTCGACGTTGTCCGAAGGGGCAGCGCGTCGCTCCTATACGCAAATGGAAGCCGACATCGCGCGCAAGCTTGAGAAAAAGCTGTATCTCTTTGTCTGCCCTGAGGACTTCCCTTACGACCAGGCCACGGCAGAGAGCGAAGAGCTTCAAGCCCTGCAGCGGGCCTACCGTGCTGAGATTGCCAAGGGCGAGATCCTCCGAACGGAGGTGAAAGATCGAGAGGAACTAGGCCGCAAAGTCCGGGAACTTCAATTCGAGCTGGAGAAGCTCAAAAGCGAAATCGGCCGGAACCAGCGACGCGTGGTAGTGTCCTTGGTTGTCCTGTTGCTTTTGCTCGGCGGAATCGGTGCCGGCATCTGGCGCTTGCCTGATGTGGTTAAGAAAGAAGTCGGCTATGATCGTGGCCGCGCCAGGGAACAGTTGGTCGCCGATATCAAGGCAGAGGCGCAAAAGAAGATCGTGGAAGCCGGTGACGACTGGCGCAAGACAATCGAAATCGAAGAGTGGCGCGACCAACAGCTTTCGGAGTTGGACCGCTTCCTGGATCGCATCCAGCAAACATTTGACGCAGGTGAGGCGACCGAGAGTTATCGTAAAGCAACAGATCTGCTCGCAGCAAAGGGGGCTGATGAAGCACTGGCATATCTGCAGGCGCGCGGCAATCAGCGCAAATCGCAAATCGAAATGCAGGCTAACCGGCGGGATCAGGAAGAGGCCGGTCTCAGAAACTTGCTGCAGGAGGAGCTGCTTGCCGCCTCGCTGCTGGAAACCAAGTTTCGCTTCGATGATGCCGAAGCCAAGTACCGCCAAGTGCTGGAAAAAAGCGGCTCCTGGCCCAAGGCCCGCAATGACTTTACCTGGTTTTTGATTACCCGCGGAGAAGTCATCGATCCTGCTGCGGGAAATGCGAAGTTACAGGAGGCATTAGAGCTTTGTCGCGGGACCCTTTCTTTTGCATCGCGACAAACCGCCCCGCAGGACTGGGCCGCGACACAAAATAATCTGGGCTGGGTGCTCAGAGATCTTGGCGAACGGAGGACGGAGAACAATGCGCGCAGTATTTACAGCAGTCGGTGGTCGCTTATCGCGCAGCCTTGGAAGTGCGAACGCGCGAGCAGTTGCCCCGGGACTGGGCCGCGACTCAGAATAATCTTGGCATTGTGCTCACAGTTCTTGGCGAACGTGCGAGCGGAGAACAAAGTGCGGAGTGCATACAGCAGTCACTGGCCGCTTATCGCGCGGCTTTGGAAGTGCGAACGCGCGAGCAATTGCCGCAGCGGTGGGCCGCGATGCAGAGCAATCTGGGCATGGTACTCAGAGATCTTGGCGAACGGGCGAGTGGAGAACAAGGCGCGCACTATTTAGAGCAGTCGCTGGCCGCTTATCGCGCGGCTTTGGAAGTGCGAACGCGCGAGCAATTGCCGCAGCAGTGGGCTACGACCGAGAACAATCTCGGCATGGTGCTCGCGGTTCTTGGCGAACGGGGGAGCGGAGAACAAGGCGCGCACTATTTAGAGCAGTCGCTGGCCGCTTATCGCGCGGCTTTGGAAGTGCGAACGCGCGAGCAATTGCCGCAGGGCTGGGCCGCGACGCAAGGTAATCTAGGCAACCTGTTTAGCGTTCTTGGCCGACGGGTCACCGGAGAACAAGGTGCGCAATATCTAGAGCAGTCGGTCGCCGCTTATCGCGCGGCCTTGGAAGTTTACACACGTGAGCAATCGCCGCAGGACTGGGCCGCGATGCAAGGTAATCTAGGCAGCGTGCTCAGCGTTCTGGGCGAACGGACGAGTGGAGAACAAGGTGTGCAGTATTTACAACGGTCAGTGGATTCCCTCGAAAACGCTTTAAGCATATTCACGCCTGAAGCGGCTCCTTATCAAAATAGTCTTGCGCGTGCGAATCTGGAAAAAGCGAAGGCAGCCCTCCATAAGATTTCCTCGCACTAATTGGTTGATCAACATCTCTGTGCCCGCTGCGTCCGCCGATTTTCGGCATGCTGATGGCTTTTTCCAGGGAGCAGCCTATTCGGTAACATGATTTGTAACTGCTAGAGAACCCGGTTAAAAGCGAGTGACTTCGAATCACCTGATCCCAAAGAGCTGATTTCGTGTCAGATGTTACCGCTCGCGAAAGCGATTTAAGATCAGATGATTCTATTTTGATTTTCCAGCAGAAGCCGCGGAATGTTACATCTTTCGCTACGCCTCAAATGAGCGCAAGGCGACACCTGATCGATGTTTTCACGGCGTTGCGTATTATCGCGAGCGCTAGGAGATTCGTCCACTTCGCATTCGTATGGCGTAACGCAGAATATAGCATTGTTTCGGTCAAATTTTCCAGGCCGTAGAAAACGACGTGAAAATCTGAGTCGCTTTTGAGTTTTCGTCGCTCGGCCCAAGACGCAATCTTGTCTATCTCGTTATGTTCAGTCAGACTGCACACCTCCACTATGAAAACTAACCCAAACAACCGTGGCTGGGTCGTCCGCGCTGTTCTCCTTACCTTCGTCGCCACTGTGCTGGTTTCCACGGCCTTTGGTTACGGTCCCGAAGGGCACCAAACCGTCGGCGCCATTGCCGACAAGCTCATTGCCAACTCGCCCAACACTGTGGCACACGTCCGAGCGCTTATCGGGAATGAAACGCTCGAACATGCTTCGACGTGGGCCGACGATTGCAAATACAATTTCAATCCGCACGACCACGATATGGTAGCTTTTGTATCCGCTAACTCCCACGTGCAAGGAAGCAACGGGCCTCACGACCACCACGCTTATCACTATACCGACATTCCGATTCAGGAAACCCACTATCGTGCCGGCTCAGTCGGCGCAAAGCCGATCGATGTCGTCCACATGCTCCGCAATTGCATCGCCATCATCGAAGGCCACAACAACGCGACTAACAACCCCACTGGTATCACGCAAAAAACAGCGCTTCGTTTGCTCGTCCATTATGTCGGGGACATTCACCAGCCGTTACACGTGGGGACAGCGTACTTTGGAACGAACGCACAGTTGGTAAATCCGAGTTCGACCACAGGCGCGCAAGCCGACGGCGGCGGAAACCTAATCGAATTCCACGGTACCAATCTGCATGTTTACTGGGATACGACGGCAGTGCAAAACGCCATGGCTGCTGCCAACGTGCAAACGCCTCGCGCTTTCGCGCGGACAATTATCAGGAATCCTCCGCCGGGATGGGAAACGAGTTCCTTCATCAGTGGCTGGGCTGTCAAATGGGCCAACGAAGTCCTGCCTATCGCCACGGAGGCGTTCAACAAGCTTACCTTTCGTGTTAATCCGCCCGGCTGGAGCGCACAGGCTAGTAATCTTGCCGCCTACGACAAATGGGCTGCCGCCCAAGTCCGAACCGAAATTGCTCGCGCCGGCTACCGCCTCGCGGCGATCCTGAAGAAAATTTGGCCCTGAAGCAGACATCCCTAAAACATTTAAGCGAAAGGACTGCGCGAACAGGTAACCAAGCTCTTGGGAAACGCCCACTGAGCTGATTTCCATTAGGAAACTCGTGGTTCGTTCATTCAATCTCGATGCGCAGCCAGGCAGGCTGCTTTATGCTATCGATCGCTTCTCTGTCGAGCGGTCTCACTCGTAATCCGAACCCCTCACCACCAACGCAGAAATCCATCACGCAGGGCCGCGGTTCTGTATGGTAAACAATCGTATAAAATCCTGCAGGGAGCGAGAGCAGCGCCTCAACAACAATTTTCATGCACAAGTCCGGCTTGCCGATGTAGTTCGCTTCTGAGATTTTTACAATGTTGGTTCCGACCAGCTTTGAGCAACTGTCACCGCTAGGATATACGTCCATGCTGACGATCTTGACAATGTCGCCGCCAATCATGCTTTTGATCCACGGTTGCAGTTGCGCGCGCCGGGCAGCGGCAAATTCTGTTCGCTCATTAAGTTTTGATACGGGTTTTTGCTGTCGAAGTTCTCGAAGCTTTGATCGTATCGGCGTCGGCTGAAACGTGGCTTGCCAACTTGTAGTGTTTTCCGACATACTGCCTTTATGAAGCCAGAAATAGATTGCAAGATACGGTCTAATTCTGGTTATACCTATGAAGTCCATCTCGTTCTGTATCGCTCTTTCTATAACGGTTCTGTGCTCACTTGCTTCCGCGAAGACAGTGAATGTTCCGTCCTCTGATATCACCCAGGTAATTCGCATCGCTCGTCAGTACCTGGCCTCGCAGCACGTTGACCTCTCTCATCGCTTCTTGTCGTGCATTGAATATAAGAATCTCCATGAAGAGCACGCCGAGCCCTACTGGGAGCTGACCTGGTCGTTGCTCGCGGGCACCTCTGAAGGGCAGCTGTATGTTTGTGTCTCAAACACTGGTCAGGTCTCCGCAGGTGCGGTGATCCTCGCTTGTGTCCATTGCAGCCCGGAGGGGTCTGAGTAGTCGATGAAGTCAACGGCCCCTTGGGATGCAACTTCAGCGTGTTTGCCACGACACCCCGCCGTGGCTTATCTTATCTGGTTAGATCGTGATCCCGGATGCCGCGCGTCAAACGAGTTAAAATCTTTTCCCAAAACGAAGGGAGCAATCCATGCGCAGTGAATTAGTGACCACCCAACGGGGTTTTCAGGCTAAAGCTATAGGTGGAACTCATGTGATACTGATCGCACTCAACTGCCCGAATGCGCTCCGCGAGGGTCTTAAGGGTTTCTCTTTTGAGCGCGAAATCGTCGGTCCTGGGAGCATGGGGCCGAAATTCCTCCGCTCGCAGAAAGTATTCAGGTCAATCATGCCGGACCCCAAGAACGCCCGGGACCCAAATGACCCGAGCAAACCGCAGGCGTTTTATACGGACAGGTTTCCGGTGCAAAGCTTTCTTTGGGGTGACTATTCAGCATCGCCAGGGACGACTTACCGATTCCGCATTTTGCCTAGGTTCGGCGATCCGGCGGCGCTGACAACGAATCCGACTGATGAGATCCGGCTTGAAGTGACCACCGAACAAGAATGGGAACCTGGCCAGACCCACGGGGTCTGGTTCAACCGCGGCGCGATCGCGAGTCAAAAGTTTTCAGAGGAGTTCGGCAACAAACCACCGCAGAACATAAATAACCCGACAGATCCGACAGTCGCCTGGTTGTCTCGCGGCTTGCTCGAAGCTTGTCTCGCCTACATCAATGAGACGCAACCAGGCGACGGGCTCCGCGTCGCTGCCTATGAGTTTACCTACCCGCCAATCCTGACTGCACTGCAGGCGCTAATCGATAGGGGGATCGATGTGCAGATTGTTTACCACGACACCAAGGGATCGAACGGTCAAAACGGACCTAACGAGAATGCCATGAACGATGCTGGGATTCCGGTCAACGACCAAACGATTACTTTCCAGCGTTCGAACACGAAGATCCCACACAACAAGTTTATCGTACGGCTGAAGGGAGCCACAGATCCAGTAGAAGTCTGGACGGGTTCGACCAACTTCACGGCTTCGGGTTTTCTCGGGCAGACCAATGTCGGACACCGCATAGCCGACGCCGAAACCGCCCAACAGTATTTCGCTCTCTGGGAATTGTTGAAAACTGATCCCGATCTCGAGACCGCTCGAAACGAGCTCGCAGAGCTCACACCGAATCCAGCCGAAGCGATAAACGTAAACTCGGCTGCGAGGGTGTTTTCACCGCGCGCTACGTCCGAGATGCTTGGCTGGTATGGTCGGCGAATGCTTAACGCCGCGAACTCCGTTTGGTTCACGGCTGCCTTTGGCATCGGCAAGGATTTGGTCGAACCGATTGCTGCGAGGCGTAATCAAATGCGCTTCATCCTGATGGAAAAGCCGGTACCACAAGCACAGAAAAAAAACCTCACCGCCGACTTCAATCGCGTGATCCTGTCCTATGGCGTCCCGCTAGGAGAGATCTATCAAATCAGAAACGGAAGAGTCACGAGTCGTAAACGCATCGAGGATTTCGAGCTTGATAGGTGGTTCTTCCAAGAAGAGCACTTTCGGCCGAAGAACGATGGGTTCGTGTTCTTTGTGCATACGAAGTTCCTGTTAATCGATCCGTTGTCGGATGATCCGCTGGTGTGTTCGGGCTCCGCTAACTTCTCTTCCAATTCGTTGCTTCAAAACGACGAGAACATGTTGCTTGTCCGAGGCAACACCCGCGTCGCCGACATTTACATGACCGAGTTCGATCGTATTTTCCGACATTTTTATTTCCGGAACATTGCTAATGAACTAGCCGGTTCTGAGAGCAGCGATGAGGTTATCTCAATATTCCTCGACGAGACCGATGGGTGGTCCCAGAAGTATTTCCAACCCGGAACTCTTAAGTTTAATAGACGGCTCATGTTCTTCGAGGAGCCTGCGGGAACCTGGTCTACTAATGCAGTCGCCGGCGATCAGGAGACAGTAGCCAGGCCAGTAAGAAAGAAACGGTCCGCCAAAAAAACACCGGTTCGACGTACGCCGAAGAAAAGGACGCGAAGGCGTAATTAACGGAAATAATGTTTCGAGGGAATTTCCTCAACTTAGCATCGCGCCTAATGGCGGATGGCGCTCGGATTCTCGGGATGCCGTGGGAAAGTGCCTTGATTGCCGGCACGGATCTAACATTGGTACAAACAAAATCGCGGCGATCGAGCCTTCCACATTAAGGGAGTCGTACGAAAACCCGGCTTTTGTTGCTTCGTTAACGCTCGACGAAATCGAGCCGGTGCTACGATGAAGGTTGCCCGACCGACGCTGCGACAATGCGCAGCCTCCGAAACAATCTTCGACTAGACGCTTGGGTCTTCCCTAAAGGTTACTTTGATCCCCCGGCACGAATTTGCAGAAATTTGCTTATTTGTCGAAGACTACTGTTCCCACATACCGGAGCCCATTTAAACCGGCATCCGATCGAATCATGAACGCCGTTGGAGAAAAGTTCTCGATGATACCTTGATTAATCTCCGGGACCATATCTGCAGGCTCGCCCGATGCGTAATAACGTTTCAGCAACTCCATCTTTGGTTTATTAGCCCGCGCAACTGCCTGGTGTCCCGAAGACATTCGGCCTTGAAGGTCCGAAGGGCTGTCCAGAAAATCAACAAACACCTGCGAAGTGAGGATCTGAGTCCTGTTTGAGTCGCCGCTCTTTCTTAGTGCAGCATCTGGCCCTTGCGTAAGGCCTGCCTTAGGGTCGTCTTGATAGAACCCTTTCAAAGGATCGAAAAACATTTCCAAGTTACCATTTGGAAACTCATCCGGAGAACACTTGCGCAATCCCAGAAACGACCAGACAAATTCTGAGCAGTAACAATTAAAAGTTGGGCCGCCATTCTTTATAACTTTTGCCAAAAGGCGAATTTGATCGATTGGACGATCTACCCCTGGAAGGCCACGTTTATACATCGGTTTGCTATAGTCCGAGAAGAAAGCAAAACGATCGGGATGGGACATTGCTAGCTTGGCCCAGCTTTTCAAATTCGATTTCTCCGATTCTGGAAGCGTCGGTCGGAGGATATGAAAAGCCTCTAAATCGCCGTATTGGTGTGGTGAATCCAGAAAGCTGCTATAACTCATCGGCGACTCAAGAGAGTGCACGTATTTCTTGCCGTCCATCTCTACGACAAAACCCAAGGCGGCATGTGATATTCCCAACTGCACATGGGCGTACGCGAGCGTATTGGCCCAAGCTGGTCTCAAACTTAAAAGAATGTCGCCTGATTCAATGACACGATTTTCTCCAAGGGCCTCGGACGCGCGCCTTGTCGCTTGATACGACTTCTTCAGGTGAACGAGACGAAGACCGAGGTTGGCATCCTGCGGAGCCGTGGCTATTTCGGTTTGGATGTCAGCCTTGTTCAATTCTGGAAACGCTGCGACCCAGGTCGATTTAGGAACCATCATGAAATCAGGAACATCTAGGGCATAACCAATCTCGAAGAGCAGCAGGCTAAAGGTGAATATGAACAGCCTCTTCATGAATCGCAGTCCGTTAGTCTTTTGTGTCCCAGTTGAGAGCGGTCGAAGATTGTTCCTTTTTCTTGCCAATTTCGCGAGCTCCCTGAGCTGGCATTTCCGCCAGTGTAACTTCTGTTGTGCGATCATCCTTTATCTCTAGCTTGGAGAGATTTGCGGCGTCCGGACTTTGTAACTTAATGTCGTCGGTCTTAAACAAGCCGGCTATCTCGAGCTTGCGAATGGCGCTCCCATCAGGAGACAGCTCAAACCTGATGCGCTTTATGGAAGTTGAATCCCAGGCAAAGCTTTTGCCCTTACTAACGGCATTGAATGCATTATTTACCTTGTCCGCAGCCTTCGAGACCAAACGAAGCACTAGAAGTCCTAGATCAGACAACCTAGTTAGCGTCGAGCTGGCTGTCTCGCCTTCCTTGGGCCGTTCGACATAATGATCATTTACAAGATAAAGGGTACTTTGCGAAGACCCAAACAGTTGAAACGTTTGCTCAACGGCTCGCTGAACGCTTGGATGGTCAAGACTCGTCGCTTTGACAGCGGCAGCCGGGTACTCGAAAATAAGTTTAGCTGTCTCAGGCACTCCGGGGTCCGTGATGCTTAGCCTAGCGATCTCATCGACACGCAGAAACCTAATTGGTTTCTTGCTCTCGTCGCACTCGAGCAGAATATAGACCGTCTTTGAGGGGTCGTTTCGATCTTTCCGCAAGCTCACGTAGGTAAACTTGCTTAGCGGCTTGCCGTTTATCCACTGAGCAAAACGTTCGTGATTTCTGAGAAGAGCAAGGATCGTCGAGAGCGAAGTTGGATCCTTCGACAAATCCATCGATTGCCACCCTTCCCCGGCCTTCGCCGATGTGAGCATCAACGCCAGGTAGCAAACCGTATTGGTGATAACGCGTGCGGCCTTCACAAGCGAGTAGGAACGCTATCCCCCTAGTCAATACCGGGCAAGGCGAAACTACTGGATCGACCTTTCACGAAGCTCGCAAAGATTTCCGACATGGATCAACCATTAGAAAATGCATGGAATAACTAAACTAACTCGCCCGATTGAAGCAGCATACTCGACGCGCATCGCGACGATGGACAGCGGTTCGTTGTGCACGCCGATAAAGTGCTGACGGCCTTTGTGGAATTGGAAAGGGCGATTTGTATCCATCTATTGAGCGAACAAATTTAGAGGACAACTGAAAATCTACATCATTACCTACGAGGAGCGATGCGATGGAGTACGGAACCAGCGCACAATAGCGCATCGGAAATCAGATTCGACACCGCGTCTGTCTTTGCGGGGGCGGACTCCGTGAGCGTGCATTTTTTGCGTGACAAAATAGAGGAGTCCAGGTTGAAATGTCTTTGGCAGCAAACTGCGGGCACTCACGGGTGCGGAGAGGCGGTTATTGGAGCGCCGTGTTGATTCATGTACACCGCGCCAGGTTAGGTCCCCGGGAATCCTGGCCCCCGCAGCTTGTTGCACTGTTTCTTCGCGACAAACATCGCTGATGACGCACGCTTTAATGCAAACGGAAATTGCGCGTCACGGGCCAATGATCCGATGCCGCTGTCGGAATGATGGTGGGCTGCGACGCCATCACACCCTTCGCGAATAAGAAATCAAACGTGGCGTCTGGAAAACCGTGAGTCCCAGGGTGCGTTACTCGTTCCGATAAAGGTAATTCTTCAAAACCGTTGTGGTATCCAGCTTCAGCGAGAGAATCGAGTGTTCTTTTCGCCGCGAACATCATCTGATCGTGATTTGTGTTGAAGTCGCCCCCGATCATAATGCGTTTTATGGTTGGCATCGTCGTGCTGACCACGTCGTGGACGTGCGTCAGGAGCTGTGCAATAGCGACTTCGCGTTTTTGAGTGTTCTTAGCTGCCTCAGCCTGTCTATGGCCGTGAGTAATCAGATTGCTTTAAATGTACCGAATAGACGCCAAGGTCATCATTGCCAATCTTAAACCAGGCAAACGCGAAGCCTCTCGGCGGATCAACGCCATTCATTGATTTCCACGGTTCTGCCCACGCGGCTTGCGCTTGATATTTGGATAGAATCGCCACCTGCTGTTTACCGAGTCCTCTCTGGAACGGTTCCTTGAACGCCGAGCAAATTGCGACGTGATAAGTCCCTGGCGCGATGGCCTCACCAAGGCGAGCACATGCTTCGTAATCCCGCACCTCCTGCAACAAAATGATGTCAGGATTAATCGGCCTGAGAACATCTGCCGCTGCCGCGATCCGTTGCGCTTGTACTTCCGGCGTCACATCATGGGCGGAACCGTTTGGAAACCATTCCAGATTCCAGGTTGTGATGCGAAGCTTGGTCGGTTCGGGCGATTCAGCGAGTGCCCCGGCAATGACAAAGGACGCGACTAAAGCGAAAAACGCGCGCTTCACCGGGCCACGTCTTAACAGTCTATCGGTTCGCGAGAAAGACTTTTCGACTAGCAAGTATTCGCGCTCTCTGGCATTCTCGGCCTCGTGCCAATTAGGGACTGGGAGACCATTGCAGATAAGCTCAGCAAAGCCGGTTGGAGTTTGGGCTGGGTCTCGGCCGTGGATTCCAAAGGGCGAACGATCTTCGTTGTGCACGCGGACGAAAAGGTGACTGCGTTTTTGGAACTTGAAAGAGCCACCCGCGAATGAAAGAAACCCAATGAAGCTTCCTCCTGATATTCAGTTTCACCACGATATTCGTCTGCTCATTTATCGACCGCGCGGTTTGATCGATCAGGCGGCGATTAACAAGATCACCAGTGTTATCGAAGATCTCGAAGCCGCAACGCAGGAGCCTTTCAATCGATTCTCCGATACGTTGGAAGTCCATGAAGTTGAGCTCAACTTCAGATATGTCAGTGATGTTTCTTTGCATCGGCGCCTCTCCCACGCGGGTCGCGCGCCGGTGAAGTCAGCGATTCTCGCTACCGATTCTACTCTTGTTCATTACGCCCGATTGCTCGCCTCAGTGACTGAGGGTTCTTCAATTAAAGTTCGCGTGTTTCAAGAACGGAAAGAAGCTGCGCAATGGCTGGGCGTGCCGATCGAACGCCTGACCGCGGACTCCGCAAGTGGTGAAAGACCTGAGTGAATCCAATAATGGGAAGGAACCAAACAAAGCTCAATAGCGAGCGGTTTGCGCATCGATGGCTGGCAACGTGACTGAGAAGACGCGAGCGGGCGGGTGAGTCGCGTCCCGAACCCGCCAATTATCGGCCACGAAAAGCGTAGCCACTGGCTCCCAGCAACACCCTAGCTATCGGCAATCAAGCCTGGTGAAAGGTTGGCATGAATCGTCGCTATAGACCTGCGGGGGGCTTGCCGACATATTCCGCCACGAGATTGTCGTAGGTCGCGAGCTTACCGACGGGTGGCGCGCTGTCGAGTTCGTAAACATTTTGGCCGGCCAGGGACTCTCTCGGTATATCCCATATCATGATCACTTCCTTAGCTTTGGGCGAGGTTTCCTTGCTCCGCACAGTTGGAACAGCAAGATAGTGAATGTTCTTTTTCTTAAGCGCCGATTTTTTCTCCGAGCCAAGATGGGCAAGGTAGGCCTTCGCATTTTTCTCAGCGATTCGCCGCTGAAGCTCAGTGGCTGTGTGCCGGATGAACATGGTTTGGGTCTCTATTATTCGGCTCGTCGTGAGTTCGCCCCATGCAAAAGTGAGCGTGGCCTTCGAGGAATGCTCCCAAAGAGTGAGCACGCGGTCTGGGCGTCTATGAAAAACATTGTCGGGCGCAGCCGCTTCCGACGCGCTGCACGCGATCGAGGCCAGGATTACGGCAATCTTGCCTACGCCTGCCGGAACTGAGTAACGAACCTTAATGCTCAATCTGTTTAGCAAGCTAATTTACCAGAGTCGTCATTTCAAACTCCAAAAACATACCTAAATTAAATCCGCTTTTTCACAGAAGACCTGGGCTTTGCTGATTATTGATGCGGCGGGTGACAAACGCTTTCCTCAAGTTTTAGCCACTACGACTTCACAGAAACACTTCCGCAATTTTGGTCACGAATGATCGCAGCTCCTGCGGGCATCGCGAACGCCATCGGGCAAGATGCTGCGCCAACGAGCTCTGCGGATCACTGGACGCGCTGTTGAGAAATGCCAACGCTTCCCAGCCGCGTGGTTCTGCTTCAAAAATCGGCAGAAGTTGAGTCGCAATGATCGTATTTCGGGAACGCTCGGTAGGGCTGTGACGCAAGAGGGACTGGTTCTCGCGGAACCAAATTGAAAACTGCGTTCCCGGCGGAAGGCGATTCTTGGCCATTGCAAGGCGCTCCTTCGCATAAGAGTTGAGCCACACAGCGTACTCCCGCCAGGCCGAATGCGGAGGGTCAGTCTGCCACGAGCGACCCATTGCTCGCAAAGCAAACAACGAAGCTGTTTCACATAGACTCTCTTCCAGCCAAAGGTTGGCATGGCGGGGATAGCGCACTAACGGTCGAGAGCTATTGCTGTAGTTAGCCAGTGCATGGCAGAACTCGTGCGCAAATTGAAAACTATATTGCGCCCAGTGATTGTCCCGGGCCGTCAGTCCGATCGCGATCCGGTTTCCAGCCGCGCGTATTGAATCGGTTTGTGGATGATCCGCTCGGTGATACACATCGATACTCGGGAGCTGAGTTCTTGGCCAATACCTGGAAAGTTCTCCGGCTGCAGATTGCAATACGGCTGTGATGTCGGCAGCGCTTGCTACTCCAAAGCCTCCGGCTTGCACCCTGATACTAATCGATCGGAGTTCCGAAGCCCTGCTCTTGTCTGCTGCATGCACCATCCCGATCTGGGATAGGCAAAGCAAACCAGCCGCGAGTCTAGTCACGGCCTTGGAGTTCATAAGCGCTGTCCACGACCATGGAAGCCTTAAACTATCGATCCTTCGCCCACGCGCGATGGAAATGAGCGAGTCGATCCGCAAAAATCGTCAGGCAGTCTCGATCTTAAAAGGTCACTCGCACACCGGCGGAGACGTTGTTGGAGGAATAGTTGGTGCGAGCGAGCTCGCCATCATAGTAAGCGTACACGGAAACGCGATCGTTAAATATGACAGCAGCACCTGCTCCGATTAGCAAACTGTCACGGCCGATCTCTGGACCATCAACTGTGAAGCTGTTGCCGGCGCCGTTTGCAAAACTGGCGACAATCGAGTTTGCGGTATCGTCGAATTCATGCTGCCACGCGGCCCGAAACTCCGGCCTCACCAGAATATGGCCCACGTGCCAATCATACGAAATCTTTGCACCCAGGGCTGTCCGACTGGATTCGGCATTCTGGTCATTGAAGGTTAGAGGCAAGAGAGATCCATGCTCAGTGAAACCATCAAATTCAACGTAGGTGTATTGGTAGCTCACGGTGGGCCCTATGGTAAGACCACCACTTTTCCACTCATAACCTGCCGCAACGAGACCGTTGAAATCGCGGCCGTTGGTGTCACCCTGGGCATCACCGAGAAGAGCATCCCGGTGAGACTCATAATCGTTAAAAACCCCGGTCGCGGCCGCGTTGATGTAGAACCCGCCAGCGAACGCGGTCGCGTAGGCGCCGACTGTTCCGCCATCAACGTCGAGCGTGGTATATAAGAGATCTCCACTCGTATGCGCATACCCACCAGTCAGGCCGATCGCAAAGTTCGGTGACACGCGATAATCGGCGCCGAAAATTACACCCCCGGTGGGGAGATAATACCCATGCGCTACGCTGGTGTCATCGACTTTGGTAAACTCACCAATCCCCGTCACGAAGAAGCCCCAGCGATTCTGGGGTGTGGGTTGAATCACAGACGGGCCGCTCTTGCCTTCTGGCCCCGTCGGTCCAGCAAGGCCCATACTGAATTCACTAACGCCGGAGTTGATCGTAAAACCCGTCGCGCTGGAGCCGCTGCCAGTCCGAATAGCCAGCATACGCCGAGACAGATTGTCAGTTTGAATATTTGCCTGGGAGAAACCGAGAGTGAAAACCGCGGTGAACTCTTCGGCCGGAATCCGCTCATCCAAGAGGTCGCAGAGCTCAGGCTGGTTCCCCACTAATTTGAAATCGAGGAGCTCAAACAGAGTCCGTCCCTTGGCATCGCGTGGCACGTCCATGCGCGGATCGCCCCTCGCACTATCAAGAGCAGCCCCGACTGCAGCAGCATTCGGATTATCGCAAAAAGTTATGCCAAAGTCTTCGAACGGGCCCTGTCCCACCGCCAGCCCACTGAGTCCCAGAAAGGCGGCGATGGCGCAGGCAAGAATGTACGGAAGGTGCATGGCGGTTCGGTTGGTCATTTTAATATGCTTCGTTGTCATAGGCTGAAACGGTCATGGATGGTTGAGGTCGCGGAAAGGATAGGGAAGTAACGGAGGGTTATCGGCTGGACGAAAGGAAGTAGCTTTGGGAGAGCAGGCAAAGCGCGGGACGGCGGAGTGTCTACATTCGCCGCGCGGTCTGGGTCGGGCTGAGGAGCGCAAACTAGATTCAACGCCAGCCATTTCCAACCATCCAAACACCGCGGAGCCGGGGTCGTCAATAATAATTTTTAGCCTCGCGACTAGCGCACTCGATGCCAGCCTCTTGCCCGCTGAATCCTATTCGCCACGAGCAAACCTAGGCACAGCTTTTCTCCAACTTGGACGGCTGAACGAGGCCCTTGCTCATTTCGAAAAGCCAATGGAAATCAATCCTTTGAATGTGGAAGCCCAGAATAACATGGCCTTGGTGCTGGCGACATTTCCGGAGACACGGCTGCGTAACGGCACCAAGGCAATCGAGTTGGCAGAACGCGCGGACCATCTCACGGGGAACGAGAACGCGAGCATTAACGCTACCTTGGCTGCCCGTCTATGCCGAAATCGGACGATTCCCCAACGCGGTAGAAACCGCCAAGCGCGCTTTGCAGCTGCCTACCGATCAGGGCAATACGGTATTAGCTGATGCCATTCGCGCACAGATCAGACTTTATCAGTGGGGGCTGCCTTCTCGTTATAACGGCCAACCCTCGGTCCCCGCTAGTGTAACTCAGCATTAATTCGATTTTCTTAGGGCGCTGGTTCGTGGCGCCGACGAATAAAACTATCCGCACCAAACTGAACCTAGGGCTGCGCGGCATCCAAATGCTATCTGTAGCGGATGCCCCTCAAACTCCGTTGCCAGTGATGTGGCTTGGCCAATGCAATCGAGTTTGGGCACGGATGCACACTGATTGAACACGGAGCAGTCACGGAGGACACCGCGAACGCAGTGCCGATCACGATCTCAACCATTTCCATCGCTATCGGGATTGTGATCGTGGGAAAACCGATCAATTGCAGACTGCCAAGAAAACCACTCGAACCATCCAATTGGATTAGATATCTGCCAGTCCTGAAATTCAAGAGTGGTAGAGGCAACCTCGCAGTCACGAAGATATACCTAGATTCTTTTGCGCAGCATTTAGCTAGCGAGAACGCAGTCCCATCGCGGTGGAAGGAAACAATTGCGGCATGCCTGGAAGGATCCGAAAAATCGGCCGCAAACGATCGGCGAGCAGCAAGCCCGGTTAATCATCGATCGGCAAACCGCGCAGACCTTATCTGGCGCGGCTGCGGCATCTCCCGACACAAGCGTCCATCTGACTGCGCCGGCGCCTTCCTTTTCCGGCATATACTTGCCAGTCAGACGAGAAAAAGATAAAAATGACCCATTGGGGATAGCATGGCGCACGACGTTTTCATCTCCTATTCGACGAAAAACAAATCAGTCGCCGATGCCGTCTGCGCCGCTCTGGAAAATGCGGCGATCCAGTGTTGGGTCGCTCCGCGCGACGTGCAGCCCGGTCTCTCGTTTGCGGGTCAGATCACACGCGCGATCCGCATGAGCAAAGCCATGGTGCTGATTTTCTCATCGGATTCGAATCGTTCCGAACAGATCCTGCGCGAACTGGAGCTGGCTGCCCATGTGCGTTTGCCCATCGTCAATTTCCGAATCGAGGAGGTGACTCTTAACGACGATCTCCGGTATTACCTCAGCGCTCCGCACTGGTTTGACGCGACCACGGGGCCACTGGAAAAGCATCTCGGCCAACTCACGATTGCACTCAAAACACTTATCGAGACTTCAGAGAAAGAGATGGGGAAAAGCGCTGGGGAAACTCCCCCACCACTTGCAAAACCGAAAGCGGAAGGAAGTGAAAAACTAATAGAACAGGAGCCGGGCGCAACGATCGCTGGGCCTCCAAGTCCTCCGGAAAAGATTGCTGAGATCAGTGATGGCAGCGTTGCTCCAAGTTGGGAAGCAGAAGCACCGATCGGTGGGGATAATTCCATTAGTCGACGGAAAAGGATTCCCTTGTGGGTCTGGTTGGTTTGCGCCGCCACCTTGCTGCTTTGTTCGATACCTTTCATTTTGAAGAAGCCATCCTCTTCGGTTGTGAAAGGTCCAAGGCTTGGAGATCTCACAATTGAAACTGAGCCCCCTGGAGCCGCAGTTACTCTTGACAAAGGCCTGCCAACTAGTGCACCGCACACTTTCAGGAACGTCACATTTGGAACCCATCGGCTTACCGTTAGTATGGATGGATATTTAGCGATGGAACAAGATCTGCGCTTTGATGGTGCAAACCCTCCGAAGATAGTCTTGCAACCCAAGCCGCGTCCGCCTGAGGAAATCGGGAAGTTATCCGTTCGCAGCAATCCACCCGGTGCGCTCATTCGCCTGGATGGAGCGCTGCCCCAGGAACCGCCAAACACATTTATCAACGTTAAGTTTGGAAAGCATAAGATTACCGCTTCGCTGGATGGATATAACCCGAAAGAACAGGACCTGATAGTCGATCGAAGCACGGCTACGGACATATTTTTGCAGCTTGATCAGACTAAACCTAGACCGACACCGACGCCTGATTCAGTTAAAGCACTAATAAACGAGGTCAAAGGGTATGAGACAGCTCAAGATTGGCTCAAATATCATCGCGCTTCTCTTTCGCTATTTCAGCGTTTGACGACTTCAGGAGAACCGGCTTCCACAGAACATAAAGAGGCACTTCAAGTTGTCATGGAAGGACTCCGAACTAAAGGACCGGCGCTAAGTAACGAGGAGTTCCGCGCATATAAAGAAAATATCAAGTTTGCGGCACACCTCGATATCATGCCGGCAATTTTGATTTTGGCTGGCCAGCTGAGAATTAAGAACTCACCCGAAGCGTTCAATTGGTATTATTACGCGGCGGAAATAAAGCACAACCCTGATGCGATGATCAAGCTTGCTTGGATTTACTTTCGGGGCGAATGCGGTCAGCATCCGGACAAAGAAAGGGGCTTCAAATGGTTTAAACTAGCTTATGAGGCCGGAAACACTGCGGCCGGAACGATTGTTGGCGATTGTTACTTGCGGGGTGCCGGAACGGCTAAAGATGAAGACACAGGCATTCGCATTCTACTACCGTTGGCAAACGCCGGGGTCGCTCATGCACTAACCTTAGTCGGTCAGTGCTATTATGACGGTTTGGGTTCCTTTGCTAATTTGCGCCAGGAGGAGAGAGATCAAAAGGCGAAAACGTACTTTGAACAAGCCATCGCCGCGGGAGACTGGGTGGCTTACGGCCACCTTGGTGTTCTATATGAAGTTGGACGAGGCGTTCCCGAGGATTGGAAACAAGCAGTAAAACTCTATCTACAAGGCGTCGACAATAAGGATCCCATCTGCATGTATTACTATGCTCGCGCAATCGAGAAGCACGGTGCAGAAATCACAAAAATATTTAAACGCCGAGACAAAGCAGAGACCTATTACAAACAAGCTGCCGCTGCCTCAGTAACACCTGCGAAGGATTGGTGCGTGGAACACAATGTTAAATTCCAATGACCATCGAGCATGATTCGTCACGGCCGATGGATCGGGTGTTTAATGGACGAAAGTTTCTATCCCCACCCGTCGCAGAGGTTTCGGCTCAATCAGCAAATCGGCCAACCCCTCTAGGGTAGGCAAGTTTTCCGAGGCCGTTTCTAAAGCGTTGAAGCTTTTGGAGCTCCGCGAGAAAGTGCTCGGCCCGGGAACACCTAAACACCGCGGGTAGTCTGAAGTGGCTGGGCGTGCTCTATCAAGCAATGGGCGACGACGCCAAGGCCGAGCCGTTTTTCCACCGAACGCTCAAAATCGACGAGAAGGTGCTGCGGCCCGAACACCCAGATACCGGAACAAGCCTCAACTATCTGGGGCTCCTTTATCAAGCAATCGGCGACTACACCAAGGCCGAACCGCTTTAGTGAGATCAGAATTAGTGATCCAGGTCGCCCGATAATTGAGACGCGAATTTATACTCCAAGACTGGGACAAAATCCGAGCACGATCGGGCACCTATGAGAATGTAAAGCCTGGCCGGGCGGCATGAACAACATACCGGGAATGGCTGAACCGCCGGCGGATGCAGACTTCCTTGTGTACTACGAGGGTTCAAAGGTTCTGCTCAGGCCGCAGAACTCGACCGCGAGAGAGTACCTTTAGAGAAATTTGGCCGCTGATGGGCAAGGATGGCTTGGCGGCGCTCTGGTTATAAAAGGTTCAAATCGGTTGATAGTGCGCCCTCTGGTCCAGCCAAAGCTAAAGAGCAAAAAAGGCACACTTTGCCTCAAATCCTTTCAGTTCGAATTCGCCAAGTGAATGCGCGGGAACTAGTTCTCGGAGCTTTCTATGCGCTGCTTCGCTCAGCGCGCACTGCTCGCCCAGCGAACTAGCGAGTTTTTCCAGGCGGAAGATCAAATTTACTTCGCCTCCCATCAAGCTTTCTTCACCCATCGACGCGACCCCACCAATCGCGACCGCCCCGAAATGAACAACGAACCGAAACTCCGGCCATTTTTTTCTTTGTAATTCTTTGAGCGCGGAGATTACCACTACGATTTCCTCCGGGCTCGTAGCGGCATCCGGCCAATAGGCAAGAAAACCATCGCCGAGATATTTGTTAATTATCCCGTGCTGGTTCTCGATGATCTCCTTGCATTTGAAAATCCACGCTCCGAGAAGAACATCCAAGTCCTCGGTCTGCATCTGGCGGCTGAGTGGCCTAAAACCGCGAATGTCCGCGACGAGAAGCCAGCACGGAGTATTCTCGATTTCCCGCAGTGTTCGTTGCACGTCCGTTTTGTACTCCTCTGAAATAGCGAGCGGCTCCCGGAGCTTGAAATCCTGATCTCCGATTGTGATTTGATCGCCGTCGCTCAATCGAATCGGGTGATGAATCCGCTGCTTGTTCAAAAAAGTTCCGTTGCTGCTGCCGAAATCGATCAGCCAAAGCTCGCCGATATTTTGCAGATGAATAAGCGCGTGCCGGCGCGACACTTTCGGCGATTCGACCACGATCGTATTAGCGGCGGTCCGTCCGAGCGAACAACTGCCACGGATCGGATGGCGTGTGCCATCGGTCGCCTCCAACCAGGCACTTTCCTCTGGGGGCGCGTTCATCGGAAATATTAATGGGAACTGATCATAGACGCAAAGTCTCTCAAATCACAAGGCACCCGTGCGTCTTGGGATGAACCTGAACAGGCGTTGTAGGAGTAGCCGTCTGTTGGCTTTTAACTTCCTTCCTACCTTAATGATGTATACTTACTCAAAATGAGTAACGAACGCGCAGGCGATGTCATAGCTGCAACATCGCGTGAGTCTGTCGGCGGACAAAAAGTCTTTGGCCGTTACACGCTGGTCAAGGTCCTCGGGCGAGGCGGAATGGGAATTGTCTGGCTGGCGCACGATGAAGAGCTGGAGCGCGACGTCGCGCTGAAATTTCTTCCCGATTTGATGATTCGAGATCATGCAGTGTTCGATCAACTCAAACGAGAGACGAAGCGCTGCCTCGAACTGACGCATCCGCACGTCGTCCGGATTCATGATTTTGTGCATGACGAACGCTCCGCCTGCATTTCGATGGAGTACATCGATGGAGAAACGCTATCGAACTTGCGAGCCGAGAAAGAGCAGAGGGTCTTCGAGCCGGATGAGATTGCTACCTGGATAAGTCAGCTGTGCGATGCACTCGCTTATGCGCACACTCGCGCGAACGTTATCCATTGTGACTTGAAGCCCGCAAACCTGATGGTCAATCAACGCGACGACCTAAAGGTAACGGACTTTGGTATAGCGCGCAGTCTGACTGATTCGGTAAGCCGTTTAACGATGGAGCAAGGCCGGGGCGGCACGCTCACTTATATGAGCCCGCAACAGCTAAATGGCGAACACTGTACGCATTTGGATGACATCTATTCGTTAGGCGCGAGCATCTATGAATTGCTTACGAGCAAACCGCCCTTCTATTCGGGGAACATCGACTGGCAGATTTGCGAGCGAGTTGCTCCTTCGCTCGCGGAGCGGCGCAAGGAATTGGACATCGAGCCCGCGTCCGTGCCACAAGTTTGGGAAGAGACGGTCGCAGCATGTCTGGCAAAAGATCCGCCGCACCGTCCGCAATCAGCTGCAGAGGTTGCGCAGCGCCTGCAGCTTGCCCCAGCCCCGGCAAGAACAAGAGTGACCCCTAGCAAAAGATTAAACAGAAAAACGCTAATCATCGGTGGCATCACTGTACTCTCCGTTCTCGCACTTGCTGGCTTGTACCTCGGAGCGTTTAAGCGGCAGGCGAAACCAAAACCAGAGACACCGGCAATCCCGGAAAAATCGATCGCCATCTTACCCTTCGAAAACCGGAGCGAAGAAAAAGCCAACGCCTACTTTGCCGACGGCATCCAGGACGAGATTCTGACACGCTTAGCGAAGATCGCCGATCTAAAGGTGATCTCGCGGACGTCCACGCAGCATTACAAAAGCGCCCCTGAAAACCTGAGCGAGGTCGCCAGGCAACTTGGCGTCGCCCACATTCTGGAAGGCAGCGTGCAGAAGAGCGGCGATGCTGTGCGGGTGAACGTGCAGCTGATCAACGCAACCACTGATTCCCATATTTGGGCAGACAC
>Ga0209376_1000432_pt1 | contig 46029 bp, 48 predicted proteins | sample GraSoiAngelo_134_FD_185891 | JGI IMG/M metagenome (GOLD analysis project Ga0209376, IMG submission 185891) | Grasslands soil microbial communities from the Angelo Coastal Reserve, California, USA - 14_0929_05_30cm (SPAdes) (version 2) | ecosystem: Environmental > Terrestrial > Soil > Grasslands ...
CGTGCGGGCTCCTCACGAAGGCGAGTGACACCATCCGCGGCAGGACGATGTCGTCGAGGTAGCGGCCGTGGCCCCGCAGCAGGCGGGGATCCTCGACGCGTTTGACCCGGGCGCCCGTGTAGCGGATCAGGCGCCGCCTCGAACGCGCGGCAGCACGTCGCCCGCGATCAGCTCGAGCTGCTCCATCCCCCAGTTGAGCGGGTTCAGCACGATCGTGTCCACCCCGCCGTCGAGCGCCTCGATCCGCGCGCTGATCCGCTCCGCGAGCTCCTCGGCTTCACCGAGCAGGTAGTGCGTCCGCCAGTAGTCGAGGTCCATGCCCGAGTAGACGGAGAAGTGCGGGGTCGCGGACTCCGGTTTTTCGCCCTTCTGAAGCACCCAGATGAAATTCGAGTAGACGCGACCGATCGTTCTCGGGTCACGTCCGACGTCCCGCGCAAAGCGCTGCACCTTCTCCCAGTCCCCCTTCACCATCTCGGGTGTCGCGGAGGAGTGCGGCACCCAGGTGTCGGCGTACTTCGCGATCCGCCGCAGCACCGGATCGATGTTCGTCACGGTCTGGCCGTAGACCTTCTCGAAGGGCTGCGAGCCGCCGCCGATCCAGATCGGCGGGTGCGGCCTCCGGACGGGCTTCGGGTCGATCGTAAGGTTTCGCACGCGGTAGTACTTGCCCTCGTAGGTCACGTGGTCGCCGGCCCACAGCGCCTTCAGCACCTCGATCGCCTCGTTCATCCGCGGTCCGCGCTCGCGGTGGGGCACGCCCATCAGCGCGAACTCCTCCTCGTGCCAGCCGACGCCGATGCCCAGGATCGACCGCCCGCCCGAGAGGAGGTCGAGGGTCGCCCACTCCTTGGCGAAGTAGACGGGGTTGCGGAGCGGCAGGACGAGGACCATCGTCCCGAGCTTCAGCGTGCGCGTCACACCGGCCAGCGCCGACAGGAGCGCGATCGGCTCGAGCCACGTGCACGCGTACGCGGGCGGCGTGCGCAGCAGGTGGTCGATCGAAACGGCGCAGTCGAAGCCCAGGTCCTCGGCGCGGCGGAGGTACCGCCCCATCTCCTCGAGCGTGGCCGTCCGGGGCCCGAGGGCAAACGAGGGGATGCGGAGCCCGTGCCTCATCGCAGGCCGTCCTCCTTCTTGGCTTCGTCCTTGGTGAGGCCGCCCACGCGCGGGTGGGGCCGGCCGCCGTCCGTCACGGCGATCGCGAGCACGATCTCGTTGGCGCGCGGCGCGTCGTGGAGCCGCACCTCCATCGCGTCGTAGTGGGTGCGCACGAACGCCGCGTCCTTGAAGTGTAGCGGGACGTCGATCGTCGTCCCGGGGCCCCCGAGCTTTTTCGCCGAGGGGATGATCGCCTTGCCACCGGCCACGGCCGCGCGGAGCGGCGCGCCGAGCTTGGGGTGGAGCAGCGCGGCGGCGTGCTCGTACTCACCCGCCTCGCCGACGATCGCGGCCTTCCCGTAGGACTCGGCGGGAGCGCCGAGCGCCTCGGTGGCCTTCTTCGCGAGCAGCGCCCCGAGCTCCTCCCCCGCGTCGACGAGCGGCGTGAGGTCCTCGACGAACTTCCCGGCGAACGGGTTCTCGATGACGGCGACCGTCGCCACCTTGCGCACCGGGCGCTTCGCCGGACGCCCGCCGTCGGTCAGGATCTCCTCGACGACGGTCACGAGCTTGCGGATGTTCACCATCGAGCGCCCCTCCTTCGCTGGTCACTCCCTCAGCCGGTAGAACACGAGCCCGTCCAGGAGCTTCGGGTAGAAGTGCGTGGACTTCTGCGGCAGCAGCTCGCCGCCGCGCACCACCTTCTGGAGCTCCTCGGGCGTCGGCGGCGCGATGAGGAAGGCGGCCTGGTACGTGCCCGCGCGCGCGAGACGGACCGCCTCCGCCTGGTCCGCCGTGTAGTCCACGTGGCTCCTGGCGTCGAGCCTGGCGTCGGTGATCCCGAGGAGCGGCTTGAGGAGCCCCTCGTGGAGGATCGACACCGCGAGCTCGCGCCAGGCGCGCGACGTGCCTGGCGGCCACGCGACCAGGTCGAACCGCTCGGCACGGAGTGTGAGCGTCGCCGCGTCGGAACCGGAGACGACGCCGATCACCCGGTTCGCCGGTCGGAAGGCGAGCGGGTCGGGAAGCGGCCCCGCGTCGAACCACCCGCGCGCAGCATCCATGAGATCGTCGAAATCGAAGCTCGCGACGTTGTGGACGAGCCGGTGATTCGGGAAGATCGTGAGCCCTGGCGCCTCGAGCGTGAAGAACGCCATGAGCTTCTCCGTCGCCTCCGGGTGGCGCCGCGCGTACGCGACAGCCGTCTCGTACCGGTGGTGCCCGTCGGCGATGATGGCCTGGCGCGGCTCCATCAGCTTCTGCACGCGCGCGATGCACGCCTCGTCCGTGATTCGCCAGAGGCGGTGGAGCTCGCCCTGGAGGTCGCGTGCCTCGGCGACCGGCTCGCCCGAGGGCGCCGTGGCGCGCAGGAGCTCGCCCCCGGGGTCGCTCACCAGCATGAAGAGGAGCCCGACGTCGGCGCGTGTCGCCTCGAGGAGGTCCAGGCGGTCCTTCTTCGGCCCCGCGTGCGTCCGCTCGTGCGGGAGCACCACGCCACGCGTGTAGTCGCTCGCCTCGCCCAGCGCGACGAAGCCTTGCCGCGTCACGGACTGGCCGCCGACACGGTAGGTCTGGATGTAGGGATAGATCGCGGGACGGTCCTCGCGCCGCCAGACGCCGCGCGCCAGCCAACCGTCGAGGACCTCGCGCGCGCGAGCGTACTTGTCCTTCTGATTCGCCGTCGGGCGCGCCGGAGCACCCGCGTTCGGGCGGTCATCCCTCGGATACGTCACGCGCACGATGTTCTCCGGGCTCATCGCGTAGAGCCGCTCCTGGGTCGCAGGGCTGATCTGGTCGTACGGCGGCGCCACGACCGGCGACACGTCGCGGCTCGTGCCGATGGCGTAGCGATAGCCGCGGAGGGGCTCGACGCGCATGCTCAGTGTCCTCCGACCGCGGCCCCGTGGCCTTTGACGACCTCCGCCGCGCGCGCGGCGGGCGGCGTGTTGCGGCTCCGGCCGATCGTGACCTTGCCGTCGATCAGGACCATCGAGATCCCGGGGAGGTCGCCGGCCGCGAGCGCCGACAGCGCGTCCGTGCCCACGGAGCCCGTCGGCGCGTCGCAGACGACGAGGTCGGCCTCCCGGCCCTCCGCAAGCGTCCCGACGCCGAGCTTGTAGACGCGCGCGGTGTTGCCCGTGGCGCACGCGACCGCCTCGGCCGGTGGCATGCCGCCGAGGGCCGCGAGCAGCGCGAGCGTCCGGAGCACGCCGAGCGGGATGACGCCCGTGCCCGAGGGCGCGTCGTTGCCGATGATGATCCGGTGCGTGGCGCGCGCGGCGGTCGCGACGCGGAGCGTGTGGAGCGCGGTTTTCATGTTCCCGCACTGGACGATCTCGAGGGCCATGTCGGTGGCGACCAGCCGCTCGATCTCCGCGGGCGTCATCGAGGTGGTCCCGCCGTTGATGTGGCCGACGACGTCGGGAGCCGCTTCGAGGACGACGTCGGCGTTGATGGGGCTCGAGCCGGCGATCGAGGGGCCGCCCGTGTGGATGGTCACCGTCATCCCGTGCGTCTTGGCCCAGCGGACCATCGGCGCCGCGTCCTTGCCGGACCTGACCGAGCCGAGCCCGATCTCGCCGACGAGTCGCACACCCGCCGCGGCCATCTCGGCGAAGTCGTTCTCGACCATGCCGAGCTCGAGGATGGGCGCTCCCGCATGGACCTTCACGCCGCCAGGCCGGAAGTTCGCATACGCCTTCGCCGCGACGATCGCGAGCGCCTTGAGCCCCACGACATCCCTCGGGCGCCCGGGGAGGTGCACCTCGCCCGCCGAGATCGCGGTCGTGACACCGCCGTTCATCATCGAGTCGATGAAGTCCACCGTGCGCTGGCGCGGCGTGAAGTCGCCGAACACCGGGTGAACGTGGGAGTCGATGAGGCCCGGCATGACGGTCGTTCCCTTGGCGTCGATCACCGTGTCCGCGTCGTCGTCGAGCCCATCGCCGACCCGAGCGATCTTCCCGTCCCGGATCAGCAGCGAGTCGCCCTCGAGGATAGGTCGCCGAATGTCTCCGCTGACCAGGGCTCCGATGTTTCGAATGAGCGTCTTCATACGCTGAGGTACGCCCTCCGTAGAGACTCGTTGGCGTCGAGATGCCCGAACGAGCCCTCGAACCGGATCTGCCCTTTCTCGATGATGTACGCGCGGTCCGCGAGCCGCCGGGCGAACTTCACGTTCTGCTCGGACAAGAGAATCGTGAGCCCGCTGCCCTTGAGGGCCGCGATGTTCTCCGCGAGCGCGCGCACGACCACCGGCGCGAGGCCCTCCGACGGCTCGTCCAGCAGGAGCAGCCGCGGGCTGGTCATCAGCGTCCGCGCGATCGTCAGCATCTGCTGCTCGCCGCCGGAGAGGCTCGCGCCGCGCTGGCCGCCGAGCTCCCGGAGCTTCGGGAAGAGCCCGAAGACGCGCTCGACCGTCCACCCGCCGCCGGGCCGCTCGCCGACCCTCAGGTTCTCGACCACCGTGAGGTCGCCGAAGATCCGCCGGTCCTCCGGCACAAAGCCGATGCCCAGGCGCGAGATCTCGTGGGTGCGGAGCCCGCGCAGCGACCGTCCCTCGTACAGGATCTCGCCTCCCGTCACGTCTACCAGCCCGACGATGGACTTGAGCGTCGTCGTCTTGCCTGCGCCGTTCCGGCCGAGCAGCGAGACGACCTCCCCTTCCCGCGCCGCGAGGTCCACGCCGTACAGCACGTGGCTCCGACCATAGTAGGCGTGGACCTGGCGGAGCTCCAGCATCACGTCGTCCACGTCTCCTCCCCCAGGTACACGGCCTGGACCTCCGGGTCGGCGCGCACCTTGTCCGGCGCGCCGTCGGCGATGACGCGCCCCTGGTGCAGCACCATGATGCGCCCCGCGATCGCGAAGACGACGTCCATGTCGTGCTCGGTGAAGAGCACCGTCAGCGTCCGCTCGCGCGCGATCGACGCGGTGAGCGCCATGAGCGCGCCGCGCTCCGCTGGAGCCATGCCTGCCGTCGGCTCGTCGAGGAGCAGGAGCTCGGGGTCGTTCGCGAGCGCGATCGCCAGCTCGAGCTTCTTCAGGTCGCCGTAGGCGAGCACGCCCGCGGGCCGCACGGCCTGGTCGGCCAGCCCCACCTGCTCGAGGAGCGCCAGCGACCGCTCGACCTCGAGGCCGTCCGCCGGCCGCCGGAGCATCCGGCTGTCGCCGGTGTGCGAGAGGCGTGCGACCCGCACGTTCTCGAGCGCGCTGAGCGTCGCGAAGGTCGCGGTGATCTGGAACGTGCGGCTCACGCCTCGCCGCCAGATGACGTAGGGCGCCAGCCCGAGGATCTGCTCCCCGCGGTACGCGACCGCGCCGCCGTCGGCGCGGAGCTGGCCGGCGAGGATGTTGAAGAACGTCGACTTGCCGGCGCCGTTCGGGCCGATCAGCGCACGGATCTCGCCGCGCGCCAGATCGAAGCTCACGCCGTCCACCGCGCGGACGCCGCCGAACGCTTTGCGGACATCACGCACCCGGAGCAGCGGTTCAGGCACGACGACGGTCTCCGACCACTCCGAGAATCCCGCGCGGAAAGACTAGTACGAGCAGGATCAGGATGGCGCCGAGGAGGAGCTGCCAGTACTCCGTGTACCTCGTCGCCACCGTGTCGAGGAGCTTGTAGACCGCCGCGCCCACTGGCGCGCCGGCCAGCGCCTGCACGCCGCCGAGCAGCACCATCACGAGCGGCTCCACCGACATCGGCACGGCCAGGTAATCGGGGAAGACGCTGCCCTTCAGAAACACGAACGTCCCGCCGGCGAGACCGCCGAAGAAGCCCGCGACGATGAACGCCAGCCACTGGTGGAGCCGGATGTTGATCCCGACCGTCTCCGCCCGCGGGGCATGGTCTCGCGCGGCCCGGAGCGTGAGGCCGAACGGCGCCCGCTCGACCAGCGCGAGGAGGGCGATCCCGCCGCCGCAGCTCGCGAGCGCCAGGTAGTAGTAGGCGAGCGGCCCCGCCAGCCACGGGGCGGGCCAGATGCCGAGCAGGCCGTTGTCGCCGCCCGTGACGTCGTACCACTGGTGGACGATCGCAAAGGCGATCTGGGCGAAGGCGAGCGTGAGCATCGCGAAGTAGATCGAGGACAGGCGCACGCAGAAGTAACCGTACAGGGCGGCGCACACGGCCGCCGCGAGGGGCGCGGCGGCGAGTGCCACGAGCATCGGCGCCTTCGCCCACGTCACGCAGAGCGCCGCGCCGTAGGCGCCGAGTCCGAAGCTGGCCGCGTGGCCGAACGACACCATCCCGCCCGTTCCCATCAGGAGGTGGAGGCTCGCGGCGAACAGGGCGAAGGCGAGGATCTCGACCAGCACCCAGACGTGGAACGTCGGCAGCACGGGCGGCACGACGATCAGCAGGGCTACGACGGCAGCCATCCACGGTCGCGGCACGCGGAGGGCGCTCGCCGTAACGATGGCGCCACCGGCGGTCCGCGGCTGGGCGGGGGGCCGCCCGAGCAACCCCCACGGCCGCACGATCAGGATGACCGCCATCACGACGAACATCATGACGAGCGACGCCCTGGGGAGCACGAGGACGCCGAACGCGTCGATGACGCCGATGACGACCGCGGCGAGCAGCGCACCGGGGACCGAGCCCATGCCGCCGACGACAACCACGACGAACGCCTCGGTGATGATCGACGTGTCCATCACGTTGGTCAGCGCCTGCCGCGGGACCTGGAGCGCTCCGCCCAGCCCCGCGAGGAACGAGCCGAGAACGAACACCGAGGTGAAGAGCCGCGCCTGATCGACGCCCAGCACGGCGACCATCTCGCGGTCCTGCGTCGCCGCGCGGATCAGGACGCCCCACCGCGTCCGATAGAAGAGCCACCAGAGGGCGGCGGCGACGAGCGGCCCCAGCGCGATCAGCGCGAGGTCGTACGTCGGGAAGAGCTGGCCGGCAACCGGGACCGAGCCCGCGAGCCCCGGCGCGGCCGGCCCCGTCAGGTTCTCGCTGCCCCAGAAGAACTTCACGCCGTCGGCGATCACCAGCACTAGCGCGAACGTGAGGAGGAGCTGATAGAGCTCGGGCGCCCGGTACACGCGCCGCAGGAGGACCACCTCGACGCCGAGGCCCGCGAGGCCGACGAACGCCGCGGCGAGCGGCACGGCGACGTAGAACGCCGCCACGCCGAGCGGCAGCGTCGCGGTGAGCGTGTAGGTGAGGTACGCGGCGAGCATGTAGAAGGAGCCGTGGGCGAAGTTGACGATGCGGGTGACGCCGAAGATGAGCGAGAGCCCGGAGGCGATGAGGAAGAGCACCATCGCGTGCGCCAGGCCCGACAGCAGCTGGATCAGAATCAGCGACGGGGACATGTGGCAAGAGGCGACGGGGAGGCGGGCAGGCGGCGGGGCCCGGGTGGGGTCCGAAGACCCGTTCGCGCCGACCGCGGCTGCGCGCTAGGCGTTGCCTGGAACACCGCCGCGGCCCGCCGCGCGCCAGAGCGCGTGGTCGCCGGACCCCGCCCGGGCCCCGCCGCCTGCCCGCTCCGTGCGCTAGTTCCCCGTGCGCATCTTCTTCACTTCGTCGTCCGAGGGCAGGACGCGCTCGCCGGGGATGTACTCGTAGTTGACGATGATCCCGACGCCGCGCTTGGCGTCGAGCTTGGTCGTGCCGACCCACGCACCCATCGTCGACTGACCGTCTGACGCGCGGAAGCTGATCGGTCCGATCGGCGTCTCGACCGTGAGCCCGCGGAACGCGGCGACGAGCTTGTCGGTGTCCGTCGAGCCCGCCTTCCGGATCGCCTCGGCGATCGAGAGGTACGTGACGTAGCCGACCAGCGAGCCGAGCACCGGGTTCTTGTCCGTGCGCTTCATGAACTTGGCGACGAACTCCCTGTGCGCGGGCAGCTGGATGTCGTACCAGGGGTAGCCCGTGACGAGCATGCCCTCGGGCGCCTCGAGCTTGAGCGGATCGATGTACTCGGGCTCGCCGAGCAGGATGCCGACGACGAACATCTTCTTGAAGACGCCCCGCTTGTCCGCCTCTCGGACGAACGCGATCCAGTCGCTGCCGAAGAGCGAGACGTAGAGCGCGTCGGGGCTCTGCGCGAGGATCGCCGTCACGAACTGGCTCGGCTCGATCTTGCCGAGCGTCGGCCAGTGCTCACCGACGATCTGCACGTCGGGCCGGAGCTCTTTCAGGCGGTCGCGGAACGTCTCCCATGCCCGTTTGCCGTACTCATAATTCGGTCCGATCGCGGCCCACCTCGTGGGCTTGAGCTTGGCCGCCTTCTCGGCGAGCATGCGCCCCTGCTCGTACGTGTTGGGGCGCACCCTGAAGACGTAGTCGTGACCCTTCGCCCACGTGAGCGCCTCGGTGAGCGGCTCCGCCGCGATGAAGAGGACCTTGTTCTGCTTCGCCCAGTCCGAGACCGCGAGGCCGACGTTCGACAGGAACGTTCCCGAGATCAGGGCGACCTTCTCCGACGCCACCAGCTCCTGCGCGTGCTTCTGGGCCTCGGCGGGCTGGCCCTTGTCGTCGCGGAAGATGACCTCGATCTTGCGGCCGAGCACACCGCCCTTCGCGTTGACCTCGTCGACCGCCATCTCGACCGCCTGCCGGTACGGTCCGGTGAACGGTGCGCCGATGCCGCTGAACGAGTTGATCTCCCCGATCCTGATCGGCGCCTGCTGCGCCGTGGCCGGCGCCGCCGTCGCGAAGACCACGATGGTCGCAAGCACTCCGAGAACGCGGTGTCGTCTTATCGCGAGCCTCCCCGTGGTGCGGCTAAATGTCGGGCCAAAGCACGGAGAAGTCAAGCGCGGGGCGCCGTGTCGCTCACGCGCTCGCCTCGCGACGGCGGTGGTAGACTCCCCGCATGACGAAGCGCGAGCGCGTCGTCGCCGCCCTCGGAGGGCAGCCGATCGATCGTCCACCCGTCGCGTTCTGGCGCCACGCGCCCGACGTCGACCACACGGCCAAGGGTCTCGCGGAGGCGATGCTCAGCTTCCACCGGCGGTTCGACCTCGACCTCGTCAAGGTCATGTCGAGCGGCGTCTACTGCGTCGAGGACTGGGGGTGCCGGGTCGCCGACACCGGCGCGCCGAGCGGCGCCAAGCAGTGCGTCGAGCACGCCGTCAGGGCCGCGGCGGACTGGGCGCGCGTGCGCGAGCTCGACCCCGGCGGCGGCGCGCTGGGCCGCGAGCTCGAGGCGGTGCGCCTCATCGTCCGCGGGCGGCACGACGACGCGCCGGTGCTCCACACCGTCTTCACGCCGCTCACGATCGCGAAGAAGCTCGCCGGCGACCGGCTGCGCGACGACCTGCGCGCGGCGCCTGCCGCGGTCGAGGGCGCGCTCGAGACGATCACCCGGACGATGACGCGCTACGCGAATGCGGCGTTGGACGCGGGCGCGGACGGGCTCTTCGTCGCGACCCAGACGGCGACCCGCGAGGCGCTCGCCGCGGAGGCGCTGGCGCGGTTCGAGCTGCCATACACCCGCCGCCTCGTCGAGGCCGTCGCAGGACGGGCGACGCTCACGCTACTGCATATCCACGGCCGCGAGATCGCCTTCGACGAGCTGGCGGCGCTCCCCGTCCACGCGATCAACTGGCACGACCGGCTGACGCCGCCCACGCTCGGCGCCGCGCGCCGCCGCTTCGCGGGCGCGGCCGTCGGCGGCCTCAGCGAGTGGGAGACGCTCCGCCGCGGTCCCGTCCGCGCGATCGCCGACGAGGTGGACGACGCCGTCCGCCAGACCGGCGGCCGCGGCGTGATCGTGGCTCCCGGGTGCGTGCTGCCGCTCGACGTGCCGGAGGCGCACCTGGACGCCGTCGTCGACGCCGTCAAGAGGAGCCGGCCATGAAGTACACTTGAGCCGCTCACGGAGGAGGCCGCCATGGACGACGAGGTCGCTGTCGCCGCGACGACGAGGGTCGCGCAGGTGTTCGATCTCCACGCGCTCAAGGCCTTCGCGCCCGACAAGCGCGTGCGGAAGATGCTCTTCAAGACGGAACAACTCTGGTCCGAGATCGCCTGCTACGAGCCGGGACAATCCACCGTCATGCACACGCACCCCCGGGAGGAAGAAGCGATCTTCGTGCTCGAGGGCACCGCGAACATGAACATCGCGGGCGAGGAGGTCGTGGTGCCCGGCGGGTCCGTCGTGAAGTTCCCGAGCAACGTCCCCCACGACGTGCGCAATCTCCGGAACGAGCGCTGCGTCATCATGTTCATCAAGGCGAATCCGAAGATCCTGAGGGGCGTGTCCGATGGGTAACGTCGAACGCTGCGACAAGACGCTGCCGACCAACGAGATGATGTTCTACGTCCGGCGCGACCCCGCGCTTCGGGCGCGCTGGCTCACGGATCTCCGGGGGATCGCGACGGAGTTCGGCCTGAGCCGCGCGGAGTACGAGGCGATCCGTGACCGAGACCCGAAACGGCTCATGGACCTCGGCGTTCACCAGTACTATGTCCCGCAGATCCTGCGCCTGTTCTTCGGCGCCGCCCAGAACACCAACGCGAGCGCGGCGCTGGAGTGCTACAAGCGCGCCTTCCCGGAGGAGACGGCGAGGGCGATGGCGCTGGAGGCGCGACTGGAGGGCACGTAGGCGATGGCAAGGATCGTCGCGGCGATGGCCATGACTCACTCTCCTGGTCTCACCGGCTGGTTCACGCGCGCGCCCGAGGCGCACCAGCAGCTCGCCCTCGGGGCCACGGCAGAGATGCGACGGCGCCTCGAGGCCGCGCGCCCCGACGTGCTCGTGATGTTCACCAACGACCACCTGCTCAACTGGCCGATCAACAACATTCCTGAGTACGCCGTCGGCATCGGCGACGAGCACACCGGCCCGGCCGATTGGTTCGACGAGTGGCTGGGCGTGGAGAAGTACCGCGTCCCCGGCCACCCCGCGCTGGCGCGGTGGATCGTCAACGAGGGGGCGCGCCGGCACCTCCAGTTCGCCTGGCTGCGCCGGATGCAGTTCGACGACGGGATCTCGGTGCCCACCCACTACCTGAACCCCGACGCGAGGTTCAGGCTCGTCCCGGTCGGGATGAACTGCACCGTGCCGCCGCTGCCGGCGCCGGAGCGCGCCTACCACGTGGGCACCGTCCTGCGCGACGTCCTCCGGGCCTATCCCGGTGACGATCGCATCGCCGTGATCGCCACGGGCGGGCTCTCCCACGAGCCGGGTGGACCGCGCTACTTCTGGATCGACGAGGAATTCGACCGGTGGTTCCTCGACTTGCTCGCGAAGGGCGACCACGAGACGCTCCTCGCCGAGTGCACGCTCGAACGCATGGAGGCGGCGGGCTCCGGCGGAACCGCCGAGCTCCTCTCCTGGTTCCTCGTTCTCGCCATGACCCGCGGCCCTGCGGACGTGCTCGCCTACATGCCCGCGATCGCCTGGCGCTCCGGCACGGGCATGGTCGCGTGGAACGAGATCGCCCAGGACCCGGCGCTCGCGATGGACTGAGGCGATGGGCGCCACGCACGCGCTGAACTGCGACACGGCCCGATGATGCTCGATCGCCTGGACCACCTGGTGCTGACCGTCCGCGATCCCGCGGCGACGTGCGATTTCTACCGCCGGGTCCTCGGTATGGAGATGGTGACCTTCGGGCAGGGACGGCTCGCGCTCCGGTTCGGATCGCAGAAGATCAACCTGCACGGGACCGGGCAGGAGTTCGAGCCGGAGGCGGAGCGGCCAACCCCCGGATCTGGCGACCTCTGCTTCTTGACGGACGAGCCTCTCCAGACGTGGGTCGGGCGTCTCGCCGAGAACGGCGTCCCGTTGCTCGAGGGGCCCGTCAAGCGGACGGGCGCGCTCGGCCCGATCGAGTCGATCTATCTGCGCGACCCCGACGGCAATCTCCTCGAGATCGCCCGCCGGCTCGAGACGGACCGCGACGGCTTCGCGCAGGTGCGCGAGTGGCTAGGCGCCCTTCAGGCGTGCGTCAGGGCGCGCGACTTCGACGGCGGACGCCGGCTATGCGCTCCCGACACGATCGCCTTCGGCACGGTCGCCGACTTCGTCGAGGGCGTGGACCGGATCATGGAGCGCCAGTGGCGCCGCGTCTGGCCGAACATTCGCGACTTCACGATCCGGATCGACGAGGCGCGCGGCGCGGTCCAGGGCGACCAGGCCTGGGTCGCGGCCCCGTGGGACTCGCGCGGCGTGCGTCCCGACGGCACGACGTTCCCGCGGCCGGGGCGGCTCACGGTCGTCCTCGCGAGGCGCGAGGGCCGATGGCTCGCCGTGCACACCCACTTCTCGCTCACACCGTCGTCCACTCAGCTGTGAACCCCTGAGTCCGAACCCGGAGGAGGGCGCGATGCACATCGGCGTCTGCATGTTCAACACCGACTACGCGATCCGGATCGAGGAGCTGGCCCGGGCGGCGGAGGCGAGTGGCTTCGAGTCACTCTTCGTCCCCGAGCACACCCATATTCCCGCGAGCCGTCGCACGCCGTTCCCCGGCGGCGGTGAGCTGCCGCGCGAATACTCCCACACGCTCGACCCCTTCGTCGCGCTGGCCCATGCCGCGGCCGTGACGACCCGGCTGAAGCTCGGCACAGGGATCTGCCTGATCATCGAGCGGGACACGATCACGACCGCTAAGGAGGTGGCGAGCGTGGACTTCGTGTCGAACGGGCGGTTCCTGTTCGGGATCGGCGGCGGCTGGAACATCGAGGAGATGGAGAACCACGGCACCGACCCCACGACGCGCTTCAAGCGGCTCGGGGAGCAAGTGCTCGCGATGAAGCAGATCTGGACGAAGGACGCCGCCGAGTTCCATGGGAAGTACGTGAGCTTCGATCCGATCTGGATGTGGCCGAAGCCGGTACAGAAGCCCCACCCGCCAGTCCTCCTCGGCGGCGAGAGCGGTCACACGCTGCAACGGGTCGTGGACTTCTGCGACGGCTGGTTCCCCCGTGGGCGTGCGGGCGACGCGATCTTCACGGGGCTCGCGGACCTGAAAGCGCGCGCAGCCCGCGCGGGGCGCGACATGAAGACGATCTCCGTCTCCGTGTTCGGCGCCAAGCCCGAGCACGCCGCGCTCGACCGCCTCAGGGAGGCGGGAGTGACGCGCGCGATTCTGAGATTGCCGCCGGAGCCTCGCGACCGGGTCCTACCCCTCCTGGATCAGTACGCCAAGCTCATCCGGTGAGCCTGGACCTCCCGGCGTGGGCCGCCGAGTTCCTCCGTGAGAGCCGTGTCGCGCGGCTCGGGACGGCGGACCGCGCCGGGCGGCCGCTCGTGGTCCCGGTCTGCTACGCCTTCGACGGGCACGCCTGCTTCTCGGCGATCGACGCGAAGCCCAAGCGCGTCGCCGCCCGCGCCCTCCGGCGGGTGCGCAACATCGAGCAGAACCCGCAGGTCTCGCTCGTGGTGGACCGCTACGACGAGGACTGGGCGCGGCTCTGCTGGGTGATCGTCGAGGGCCGCGCCGACCTCCTGACGGAAGGGCCGGTGCGCGCGACGGCCGTGGACCTCTTGGTGAGCAAGTACGCGCAGTACCGCGCGATGGGTCTCGATCGAGAGGGGGCGACCGTCATCAGGATTGCGCCCGAGCGGGCGCTCGCCTGGAGGTACGCTGGCTAGCGCTTCTGGAACTCGAGCTTGCTCGGCGTCACCAGCACACCAGCCTGGCCCGCCTGCCGCATCGCTTGGGAGAGCCCCATCTTCTCGAGGACCGTCCGGAGCCCCGAGTCGCCGTGGGCGTCGAAGAACTCGAGCATGATCGTCACGAGGTAGGCGACCTTGCCCTGGTTGTCCTGGAGCTGGAGGACCTGCGCGTTCCCCTGGAGCTCGTGGAAGTCGTAGATCGTGCACATCGGGAACTCGCGATGCAGGTACTCGCGCAGCACGGCGATCTTCCCGTCGTGGTTCACGGGCTTCTCGAAGAACTTCCGCCATTGCGGTGCGAGCTCGCCATTCGGTGGGAGCGTGACGACGTCGCGAAGCGGGGGCTGTCTGCGGTCCTCGCGCCCTTTCGGCTCCCCCGCCAAGCGCTCTTTCGGCTCCCCCGCCAAGCGCTCTTTCACCTCTCCGCGTCGCCCCGCCCCCCCATTGCGGGAGGGCCCCGAGTGCGAGGCCGTCGGCTGCTTCTCGGGCGCAGGGCGGGCGGTCTTCTCGGTCGGGGTGGCAGCGGGGACATCCTCGGCGGCAAGCTTCTCGAGGAACTTCTGCCACTCGGGATTGTCGGCGAGCTGGCGGACGAGATCGGCGTCGTCGGTCGGGGTCGCCGGCTGCGACGCGACCTTCCAGGGCGCCGCCATGGCCGGGGCGCCGGCGATCGGCGCGCCCGACGCCGCGACGGGCGCCGGAGACTCGGCCCGCCCAGGTGAGGGCTCGGCCGTCGGCGTCTCGCTCGGCCGCTTGAGGAGCCCGAACCAGTGCGACGGCTGCGTGTCCCGGGTGACCGCGGGCGCAGCGTCCTCAGTAGCGGCGCGCTGTGGCGCCGTCGTGGCCTCGCGCCGGACGTCATCGGCGAGCCCGGCCTCCTCAGCGCGAATCACCGGCGAGGCGGCGGCAGAGGGCTCGCTCCGCGCCCAGTCGACGGCGTCGAGATAGAACCCGGTTGCGCCGTTGACGTCGACGCACCGGTACTCGAAGCAGTTCACGGCGGGGAACGTGAGGAGCCTGATCTTTCTCAGGAAGGACTCGGGCAGGCGCTCCGCGATGAACACGACGCGCGGCGGCCAGCCGTCAGCGCCACCCTCAGCCGGCATGAGACGCCGGACGGACTCGGGGTACTCGAGCGACCACGCGTAGGCCTCGACGATCCTGAAGAGCATCGCGTCGTCGCCCGTGAGGCCGAGCGCGACGAGCGCGGGCGTCCCGCGCCCATCCAGGCCGACGAGCTCGACCGTTGAGCGACCGAAATTGACTGTGCCGGCGAGGACGCGGAATCCGGATTCGATTGCCTCGGCGTGTTCGGTGACGAGCGTCTGGAGCTGAGACAGGTCCTTGACTTCGCGGCGCCTGAATGTCAGTTTCATCTGGAGAGGAATCGAGCAACCGGTGTGCCAGCGGCGGTAGCTCCCTTCGGCCCGCCGAATCAATACGTTACAATGGGCGGAGGCTCCGGAAACTGTCAGGAGTCGGTCACACTGACACTCGCGAACGCGATCGCGTGCCATGGAGCGTCGCGCCGATGGGATCGGCTAGAATTTGACCAATGTTGCTAGCCGGTCAAGATCTAGGCATACGAGTTGGGGCGGATCCCGACCGCGGGCTCGAGCGTACTGATTTGGAAAAGGAAAGAGGTATGACGACCGACACCCGGACCGTAGCATCTGGATCGCGCCCTTTTGGGATCCACTGAGACGATGTCGCTTGCGATCAACCTCACTGAGGCGTTCCGGGACCTCGTGCAGATCGGCATCGCACTCACGAGCGAGCGGGACCTCTCCACCCTGCTCAACAGGATCATGGCCGAGGCGCGGCGCTTCACGCGCGCCGAGGCGGGTACGCTCTTCCTGCGCGAGAATGACGAGCTGCACTTCGCGGTCGTCCAGAACGACCGCCTTTCCCGCCGGCTGGGAGAGGCCGAGATGCAGCGCCTGCTCCAGGCCGAGCCGCTCAAGGTTTCCGACCTGAGCCTCGCCGGCCACGTCGCGATGATGGGCGAGGTCGTCAACATCCCCGACACGTACACGATCTCGCCAGACCGCCCCTACAACTTCAATCCGCTCTTCGACGCGCGGTGTGACTACAAGACCCGGTCGGCCCTCGTGGTGCCGCTGCAGGACCCCGCCGGGCACATCTTCGGGGTCCTCGAGCTCATCAACGCGCTCGACAAGACCGGGTGCGTCGTGCCGTTCGACATCGAGTACGAGGCGCTCGTGCGTGCGCTCGCCTCGCAGGCCGCCGTCGCGATCCGCAACGCCCGGCTGGAGGACCTCTCGTTCAAAGATGCGCTGACGGACGTCTACAACCGGCGGTACTTCGTCGTGCGCATCGAGGAAGAGTCCCGGCGGCACCTGCGGTTCGCGGAACCGGTGTCGCTCGTCCTGCTGGACCTCGACCGCTTCAAGGACGTGAACGACCGGTTCGGGCACCGCGCGGGCGACGAAGCCCTGCGCGAGGTCGCGCGGCTGCTCCAGAAGCACTCGCGGAACTTCACTGTCGTCACCCGGTACGGAGGTGACGAGTTCGCCGTGCTCCTCGTCAACACCGCCAAGGCGGGCGCGGTCGCGTACGCGGAGCGGATCCGTGAGGTCATTGAGCAGCACGAGTTCGCGCACGGTATCGTGACGGTCAGTCTCGGCGTCGCGAGTCTCCCGGAGGATGCCGCCAGCGGCGACGACCTGGTGGTCGCCGCAGACAAGGCGATGTACGAGGCGAAACGACTGGGCCGAAATCGAGTCGCCGTGGTCTAACGGTCCCGGCCCACAGGAGGATACGCTGCCGCATCCGGAACTCAACCTCACCCAGGCGTTCAAGGAGCTGGTGCAGATCGGGATCACGCTGACCAGCGAGCACGACCTGGCCATCCTGCTGGAGCGGATCCTGAGCGAAGCCCGGCGTTTCACGCGCGCCGAGGCCGGGACGCTGTTCCTCCGCGAGGGTGACCACCTCCGCTTCGCCGTCGTCCAGAACGACCGGCTGGCGCGAGAGATCGGCGAGCCGGAGATGAAGCGCCTCTTCCAGGAGCAGCCGCTCAAGCTCCGCGAGCTGAGCCTCGCCGGGCACGTCGCGCTCACAGGCGACACCCTGAACCTTCACGATCCCTATATGATCCCGCCCGACCGGCCCTACAGCTTCGACGCCCGGGTCGACGCGCGCATGAACTACCGGACCCAGTCCATCCTGGTGGTCCCCCTCCAGGACCCCCCGGCCAACATCCTGGGCGTGCTCGAGCTGATCAACGCGATGGACCGGGGCCAGATCGTCCCCTTCGACTCCCAGTTCGAGTCGCTCGTGCGCGCGCTGGCGTCGCAGGCCGCGGTCGCCATCCGCAACGCGCGGCTCGAAGACCAGTCGCTCAAGGACGCGCTGACCGACGTGTACAACCGCCGGTACTTCATGATCCGGCTGGAGGAGGAGGTCAAGCGTCACTCACGCTTCGGCGAGCCGCTGTCGCTCGTCATGCTCGACGTCGACCACTTCAAGGAGATCAACGATCGCTTCGGCCATCGGGCCGGCGACGAGACGCTCCGCGGTATCGCCGAGCTCCTCCTGAAGCACTCGCGGAGCTTCAGCGTGGTCACCCGGTACGGGGGCGACGAGTTCGCCATCGTCCTCGTCAAGACCCCCAAGGCCGGTGCCCTGACCTATGCCGACCGGATGCGGAGCGTCGTGGCGCAGCACCAGTTCAGCCACGGCACGGTCACCGTGAGCCTGGGCGCGGCCTCTCTCCCCGAGGACGGCGCCTCCGGCGACGATCTCGTGGTGGCCGCCGACAAAGCGCTCTACGATGCGAAGCGCCTGGGGCGGAATCGAGTCGCGGCACCATTGACGTAACGGTCATGCTCGACCGAACCAGGCTCCTTGAAGAGCTCCTCGAGATCGGGATCGCGCTCACGAGCGAGCGGGACCTCGGGGCACTCCTCGAGCGCATCCTCGCCGAGGCCCGGCGCTTCACGCGTGCCGAGGCCGGCACGCTGTTCCTGCGCGACGGCGACCACCTGCGCTTCGCCGTCGTCCAGAACGACTTCCTCGAGGCGCGGCTGGGCAAGCGCGAGATGCAGCGGCGCCTGCAGGCCGAGCCGATGCCGCTCAGCGAGCCCAGTTTGGCCGGGCACGTCGCCCAGACCGGGGAGATCATCAACGTCCGCGACGCGTACGCCATCGGCGGGCAGCGGAGGGTGACGTTCAACAAGACCGTCGAGGAGGTGAACGACTACGCGACCCGCTCCGTCTTCGCCGTGCCGCTCCAGGACCGCAACGGCGGCATCGTGGGCGTGCTCGAGCTCCTCAACGCGCTCGGCGAGGATGGCGCGACCGTCCCGTTCGACCCCGAGCACGAGAAGCTGATCCGCGCCCTCGCCTCCCAGGCCGCCATCGCGATCCGCAACGCGCGGCTCGAGGACCTGTCGGTCAAGGACGCGCTCACCGACCTCTTCAACCGGCGCTACTTCGCGCTTCGACTCGACGAGGAAGCCAAGCGTGGGGCGCGATTCGGTCATCCCCTCTCGCTCGTCTACATCGACCTCGACGACTTCCAGAAGCTCAACGAGGGCAAGGGGCGGCCCGCGGGCGATGAGGTGCTCAAGGAGGTCGCGCGGCTCCTCGTGAAGCACTCGCGCAGCTTCACGATCGTGGCGCGCCGGCAGGACGACGACTTCGCCGCGATCCTCGCGAATACCCCGAAGGCCGGCGCGATGAGCTACGCCGAGCGCATCCGGGGCGTCATCGAGCAGCACCCGTTCCCGCAGGGCCCGGTCACAGCGACCCTCGGCGTGGCCGCCTTCCCAGCCGACGCGGCCGCCGCCGAGGACCTGATGGCGAAGGCCGAACATGCGCTGAACGAGGCGAAGGCGCGCGGTCGGAACCGCGTCGGGCAGCTCTAGACAGGCTCGTCTAGGCCCGGGTCTCCTCGCCCCAGAGCCCGAGCGCGCGAAGCGCGGGCTCGTCGTTGAACTGGAAGAGACAGGCCGGCGCGGACGGCGCCGCGTTCCGGTGCTCCACGAAATGCCAGGGCGGCGCCACGAACGTGTCGCCCTCCTCCCACGCGAGCAGCGCGTCGCCGATCCGTGACTCGCCGCGCCCCTCGAGCACGTAATAGACGGCGCTCGCCGTGCTGCGCGCGGCGCGCGGCGCCTCGCCCGGGCGAAGCCACTGGCACTCGCACCCCATGGTCGGGAGCGGCGGCGCGCCGGTCTTGGGGTTCACGTAGGAGAGCGCCACGGGCTGGTCCGCCGGCGCCGCAGCCGCCATGCTGGCCAGGGCGCGGCGGACGGTGGCCCACGGCCAGCGTACCTGGGGATACCCGGTGTCCGCATAGCGCGACCGCCGCGGCACAAGGCCGGCCGCGGTGAACTCGTCCTGCGACGAGTCGATAGACGTGGACGGCGGCCGCGCCGGCCGCATCTTCGATGCCCAGCTCGCGTCGACGCTGCGCACGAGCGGAATGTCGAGCCCGTCGAGCCACACGACCGGCTCGCTCCCTTCGTGGCCGTGATCGTGCCAGCGCATCGGCGGTGTGATGATCAAGTCGCCCGGCTCCATCGCGCACTTCACGCCGTCAACCGTGGTGAAGGCGCCGCGCCCCTGGACGACCAGGCGGAGCGCCGCCGGCGTGTGGTGGTGGCTGGGCGCGGCCTCGCCGGGCAGGATGATCTGCAGCCCCGCAAACAGGGTCGAGGTAACAGCGTACGCCCCTCCGAGGCCGGGGTTCTTCAAGACGAGCACGCGCCGCTCTGCCTGCTCGATCGGGACGAGCCGCGCCGCTTCGAGCAGAAGCGGCCCGAGGTCCCGCCACCGCCACCGGTGCGGCACCGCGGAGGTCACCCGCTCGTTCGGCAGGAGGACGTGGAGCGCGGTCCAGAGCGGTCCCACGGAGAGCGCTTCCAGCGTCTCGCTGTACGCAGGCGGCAGGCTCGCGTCGCGTGTCGTCAGCATCGGCGTGGTCCGATGATACCCGGCAATGCCGTCTCCCGCGACTCACCCTTGACGTGTATTCTGGTGGACCGAGAAAGGAGCTTCCCATGGCCGAGACAAGCTCGTTCCGCGAGGAGCTCGAAGCCGCCGTCAACGCGCGGCACAGCCGCCTGAACCCATTCACCGAGAAGTGGGTGAGGGGCGAGCTGACGCGCGCCCAGCTGGGTGCCTGGGCGGCGCAGCACTATCAGTACGTGTCGAAGTTCCCGCGGTGGTGCGCGACGGTGTACGGCGAGTGCCCGGACCCGGACGCGCGGGACTTTCTGCTCGAGAACATCATCGAGGAGGAGTCGGGGACCAAGCACGTGGACCTGCTGATCCGCTTCGCCGAGGCGTGCGGCGTGAGCCGCGCGGAGGTCGAGACCGCGCGGCAGCTTCCGACCACGCGCGGGCTCACCGCCTGGTGCCACGAGATGTCCCGCCAGCCGTTCCACGTCGCCGCGGCGGGGCTCCTGGTCGGCCTCGAATCGCAGGTGCCCGGCATCTACAAGCGCAACCTGCCACCGCTCAAGGCGCACTACGGCTTCTCCGACCACGAGGTCGAGTTTTTCGCGATCCACATCGAGGCCGACGAGGTCCACGGCGAGCGCGGCTACGCGATCGTCGAGCGCCACTCGACGACGCCCGAAAAGAAGGCGGAGGCGATCGATGCCGTGCGTCAGGCGACCGAGATGCGCTGGCAGTACATGAGCGGCCTCTACCGCGCCTATGTCCTCAAGGAAGCGACGTAGGGCGAGCCTGTGAGCGTGACAGTGCGAGCCGCAGGCGAGGCGAGCCTGTGAGCCTGGTCAACGTGGCTCGCCTGGACGACCTCCGGGCCGGCCAGCCCAAGCTGGTGGAGGTGGGCGGCGCGCGCCTCGTCCTCGTATGCGTCAAGGACGAGGTCTACGCGTGCGACGACGTGTGCGCCCACCAGGGCGGCCCGCTCAGCCAGGGCAAGCTCTCGGGCGTGCGCCTGGCCTGCCCCTGGCACGGGTGGATGTACGATGTGCGGACGGGCGAATGTGTGATGCCCGGGCGCGGCAACCGTGTGGCGAGCTATGCAACCCGGATCGAAGGGGGCACAGTCTGGGTGCAGGTTCCCTGACGATGGCGCTCACGCTGAAGCGAGCCCACGAGTGCATCCAGCGCGGCGTTGCCAAGGCGCAGACCCTCGGCTTCAAGGTCGCCATCGCCGTCGTGGACGACGCGGGTCACCTCGTCGCGTGCGAGCGCATGGACGGCGCGCTCTGGGCCACCCCCGAGATCGCCCGGGCGAAGGCCAACGCCGCCGCCGCCTTCCGGGCGACGACGCTCGAGCTCGAGGAGCGCTTCAACAAGGGGCGCCAGCTCTTTGCGTCGAACGTCGCCACGCTCGGTGACTACCAGTTCGTCTTTGGCCGCGGCGCCGTGCCGATCGTCGACGGCGGGCAGATCATCGGTGCCGTCGGCGTGAGCGGCGCGGTCCCTGCCGATAACGACCACACGATCGCCGACGAAGCCGCGGGGCACCCCGACCTTCCCAAGGGCCACTAGCCCGCCGAGCCCACGGGGCTGCCCCTCCCTCTGGTTCTGAGGTAAGCTTCCCCCGTGAAGTTCGAGGTGGAGGTCTACGAGAACGAGGCGAGGGAGTGGGTGGCGACGGCCGTCACCTACAACGTGACGGCGACGGGTCGCACCGAGAAGGAAGCCCTCGCCCGCGTCATGGAGGCCCTCGCCCAACACTTCAAGACGTCGCCCCGCACATGAACGGCGCGCTCGCGGGTCTCCGCGTCATCGACTGCTCCCGTCTCATCGCCGGCGGCGTGCTGGCCACGATCTTCGCCGACTACGGCGCTGACGTCGTCAAGGTCGAAACCCCGCGGGGCGGCGATCCCCTGCGCACCTGGCTGAAGGAGCGCGGCGAGCTCTGGTGGAAGGTCTACGCTCGCGGCAAGCGCTCGATCACCCTCAACCTCGCCCATCCGCGCGGCCAGGCGCTGCTCACGCGGCTCGTGAGGGACGCCGACGTCCTCATCGAGAACTTTGTCCCGGGCACGCTCGAAAAATGGGGGCTCGGCTGGGACGTCCTCTCCGCCGAAAATCCGCGGTTGGTTCTCGCGCGCGTGTCGGGTTGGGGGCAGGACGGCCCCTACCGCGACCGGCCGGGCTTCGGCACGATGGTGGAAGCGATGAGCGGCTTCGCCGCGGCGACCGGGCCGGCGGACGGGCCGCCGACGCTTCCCTCGTTCCCGATGGCCGACATGGTCGCGGCGCTGGCGGGGGCCGCCGCGGTGCTCGCGGCGCTGCGCCACCGCGATCAGATCGGGGGCCGCGGTCAGGTGATCGACATCTCGCTCTACGAGCCGCTGCTCTCCGTCCTCGGACCCGCCGCCGCCGAGTACGCGCTCGACGGCAAGATCCGGGCGCGCCACGGCAACCAGTCCGACAATGCGAGCCCACGCGGGACCTACCGGACGCGCGACGGTGAGTGGATCGCCCTCTCGGCCTCGACGCCCGCGTCGGCGAGGGCACTCTTCGACGGACTCGGCCTCGGCGACCTCATGAAGGACCCCAGGTTTGCCACGAACGACGCGCGGGTCGCCCACAACGACCTCGTGGACGCGGCCCTCGCGCGCGCGATCGGTGCACGCACGCTCGACGAGATGCTCCACCTGTTCGAAACGATGGACCTCACGGCGGCGCCCGTCTACGACATCGCGGACATCACCGAGGACCCGCACGTGGTCGCGCGCGGCATCTTCATGGACGTCCCCGATCCCGATCTCGGCACCGTGCGCATGACGGCGCCCACGCCCCGCCTCGCCGACACGCCCGCCTCGGTCCGCTGGGCAGGGCCTTCGCTCGGCGCCCACAACCGTGACGTCTATGCGTCGCTCGGGCTCAGCGACGCCGAGCTCGGCGAGCTGAAGCGTGCCGGCGTCATCTAGCTCGGCGCGCACGCTCGCCATCGCGCTTGCGCTCGCCGGCCTCGTCGCGGGGTCCGTGACGGTCGCCGTCGCCGGGGCCGAGTACGCGGGACCGCTGATCGATGCGCACTCGCACCTGTCGAACGCCGGGGCGATCGACGCCTACGTGGAGGCGATGAAGCGGCACAACGTCACCAGAGTGGTGCTGCTCGGCGTCGGCGGCGTCCAGAAGGACGACGCGGAGTGGATCGCCGCCGCGGCCCGCAAGTACCCCGACCGCGTGATCGCGGGGCTTCCCGTGCCCGACCCGACCTCCGATGTCGCGGCGCAGCGGCTCGCTGACGATCTCGCCCGCCGCCGGCCGCGCGTCCTCGGCGAGGTGCACCTGCGACAGCTCGGGCGTCGGAACATCGAGCGGGATCCTAACGACGCCGCGTTCGGGAAGGTCCTCGACCTCGCCGCCCAGTACGGCGTGCCGGTGGTCGTGCATTACGAGCTGACCGACACGGCCGCCGCCGCACTCAGTCGCGCGCTCGCGGCGCACCGGAAGGCGACGCTCGTCCTCGCCCACGCCGGCGAGGGCCCGCCCGCGCGCGTGGAGGGGCTGCTCGCGCGCAACCCGAACCTCATGGTCGACCTCTCCGGGATGCACTTCCTGCGCAAGCCCTCGCTCGCGTCCGAGAACGGGCCACTCGATCCTGCATGGAAGGCGCTGATCGAGAAGATGCCGGACCGCTTCCTGATGGGCGTCGATGTGTGGGCGCCGCGGCTCCTCGAGCCGGCGATGCTCGACCGGCTCTTCACGTGGACGCGCCGTGTCCTCGGGGAGCTCACACCGGAGGTGGCGGCGCGCGTGGGGCACCGGAACGCGGTCGCGCTCTTCCGCCTCGAGTAGCCGGCCGTGGTCGCCAACCCGTTCGCAGACACCACCGCCGCCGTCATGCTCGACTCCGTCGCAACACGGTATGGGTCGCGCGAGGCGATGGTGTTCGGCGAGGTGCGCGTCTCGTTCGCCGAGTTCCGCGAGCGCGTGAACCGGCTCGCCCGTGGCCTCGCAGCCCTCGGCATCCGCCACGGCGAGAACGTCGCGATTTGGCTCCCGAACCGGCCCGAGTGGTTCTTCGCCCAGTACGCGTGCGCGCGTCTCGGCGCCGTCGTCATCGCGCTCAACCCGCGCTACAAGGCGCACGAGCTGTCGTACATCCTCGGCCAATCGGAAGCGAAGGCACTCCTCATGACCGACCACCTCGGCGGCATCGATTACTTCGAGACGCTCCATGAGGTGCTGCCCGAGCTGCCCGCGTCGGTCCCCGGCGAACTCACGAGCGTGAGATTTCCCGAGCTCCGCCACGTCATCGTGGACGCCGACGACCCCTACCCCGGATGCCATCGCCTCGCGGACGTCGTCGACCTCGGCCGCGAGGCTGAGGAGGCAGGGGGGCGCCGAGCGAGTGTCGTTCCGAGCGAAGGGAGCCCCCCGCAGCCCCCGGCCCCGACACCGAGGCCGGACGACGTCTTCACGATCCTCTACACCTCAGGGACGACGTCGTTTCCGAAAGGGGCGATGATCACGCATCGCAATTGCGTCCCTCACGGCTGGACCATCGGCGACGTGTTGCGCATGACGCCCCACGATCGAGTTCTCCACGCGCTCCCCGCGGCTGGCACCTGGGGCGGCGTCAACATCCCACTCACGACGTGGAGCCACGGCGCCTCCCTCGTCCTCATGGACGTGTTCGATCCCCTCCGCGCGCTCCAGCTCATCGAGCGCGAGCGCTGCACCGTCTGGAACGCGGTGGACGTGATGGTGAAGGCTGTGCTCGACCATCCAGACCTCGACCGCTACGACCGCTCGTCGCTCCGCACGGGCGGGCTCGGCTCGACCGGCGGCGGCGGGCGCGGCCTCTTCGAGGCGTGGGTCGGGAAGATCGGCGTGCGGCATGGCTACGAGCCCTACGGCATGACCGAGGTGAATGCGATGGCGCTCTACCACGACCTCGACGAGCCGCTCGCGCTCCGGAAGCTCCCGGGCGTCCACCCGGCGCCTGGCCTCGAGGTGCGCGTCGTCCACCCTGAGACGGGCGCGGTCTGCACACCCGGCGAGGAGGGGGAACTGCAGTTCAGGGGCGAGCGCGTCACGCGCGGTTATTACAAGAAACCAGAAGAGACTGCGGCAGCCTTCACGCCAGATGGCTGGTTCTGCTCCGGCGACCTCGGCATCCAGGACGGCCACGGGCACACGATCTTCAAGGGCCGGCTCCGCGAGACACTCCGCATCAGTCACTTCATGGTCGCGCCCGGTGAGATCGAGGCGTTCCTGATGTCGCACCCGGACGTGCGGCAAGCGTTCGTCGTGGGCGTTCCCGATCCGAAGCTCAACGAGGCGCCCGTGGCCTATGTGATCGCGGGCGAGGGCGTGCGTCTCACCGAGGAGGCGCTCCGCGCGTTCTGTCGTGGCAAGATCGCCTCGTACAAGATCCCGCTCTGGATCCGGTTCGTCGAGGACGTACCGCGCACGCCGAGCCCGCACGGCGACAAGGTCCAGCGCGGCAAGCTGCGGGAGCAGGCGATCCGCGAGTTCGGAGGTGGCCCGGCATGAGCGCGTTCAGGACCCCGCTGTGCGATCTCCTCGGCATCGAGTACCCGATCGTCCAGTCCGGCATGGGTGGCGTCGCCGGGCCGGAGTTGGTGGCCGAGGTCTGCCGCGCAGGCGGTCTCGGCATTCTCGCCGGGCTCAACGTCCCGCCCGACGATCTACGAAAGATGATTCGCCACGTGCGCGAGCTGACCGACCGCCCCTTCGGGGTGAACCTCTGGCTACACAAGGCACTCCGGCCGCCGATCGATCCTGGCAGCGTGCCCGAGGAGACGCTGCGCGGCGCCCAGACGATGCTCGGTCGTTTTCGCGAGCAGCTGGGCATTCCCCCGACGGCGGCGCGCCCGGGTCGGGCGCCCGACCTTGTAGACGCCGCGATCGCGGTCATCCTCGACGAGCGGCCGCCGGTGTTCTCGGCGGCCCTCGGCTGGCTCGAGCGCGAGCTCGTCGAGCAATGCCATCGGCGCGGCATCAAGGTCATGGCCATGGTCGCGACCGTGGAGGACGCCCGCACCGCGGCGGCGGACGGTGCGGACATGATCGTCGCTCAGGGCAGCGAGGCCGGCGGTCACCGCTCGCTGGACGGCAAGCCCGCGTCGCCCGAGGCGACGAGCGTGGGTATCATCGCCCTGCTCCCTCAGGTCGTCGACGCGGTGCCGGTGCCCGTCGTGGCGGCGGGCGGCATTGCCGATGGCCGGGGCTTGGTCGCGGCGCTCGCCCTCGGGGCGAGCGGCGTGCTGCTGGGCACGCGCTTCGTGGCGACGCGCGAGTCGATGGCGCCCGAGCTGTACAAGAAGCGCGTGCTCGAGAGCGAGAGCGGCGCGACCACCATGACGGACGTCCTCACCGGCCTCTGGGCACGCGCGCTCGCCAACACCTTCACCCGGGACTACACGACGTCCGGGGCCCCGGTTCTGCCCCCGCTGGTCCAGCGGGCCGCCGCCAGCGACGTCTACGTCGCTGCGCTCAAGCAAGGCAACGCCGAATACTACCCGATGATGGCCGGCCAGAGCGTCGGCCTGATCCACGACCTTCCCGGCGCGCGCGAGGTGGTCGAGAGCGTCATCCGCGAGGCGCGCGCCGTCCTGGACGCGCTCCCGCGAAGGGTGCGCCTGACCTAGCGGCGCGTCACGCGCGCCGCGTGGCGCCGCGCGCGCGGCGCGCGATGCTAGACGCCTCACCGGGCGTCGAGTATTCTCGAGGGGCACCCCGCGGAAGGAGACGCCCGTGAAGCTCGACGTTGGCATGCTGACCCGCGATCTCGGGTCGATCCCGAGCTACGCCCGCAAGGTCGAGGCGATGGGGTTCGACTGCCTCTGGTCCTCCGAGACGCAACACGATCCCTTCCTGCCGCTCGCCGTCGCGGCCACCGTGACCTCGGAGATCAAGCTCGGTACGGCGATCGCGGTGGCGTTCCCCCGGAGCCCGATGGTCCTCGCGCACATCGCATGGGATCTCCAGAAGGCCTCCGCGGGCCGGTTCATCCTCGGCCTCGGCACGCAGGTGAAGGGCCACAACGAGCGGCGCTTCTCGGTGAAGTTCGAGTCGCCCGGGCCGAAGATGCGCGAGATCGTCCAGGCGCTCCGGTCCATTTGGGATACCTGGCAGAACGGGACCAGGCTCGACTTCAAGGGGCAGTTCTACCGCTTCGACCTGATGACGCCGTTCTTCAACCCCGGACCGATCGAGCACCCGAAGATCCCCGTGTACATTGCGGGCGTGAACCAGTACATGTGCCGGATCGCAGGCGAGGTGTGCGACGGCCTGCACGTCCACCCGTTCAACAGCCCGAAGTACCTTCGCGAGTACGTCCAGCCCGCCGTCAACGACGGGCTCCAGGCCTCGGGCCGCAAGCGCGAGGACCTCACCTATGTCACCTCGACGTTTGTCGTGGTCGGCGACACCGAGCAGGAGCTCGCGCAGAACCGGCAGGCGGTCAAGCAGCAGATCGCCTTCTACGCCTCGACGCGCACCTATGAGCCGGTGCTCGCCGCGCACGGCTGGCAGGACCTGACACCCGCGCTCCACCGGAAGTCCATCGAGGGGGACTGGACGGGCATGGCCAACCTGATCACCGACGAGATGGTGGACACGTTCGCCGTGACCGGGACGTATGAGACGATCGGCAGGAAGATCCAGGAGCGCTACGCGGGGCTGCTCGACCGCACATCGCTCTACCAGCCTTACCAGCCGGGGCTCGACGACCCACGCCTGCCTCGACTGATAAAGGAGTTCAACGGGTAGACTTCGCCGAGCGTCGGGCTCGGGAGGCCGCGACGGCGCCCCGACGGCAAGTCTGACAGACACCGGAGGCGACATGGCAGACCTGTACGATCTCGGCGAGCGCCCGCCCGTTGGCGAAATACCGAAGCGCATGCACGCGTACGTCGTGCGGCAGAACCGCTTCGGCCCACCGCGCGATGCCTGGCGGCGCGAGGTCATCCCGACGCCGACGATCCGCCCCGACGAGGTGCTGATCTACGTGATGGCCTCGGGGATCAACTACAACAACGTCTGGGCCGCGCTGGGCGCGCCGCTCGATGTGATCGGCGAGCGCCAGAAGGCGGGTGAGCCCGAAGAGTTCCACGCTGGCGGGAGCGATTGCTCGGGCATCGTCTGGGCCATCGGCCGCGACGTGAAGCACGTCAAGGTCGGCGACGAGGTGGTCATCCACAGCGGCTGGTGGCGGCCCGACGATCCATGGGTGCGCTCGGGCAAGGACCCGATGCTCGCGGAGAGCACTCGCATCTGGGGTTACCAGACCAACTATGGCAGCTACTGCCAGTTCGCCCGCTGCCAGGCCCATCAATGCGTTCCGAAGCCGAAGCGGCTGACCTGGGAGGAAGCGGGCTGCTTCCTCCTCTGCGCCTCCACGGCGTACCGCATGCTCATGGGCTGGCCGCCCCACGTCGTCGAGCGCGGCGACGTCGTGCTCGTGTGGGGAGCGGCGGGTGGCCTCGGGAGCATGGCGCTCGAGATCACCCGCGCACTCGGCGGCCGAGCGGTGGCGGTCGTTTCCGACGAGGCGAAGCGGAAGTTCTGCCTCGACCACGGCGCCGCGGGGGTCGTCAACCGCAGCCAGTTCTCGCACTGGGGTCCCCTGCCCGACACGAAGGACGCCCACGCCTACGGCGAGTGGGCGAAAGGCGCCCGCGCGTTCGGCAAGGCGATGTGGGACGCGCTGGGCGAGCGCGTCAGTCCCCGGATCGTTTTCGAGCATCCAGGCGAGGCGACGCTGCCGACCTCGGTCTTCGTCTGCGCGACCGGCGGCATGGTCGTCATCTGCGCCGGCACGACCGGCTACAACGCCACGCTCGACCTTCGCTATCACTGGATGCGCCAGAAGCGCTTCCAAGGAAGCCACCTGTCCAATGACGAGCAAGCCGCCGCGGTCACGAAGCTCGTCGCCGGCGGCACGGTGGACCCGTGTCTGTCGAAGACCTATGCGTTCGACGACATCCCGGAGTGCCACCAGCTGATGCTCGAGAACAAGCACCCGTACGGGAACATGGCCGTCCTCGTGAACGCCCGGAAGCCCGGGCAGGGCGCGTCGAAATGAAGGCGCTCGCCTTCAACGAGTTCGGCGGTCCCGAGAAGCTCAGGCTTCAGGACGTCCCCGACCCGAAGGCGGCTCCCGGAGAGGTGGTCGTCCGCGTCCGCGCCTGCGCGCTGAACCACCTGGACATCTTCGTGCGCGAGGGGATTCCGGCGCTCAAGACCCCGCTCCCCTTCTGGACCGGCTGCGACATCGCCGGCGACGTCGCCAAGGTCGGTCCCGACGTGACCGGTCTCAGGGTCGGCGACCGCGTGTGCGTGAACCCGAACCTCACGTGCGGTCGCTGCGAGTTCTGCATCCAGGGCGAGGACAGCCTCTGCGTGCGCTACGGCATCGTGGGCGAGCACTTGCCCGGTGGGCTTGCCGAGCTCGTCGCGGTGAGCGCCGAGAACGTGCTGCCGCTGCCCGCGCACGTGAGCTACGAGCACGCCGCGTCGTTCATCCTGACGAACATGACCGCCTGGCGCATGGTCGTGACCCAGGCCAGGGTGCGGCCGGGCGAAGACGTGCTGATCCTCGGCGTCGGCGGCGGCGTGTCCTCCACCGCCGTCCAGATCGCCAAGCTCTGCGGCGCGCGCGTCCTCGTGACGTCGTCGAGCGACGCGAAGCTCGAGCGCGCGCGCCAGCTCGGCGCCGACGTGTCCATCAACTACTCGAAGGAGGATTGGGAGTCGGCGGTCTACGAGAAGACCGCCAAGCGGGGCGTGGACGTCGTCCTCGAGAACGTGGGCGCCCAGACGTGGAAGCAGTCGCTCCGGTCGCTCCGGAAGGGCGGCCGGCTCGTCACGTGCGGCGCCACGACCGGACCGATCGCAGAGACCGACATCCGTATCGTCTTCTGGAAGCAGATCCACATCATCGGCTCGACCATGGCGAACCGGCGCGAATTCAACGACGTGATGCGCCTGTTCTTCGCCGGGCGCCTCAAGGCGATCGTGGATGAGATCGTCCCGCTCAAGGACGGCGCCGCCGCCCAGCGGCGCCTCGCGGAGGGCAGGCAGTTCGGGAAGATCGTTCTGACCGTGTGAGCCGCGGCGTGCGCGGCGCGGTGGCGATCCTCGCGCTCCCGGCCCTGGCGTTCCTGGCGCCGCGCCCCGCCGTCGCCGACGAGGCGCTCTTGAACCTCCTGCGAGCCGGCGGCCAGGTCATCGTCATGCGCCACGCCGCGACCGACCGCTCGCTCGGCGACCCGCCGGGCTTCCGCCTGGGCGATTGCTCCACCCAACGTAACCTCTCCGAGGAGGGCCGCGCGCAGGCGCGCCGGATGGGCGCCGCGTTCGCCTCGGGCGGCGTCCCGATCGGGCGCGTGCTGTCGAGCCAGTGGTGCCGGTGCCTCGAGACCGCGCGCCTGGCCTTCGGCACCGCCGAGCCCTGGCCTGCGCTCAACTCGTCCTTCCGCGACCGTACGCTCGAGGCCGACCGCACCCGCGAGGTCCGCGCCCTCGCCTCCGAGCGCCCGGCGAAGGGCAACCTGGTGCTCGTGACCCACCAGGTCAACATCGGCGCCCTCAGCGGCGTCTATCCGGTGGAGGGCGAACTGGTCGTTCTCACACCGCTCGGCCAGGGCAACTTCCGCGTCGCGGGTACAATGAGGCCATGAGGACGCTCGCGATCCTCGTCGGCGGGGGCCCGGCCCCGGGGATCAACGCGGTCATCGCGGCGGCGACCATCGAGGCACGCAACCACGGCGTGCGGGTGCTCGGCTGCTACGACGGCTTCAAGTGGCTCGTCGAGGGCGATACCGAGCACGTGGTCGAGCTCACGATCAACGACCTGTCGAGGATCCACTTCGACGGCGGCTCGATCATCCGCACATCACGCACCAACCCCGCGCGCACGCCGGAGGGCGTGGGCCGGGTCGCTGAGACGCTCAAACGCCTCGGCGTCGATTACCTCATCACGATCGGCGGCGACGACACCGCCTTCGCGGCCTCGCGCGTCGCCAAGGCCCTTCCCGGCCTCGGCCTCGCGCACGTGCCGAAGACGATCGACAACGACCTGCCGCTACCGAGCGACATCGACACGTTCGGGTTCTCGACGGCCTGCAACCTCGGCAAGGACCTCGTCCGCAACCTGATGCAAGACGCCGCGACGACCGAGCGCTGGTTCTTCGTGACCGTCATGGGTCGGCGCGCGGGCCACCTCGCCCTCGGCATTGGCGGCGCCGCCGGCGCGACGCTCACCGTCGTCGCCGAAGAGTTCCTGGAGTCGAAGATCACCGTGGACCGGCTCGCCGACATCCTGGAGGGCGCGATCATCAAGCGGCGCATGCACGGGCGCGACCACGGTGTCGCCATCCTGTCGGAAGGGCTCGCCGAGAAGCTCGACCTCGAGTCGCTCGGTCCCGTGGAGCGCGACCAGTACGGCAACGTCCGGCTGGCGGAGCTCGACCTGGGCCGCGTGCTCAAGGACCGGGTCGCCGGGCGGCTGCGCGAGCGCAAGGTGGACGTGACGATCGTGGGGAAGGACCTCGGGTACGAGCTCCGCTGCGCGGCGCCGGGCGCGCACGACATCCAGTACAGCCGGAGCCTCGGCTACTGGGCGACGCGCTTCCTGCTCGAGGGCGGGTCGAACGCGATGGTGACGATCCAGGCCGGGCGGCTCGTGCCCATGCCCTTCGGGCTCCTGCTCGACCCGAAGACGGGCAAGATCCGGGTGCGCTACGTGGATGTCGAGTCGGAGATGTACCAGACGCTCTGGGCGTACATGATCCGGCTCAAGCCGGAGGATTTCGACAGCGCGGAGACTGTGGCGGCGCTCGCGAAGGCGGGCCATCTCAGCGAGAGCGAGTTCGTGAAGCGCTTCGCTCCCCTCGCCGGCCGCTAGCTTCCTCGGAGGGGGGCTTCGCCACCCTCCGAGGAACTAAAAATAGCCGGGATCGCCCGGCATGAGCACACGCCGTTTGCCCCCCTCCTCGAGCACGCGCGGCCGGATCGTCGGCACCGAGCGCCCGACGAGGCGGCCGAGCGCCTCGGCTGCCGACGCCGCGCCCTCGAACAGCATAAGGTTGCGGACGGTCGGGTTGCGGAGCGAGATCTCGCCCCGCGTCGCGGCGTCGATCGCTTCACGGGGCCGAAGCCAGCGTATCGCGATGACCTCGTTGCCGTCGACACTCGCCTCCTGCCCTTCCGGCATCTCGGCGGCGAAGAAACGCGTGTCGAAGCGGAGCGGCGATTCCTCCGGCGTGATCCAATGTGCGAAGTAGACGAGCCGGTCGGTTGCCAGAGTCAGCCGTTCGGTCCTGAGCATCGTCCAAAACGCCTGCTTGTCCGAGTGGCAGGCGCGGCGGTACGCCTCGAGCCGCGCGGGATCGGGCCCACGCGCGCCGCGCGCAAGCAGGATCCCGGCCTCCTCGAACGTCTCGCGGATCGCGCCAATCCAGTGCGCGAGCGCAGTCTCGGGCGCGTGCTCGAGACCCAGCACGTGACTCGCATCCTTCTGACCGAGCCCGGCGCACCAGGCCGCGGCGTCGGCCGGGGCGTCGGCCGCTTCGATCTTGCCTCCCGGGAAGACGAAATCGCCCGCGGCGAACTTGCTGGCGCGGTGTCGCTGCATCAGGAGGACGTCGAACCCCCCAGCGGGGCGGTCGCGCAGCAGGACGAGCGTCGCAGCGTGGGCCGGCGTGGCCGGTCTTGGTTTGACGGGCACGGCGTAGTGTGCCACGATGACGGCGCCGCTGTCATCACGCTCGAGGAGGACCGGCCCACATGGGCGCAGAAACGCGTCTGAAAGAGAAGAACATCACGCTGCCGCAGCCGGCCACGCCCGTCGCGAACTACGTCGGGGCGGTGCGGGTCGGCACCCTGCTCTTCGTCTCGGGCCACGGGCCCATGCGGGCTGACGGCAAGCCGAGGACCAAGGGCAAGGTGGGTCGGGAGCTCACGGTCGAGCAGGGCTACGAGGTTGCGCGCGAGGTCGGGCTCTCCATGCTCGCGACGGTCCGCGCGAGCCTCGGGAGCCTCGACCAGGTCAAGCGCATCGTCAAGGTGCTGGGCATGGTCAACTCGGCCGACGGCTTCGGCGATCAGCCCCGGGTGATCAACGGGTTCTCCGACCTCATGGTGGAGGTCTTCGGCGAGGCGATCGGCAAGCACGCCCGCTCGGCGGTGGGTATGGCCGAGCTGCCGATGGGCATCCCCGTCGAGATCGAGATGGTCCTCGAGGTCGAGTAGCCATCGACCCACACCACGTCGTCGAAGTCGCCGGCGTCCTGGTCTTCGGCGTGCTGTTCTACTCGTACACCTATCAGCGGTTCGAGCCGAGGGCAGGGAACCGCCGCCGTCGCGCGCTGCTGAACGGCGCCGTCTTCGGCGGGCTTGCGGTGGTGCTCATGACCGCGCGCATCGAGATCGCCGATGGCATCTACGTCGACGCGCGGACCGTCCCGATCGCACTCATCGCGCTCTTCGAGGGATGGCCGACGGCCGTCGTCGCCGCGACAATGCCCGCGGCGTACCGTGTCTGGCTCGGCGGCAGCGGCGCGTGGGCGGGTGTGCTCTCGCTCGGCGCCGCAGCGGCGGCGGGCGGCCTCGCACACGCCTGGGCGCGCCGCGACGGGGGGGTCGGCCCCCGCCACGCGCTCACGCTGAGCGTCGTCGTCTTCCTCACGACGTTCGTGAGCTTCGCCCTGCTCGGCGCCCGAGGCCTGGACCTGTTCGGGCAGGTCTGGTTCCCGCTCCTCGCCGTCTTCATCGTCGGCATCGGGTTCGTCGCGCGGCTCTTCCACGACGTCGTGGAGCGCACCGAGGCCGCCGACGCCCACGCGCGCTTCCGGGGCATCATCGACGAGGCCTCCGACGCGATTCGCATCGTCGACCCCGACACGTTCAAGATCCTCGACGTGAACCGCCGAGATTGCGAGATCTCGGGCTACTCGCGGGAGGCGCTGATCGGACGCGACGTGCGCCACTTCTGGCCCGACCAGCCCGAGCTTCAGGCCCCGCGGGAGGCGACGACCGCCGAGGCCCCGACCCACAGTTTCGCCCGCGCCTTCGGGACCGCCTACCGCCGCGCCTCGGGTGAGACGATTCGCGTGGACGCGACACGTCGGATCGTCGACCACCACGGCCGGCACTACGAGATCGTGATCTACCGCGAGTCGGCGGAGCGCGAGGCGGCCGAGGCCGCGCGGCGGGAGGCCACCGATCTGCGCGCCGTTGCGCTCCTGGCAAGCGCCGCCGCCCACGAGATCAACAACCCCCTCACCGTCGTCGTCGGCTCGCTCGAGCTGCTCTCGCGTCACCTCGCCCCCGACCACCAGGAGCGCCGCTGGCTTGAGCGGGCGAGCGCCGCGGCGCAGCGCATCCGCGACATCGTCGCCCGCATGGCGCGGATCACGCGCATCGAGAGGACCGACGCCGGTCCCGGGCTGCCGCCGATGCTGGACATTCAAAAATCGAGCGACGTCGAATGACCGGAGGCTCCATGGCATCGCTGCTCGACCTGCTCAGCACGCTCATCTCGCTCGCCTTCCTCTCGATCCTCGGTCTCGTCGCGGGCGTCGCGATTCCGGGCATGTTCCTCGGCGCGGTGGCGCCGTGGCTCGACCGGCTCCTGCCCGTCAGCAAGAAGCAGCCGTAGCGGAGCGCTCTCAGCCGCCGAGCAGCTGCGGAATCGTGCGGAGGGCTTCGGCGATGCGTGGCCCGTGCCACGAGAAAGGCTTGCCGTCCACGAGGTGGATGCGCCCGGCACGCACGGCGGGCACGTCATCGTACCGCTCGAAGTCCTTCACGTGGACGCGCCGGAACCGGAACGGCTCGTCGGGTAGGAGAATCACCGCCGGCCGCCGCGCGGCGACCTCGTCGAGGGTGACCGTCGGGTAACGCTCCGGACGGTCGCCGAAGACGTTCCTGCCGCCGCAGACTGTGAGCATGTCGTGGACGTACGTGTCGGCGCCGACCGTCATGTACGGGTCGCGCCAGATCGCATAGAAGACCGCCACGGGCGCGCGCCCCGCGGCCGCGGCGCGCACCCGTTCGTAGAGGGGTTCCAGCTGGCGAAGAATCTCCTCGGCGCGCTGCCGCGTTCCTGTGACCTCCCCCAGTTCGCGGATGAGGCGCAGGCCGTCTGCGACGGTGCGCGGATAGGTCACCCACACCGGGATCGCCCAGGCGCGCAGCTGATCGATGTGCGCGCGCACGTTCTCCTCGACGTTGGCGACGACGAGGTCGGGTGCGAGCGCGCGGATCGTCTCGAGGTCCGGGTTCTTCTCGCCGCCGATCTTCGTCTTCGTCCGCGTGATCTCGACGGGCTCGCGGCAGTACACGGTGACCCCCACGAGCGCATCGGCGAGCCCGAGGGCGCAGAGGGTCTCGGTCGTCGAGGGGATCAGCGAGACGATCCGACGCGGCGGCCGGTCGACGACGAGCTCGACGCCGGAGGCGTCGACGAGCGCGGCCATCACCCGATGCGCCGGCTCCGCAGGCGCTCGACAAGCGCCAGCGTCTCGCGCGTACGCTCGGCGACCTCCGCGTCCCACTTCATGATCTCGTCCCGCGGCGCTTTGCGGTCGATGGCGTCTTCCAGATTCGTCACCGCCACGCCGAACAGCTTCAGCACCCGTCGGGTTTCCTCACTCGGCATCTCGGTTCTCCTTCGACCCTCCCTCACTCGAGGGAGAGCTCGGGCGTCTCCCACCAGCGGGGCTCTCCCTCCGGCTTGAAGTTCTTCGTGCTCACGAAGTGCATCCCGTGGTGGAGGTTCATCTTGAACTTCCCGCCACCGTAGCGGGCGACGATCCAGCCCACCGGGTCCTCGAGGAACGGCGCCATCTCGTCCGCGGCGAGGCGCACGAGCCACTTGAAGCGGATCGTGCCGGCGAACGGTTCCTGGACGCCGATCGTCGCGGTGAACTCGGGCCACACGCGCGCGAACTCTTCGAGGATCTGCCGGCGCGACGGTCGCTCGATGCCGCGATTGATCAGGTTACGCTTGAGGTACGGCTCGATCAGCTCCCAGCACCACGGGGCAATCACGACGGCCGGAGTGTATCATGAGCCCGTGAAAGCCCTCGAGATCGCGCGCCTCTTCCATGAGATGGCGGGCCTCCTCGAGGTGCAGAGCGGCTCCGTCTTCCGCGTGCGCGCGTACCAGCGCGCGGCGCAGACGCTCGAGACGCTCGCCGAGAGCGTCGAGGCCGTCGCCGCGCGCGGCGAGCTCGGGACGCTCCCGGGGATCGGGCGCGACCTCGCGGCGAAGATCGGGGAGTACCTGGCCACGGGCCGCATCGCGCAGCTCGAGGAGCTGCGCACGCGCCTCCCGCCGACGCTCCTCACCCTCCTCGAGATCCGCGGCCTCGGCCCCAAGACGGCCAAGCTCCTCTACGACCGGCTCGGCGCGGACTCCGTCGAGCGGCTGGAGGCGCTCGCCGAGTCGGGCGAGATCCTCCGCGTGCCGGGCATCCGCGAGAAGACGCGCGCGAACATCCTGAGGGGGATCGCCCTCTGGAAGGCGGGGCGCGCGCGCACGCCCTTCCCCCGGGCGCGCGCGGTCGCGGCGCGGGTCACCGAGGCGCTCGCGGCCCGCGGCGGCGCCGACCGGATCGAGGTCGCCGGGTCCCTCCGCCGCATGCGCGAGACCGTGAAGGACATCGATATCCTCGTGACCTCGACCGAGCCCCAGCGTGTGATCAAGACGTTCGTGACGCTCCCGTCCGTCCTCGAGATCGTGGCCCAGGGCGACACGAAAGCCTCCGTGCTCCACCAGGAGGGGCTCCAGATCGATCTGCGCGTCGTCGAGCCCGACGCGTTCGGCGCCGCGCTGCAGTACTTCACAGGCTCGAAGGATCACAACGTGAGGATCCGCGAGCTGGCGCGGCGTCAAGCGCTCTCCGTGAGCGAGTATGGCGTCTTCGACGAGAACACGGGCGCCCGCGTCGCCGGGACGACTGAGGAGGACGTGTACGGAGCGCTCGGGCTCCCGTGGATCCCGCCCGAGCTCCGCGAGAATGCAGGCGAGATCGAGGCCGCGCGCGCCGAGCGCCTCCCCGCGCTCGTGACACGGGCGGCGATCCGCGGCGACCTCCACACGCACACGGACTGGTCCGACGGTCACCATCCCCTCGAGCAGCTGATCGAGGCGGCCCAGGCGCGCGGCCACGAGTACGTCGTCGTCTCCGACCACTCGAAGTCCGCGACCGTCGCGCGCGGCCTCGGCGCCGACGCGCTCTTGGCGCAGATCGCGAAAATCCGCGAACTCCAGCCCCGGTATCGGATCCGCATCCTCGCCGGGAGCGAGTGCGACGTCCTCGCCGACGGTACGCTCGACTTCCCCGACGAGATACTCCGGGAGCTCGACGTGGTCCTCGCCGCCGTGCACTCGCGCTTCACGCAGCCCCGGCACGAGATGACGACGCGCCTCGTCCGCGCGCTCGCGAACCCGTACGTCAACGTCCTCGCCCACCCGACCGGGCGCCTGATCGGCGCGCGCGAGCCGTACGACGTGGACCTCGACGCCGTGCTCGAGGCGGCCCGCGCGCACGGTAAGGCGGTCGAGATCAACGCGTCGCCCGAGCGCCTCGACCTCAACGACGCCCACGCGCGGCGGGCGGCGGAGCTCGGCGTGCCGGTCGCGATCTCGAGCGACACGCACTGGCTCGCCAACCTCGACAACCTCGAGCTGGGCCTCGGCATCGCCCGGCGCGCCTGGATCGGCCCCGCGCAGATCGTCAATGCGCTGCCGCTCGCCGAGCTCCTCGCGTGGGCGCACCGACGGAGGCCGGGCGCGCGTGAGTGACAAAGGGGAGCTCCGCGAGCAGGTCTGGGCGCTCCTCACCGCGCGCCGCGTGGCGCGCTTTCCGCTGCCGCTCCACGACCGCATTCCGAACTTCGCGGGCGCCGAGCTCGCAGCGGAGAGGCTCGCCGAGACTCCGGAGTGGAAGGGCGCGAAGCGCCTCAAGTGCAATCCCGACGCTGCCCAGCGCCCCGTCAGACTCCACGCGCTCCGCGCGGGCAAGACGGTCTTCATGGCGGTGCCGCGGCTCCGCGACGAGCGCTGCTTCCTCCGCCTCGACCCGGCGAAGCTCGGCCGGAGGCTTGCTGAGGCCGCCACGATTGCGGGCGCCGCCAAGCTCGGTGAGCCGGTTCTGCCGAAGTCGCTCGGGAAGCTCGACCTCGTGGTCGTGGGCAGCGTGGCGGTGAGCCCGGACGGCGCGCGCGTCGGCAAGGGCGGGGGCTACAGCGACCTCGAGTTCGCCCTGGCCCGCGAGGTCGGCGCGGTGGGCGAGGACACCCCGGTGGCGACGACGGTCCACGAGCTCCAGATTTTCGACGAGCCCCTTCCGATGACGGACCACGACGTCCCGCTCGACCTGATCGCGACTCCCGAGCGGGTGATCCAGACGCGGCGCGGGTGCCTGAAGCCGAAGGGAATTCTCTGGGAGGAGCTCTCGCCCGCGCAGCTGGCGGCGATGCCCATCCTCGGACGGCTCCAGCCCCGCCTTGACAACCCTCTGAGGTAGGCGTAGGGTTTCTCCGCTTCGCGAGCCTTGGCAGCAACAGGGAGTGATGCGGGTGGCTTGGAGCGGTACAACACCCTGTTCGGGTCGTCGGTGGCGACGCAGATCGCTGGCGCGGTCCGTGCCTCAGAAGCCCTTCCCGTTCCTCGGATGCTTGGCCGAAACCACGTGCTCTCTCCAACGACAGGCCGGAGGACCCTATGACACACTGGCGTGACTACGACCCTCTCAAGTTGGCGCAGGTGGTGGTGTTTCTTGCCCTGGCCGCCCTGTTGCCTGCCCCCGCCGCGCTGGCCGGTTCCTCGGCGGATGAGATCAAGAACTGCCCCGATCAGAACTGGTGCTCTTACCATCGCACGGTGGACACGGCGTGGCGGCACAGCCCGCTGAGCCAGGTCAACACCACGAATGTGAAGCAGCTGCGCGCTGCCTGGATCTTCCAGCCCGGCGACCCGCGGATGGGCCTCCATAGCACGCCGCTGGTGATCGACGGCTACATGTACGTGTCGACGAACCCGTCGACGGTCTGGAAGCTCAACGCCACCACCGGTGAACGGATCTGGGCCTACGTTCCCAAGCTGGACGAGGCCATCGTGTCCCGCTCGTTCTTCGCCCACACTCGCGGCCTAGCCGTCGGCGACGGGCGGGTGTATATGGGGCTCGCCGACGGCCGGCTCGCCGCTCTCGATGAGGGAACCGGCAAGGTCATCTGGGAGCGGCAAATCGTGAGCTCCAAGAAGGACACCGCGGGCTTCAGCGGCGCGGCGACCTTCGTGAACTCCAACCTGCTCGTGATGGGGCAGAACGGCGGCGAGTATCCGGTCGAGGGAAAGATCTTCGGGATCAACCCCAAGACCGGCGACATCAAGTGGATCTTCTACACGACGGGGCGGGACGACCCGAAAGCCCTGGCGACCTGGAAGGGCGACTCCTGGAGGTATGGCGGTGGCGGATCCTGGCAACCGGGGTCCGTCGATTACGAGAACAACCAGATCCTCATCGGGGTCGGGAACCCGAATCCCGACTACGACTACTGTGGTGACAAGTGCCTGGACCCGAACGCCGACGGCTGGCGACCCGGCGGAAATCTCTACACCTCGTCGACGGTCGCCCTCGACCTCAACACCGGCAAGCTGAACTGGTACTTCCAGGAAGCGCCGGCCGATCCCTACGACTACGACGCGTCCCCCGGAGAGTACGTCCTGTTCGAGGACTCGCAGAGTCGAAAGCTCGTGCTGCATCCCGGGAAGAACGGGTTCAACCACGTGCACGACCGGAAGACGGGCAAACCCCTCAACGTCTATCCGGACATGAAGTCGTTCAACTGGACGACCGGGTTCAACATTGAGACGAGCAAGTGGGAGAACATGCTGTGGCCGAAGGCGGGCGTGAAGACCCTGGTCTGCCCCGCCATCGACGGGGGGCATAGCTGGAACGCCGGCGCCTACAATCCCCAGACGAAGCTCTTCTATCGCATCGCCAACGAGTGGTGCATGGACCTGACCGTCGCCCCGAAGGGCGGGGGCACGACGATCACCGCGGGTGCCGAGACCCGCGTCACCGAACCCTTCGCGCAGCCGTTCATGAGCGCCGAATGGGTGGGCGCGAACCCACCGGGCGACACCGCGCACGGCCGCCTTACGGCCCGTGATCCCCTGAGCGGGAAGATCGCCTGGGAGAAGCGCTACGACGTGATCCCGCACTCCGCGCTCCTGTCCACCGCCGGCGGACTGGTCTTCGTGGGGACCACCGACGGCTTCGTCGAGGCGCTCGACGCGAAGACGGGCAACCTGTTGTGGCGGTTCAACAATGGCTCCTCCCACAACGGAGGGATCGTCTCGTACGCCGTTGGCGGGAAGCAGTACATCGCGGTGGCGACCGGCCACGGCTCGTACGTTGGTCGGGCCCTCGCCGACCACTACCACAAGGACAAATTGCTCAACATGAAGGAAAGCGCCGCTATCGTGGTCTTCTCGCTCGACTGACATGCGTTCACGAGGTGGGACAAAGGGCGCGCCTCTTTGTCCCACCTTGCTTCCCGCAATCGCCCTCGCGACTCTGTGCGGGGTCGCTCTTGCTGGATTCGTCGGCGTCGTCACCGTGGGGGCGCAGATGACTGGCCCGCCGGGGGAGGAGAAGCAGTCTCCCAAACCTCACAGTTCTGCGATCAACCCGGCCTCAGGCCAGGCCGAGGCGATCGACGCCGGACGGAAGCTCTACGTCATGTGGTGCGTGCAGTGCCACGGCACCAAGGCTGACGGAGTATCGCGATTCGGCAAGTACGCAGCGGACCTGCGCGCGTTCTGGCGGGGCTACGGCGAATTCGTCACGATCGTGAAGAACGGAAGGACCGACAGGCAAATGCCGCCGTGGAAAGACGTCCTGGACGATGCCAAGATCGCGCAACTCGGCGCATATCTCGAAACGCTCGCTGAAGAAGGCGCGAACTGGAAATAGCATGAAGACGACATCCGCCGTCATCCTGGTGGTCGGCGTCGTTGTGGGGCTGGCGCACGCCGGGGAGCCTCTGCAGACGCTGAAGGAGGGCTCCTGGCTGTGCACCACACCCGAAGCGTACGACCTCGCGATCGTGGAGCAGCACCGGCCGAATAGCGATCTGGAGGGCGTGAAAGAACGCTTCCTCGCGGAGAAGCTGTGCATCTACGCCGACGCCGGCTTTGTCGAGAAGATGATGGTCCCCTTTGCCAAAGTCCTCGAGCGTCAAGGCAACATGGTGAAGGTGACGTTCACCGTGCAGTTCCGCAAGCGCCTCGCGCTCCTGCACCGACAGATTTCACGTGTGACGTTCGTCGGCTGGACGGCCGCGCGCAACCTGCAGGACCAAGAAATACTGTAAGGACGTCCGTCGCGGCGCCCCGCGCGTTAGAGCTGGCCCGGGTCGAGCCAGGCGCGCGGGAAGGCCGGGGCGCGCCACGCGGCGACGCGATCGAGCAGCTCGGGCGCGCTCGTCCCGAAGAGGAGCAGCGCGGCGTACTCCGCCCGCACGAAGCCCTCGCGGACGGCGTGGGCAAGCATCCGCTGGAGCCCGTCCCAGTAACCCTCGACGTTGAGCACGCCGACGGGCTTCGTGTGGATCCCGAGCTGCGTCCAGGTCAGGACTTCGAGGGTCTCCTCGAAGGTGCCGAGACCGCCGGGCAGCGCGACGAACCCGTCGGACAGTTGGGCCATCGTCGCCTTGCGCTCGTGCATCGAGCCGACCACCCGCAGCTCCGTGAGCCCGGCGTGGGCAAGCTCGCGTGTGGCGAGCGGCCCCGGGATCACGCCGATCACCTCGCCGCCCTCGGCGAGGACGGCGTCGGCAAGGGCGCCCATGAGGCCCACCGACCCGCCGCCGTAGACGAGCCCGAGCCCGCGCGTGGCGAGCGCGCTGCCGAACCGCTTCGCCGCATCGCGATAGGCTGGACGCGAACCGAACGCCGAGCCGCAGAAGACGCAGATCCGCCTCATCCCCCGAGCGCGCTCATTCCTCGAGCGACGCCACGAACTCGGCGGAGAGCGTCCCGCGGTACACCTCCTCCACCGGCCCCTCGAGGCGGACCGACCAGTCCGGCCGCACCTCGATCACAAGCTCGCCGCCCGGCATACGCACACGGACGCGCCCGTGGCCGCACAGGCCGTTCTTCACGGCCGCCGCGGCGGCGCCGCAGGACGACGACCCGGACGCGAGCGTGAAGCCCGCGCCGCGCTCCCAGATCAAGATGTCCAGCGTGTCGCGCGCGTGGGGTCGCGCGAACTGGACGTTCGTCCGGTTGGGGAAGGCGGGATGGTTCTCGATCAGCGGGCCGAGCCGCCGGCACTCGGCGTCGTCGAGACGGTTCACGAAGGTCACGCAGTGCGGGTTCCCGACGGAGACCGCGGTCACGCTGAGCGTGGTGCCGTCTGAGAGCTGGAGCGGCACACCCACGACCTCGCGGTCGGGCCCGCTCATCGGGATCTCCGGCGCCCGGAACGTCGCGCGGCCCATCTCCACCGTCACAAAATTCACGCGCCCGGCCTGCACGTGGCACTGACATTCGACAACGCCGCCCTTCGTCTCCACCGTGAAGGTTGCCGTTTTCGCGTGCCGGTGGTCCCAGAGGTACTTCGCGAAGATCCGGAGGCCGTTGCCCGACTTCTCCGCTTCGCTCCCGTCAGGGTTGAAGATGCGGAGGCCGAAGTCGGCGCGCGAGGCGGGCACGCGCAGCAGGATCCCGTCGGCGCCGATACCCCGGTTCCTGTCGCAGAGGCGACGAATCATCGTCGGCGTGAGCGGCGCCGACAGATCCGTCTGATCGATCACGACGTAGTCGTTGCCGAGCCCGTGGCCCTTCACGAAGCGGATCATGCGCGGCCGAGCTCCACGCGCCGCCCGGTCGCGGCGGACACGTACCCCGCGTAGATCACCTCCACCACGTCCCGCGCGAGCCGCGCGCCCGACAGGGGCTCGCGCCGCTCGCGGATCGCATCCACGAAGTCCGCGAGCTCCTGCGGGTAGCCCCGCATCCAGTCCTCGTCAGGGCTCGGGAACTGCCAGCCGGCCTTGGTCTCGACCTTCTCGGTGATGTACTCGTCGCCCCACACGGCGCCATCGGGCGCGTACGCCGCCACGGTCGTGTTGGGATTGATGTTGGCGTGGACCACGCCGTTTGTCAGGTACGCGGTGACGACGTTTCGGACGCCGCCGAGCGTGATGTCGTTGGAATGGACCGTCGCCTTCGTGCCGTCCTCGAACGTGATCACGGCGACCGCCCAGTCCTCGACGTCCTCCGCCCGCGTGGACATGGACAGCCGCCGGCCGACCAGGTCGGGGAGCCTGGTGAGCTGGGCGACGTCGGCGAGGACCGTGCGCGCCCGGACCGGACGCCCGCGCCGGCGCATTCCTTCGTAGTGCTTGAGGTGGAGCACGACGCCCACCGGATGGGAACCCATCCGGAGCAGCGAGCCGCCGCCCGAGGTCCTCCAGCGGGCGGCGTACGCCGCGTGCGAGCCGGAGTGGCTCTCCTCGGCGCGGAGCTCCAGGATGGCGCCGTCCGACGCGTCGAGGAGCCGGCGGAGCTTCGCGACAGGCGGCGCGTACACGAAGTCCTCCGCGTAGCAGAGCGTCACGCCGGCCTTCGTCACGGCGTCGAGCACGGCGTCGCAGTTCCGGAGCGCGGCGGCGAGCATCGTCTCGCGCGGCTCCGTCGCCTCACAGAAGGCGCCCGTCAGCGGCTTCTCGACGATCACGTGCTTGCCGGCGCGCGCCGCCGCGATCGCGACCTCGTGGTGGGTGTCGGTCGTCGAGCAGATGTCGACGACGTCCACGTCCGGCGACGCAACCAGCTCGCGGTAGTCGGTGAACACGCGCTCCACAGCGTGGTGCTTGGCGAACGCCTCGGCCTGGGACCGCGTGCGGGCGCACACGGCTGCCAGCTCGACCTTCCCGCCCACGAGTGGCCGATAGTTGACGGCGTGGAGCGCGGCGGCGAAGCGCGCCCCGACGATCCCGACGCGCAGCGGGCTCACGCGAGCTTCGTCCGAAACCAATCGCCCACCCGCTGGCGCGCGGAGCGCACGTCGCACGGCAGACGATGATGCCACTTCTGCGTGAAGCGCACGAGCGCCGCGTCCCGCATCGCGAGGTCGGCCCGCTGCCGCGCCGGGTCTCGGGTGAAATCGCGCGTCCGGGTTCCTCCGCCGTGGTGGCGGAACGGTGCGTGGACCACGAGGCAGCGCCGCCCGCGCTCCAGGACCGCGAGCGAGATGTCGCGGTCGTGGCCGTGGTAGAAGCCGTAGCCTTCGTCGAACCCGCCCATCGCCTCCACGAGGTCGCGTGGCAGGCACATGCAGACCGAGTCGACGAAGGCCACGTCCTCCCACGGGGCTCGGACCGTCGGCGCGGGCGCCAGGCTATGGACGATCGTCCGGCCTACCGCGCGGCCGTCGGCGCGCAGCCGCTTGGCGCCGTAGAAGCCCGCGAGCCCGGCGCCGGGCTCGGCGAGGGCCCTGAGGAGCCGTGAGAGCCACGCCGGGTCGAGCAGCTCCGTGTCGTTGTGGAGAAAGCAGAGGACCTCCGTGTCGGCGAGCCGCCAGGCGCGGTTGAGCGCCGCGATCACGCCGTCGTTGGCCGGGCTCCGCGCGAAGGTCAGCGGGTACGGGTACGGGAAGCGCTCGAAGAACTCGGGCGTCCCGTCCGTGGAGCCGTTGTCCATGACGACCAGCCGGAACGGCTCGGTCGTGGCGCGGAGGCTCTCGAGACAGGCCCGCGTGTCCTCGAGCCCGTTGAAGACGCACATCACGAGGCCCACGCGCGGTGTGCCCGCGCTCGAAGCGCGGCTGCTCCGATCCACCGCTAGCGGCGATCGATCGGGACGTACGTGGCGTGTGTCGGGCCCGTGTACTCCGCGCGCGGGCGGATCAGCCGGTTGTTGGCGTGCTGCTCCATGACGTGCGCGGCCCACCCGGCGACCCGGCTGATCGCGAAGATCGGCGTGAACTGGTCCGTCGGAATCCCCATCGACTTGTACGCGGCCCCCGAGTACAGGTCCACGTTCGGGTAGATGTGCTTCTCCTGGGTCACCACGCGGGCCACCGTGTTCAGAATCTCCACGGACCGCGTGTCGCCCGCCTGCTGCCCCAGCTCCAACGCCAGCCGCCGCAGATGCTTGGCCCGCGGGTCCTCCACGCGGTAGACGCGGTGCCCAAACCCCATCACGCGCGCCTTGTCGGCCAGCGCCTTCCGAATCCACCCCTCGGCCCGCTCCGGGGCCCCGATCTGCTCCACCATCCGCATCACCTGCTCGTTGGCCCCCCCGTGCAGCGGCCCCTTGAGCGCCCCGATCGCCGAGGTGATCGCCGAGTGCAGGTCGGACATGGTCGCCGCCGTCACCCGCGCGGCGAAAGTAGAGGCATTGAACTCGTGGTCGGCGTGGAGCATGAGCGCCACGTCGAAGGTCTTCACCTCCAGCGGCGTCGGCGCGCCCCCGCGCAGCATCGTCAGAAAGTTCGCCGCCAGCGATAGCTTCGGGTTCGGCGCCACCAGCGGCTTGCCGCGGCGGATCCGCTCCCACGCCGCCACCAGCGTCGGGATCTGCGCCGTGAGCCGCACCGCCTTGCGCGCCGTCGCCTCACGCGAGTTGTCCGCGGCGTCGGGATCGAAGGCCGAGAGGGCCGACACGCCCGTGCGCAGCACCTCCATCGGCGTCGTCTTCTTCGGCAGCGCGCGGAGCAGGACGATCAGCCCGGGGGGCAGCTTCCGGGTGGCCGTGGCCGAGAGCACCTTGACGTGGGCGTCGAGCTCCTTGCGGCTCGGCAGCGCGCCGTGCCACAGAAGGTAGACCACCTCTTCGAAGGAGGAATGCTCGACGAGGTCGTCGATATCAAAGCCGCGGTAGAGGAGCCGGCCCTTCTGCCCGTCGATGAAACAGATGGCCGACGTGGAGACGACGACGTCTTCGAGGCCGCCTTTGACTTCGCTGCTCATGGCTCCCCTCGCCGCGGTGTGGTCGGAACGGTTTGCTTTTATCATACGTTGCCAGGCGCTTCAAGCCACGCGCATGCGCGTCGACGACTTCTACGACCACCACCCGATCAGCGAGCACGAGGTGCTCGCCGCTGTCGCCCGGCGGCGCGGGGGTGACCTCTCCCAGCTGAGTCCCGACGACCTGTTCGAGTTCGACCAGGATCACTACGGTGGTCTCCAGGCGGTGGATGAACTGGCGAGCCGCGCCGGCATCGCGACGGCAAGCCACGTCCTCGACGTCTGCGCTGGCCTCGGCGGCCCTGCGCGCGTCCTGGCGAGCCGGCGCCGCTGCCGCGTCCTGGCCCTCGAACTCCACGCCGGCCGGGCCGCCGGCGCCGCGCGGCTCAACCGCTTGGTCGGGCT
>Ga0209376_1000433_pt1 | contig 46002 bp, 41 predicted proteins | sample GraSoiAngelo_134_FD_185891 | JGI IMG/M metagenome (GOLD analysis project Ga0209376, IMG submission 185891) | Grasslands soil microbial communities from the Angelo Coastal Reserve, California, USA - 14_0929_05_30cm (SPAdes) (version 2) | ecosystem: Environmental > Terrestrial > Soil > Grasslands ...
CGAGACCAACGGCCGCGCGGTGCGCATTATGCGGGTCGATGAACCTGGGCCCAGTTCGCCGGCCACACCGGAGCCTGAGCCAAAGATTGACATTGAGCAGGCGCCTTCGCCGGAACAGACTTGAAACAGTTGCCCTTGCAGCCAACTATTCCTCACCTCAGTTTCGAATTCTCTAAGAAGATTAACGTCCAATAGAAAACCATGAAAAAAAGTTTCGTTTTTACTCTCGTCACGGCTCTCGCGCTTTGCGCGACGGAGGTGTACTCGGCAGAACCCAACAAAAATACCAAAGAAGCCAACAGGCTTGCCCGAGAAGGCGCGGAGGCCGCCAAAAGTGAAGACTGGGACAAAGCTGTCGAATCACTTCGCAAGGCCACGACTCTTGACCACAAATACGCGTCAGACCTGGCCGCCGTCTATCAAGGCCGCGGATACGCCGCCGCGAAGAACCAGCAGTTTCAGGAGGCCGTCCAGGACTTTACCGAAGCGCTTAAAATCAAGTCGAACGACCCGCGCATTTACGAGCAACGCGCAGCAGCGGAGATGAAAGTCTATGATTACGACAAAGCGCTGGCTGATTACTCGGAGGCTAGCAAGCTGAAACCCAACGAAGTTCGCTACTACAACTATCGCGCCTATATCTACGAGACAAAAGAGGACACTCAAAATTCGATGGCTGAGACGGACAAGGCCTTGAAAATCGATCCCAACAACCAGGAGGCGAAAGGGCGGAAACAGCGTTTGGAGCAGAAGCAAGCCGAAAAGATGCCGACCCCGCCACCAACAACCCCGGCGCCTAAAAAGTCACCGCCGGCCAAGAAAAGACCTTGAGCCAAAGCTGCGCAACAGCGCCGCACTCTAAATCGTGGCCGTCACTCCTCCGGCACTTATCGTGGCGCTGCCGCGCCGCTGTTGTACGAATTACAGGTTACGCCGGTATCGGCGAGCTGCTTTTTTCGCTCTGATCAGGCGCTTCCGGCGGCACTGTGAATTTTCGTTTCCGGCGGCTCGCCGGCAGTGGAGCCAGGGTCATGGTGATGTTGCGACCGGTGATCTTCGGTTCCATTTCCACCTGCGACATGCTGGAAAGATCGTCGCGCACTTTTTCTACGAGCTGCATACCAAATTCCTGATGCGCCATTTCGCGGCCGCGAAATTGCAGCTGCACACGCACCTTGTTTCCGCGGTCTAGGAATTCTTCACCGTGCCGGATTTTCGTCACGTAATCGTGTTCGTCGATGTTAACACGAAACTTGATTTCCTTCAGTTTCGAGCTGGCCGGCTTTTTGTCCTTGGTGTGTTTGGAAATGTCGTATCGGAACTTTCCGAGCGCGACGATTTTGCAAACCGGCGGATTCGCCGTGGGCGCAATCTCGACCAGATCAAGGCCAATGCCCTGGGCTTTGCGCAAGGCATCCGACAATTTCATGACGCCGAGCTGTTCGCCTGTGGATCCTAAAATAACTCGGACTTCGCGGGCGCGAATCCGACCGTTTACACGAAATTGCTGTTGCAGATTAAATCAAGCTCCTGGCCGGCGGAACGGGAGTGCGCCGCAACGCCGTATTTCCGTTTATCGCAATTCCCGGCATCCGCCACGGCGGATTCCAGGGCACTCTGACTTCGCCACGGATGCGATTCACCGTGACGAAGTGCCCGCATTAGTAATCGCGAACCGAAGGGAAGTTGTAGGCAACAATTTTGCGCTGGCAAGATCAATCTGGTAACAATCAAGTGTCGATCTTCTAACGATCAGGTCGCCACCTACAGGTTTCACAAAGTAAACCTAACAAAATGAGAAGAGTTTCTCAATGAGGATTACTTTGTCGGGGGCTCGCCAAAATGCGCCTTGTGCGCGGCGTACGCAATTGCATCATCAAGCATCGAATCGATTGTAGCCGTCAGCGGCTCAAGTTTGACAACTCCCGAAAAGATCGCGCGGTCACCGATCTCGGTATTGATCACAAACGCCGGACGTTGGTTTACCTGGAGCGCGTGAAATTCAGCCGTCGACGCGCGAACCCGCTGTTCGACTTCCGCCGATCTCGCGCGCTCCACCAATTTTCCGGCATCGATACGACCCGCTTCAGCGCCGATTTGAGCCGCAACATCCCAGGCACCGATTTTTCTCCCTTCACGCAACGCCGCATGAGCCAAAGCAAGCCGAACGCTATCATCCGTAAAACCAAAGTCCTTGGCCGCTTCGGCCACGCAATTCGGCGCAAGCCACTCCGGCAGGCTCGGATCGTACCAGTCCGTATTGAGCATAAATGGCGAACGCATCATCATTCCGCTGCGGCGATAGAACCATTGCTCCTGCTCGCGCGAAGTAGGCAAACCACTCGGATCCATCAACGCGATCTTCCACTGAAACTCGACGCGGCCGTCGTATCGCTTTTTTAATTCCGCCCATGTCGGCTCGGACCAAAAACACCAGGACGAAATCACGTCGAGATAATCAGTGGCGGTGATAGCCATAATCCGGATTGGACGTTGGGAGTTGGGCGTTGGACGTTGGGTGTTTGCTGTAGGGTAAACTAACTTCCAACGCTCAACGTTCAACGCCCAACGTTTAATGAATCCTTCACGCGTCTTCGCTAGATCGATATCGTGGATTTAAGTCATATTTTTCTTTTTCTCGCGGTGATTTCATCGCTGTTAGTCTTAGCTCGGACATGGCGTCCCAGCGCGCCCCATCGTGGCTGGCGTATCGCTGCACTCGTCGTTCTCGCGATTACGGGTATGGGCTGGCTGTTTTGGCGTGGCGCCGCGGGATACATTGGCGGCAGTGCGTGGTTTGTTCTGCTGTTTCTTCCCGCAATTGGGTTGCGCAAAATGAACGACCTCGCCGCCCAGAGAAATTACAGATCGGCCAGAAAACTCGGGGTGGTTCTTCAAATTCTGCATCCCACGAGTGAAATGCGCAGCCAGGTGCAATTACTTCGCCAGTTGGAATCTCAAGCGAACCATCGAAACGCCTTTAGTTCAGTTCCCATCGGGTACGAATCCGCACGTCCCCGTCGGCATAGCCAGCTCCGAAGTGCGCCGGCAGTGCTCATATTGATACTCCTGAATGCAATAGTCTTTCTTTTCGAGATCTCTGTTGGCGACTGGAACGATCCGGAAGTTCTGCATCGGGTCGGCGCGCTCGACCCTTACTCGGTCTTAGTGCAGCACGAATACTGGCGTCTTTTCACAGCGCTATTCTTACACGGAGGTTTCGTCCATCTGCTCTTCAACCTTTTCGCGCTTTATGTTCTTGGCCCGCCGCTTGAACGATCCATCGGCACGATCCGGTTCGTCGTGTGTTATTTGATTTCAGGGCTCGCCTCTGGTGCGGGCGTTGTGGGTTTGACCTTAAGGGGTCTGATGCAACCGGTTCAGCTGGTCGGTGCGTCGGGCTCGATCATGGGCGTCGTCGGCGCGTGGGCAGGATTTCTGATGCGACATCGCCACGCGCCGCATGCCAAACAACGCCTGGCAAACATTGCCATGATTGTTGCGATCCAAATCGCGTTCGATCTTTCGACGCCGCAGGTCAGCATGGCCGCCCATCTGTGCGGACTAATCGCCGGATTTTTTCTTGGACTTATCCTCGCACCGTCTGCTGTAGCCGGGGGCGTTGACGCCGGCAGCCGACCGGGCTGACTTGGCAGTTGAGCTTTCTTGACCACGAGAGCGTTCGAGATTGATTAAGTCGTTCTCTGTGGTCGACCGGGATCACCGATCCCAGCTACAGTGACGCGCACCCGCATGCCGACTTTTCAAACTTATAATGTGACGCCCATCCTGCCGGCGACGCTGGAGCCGCTCCGGGAGATGAGTTTCAACCTTTGGTGGACGTGGGAGCCCTCCGCGCGCCGCTTGTTCCGACATCTCGATCCCGAGCTTTGGGACCGCACCAATCATAATCCGATCCGCATGCTGCAACTTTCGCGGCAATCCCGACTGGAAGAACTTTCGCAGGACAAGAATTTTCTGCGCGAACTCAAGCAGGTTTTTGAAGAATTCGAGAAATATCTGGGACGCCACGATACCTACGGAAAAACCGGTGCCGGCAGCGGGATCAAAAATCCCATTGCCTATTTTTCGGCCGAATTCGGTTTTCACGAATCGATTCCGAATTACTCCGGCGGCTTGGGTATCCTCGCCAGCGACCACTGCAAATCAGCCAGCGATCTTGATCTGAATTTCGTTGCGATCGGTCTGCTCTATCGGCACGGATATTTTCGCCAGCAGATCGATAAGGAAGGCATTCAGGGAGCGATTAACCTCAACCAAAATTTTTATCATCTGCCGATCCGCGAAGTCCGCCGGGGCGACACGAAGCTTCTAATCTCAGTGCCGATTCTGGATCGCGAAGTCTTTGCCAGGCTTTGGGAATTGCGCGTCGGGCGGGTAAACGTCTATCTACTCGACACTGATATTCCGGAAAACACTGCCGAAGACCGATTAATCACTGCCGAGCTGTACGGCGGCGACCTCGAGATGCGCATGCGTCAGGAGGTCATGCTCGGGATTGGCGGAGTGAAAGCGCTCACCGCGCTCGGAATTCAGCCAGATGTGTTTCACATGAACGAGGGGCATTCGGCGTTTCTGGCGCTGGAACGTATCCGTCTCAATGTCGTGGAAAAGAAGCTCGATTTTTATTCGGCACTGCAAGTGGTCGCGGCGGCCAACGTTTTTACCACGCATACTCCGGTTCCCGCCGGTCAGGACTCGTTCTCGCGCGAGATGATGCAGAAGTACTTTGGCAAATTCGCCAAGGAACTAAACATTCCATTCGACGAGCTGTTCTCATTCGGCCAGACACGGCTCAATCCAAACGACCCGCTCAGTATGACAATTCTCGCGCTGCGTCTCAGCCGGCACGCAAACGGCGTCAGTAAATTGCACGGCGAAGTGACGCGATCGCTTTGGAAAGACGTGTGGTCGGGCGTTCCGGTCCACGAAGTGCCAATTACCAGCATCACGAACGGTGTTCATACCAAGACCTGGATGGCACCGGAGTTTGCGGCGCTTTACCGCAAGCATCTCGGCACCTGGGAGGAACACCTGACCGAACCGGAATTTTGGCGCGGCGTCATTGATATTCCCGATGCGCAACTCTGGGAGACACATCAAAAACTCAAACGCCGCCTCATCGACTTTGTCCGTGACCGGGAACGACAGCGCCGCGAGCGAATGGGTGAGTCCCCAGAGTTTATTCGCAAGGTTAATCGCATTCTTGACCCGGAAACGTTGACGATCGGTTTCGCGCGCCGTTTCGCCACTTACAAGCGCGGCACGCTTTTGTTTAGTGATAAAGAACGATTAAAGCGATTGGTGAACGACACCACTCGCCCGGTGCAATTCATTTTCGCCGGCAAAGCGCATCCGCGCGATGAAGCGGGCAAGGCGCTCATCCAGGAAGTGTACAAATTCAGCCGCGAACCCGGCTTGGAAAATCGCGTCGTCTTTCTGGAAGACTACGACAGCTACATCGCGCGCCGCCTCGTGCAGGGAGTCGATCTTTGGCTGAACCATCCGCTGCGTCCATTGGAAGCTAGCGGCACCAGCGGAATGAAATCGGCGCCCAATGGCGGAATCAACTTGAGCGTGCTCGATGGCTGGTGGCGCGAAGGCTACAACTGCAGCAACGGCTGGGCCATTGGCGCTGAGATCGATAATGGCACTACCGAATTTCAAAATGAAGTGGACGCCAGCAGTCTTTATCAATTGCTCGAGAACCAAATCGTGCCGCTGTATTACGCGAAGCCGGACGGCAAACTTCCCCTCGCCTGGCTGCAATTGATGCGCGAATCCATCCGCAGCGTCACGCCCGTCTTCAACACGCAGCGAATGGTGAAGGAATATACCGAGCAACTGTATATTCCAGCAGCCCAGGCACACGAGAATTTTTCTCGGGACGCCTGCGGCGCAGCCACGCAATTAAGCCAGTGGAAAACGCAAATACGCAAAGATTGGTCGGAAGTAAAAATTTCGGATGTTCAGGCAGGCAATAAAGACCGGCAAAACATTTTGGTCGGCGAATCATTGCAGATCAGCGCACGCGTGCGTCTGGGCGCAGTCGATCCGCGACATGTGCGCGTGGAAGCGTATCACGGCGAAATCGACGATGGCGACATCCGTAATCCCACAGCCACGGTGCTAAATCAAAGCAGCAAGGCCGATGGCGACGGCAACTACATTTACCAGGGTAGCGTTCCCGCGACTGAAAGCGGGACGTACGGTTTCAGCGTGCGCGTCGTGCCCACGCATCCCTGCCTTATGCAAGCGCACGAACTGCGTCTCATCACGTGGTCGTAATCCCTGTGGCCGCTTCGCTGCACGAAGCGTGCGCTCGCCCATAGGGCGACGGCTACAGAAACAACGAGGGCCCCGCGGTTGCCCGCGAAGCCCTCGCGCAGCTAGCAATCTTTTATGTTTCCGGTGTAACTGGCGCGACAGATGGCAGCTTTGGTTGGCGGCCGGCGCTGTGGGAAACAGGCCCCTCTGCGCTGAGTCTTTGCTCCACCCATTTAGCGGCGCGCACGCGCAACTCCCTGCTGGAGCGCATGTGCAGCTTATGTTTGATGTTTTCCCGGTGGCTCTCGATCGTCTTCACGCTCAAGCTCAACGATTGCGCGATCTGCCGGGGGCCAAGCCCCGAGCCGAGCAACTGGAAAATGTGCATCTCGCGATTGGATAACTCTTCAAGAGAAGGAGCTGATCTCAGCGCGTGATCATTTTCCCCCGCGCGCAGGAGCGATTTGCGGAATGCGCTCAGGGCCACCTCCCGGCTCACGTAAATGCCGCCCTTCACGATCTCGCGAATCGCGATCGCCAGCTTTTCGCTGGGCGCTTGTTTCATCACGTAACCACTCGCTCCGGCGCGCATGGCGCGCTCGGCGAAAATGCTTTCCTCGAATGCGGAGTACACCAGGATGCGCAGCGCTCGGTTTTGGGTTTTTAGCTCCTTGATCAATTTGAGGTTGTCTCCTGCGCCGAGCCGCAGCGCGGTCACCACAAATTGCGGCTGGCACTCGGCGACCTTGCTTCGCGCGTCTGACACACTGCCCGCTTCCCCGCACACCATCATGTCAGGCTGCGAATTCAGGTACGCGCTGATCCCCCAGCGGAGCAGCGGTTGCTCGTCCAACACCAGAATTCGTATTTTTGCCGGTTGCTCGGCAACGCTTTCAGAGCAGCGAAAGGGTGAAAGTGGCTGACCTTTGGCCTCCGCCCTAGGACCTCCGATCTCCAGGTTCGTATCCATTAGTGTTTATCCTTGGTTAAGGTTTCGCTGCGGCTGGAAAGCCCAACCAGGGGGCCCGGCAGGGAGCCCATTCCATGGAGCGATCCAAGACCTGTGTATTGGTGATTTAGGCAGCCGCGCTCGCGATCGCCCGTGGAATTTTTGATTTGAAAAAATAGTATTTCCCCCACCTCACCAAGAGTCTACGGAAATTCCCTCGCGAAGTTCCCAGGCTGCTGTGCTGATTGAGCATCTTGTTTTTGACCTAGGATGAGGCTCCGAACCGCCCCTAGGGAATTATTCGAGTTATTAACACGAAAGCTTTGCTTTCGTTAGTAAAGCGCGTCACTCCGTGCGCGCCGCCAGGGTGAAGAGTTTGCCTGGAAAGACGCTATTGCGAGGCGGCCAGGGCCGCGCAGAGATAGCGCAATTCGTCGTCGATCTCCTTAGCTTCCCCCACGGTTTGGGCAACTTCTTCGCGGAGCAGACGGCGATAACGTTCACGCAACCGGTAAACGAGACGTTTCACTGCCGCTTCCTCAAGGCCGAGTATCCTGGCAAATGTTGCGTACGATACGTCTTCTCGCTCCGCAGCGAGACAACTACTCAGGACATCAAAGATGCGTCGTCGGCCGCGCTTTTCGCACTCATCGCCCAATTGCCGTAGCGCGCGCTCGACCACTGTCGCCGCCCAGCGCACGTCGAAAATTCTTTCTGGCGACCAGTTGTCCGATTCCTGCTTCGGAATCGACAAGTGAGATGGTGCTTCGGCCATCCAATCATCCCATGAAACGAAATGTAGGCCACCGCCGCGTTTACGCGCGGAACGTTTATCGACTTCGTCATGCAAAAAACGCTCCAACGCCTTGAGCAGAAGTGACCGGAACCTTCCTCTGTTTCGATCAGCAGACTGAAGGAGACGGCCTTTGAGCACCTTGGCGAAAAAGTCCTGAGTCAAATCCTGTGCGTCGGGAACGGAGCGGCCCTGGCGGCAGATGAAAGCGAAGACTGGTCGCCAGTAAATTTTGCAAAGCTCGGCAAGTGCAGCCTGCGCCTCCGCGTCATCGCTTCCAGAGTCTGCGCAGGACAAAATGATGCTCCAGCGTGTCGTCTTGAACTGAGCATTGCAGTGGCCGTCGCGGGGGGCGGTGTCCGGTTTCACGGTCGCCGATCATCTCATTTGTTCGGTTGTTACGCAAGTCTGATGATAAAACCGTTGCCGAGTGCCTAGAGTGTCGGGCCAAGACCCGAGTTTTTCCATCTCCGTCGGCAGCGATTGAGGTGAGATTTCGCAACTTTTTTCGAAACTTCACCCAAAAAAATCCTAAGAAGATAGTGATTAGCCCTTAACCGCCATATTCCGATGAGTTGGATCACTGTTGTCTGGTCGATGAATGCGGGTGCGTGTTTTGTGCTCGCGGGGGTCTGTTTCGTGGTCTGGTGCAAGGAACGCGAGAGCTGGCCGCATTTGCTGTTTTCATGTAGCGGGGTCGCGGCGGCGGTGATCGCGCTCATCGAGTTAGCCATGCTTCATGGCACGACAGTCGGGCAATACGCTGCACTCATCCGTTGGATACATGTCCCGGTATGGGTGCTCACTCTGTCTTTCGTGGCTTTCGTGCGGCTCTATCTGCACGCCGGACGACGATGGCTGGCATGGAGCATCTACGGCCTGCGAACGCTGGTGCTGATTCTCAATTTCATTTCCACGCCGAATATCAACTTCCGGGCGATTACAAGCATCCGCCAGTTCTCGTGGTGGGGCGAGATCGTCTCGGTGCCCGTCGGCGTGCCGAATCCCTGGGGTCTGCTTAGTAACGTTAGTCTGCTGTTGCTGCTTATCTTTTCCGTTGACGCCACAATTACCGTCTGGCGGCGGGGCGACCGGCAACGTGCTTTGGTTGTCGGCGGCAGCATGATCCTCGGCGCCATTGTGGCTTGGCACGTCCCACTCGTGATCTGGGGAGTTATCGATGTACCGTTTTTCCTCTCCTTCGCATATTCGGGAATCGTTCTGGCGATGGGCTACGAGCTGAGTAAGGACATGCTTCAAACGGCGCAACTCGCGCACAAATTGGAACGAAGCGAGCAGAGGCTCAACTTAGCGGCCGACTCCGCAAATTTCGGAGTGTGGGAGTGGGATTTGAACAAAGATGAGGTGTCGGTCACGCCTTCGCGTCGTGATCTTTTGGGTTTGCCTGCTGCCGGAGAGATTAAATTCGAACACTTTCTTTCGCGCGTGCATGCCGATGATCGCGATCGGATTCGACAAGCAATTAAGGATGCGATCGAAAAGCGTAAAGTTTACGACTCGGAGTTTCGGGTTGTGCTCCCGGACGGCGGTGTGCGCTGGATGACAGCACGGGGAACGGTGCAGGCAAACAAACGGGGGAAGCCGATGCGAATGCTGGGAATCAGCCTGGACGTCACTGGCCGACAACAGGCAGAGTTGCAAGCCCGACAGCAGCGCGTTGAACTCGAGCAACTGAGGCAGCAGAAGACCGCGTTGCTAGAGAAAGAGGTCGTGGAACGGGCCCGGCTGGAGCGTGAGGTGATCGAGAGTTGCGGCCGCGAACAACGACGGATTGCATACGATTTGCACGACGGTGTCGGGCAACAATTGGTGGGCATCGCCTTAAGCGCGAAACTGCTCGAGGAACACCTCCGCGCCGAACGATCCGCCGAAGCCGACAGGGCAAGTCTGATCGCGGAGCTTGCCAATGGGGCAGCCAGGCAAGTGCGGCTTACTGCGCGCACTCTCGAAGGCGCCGACGGAGTGGGAGATTTGAAAACGGCGCTTAGGTCGCTGGCTGCGAATATGAGTGAGAACTGCGGGGTTAAGGTCACGGTTAAAGCGGATTCTTCGTCTCTACCGATTAGCCCCCCTGTGGCAGCTCAACTCTACCGGGTTGCTCAGGAAGCGATGCGTAATGCCATTGAGCACGGTGCTGCTCGCGAGGTGCTGATCCAGCTCACATTCGGTGATCAGGACCTGATGCTGACGGTGCAAGATGACGGGAAAGGTTTCGACGCCAACATTAACGGCCAGGGAATGGGGCTTCGAATCATGCGCTATCGCGCGCAGTGCATCGGCGGCTCGTGCGAAGTGCACGCCGGCCCCAGTCAAGGCACCATCGTCCATTGCCGCGTGCCGCTGGAAGCGCAACCTGCTGTTTTTGGCCTGCCATGACGCCGAAGGGAGAAAGCCAGAAATCGCGCACCGTTGTGGTCGAGGATCACCCGGTGCTTTGTGATGGGCTCAAACAGTTGATCAATAATCAACCGGACCTCGCCTGTGTCGGAGTCGCGGACAACATCTCGGACGCCAAACGGCTCGTAGAGCAATGCAAACCCGATCTGATGATTCTCGATCTGCGGTTGAAGGGCGGCGACGCGCTCGACTTCATCAAAACATTGCGGGTCGAGCATCCCGAAGTAAAGGTGCTCGTCCTTTCGCAATATGATGAGTTGATTTTCGCTGAGCGCGCGCTGCGTGCCGGCGCTTCCGGTTACATCATGAAGGAGAACGCCACCGATGAAGTGCTCCGGGCAGTGCGCAAAGTTCTCGCGGGAGAATTGTATTTCAGCGACCGAGTCGCATCGGCGATAGTGCAGCGAACGTTGCGCGAAAAACCGGACAGCTCGCGTGTCGGCGTCGAGCGCCTGTCCGATCGCGAGATGCAGGTCCTTCAACTTTTGGGTGCTTCGTACAGTCCGCGTGAGATTGCCGAGCAATTTCACCTGAGCCGCAAGACCGTCGAGACCCACTGCGAAAAAATTAAGCACAAGCTAAGTCTCCACAACGCGGCCGAACTAAAGCAATTTGCGCGCAGATGGGCCGTTGAGAACATGACGCCTTCTCAACCTTGGGTGAGCTCCGGATCACATAACGGTCGTAGAAAAAAGTAGGTAGAGCGCGTCACCCTACCAAGGGAAGAAAAAAACACACGCATTCGCAAAATTTGGCTTGCAGGACTTTACCCGATGAGATAATCATCCAGCGCGCTGATCCTATATTTCGACGCAATGTTTTGAACTAATTGTTCGCACGCAGGAAGGAGCTAATCATCGAGTAAAAAAGGTTAAAGTTTCTGAATTTTAGACTTGCAACCATTTAAACTCGAACTAGCATCGAAATCCCCTTCATGAGCTCGCCCGCCGGTTCGGTTTCCCTCCATCTTCAGAATGAGTCGGGCAGCTGCGTAAAGTGTGGCTCGGCATCGCGCGTTGGTCGCGGTCTTTGTCTAAATTGTCTTCTTTCCGCAGGTGTTGACAGCAACGGCGACCACGCACAGGCCGAGGAAACGCTAGACGAGCTGCTCAGCAGAATTCACGGACCTGACGCGGATTGGCTGTTAGGCAATTATCAGATTCTGGAAGAAATCGGCCGCGGCGGGATGGGCGTAATTTATCGGGCGCGCCAACGACATTCGCGCCGCATCGTAGCGCTGAAGCGCATTTTATCGTGCCACGCCGATTCGCGGGAGACGCTGATGCGCTTTCGGCGCGAAGCTCAGGCTGCGGCCAAGCTCGACCACCCGAACATTCTGCCGATTTATGAAGTAAGCGAGAGCGAAGAGGGGCTGCCCTTCTTTAGCATGAAGTTTGCTGGCGGCGGCAGTTTGCTCGAAGCGGCCCCCGCATTGCGCAGGGAGCCGCGTCGCGCAGTTGCGCTGATGGCCAAGGTAGCGCGCGCACTGCAATACGCCCATGACCAGGGAATCCTCCATCGCGATCTCAAACCGGGAAACATTTTACTGGACGGCCACGGCGAACCGCTGGTCAGCGATTTCGGATTGGCAAAATGGCTGGAGCCAATGGGCGATTTGACGCGCACACCCAGCATTTTCGGGACGCCAGGCTACATCGCGCCCGAACAAGTGAACGGGTCGGCGAGTAAGCTTACGCCCGCGGCTGATATTTATGGTTTGGGTGCGATTCTGTTCCACTTTTTAAGTGGCCGGCCGCCATTCATAGGTGAGCACGCGCTGAAGGTCATTCAGCAGGCGACTGAAAAACCCGCGCCCAAATTGCGCAGCCTGGCGCCAGCGCTTGATCGCGATCTGGAAACAATCTGTGCCAAATGTTTGGAACGCGAGCCACACGCGCGTTATCGCTCAGCTGGCGAGCTGGCCGAAGATCTTGAACGCTGGCTCCACGGCCATTCCATTGTCGCGCGGCCAGTTTCGCCGCCGGTGCGCCTCTGGCGCTGGTCACGACGCAATCCGATTGTTGCTGGAATGGCCGCGCTTCTGCTGACGCTGGGGACAGCCGTCGGTGTCCTGATTTGGAAAGGTGAAGTTTCTCTTAAGAACGGTGACCCGCGAGCCGGCATTGCTGTGTTGCCCTTTGAAAGCCTCAGTCCAGATAAAGAAAACGCGTTTTTCGCCAACGGCGTTTACGATGGTGTTCTGACCAAACTGGCGAAGCTCGCCAATCTGAAGGTGATCAAACACAACAGTGTCGCCAAATATCGCGGGGCACGCGATACACAGGACATCGGTAGCGCGTTGAATGTGGCTTACGTGCTTAAGGGAAGCGTGCGCCGGGACGCGGGCAGGATCCACATAAACATCCAGTTGGTTGATACGGGCGACGATTCTGAGGTTTGGGCAGAGGAATACGATCGGAATCTGAATGATGTGTTTGCACTCCAGAGTCAGATCGCGCAAAAAGTCGCAGATCGGCTGAAAGTTAATGTCTCATCGAGTGAAAAAGCCGCAATCCAAGAGCCGCCGACTACAGATCCTATCGCTTACGACGGGTACCTCCGAGCCAAAGACCTGCTCAACGACATCGCACTGAGCACACGACAAAAGGAAGATCTGTTTCAAGCCGTACAACTGCTTGACGACGCTGTGGCGCGCGACCCGGGTTTCTTTGACGCCTACTGCCAGTTAGCGGGAGCCCATGATCGAATATACTTCGGTGGGTTCGACCATACTAATGCGCGTTTGAAATTGGCCGAAACGGTAATTCAGTCGATCCAGCGGCTACGCCCGGAATCGGGAGACACCCATTTGGCTCTCGCTCAGCACTATTACTATGCGCACCGGGATTATGATCGAGCGAGCCAAGAGCTGGTGCTTGCTCACCTGACGTTGCCTAACGAGTCGCGGATTCCACTTTTGACCGGGTACATTTTCCGGCGTCAAGGTCGCTGGGAGAAGTCGCTCGAGGAATTCAGCAAGGCGTTGGAGCTTAACCCCCAGGATTTCTCCGTGCTTCAGCAAATCGCTCTCACATACGAGGCTTTGGGCCACTATAAAGAGATGGCTGCGACTCTTGATCGCGTGCTGGCGATCGCTCCAAAAGACATTCCGAGCAGAGTGCGACGCGCGTTGGTCGATCTCGAGAACCGCGCTGATCCTAAGGCTTTCCACACAGAAATTGACGCAATTCTGATGGAGGACCCGAACACCTCGCTTTGCTTTGTGAATCCATGGCTTTTTGTTGTCTTGCGTGCACCCGATCAGACAGCGGTCCAACGCGCATTATTCAACATGACTGGCTGTGGATGCTTTGACGAAAATATTCCATTCCCTAGCGGCTGGTGCGAGGGTCAACTTGCCAAGTGGCGCGGCAATGAGTCAGCAGCTCTAGCGGCGTTCAACAGCGCACGAAACGAACTTAGCCAAACGGTACAGAACCAGCCCGATTATGCGGCGGCACTTTGCGCGCTTGGCGTCATTGACGCCGTACTTGGGAATAAGGAGGACGCGATTCGCGAAGGCGAACGCGCAGTTGAGCTGACGCCTGTTAGCAAAAACGCCATCGAGGGCGCGACGCTGGTCCGATATCTCGCGGTGATTTACGCATGGGCTGGTGAAAAAGATAGTGCCATCCAACGACTAGCTGAGACAACGACGGAACCGGGCAGCCACATCAGCTACGGGTATTTGAAACTGCATCCGCTTTGGGACCCGTTAAGGGGCGATCCACGATTTGAGGCGATTGTCGCTTCGCTCGCGCTAAAATAAGACCCGGGCTCGCTCAACGCGCGTACTCAGGAAGGGTTCACCAAAACGCCAGCACAAGATACTTGCGCTGAGGACGTTCGCGGACCGAAGTGCCAAAGGCGCAACATTCGTGGGCGCGGGATGACGACTGAGCCAGAACAGTCCCGATAAAATCTTCGCTTGACAGATATTCAAACGTCTGATAGACGCGCCGTTATGAACTGTATCAAAGCAGCTAAACCTACTGTACGTTTGTTCGCAGCAATGCTCGTTACTGTGACCGTCATCGGTCTCAGCGCACTGGCGATGCACGCGCCCACTCAGAACCAAAACTCCCTGGCTCGTTCCTTAAAGAGCATTCAAACCGATAAGGCGACAATGTTTTACGCGAACGCGCGTCCGGACTGTGCTTGGTTCGTGGAGCTGGTCCTCCCAACCGGCGACAAGCTGGCCAACAACCGCCCAGATTGCGCCTGGTTTGTGGAGCTGGTCCTACCAACCGGCGACAGCAAGCTGATGACTGAGAACTTGCAATCAGTCGCAGCGACGCTTTAACCGGCTGATTAGCAACGGAACAGGGTCCCAGTCCCGAGGTCGGGACTGGGCGTATTGCGTACGGAAGCGGCGGCCACATGGGTTCTCGTTAATTCTTATTCCTTCTACTACTCTTCTACGGGAACGGCGGAACGAAGTTTCGGAAAAAGAACGAATTTTCTTAAGCTTTTTTCCTTAAGAAAATTTACGCGTCGCGGATCACGCCACCGTTTTGACAAACCAGCGGTTCCCTGATCACACCGTTTTCATGACATGTCTTCAAACCGAATTCACGCGGCATGGTTTGGATTACATTTTTTTTTACTAACCGCGGTTTGCCTTGCGGGGATATTCTGGTTGATAGCGCAAGGGGCGACGATTTTACCCTCAGCTTGCAACGAGTACGCGCGTAAGGCTGAGCTGGGTGCAACTTGGTGCCTGGGTAAAGAGGCCGGTCCGTCGAATCCGCTTCGGAGAGGCATCGCAACTTATCTTCATGCCGCTGGCATCCAGGCTGGGTACAGCTTTTTTGCACCCAACGTCCCAACCAAGCACCGACTCACGTTGGAGCTGTTTTACGACGACGGACGTGTAGAATACGAGTCACCGCATGTGCGCAGCAAAGCGGCCGCACTGCGTTTGGACAGTTTGTTAGACAGATTACCCGAGCAGCGGTACGAACCGGTTCGGGAGGTGCTGGTCAAAATGCTGGCGTTCTCCGTCTGGCGCGAGCACCCGAATGTAAAAAAACTTCGCGCAACATTCGGATTGGTTAATCCACCTAGTATTACCGAGTTTGAGCAAGGCAAAATGGAAACATTTCAACCGATGTTCAGCTTCGATTTCAGCCTACGCGACGAGCAGAAGCAGTAAAGCCACCACGGATTACACGGATGGCACGAATAAGATCGAAAGACAGTCGCGGAAGGCTGGAAGCCATCCCTCATTGATGTCGCCGGAGTATTTTCGCGTTCAACTCTTGATGAATCATCTTCTCATCCGTTTTATCCGTGCAATCCGTGGTTAAAATGTGCTGGGAGCGTTTGCAGGCCTTTCTGTTTCCGCGTGAAACCGACACGTGGCTTGCGGTGTTGCGCATCGGCTTGGGTTTGCAAACGGCTGTCTACGCGCTGTTCCTAAGGAGCGATTGGCATTATCTGTTCGCCAGCAGTGGCAAGGGTCTTGTTGGTCGCGAAGTTGGCGAAGCCATTGCTTCTTTTGACAGTCCGTTGATTCCGAAGCTCGGCTGGCTGGTCGCTCTGGGCGGCAGCGTCAACATGAGCGAAGAAACTGTGCTAAGCGTTGCATGGGCCTGCTTGCTTTCCGCAGGCTGCTTTTTGTTGCTGGGACTCTTCTGCCGCCCCGCGGCGATTGTTGCTTGGTTTCTGCACCTCTGCGCCGCTGAAAGCGGAGGGTTACTCGCCTACGGCGCGGATAGTTTTATGACGACGGCCTTGTTCTATTTAATGTTGTCTCCACTGCCAGACCGATACTCCTTTGATCACTGGGTGGTTAAAACAAAACCGAAGAATCCGCAGCTTTTGGGTTTTTGGCGGCGGGTCCTGCAGGTGCATTTGTGTTTTGTTTATTTTATCGGCGGCCTGGCAAAATGTCTCGGTGACGGCTGGTGGAACGGCTCCAATCTCTGGCGCTCGCTGATCCGGCCGCCTTTTAACCTGGTGTCGCCGGATATTCTTATTCGATTCAAATACGCTCTACCTGCGCTTGGAATTTCAATCTGCCTGCTCGAGGTGAGTTACCCAGTTTTCATTTGGATGAAAAAGACTCGCCTCGTTTGGCTGGTCTGTATTCTGGCGATGCACGCCGCCATAGGATTACTGATGGGGCTGTATCTCTTCGCGCTCGTTATGATCGTCTTGAATCTGGCAGCATTCGGTGTTCCCGATACGAGCACGAGTGCGCACACGCCTTTAATGAATCGTGATCAATGACGCGAATTTGTCAGGATCTTCATATGTTTTGCTCCTTCCACAATTCTCTCCAGATTTTCGCGGCCAAGTTTGGAAAAATGTGAAAAAACTTTTGAACCGCGAATTACGCGGATCACGCGGATGACACGGAAGAGAGCAAAAACGCAACGAGAGAGCGGAACAATAGTGCTAATACTTGAAAGACCGGGGTCATCGCCCCGGCTACAACAAATCGCGAATTGGAAGCCGCCGTTTGCTATTTCGGCGTAAACGTACCGTTGCCTTCGTCGAGATAGATGGTTGAGCCGACACGTGAGATTTTGAGTGATTGCCGCCACGTACCGGATCGAAAGTCTTTTGTAGCTTCGATTGTCTTGCTTTCCGCTTTGGGTCCCGCAGTCGCGGGATTGAGATTCGCGACCGCTTCGAACAAAACTCTGCCATTCATTTGATGTGGCGGCGTCATTGTCAGAATGCGCAGGATTGTCGGGGCAAGATCGATATTGCCTGTCGCTAAATCATCCGTTTGGCCTCGGCGAAAGTCCGGGCCGGCGGCGATCAACATGTTGTGCATGTCAAAGCGGCTGAGCGTGGCGTGGGTCCCCTTGCCTGCTCCTCGCTGCCAATCGGCGTCGATCATTCCCGGAATCCCGAATTGATTTTTCGAATCGTTCCAGCGAAAAGACATCACGACATCGGGCCTGTGATCCGGCTCAGGCCGATCCATCTTCGCTTGCTCCAGCGTGAATGTCCCTTCCATCGGTTCTTTCGTGAAAATTACGCCGGTAAAATCGGACTGCTGCAAAAACTCAACGAGACGATGAATCAGCTTCTCATCATGCCCGACAACATAGAAAAGAACGCTCCCGCCGTTGCCGGCTAGCATGATCTCTCCGGATTCCGGTTGGCTTTCGAATTCGGTCTTCGCGACGAAACCGGCGTCATTCAAGATTTTTCGCAAATCGATTGAGCGCTCGATCGTGGAAAAACCATGATCGGAAACCACAAACATGTCTGTTGTTCCGCGCGCATCTCGCTGATCTAACGCCGCGAGCACAGCCGCGAGATTTTCATCAGCGGACTTGATAGCGGCAAGCGCCGCTGATGTGCCCGGCGCGGATTCGTGTTGGGTAAGATCTGGCTCGCTGAGCCAAAGAATCGAAAGAACTGGTAGCCCATCTTTCCAAAAGAAATCGGTCAATGCTTTCGTTGTCCACAGATTCTGTTGCAAATGAGAAGGTGGAAACGGACCAAGCGTTTCGGTAATCCAAGGGAGAATCTCCGCCGGCAGTGACTTGCCTGCGAAAAGCGTCACGCTGTTCTTCGCGCCTTGAGAATCGATCTTTGTTTCGCTTTCCGACTTTGTTCGCCTCTCCCTTCGTAAGGGAGAGGGCAAGGTGAGGGTTTGCGCCTCTCCATTGTCACGCGTTATCGATCCCCTCACCTTCATCCTCTCCCCTTCGCCAAGGGGAGAGGCGGGACCATTACTATCGCTGGATCGATTCCTGATCTGTCGATCCAGCAAGAGCCCAACAGTTTTAGCGGTCGCAATTGCCGTGCGCCCGCCTGCACGCTGGACGAGTTCGGCGATGGTTGGAACCGAAATGTATTTGCCGCCCGACAATTCATCTCCCTTCTTCACTACTGCTGGAATCTCAACATCGATCGCGTGGTTAAGATCGATGTCCGGGCGATACACGTGGTTTGCAATGATCCCGTTCTTGCTGGGATAAACACCGGTGACGACCGCGGTCCCGTTCACGATCGTGGCACTGGGATAAACGGCATGGTGATTGCGAAAAGTGACTCCCTCACGCGAAAGCTTCCAAAGCGCCGGCGTGTTTTGTTCGCTCACAAAATCCGGCCGCATCCCGTCCCAGACGACCACGACTATATGCCGCCGAACCCGCCTTTGGCGGGCAGCTCCTTCTGAAGAAGGAACACGCTCGTCGAGAGCACATGTATGGAAGGAGCTGGGCGACCCAGCCGGTTGATCTAACCGGCTGCCCTCTGGGCGCGGAGCGGGCCGCTCAGATTTCAGCCGATCGGCCGGGAAGCCGACCGCGCGCAGCGAAAAAACGACAGCGAGTATCGAGAGCGATGTGCAATATTTTCGAGACATGTGTGGACGCAGATTACGCAGAGGCCGTGGTCAGCGACAGTCGAATCCATTCCACAGCTTTGGTAGGGCGCGACCGGGCCGGGCCGGACTGGTGGCATTGCTGCTCATATCGACGGCGACAGTGCTGGCCGCTCCCCTGATTCCAACTACGGATGGAACCGGCTGGCGATACAACATGATCGAAGAAATCGGCAATGGTCTTAATATTCCCGACGCCAAACCGGACGCAGATGGCAAGATTCGCCTGCCAGTTTTGTATCGTATTGGTGGGACGGAGAACGTCGATGGGAAGGATCTTCTCAAGTTCGAAATGCACCGGGCCGGCGTGATTACCAACACGGACCTGGTGACTGTCAACGAACATGGCATTTTTTGCTGGGCGCGGATTAATCTGGACGGTGAGCTGGTAAAGTTTGATCCGCCACAGACGATGATCGCCATCCCGCTTAAGAAAGGTGCTAGCTGGGATTTCAACGGACAGGCCGGCGAATTAAAGGTGAACCAGCATTACGACGTGGTGGACGAGGAAGATATCAAGGTGCCGGCTGGCAAATTTCATGCGTTCCGCATTCACGGGGAGCAAACGTCTCCGAGCCCGATGACAATCGATCGCTGGTTCGCAAGCGGCGTTGGAATCGTCAAAGATGTCACAACGATGCGCGCCACGAATGGCGATTTGCTCCAGCGCATCTCCCTCGAGCTGGTGGAACAGCCCAAAATTACGGACCGACCCGAGGTAAAATCGGACGCGGCGCCGAAGCAGCTTTCGGTGAGCCTTGCAAAGGATTGGTTTGGGAAAGCGATGACGACTTTTTCATCAAATACACCGAAGATTTACGCGCGTTGGCAGGGACAGCGATTCCGAAGAGGCGCAAAGGTAAAGGCCGTCTGGATCGCAGAGAACATCGGCGAAGATTTTCCTCAAGATTACAAGGTGGACGAAGTCTCCGCAGTCGCTGAAAGCCCAACCGCGCACGGCGTATTCACGCTGGCACGGCCTGAAGATGGCTGGGCGCCCGGCGATTACCGCGTGGAATTTTATGTCGATGACGTTTTAGTGGACGCAGTGAAACTAAAGATTGCGAAATGAACAAGGAGCGGCGGTCTCCAGTCCGCCGGTGGGGCGATCTGGAAATCGCCTACTTTGTTTTTTTTGAATCCAAAACGATCCACCGCGGCATCGTAATAAAAGAATCCTATTTCACATGAAGAAAATCACGATTGCATTTCTTGCCGGATGTTTCGCTCTCGTCGCCGGATGCTGGTGGCCTGGAGTTCGAGGCAACGGCCATATCAAAATCGACGAACGCAAAATTGGCGCGTTTGCCAACATCGACGCCAGCGGCGCATTTGTAATCAATTGGCAAAATGGACCCCCTACCCTGCGCATTAAGACAGACGAAAATCTTTTTCCCTACATCGAGAGTGAGATTTCTGGGAACACACTTCGCTTGCGCACCCGGGAGCAGATTCGACCAACGCACGGAATAACTGTGTCCATCGCAAGCCCTACCCGGGAGGCGGCCAGAATCAGAGGAGCAGTAAAGCTCGCCGCAAGCCGGCTGACGGGGCCCAAATTCGCTTTGGAAGGCACAGGCGCATCGCGCATTTCGCTCGATGGAAGTATCGACCAGCTCCTTGTTGATATGACCGGCGCAAGCGACCTGAAGGCAGCTGCTCTTCAAACCAAGACCGCTGAAATTTCCATCCAAGGAGCGGGGGACGCTGAGGTCGCGGTTGCTGAAAAGCTAAAGGTGGCGATCGCCGGTGCAGGAAAAGTGACTTACTCCGGGAATCCGCCAACGATCGAAAAACACATCAGCGGCGCCGGCTCAATTCGGCACAAAGACTAGCCGCGAAATCGTTTTGCTGGTGTTCGGCGCGACGAACGCCGGAGTAAAATCAGGCGCTCGGCACAGAGCAGAGAGATTTTGATTCACAATATCGGCGATATCCGTCTCGTTCTCGGTTTCCCTGCTTTCCTGGTTTCCTGATTCGTAGATTGATTCGCCCGCTCCCGCGCGCTCTCCGCTCCCCAAGCGGCTTTGCAGTCTACCCGTCGGCGTCCCCGCTCGCCGTGTTCTTATGTTCATGATTAACTCTGAACGTGGCAAAATTTGTTCTGATTGGCAGCGGTCTCGCGGGCGGATTGCTCGCGGCCTATTTGGGCCGGCGAGGGTACGATGTCGATCTGTACGAGCGGCGCGCTGATCCGCGCGAAGGCAACATCGTCGGCGGACGTTCGATTAATCTGGCGATTTCGACCCGGGGCATTCATGCGCTCGAACAGATCGGCATCGCGCATGAAGCGTTGCAACACGCAATCCCGATGCGCGGTCGGATGATTCACGATAAATCTGGCGCGCTGCATTTTACTCCTTACGACGTTGATCCGAAAAATTGCATCAACTCAATCGGCCGCGCCGCGCTCAACACGACTGTCATTGAAGCTGCGCAGCGGTATTCGAACGTGCGCGTGCACTTCAACCACAAATGCACCGACGTCGATCTGGATTCAGCGACGGTTCAGCTCTTGAAAACCAATGGATCTTCTGTAGTGGCAGGCGTGTCGCCTGCAAATCCTCAGAATGAAATCATCCAAGCGCACGGCGACGCCGTCATCGGCGTCGATGGTGCGTTCTCCGCGGTGCGTCAATCGATGCAGATGCACATCGACAACTTTCAATACGACGAAAGTTATCTCGCTCACGGTTACAAGGAACTGACCATTCCGCCTGGGCCCGATGGCTCATGGCGCATGGAGAAGAACGCGCTCCACATCTGGCCGCGGAAAAGTTTCATGATGATCGCACTGCCGAATCCAGACGGATCGTTCACGTGCACGCTCTTTTGGGAATTTGAGGGCCCGCGCAGCTTTGCCACGACAAAGACCGACGCGGATGTCCGCCGCTTCTTCGACGAAGAATTCCCCGACGCCTTCCCGCTTATGCCAACATTGCTTGAAGACTTCCGACAAAATCCGACCGGATCACTGGTGACCATTCGGTGCGCGCCGTGGTTTTACTACGACAAGGTTTGTCTGCTCGGCGATGCCGCCCATGCTGTTGTTCCGTTCTATGGCCAGGGCATGAACGCTGCGTTCGAAGACTGCGTCGTGCTGGATGAATGCCTGGAAAAATTTCCCGACAACCGTGAGCGCGCGTTCGCCGAATATTTTTCCCGGCGGAAAGAAAACGCCGATGCGCTCGCCGACCTTGCGATTGGGAATTTCATCGAGATGCGCGACAAAACCGCGTCGAAAACATTTCGCGCAAAAAAGAAACTCGATCATCTGCTCGAAGCCGCGCTGCCGCGAATCTATCTTCCGCTTTACACCATGGTGACGTTCACGCGCATCCCGTACGCTGAAGCCGCCAGACGCGCCCGAATACAGGACTGGGTGGTCTACACGAGCCTTGCTGTTATCTCAGCGATTTTGATTCTGTTAACATTTTGGTTTGTCGCACGTTGAACTTGCTTCATAACTTTTCCCCTAACGCTTTTGCCATCGACCGTTTGCGATACATGGAATAAACCGGCACGAGAATCGCGATCGACAAATAAATCCAGCCGCTCCAGTCGAGCTCCGCTCTCGGCAAGACCAGCGCCAGGACCAGCGACACGATCCCCACGCTCACCGGGATGCTCCAGCCCATTAGTTCGCCGCGCGTTACCAGTCTTTCCCGTGCATTCAACCGCAATGGCTCACGTAATTGCCAGGCGCGAAAATTCAGCAGGAGGATTTCTGCGGAAATGGCGACAGTCCCAAGTGCGTAGATCGCAAAGATAATTCTCGCCTGCGATTCGGTCGTGTGAAGCGAGAATGGCTGGCCGACCTGGCCATTGGTCAAAAAGTACCACATTGCCCCGAAAATTGCCTTCAGCGGGTAGATAAGGATCAGGATCGTAACAATCATCATCCAGCTAATCAGAATCGAGGCGCCATCTTCGAGACCGTAACGTCGGCTCCACAACCAATGGCCCCGCCAAAAGATTCCGAGCACCGCGATGCTACAGACAAAAGTCGGTACATTCCTGAACGCCGCCAGCAGCGCTTGGATGTTGTCGGGGATTTGCTGCGCAGCGATCACCAGCATCGAGATGGCGAAGGCGAAGGCTGCGTCGATGAACGTTTCCAGTCGCGTCATCTGTATTCCGCGCAAGCGAAATCCCTCGAGTCGAGGCAGGGAATCCAGCTCCATCGGCAATGCCGACGCAATCTCTTCATGCCGCTCATTCACTCTCGTCCCGTCATGCCATATGTTCGCCTATAATGGCAATCACGTTCGATATTCAATTCACAGCCCGCGCACCGGCCGGGCGTCGCTGTCCACAACTTCATCGAGATGCGCGGCAACGGCGTTGATAATTTACCACCATGCTTCGATTTTGCATGCCCTTGGTCTGATCCAATAATGAATCGACTTTCACAATTTTGTGCGCTCGCCGTGACGCTCGCGGTCTTGAGCGGCTGCGGCACCTTGACCGACATGGTCACGTCGAACCTGCCGGAGACGCATTCCGGATGGCCATCGATCGTCGTGAGCTTGCGGGAGCAGGAAGCCTATCTCTATTGGGAAAAGAACAGAACCGCGTCGTCCCGGATATCCAGCGGTCGAGAAGGATACCGCACTCCGATTGGTCGCTTTGAGGTCATCCGTAAAGACGAAGATCATCGCTCCAGTCTCTATGGCGACTACGTTGACGCCTCGGGCAAAGTCGTGAAGGCCAACGTCGACAGCAGGCGTGACAGCAGACCGCTGCATTCGCATTTCGTGGGCACCCCGATGCCCTACTTTCTCGAGTTCTCGCCCGGCTACGGATTGCACCAGGGCTACCTGCCAGGGGTGCCCGCATCACACGGATGCATCAGGATGTCCTATTGGAAAGCGCGCCAGTTTTATAACGCCGCCCACGTCGGGACACCGGTGGTGGTAAAACCGTAGCGACGTCGAATTGAATTGTCTTCGCGTCGCTGGCTCTCGAAGAGGTTGAGAGTTGAGGGTTGGTTGTTGAGAGTTACAATCACCTCATTATGAGCGACACCTATGTTCCGTTGATTAGTTCCGGCGTTGCCGGTCCACTTGGCGTTGTCCATCTCCCGCGGCTTTGGCAGAAGATCTCTCTGGAGGAGAAGGGTAAACTTGCTTCCGGTTATCCCGGCGTTGGTAAAGGTTTCGATGCGATGACGCTCGCCGCGCTCGGACTCGAAGAGCAGGCGGTGCGAAATTACATCAAACAAAACAAGCCGACCTATCCCGAATTCGAGGCTTGGGTAAAGAAGAATGGCAAGTCAGTAAATCGAGAGTCGATCAAAAAGCACAACGCTGCGGTGCGCGGCTATAATGCTGATGACGAAACGCGCAAGGGTATTCTGGGAGCGTGCGGGATCGCCGATGACGCTTCCGCACCGAAAGACGCGGTGAACCTGAACAATCTTGACGATTGGTACGAGTTTCACCAGGCGGTACTGAAATAGCTGAGGGGCGAAAGATTCAGGCGATTGCGAGCCGCACTGACATCAGCCACGGATAAGCACGGATTTTCACGGATTAGAGAAACAATCTGGAACCCAGGAAAGCAGAAATTTTTCGAATCCGTGTTTATCTGTGTCGATCTGTGGCTAGGATTTATGCCTTCCCATGATCACGGCATTTCGCAAAACGGCTGAAACGTTTCAGGCTGGGGCAAAGACGCTGCCCCAGCGGTATTTCGTTTCACCGGCCGTATTCGCCGAAGAGCAGGAGAAGGTTTTTTCCAAGCAATGGGTGCTGGTTGGCCATCAGAGTCAGATCGCAAAATCCGGTGATTATTTTACCGCAGAGGTCGCGGGCGAGAGCTTGATTATTGTCCGGGATAAACGTGCAGAGATCTGTGGGTTTTACAATGTGTGCCGCCACCGCGGAAGTCGCCTCATCGAAAACAGAAAGGGACAATTGTCCGCTGCGATTCAGTGTCCGTACCACGCATGGACATACGGACTGGATGGACGGTTACTCGGCGCGCCGCACATGGATGATGTCCTGGGTTTTAATAAGGCCGATTATTCGTTGCGTCCGGTGAACGTCGCGCTCTGGGAAGGGTTTATTTTTGTGAATTTGGCGGAAGCAGGTGCCCTCACCTCAATCCTCTCCCAAAGGGAGAGGCGGAAGCAGGACGGATTCGTTTCGTTAGAAGATTGGTTTGCGCCGTTGGCCGGAAAATTTGCGCGTTGGAACCTGCCGGCGCTTCTCTCGGCAAGACGCATCAAATACGATGTGCGAGCCAATTGGAAGTTGATTTTTCAAAATTATTCCGAGTGTTATCACTGCCTAGGAGTACATCCGGAGCTTTCGAAAATCTCACCGCATGATTCAGCAGAGAATGATCTGATCGAAGGACCGTTTCTGGGTGGATTCATGCGGATCGCGAAAGGCCGGAGCCTGACCATGAGCGGGAACGCGTGCGCGTTGGGAATCGCGGATTCCAGTCGTGCTCATGATCGTGCTCGTAATCGAAACCCGTCGCAAGAAATCGAGAACGATTATGATCACGAGCATGAGCAAGATGGAAAGAATCGAGTGTTTTACTACTCGATCTTCCCCAACATGCTGATGAGTTTGCATCCCGATTACGTGATGGTGCATCAACTTGAGCCGCAGTCGCCAGAGCGAACGCTAATCTTGTGCGATTGGTTTTTTCATCCGGATGCGTTTAACCGAGTAGATTTCAGGCCGGATGACGCGATCGAATTCTGGGACATGGTCAACAGGCAGGACTGGCACGTCTGCGAATTGAGCCAGCAAGGTATTTCCTCGCGCGCGTATGTGCCGGGGCCGTACTCGGCGCGTGAGAGCATCCCCGCGGCATGGGATCGGGAGTACCTGCGTCATCTGCGGTAATCTTAGACCATGCCGCCGCCGCTTACGTACGCCAGTTATCTTGATCTGGAGAAGCTGCTCTCACTACAAAAGCCGCGCTCAAGCCCGCCAGAGCACGATGAGACGCTGTTCATCATCATTCACCAAACCTACGAGCTCTGGTTCAAGCAATTGCTGCACGAGTTTGAGAAAATAAAGCACGACTTTTCCGCAGGCGATCTTTTCGGAGCGATCCATACGTTTAAGCGGGTGCGCACAATCATGAAGGTGCTCGTGGCGCAGGTGGACATTCTCGAAACAATGACCCCGTCGTCGTTCTCAAGTTTTCGCGACCGGCTCGAGACGGCATCGGGCTTTCAATCTGTTCAGTTTCGGGAAATTGAATTCGCGCTCGGATACAAACGTCCATCGACCCTTGCGTATCTAAAGCCGGATTTCCCGGGCTACGATCGGCTGCAAAAGTTGCTCCGCGAACGCAGTGTGGTTGATCATTTCTACGATTTCCTTGCCATCCGCGGGGCACAGATTCCCGCCGACTTGAAGAATCGCGACGTGACGCAGCCAAATCAACCAGATGAAGGCGTACAGAAGGAAATCCTAAGGCTCTACAAGAATTCGCCTGAATCCTCGATCCTGTTCGAATTGATGACCGATTTCGATGAGGGCTTGCAGGAGTGGCGCTATCGGCACATCAAGTTGGTTGAGCGAACAATCGGCGCGAAAAAAGGCACCGGCGGATCACCGGGCGTGCCGTTTCTAAAGGAATCGCTGTTCAAGCCAATTTTCCACGATCTCTGGGCGATTCGGCACGAACTGTAAAGAACGCCCAACGCTCAACGGCAAAGTCAGAGTCCGAGAAACTCGCGCGCGGTACCGGAAAGCACGCGTGCCTTTTCTTTGGCGGAAAGTTTCATGGACTCGATGAGCTGGCCTGGTTTCGTTTCGCCCAGGGGAAAGGGATAATCGGAACCGAGCGCGATGCGTTGCGCGCCAAAGAGTTTGAGCAACACTCTCAGCGCATCGGCATCGTGCACGAGTGAATCGACATAAAACCGCGCGGCCGCGTTGTCGTGCGCCAGATATTTTCTCGGATTCGTATTGTTCTCCGCCGCAACCAAATCGGGTCGCACATGAAACGCGCGCTCGATGCGGCCAATGGTGAAGGGAAATGCGCCCCCGCCATGAGCAAACCCGACACGGAGTTTTGGGAATCTCTCGAAGACGCCGCCGAAAATCATGGAACAAATCGCAAGAGACGTTTCGGCCGGCATACCGACCAGCCACGGCAACCAATATTTCGGCATGCGCTCCTTGCCTAGCATGTCCCAGGGATGAACAAAGATCGCGGCGTCCAGTTCTTCAGCGGCGCTCCACACAGGCTGAAGAGACGCATTATCGAGATTCAAAGTGTCGATGCGACCGGAATGAGGATTTGCATCGACATGCGTTCCGATCTGCGCGCCGCGCAACCCCAGTTCTCGGACGCATCGTTCCAGTTCGCCAGCTGCGAGATCCGGGTCCTGCATTGGAATCGTCGCGAGGCCCGCGAACCGTTTGGGATGCTCCCCAACGATCCCGGCGACGTGGTCGTTGAGTCGCCGCGAGAGATCGAGGGCGTCGGCTGGTTTTGCCCAATAACTGAACATCACCGGCACAGTCGAGAGCACTTGCATGGAAACGCCGTCGCGGTCGCATTCCTCGATACGCCGCTCCGGGTCCCATACGTTGTCAGTGATCTCGCGGAAGACGCGATCGCCAATCATCATCCGCGCGCAGCACGGCTTATAATGATCAAGACGAACGAATCCGCTGTAGCCGTACTTTGCGTCGAGGTCGGGCCAGTCGCGCGGCAAAATATGAGTGTGAATATCGATCTTCAAGAAAAGTGACAAGTGATGAGTGACAAGAAGCGAAGAGCGATGTTAGCGAAAACTCTTCACTCGTCACCTGTCATTCGTCACTGGCGCTATAGCGCCTTCATCGGCTGCGGCTTCTCGACCTTCTTGCCGCATTTCTTGCAGGTGCGGCGCGCGTCATCATTCCAGAAATCGAGCATCGCCTGGCTGAAATGCTCAACGATGTCCGCGCAGTCGAAGTGGATGTCTTCCACTAGTGCCCCACAATTTTCGCAATAGAAGATGACGTGTTCTTTTTCTCCGGGCGGGCGGCGCCGCTCGACCACGATACCGATCGTGTCCGGCGGCCGCTGCGGAGAGTGCGGAACATTTGGCGGGATGAAGAAGGTTTCGCCTTCTCCGACGATATGGTCCACGATGCGGTCGCCTTCGCGGATGCGCACCTTAATGTTGCCCTTCAATTGATAGAAGTACTCCTCCGAATCGACGAGATGAAAATCGTTCCGCGCGTTCGGCCCCTTGATGACCATCACAAAAAAATCCCGTCCATCATAAAGATAACGATTGCTTACTGGCGGTTGAAATTTGTCGGCGTTTTGTTCGATCCATTTTTTCAGGTCAATGGGCGGTTGCACAGTCGTCATGCGAAGAGCGTATTTGGTGCCGCGCGCAGCGTCAAACCGCGGCGTTAGCTCTCGATGGCCCTTGGAAATCTCCAGCGGATAAGAGCATGATCAAAACGACCCGGCCGCCACCCGGCTCAAAATCGAGATTTATAGTTGAATGATTAGCCCGGGAGGGAATACTATCCGCCGCTCCGTGAAAACTCGCCGACTTTTTCTAATCGCAGGGACACTCCTGGTCGCAGTGATCATTTGCAGTTGCGAGGAGTATCCACCTTATGCGCCCGGTCTCTTTCCGCGCGCCGCTCCAGCGGGTTGGTGGAACGATGACGGTGCCTCCGGTGGGCCCAAGATCGTTGTGCATATTGGCGAACAGAAAGCTTACTTTTACAAGGGCAAACGTGTGGTGGGCGAATCGACCGTTTCCACTGGCAAACCTGGTTTTTCCACCCCGCCAGGTCACTATACCGTTCTCTCCAAAGACGCTGACCACGTCTCAACCATATTTGGCGATTACGTCGATGATTACGGCAACGTGGTTAGATCAAATATCGACGCGCGAAAAGATTCCCGACCCAAAGGGACGCATTTCGATGGTGCTCGGATGCCGTATGCGATGTTCTTCAGAGGCGGCTACGCGATGCACCAGGGGTACGTTCCGCCGTTTGCCGCGTCGCATGGTTGCATTCGCCTGCCGAAAGACATGGCAAGACCGTTTTTCGAAAACGCCCCCGTAGGGACGCCGGTGACGGTAACAGAGTAGAGCTGACCGGACCTTCGTTCGGCGCCGCCTTGCCTCACTCTCAGGGAGGTTTTGTGCTACAATAACGCAACGGCATGAAGGGAAGCGTTATCGATGATCAACGCACCGGCGCTGTGCACTTGAGCGCCGGAGAACTGCAACGTTACTCGCGTCATCTTATCATGCCTGAAGTCACAGCCGAGGGGCAGCGCCGACTAAAGGCTGCGCGCGTTTTGTGCATTGGCGCCGGCGGACTCGGGTCCCCGGCCGCGCTCTATCTCGCGGCAGCCGGCGTCGGGACAATTGGAATTGTCGATTTCGATGAGGTCGATCTTTCGAATTTGCAACGACAGATTCTTCACGGAACAAAAGACATCGGTCGTGGCAAACTGGAATCGGCGCAGGACCGGCTCCGCGACATCAACCCGGAGATCGAGATCGAATTGCACCAATGCCGTTTCTCCAGCGAAAACGCTACGCAAATTGTGTCGGAATACGACATCGTCGTGGACGGCTCAGATAATTTCGCCACGCGCTATCTGTCCAACGACGTCTGCGTTTTCGCGCGCAAGCCAAATGTGTATGGCTCGGTATTCCGGTTCGAGGGCCAAACGACTGTGTTTGCGCCTCACTTGGGCGGGCCGTGCTACCGCTGCCTTTTTCCGGAGCCGCCTCCACCAGACGCCGTGCCGAACTGCGCGCAAGCGGGCGTGCTCGGTGTTTTGCCAGGGATCATCGGGATGCTGCAAGCGATTGAGACGATCAAACTAATTGTGGGCATCGGCGAGCCGTTGATTGGACGCCTGCTCCACTTCGACGCGCTCAAGGTTAAATTTCGAGAGCTTAACCTGCGGCGCGATGCTCAATGTCCCGTTTGCGGCGAGAACCCGACAATCTTTTCGCCGATTGACTACGACCAGTTTTGCGGTGTGCGGGAGGATGAGACGATTCCTGCAATGTCCGCGCACGAGCTGAAGCGGAAGATGGATGCGCGCGAAGCATTCGAACTGATCGATGTGCGGGAACCATTCGAATACGAGATCGCACGGATCGATGGCGCGAAGTTAATTCCACTGGGAGAAATCGCTGAGCGGGCGGACGAACTGCAACGCGAGCAGCTGATCGTGATCCATTGCCACAGCGGCGGGCGCAGCGCCGAGGCGGTGCGACTGCTACAGCAGCGCGGTTTTACCAACGTTTACAATCTCAAAGGCGGCATCGATGCGTGGTCGGATCAGATCGATCCAGGCGTGCCGAAATACTGATCCGTTGCTCGATTAACACCGTGGCTTCAGCCCGGTGGTTAGGTGCAACTTGATGGATTAACCGTTTTAACGGTTTGCCAGCGTGGCCAAGTCGTTGAAACTGCTGGGAGTTCTGATCGTCACTAAATCACCGCGCTAAAGCCCGGTGTTAATGCAATTATTTCACCACGGCAGCAAGTTGCTTAGCGCTGGGGACACCGTGCCATTGAGCTAACAATTCCCCATTGCGCCCAAACACGAAAACGCAAAAGTCCGTTGCTCCTCCCGGCTCGCCCAACTGCGAAGACGCGCTTCCATCAAAATCAGTTACCGTGAAGATATCTGTCCGCGCGTCGCGCGCGATCTTTTTCGCGTCGTATCGAGTCTGAAGTCGCTTCGCTTCTTCGTTGACGCGATGCCGCACGAATGCTGTCGCGATCCTGCGCCCGATCGCAATGTGCCTCCTGATGAAACGAATAATCGTAATCATCCTGTAATCCGGGTTGCCCAGACAATAATCGGGAACGCGGTCGCCCACGGCGCGCGCCTTTTCCCAATCTGCGGTGGTAGCCAGCACCAGCACAGTCACGTGGCCGTCGGCAGTGGAGAGCTTGTTGCCATCAATATCGACAAAACTGAGCGAATAGGTCGTTCCGCTTGAAAGTGCCCCGCGCAGAATGGTAACCGAAAGAAAAAGTGCAATGGCCGCAAAGAAAAAGAATTGAAGTGCGCGCAGGTTCACAAGCGAGAATAAATTAGACAATAACCGATTCAATGAATTAGCGATTAATGGAGTGAAATCACGCCTCGGAAAAGTAAAGGAATTGCAGGACCGCACGAAACGCTTTGCAGTCGCTATCGTCCGATTTTTCTGGCGATTGCCACAAACCGAGGCCACAAGGGTAATCGGACGCCAATTACTCCGTGCAGGTACCGCCGTTGCGGCAAACTACCGCGCGGCTTGTCGTGCTCGATCCGCCGCGGATTTCATTTCGAAGATTAGCATCGTTCTGGAGGAAGCTGACGAAACCCTGTTTTGGCTCGAATTACGGGTGGATGCAGACATCATCGAATCACCATTGACACCAAGGCTCACTGCCGAATGTCATCAACTTCTCAAGATATTCTCGGCGTCACTCGCCACCGCAAAAGCTAATCGCTAATTCACTGAATCGTTAATTCGTTAAATGATGAAACATTATCGCACCGCGATCGCTTGGGTTTGGTTGTCGATCTTGTTCATCTGTGGTCTGGGTGCGTGCGATCGGATCGGGACTTCCCGCTACGCGCAGTTGATGCAGGATGCAGACAGCAAATCAGCCAACGGAGATTTTGCGCGCGCGATCAACTTGTACGAAGCCGCACTCGATGACAGTCCACGTTGTGCTGAGATCCACTACAAACTGGCTCTTCTTTATGACGATAAATTGAACGATCCCGTCAGTGCGCTCCACCATTTTAAACGCTATCTCGCGTTAAGTCCAAACGGCCCTCACGCGAACGAGGTCAAAAAGTCGATAAAGCATGACGAAATCGCCGCGCTGACAGCGCTGTCTGGAGATTCGGTTATCCCGCGATCGGAAGCGGCCCAGTTGCGCAACGAAAATCTAAATCTGCGCAAAGAGCTTGAAGCGCGCGCCGGATCTTTGCGGAGTGCACCGGAGAAATCACAGGCAAATGACGCAAGCTCAAAGAAAACCGCGGCGAAGAACGCAGATCGAACCTATGTTGTGCGATCGGGCGACACGCTCTTCTCCATTTCGCGAAAATTTTATAAATCGCCCAAGCATTGGAAAAAGATTCTCGAGGCAAACAGAAAAAATATCCGCGACCCGAAAAAGCTTACGGTCGGTCAGACCCTGGTTATTCCGTAAGACTGAGTTAGATAAAATTGTAGCCACCTGAAAGCGCCGCAGGCGTGGAAGAACGTAGCCCCGGCGTCAGCCCGGGGTTGGCGACATCAATGGCGGTCAGCCCCGGAGGGGCGAAAGAAAACGCCGAGCAGCTGACCTTGCCATGGAACCAGCAAGGCCGCTGCGCGCGCACGGTCGGTCGCGATGGCCTCGAGCGTGCTACGTGGCGCAATGAATGATGGCTCCAAGCCGAGCTCTTCAGCTGATTTGTCGCGCCGGCGCCGCAGCTCGTCTGCGCGCCGCACTGTCTCGGCAGTTGGCCGAGTTCCAAAGCGCCTACGCAACACCGGCCACTCCGATTCAGGCGTTGCCAGCGCGATTTGGGCTGCCTCCTGAAACGTCTGACGCCGCCGGTGCGAAAAATGTTCGTAATCAGGCACGCTTCCTGAAGCAAAACTGACAGCAGCGTTCAAAAGCTTTTCATTCTGTAAGATGTGAAATGGCGGGCGATCTGCCATCTCCGCTTCTCTTTCGCGCCATTGCCAAAGTGCCCGAAGCACAGCAGCGGCACGCCCCTGAAGCGTGCCAGATCCAGGAATGCGCCAAGGCTCGTCCCGCTGGCGGACGCGCGCGACAGTTGCCTGCTCAATGGCGCGTTGACACGATTGCCGCAACCAATCCCGGCGCTGGAGCCGATCCAGTTCGGCTTCCAATTTTTCGGCAAGCGACACCAGATAATGCACATCGTTAATCGCGTATTCCGCCATTCGAGCCGGCAACGGCCGTCTTGCCCAATTCGCTTTCTGTGAACCCTTCGGAAGTTCCAAGCCAAAGTAGCGTTTCACCAGCGCAGCGAGACTAAATTCGCGAATACCCAGCAGACGCGCTGCGATCATTGTGTCGAAGATTCTCTGCGCGGTGAAATTCAAGCCGCGTCGCATCATTCGCAGATCATAGTCGGCGCCGTGCAAAACAATTTCCCTCAGTTCGAGCGCCCGCCGCAGTGCCTCCAGATCGAGTCCAGCGAGCGGATCGACAATGAAGTCGTTGCAGCTACCCCGAAAGCCTTCGGGGTTGGCCGCGGCAGGCGCACTGATCTGAACCAGGCAAAGTTTCTCCCGGTACGAATGCAAGCTGTCTGCCTCAATATCGATGGCAACGCGATCGGCAGCCTCGATCTTCTTGAGCAACTCAGCCAACCGGGCATCGGTCGCGACAAGATTGGATTGCAATGACGAATGAGGAATGTCAAAATCCGATTGACGATGAGCTCGCTTTAATGGCTGCTTCGTCATTTGTCTGCCACGCCGAAGCTCAGCAAAGGCGGGAGCATTTGGGCTTCTTTCGTCATTCGTCATTCGTGCTTCGCCGCTTATAAGCCATGTAAAACGCGGGTAGCAACTCCACGTTTACGCGGCTTCGTCATTTTCAGGAAATCATTTCAATCCGCTGAGCAACAATTCCGCATTGGTCTTCGTCACGAGGAGATTATCGATCAGTTTTTCCATCGCCTCGAGAGGTGGAAGCGCTGCCATCGTTTTGCGCAACATCAGCACGCGCTCCCATTCATCGGGATGATAAAGCAACTCCTCGCGTCTCGTTGCTGAGAGCAGCGGATGGATCGCCGGGTAAAGCCGCTTTTCCTGCAACGCGCGATCGAGATGCAACTCCATGTTGCCGGTGCCCTTGAATTCTTCGAAAATTAACTCGTCCATTCGGCTGCCGGTCTCGGTTAAAGCAGTCGCGAGCACCGTCAGGCTGCCGCCTTCCTCCGCATTGCGCGCCGAGCCGAAAAATTTCTTGGGCTTGATGAGCGCCTTCGCTTCCACGCCGCCGGACATGATCCGTCCCCTGCCCGGTTCCAGATTATTGTATCCGCGTGAAAGCCGCGTGATGCTGTCGAGCAAAACCACCACGTCATGTTTCGTTTCGACAAGACGCCTGGCGCGCTCCAGCACGATCTCGGCTACCTGCACATGCCGCTGCACGCTTTCGTCAAAGTTCGAATGATAAATCTGGCAATCGATTTCCCGCTCCAAATCCGTCACTTCTTCCGGCCGCTCGTCCACTAAAAGCAGGATGAGCACAATGTCCGGATGATTTACCCGGATCGCTTTCGCGATTTCCTTGAGCAGGATCGTCTTGCCCACTCGCGGCGGCGCGACGATGAGGCCGCGTTGCCCGCGCCCAAGCGGCGCCAGCAAATCCACCGCGCGCGCGCTGATGGAGTTTGTCTTGGGATTTTCCAGAATAATCCTGCCTTGCGGAAACTGCGGCGTTAGCTTGTCAAAGTGCGTCGGTTCCGTCCACTCCTCGGCCGGCTGGCCTTCGATGTGTGTGACCTTATCGAGTGAGAGAAACTTTTCGCGTTGAACCGGCAATCGTACGGTCCCGGCAACCTTTTGCCCGGGCCGCAGGTGATGTTGCTCGATGAGGGCGCGCGAAACGGCAACGTCCTCGGGCACAGGCAAAAAATTCAATTTGGGCCAGCGCAACATCGCAAAGGAATCGCTCACTTGGTCGAGAAAACCCTCTGCGGTAACCGTTCCGCCGCCGGCTAACGCGGCGCGGACAATATCGAGGATGTGGTGATGGCGAGAGCGAGCGGGATGCAAATACAAATCCAAATCACGCGCCAATGCTTTTAGTTTTTGGTCCGGAAACTCTTGCAGCTCATTTAAATCAAGCGAGTGCGCTGCTGTAGCGGCGGCCGTGTCGGCCGCATCTTTCCCGTGTGCAGGCGACACGCCTGCCTCTACAGTTTCCGTCTGCGAAAGCGACGTCTCTAGCTTTTCGTCCATGATTGCCTTTGCCATAATGCGACGAGAAACTGCGCCTGTTCGGCAAGCGCCGCTCGATCGCTGTTATTCCAAGCGACGTGACCTCCACGTGTGATTTTTTCCTCCAGTGGCATTTGTGAGTTGATCATCTGTTGAGCTTCGGAGGCTTTAATCGACATCCGCTCCATCAAGCGGCTTAGCTGCACCTCGTACGAACAGGCCACCACCACCACCACTCGGTCGCACAATGTTTCACCGCCGCTTTCATAAAGGAGTGGAATATCAGCAAAGAAAAAATCGGGAGAATTGCGATGCCTTTCCGCCTCGGCCCTCCATTGGCGGCGAATCCGCGGATGGAGGATCCGCTCAAGCGCACGTTTCCTGGTTGCGTCGCCAAATATTATCGCTCGAAGTTTCGCTCGATTCAAGGCTTCATCACTTGAAAAGATCCCGCTCCCGAACTCGGCTCGAATTTCCTGTTTCACCTCAGGAAGCTCAACGAGAGCGTGCGCCGCTTCGTCGGCATTGAAGAATTTCGCTGCGGGAAGAATCTCACGCAGACATCCGCAAAACGTGCTTTTGCCAGTGCAAATTCCCCCGGTGATTCCGATTGCAGGCATGAACTGAACCTCACCGTGGCATAAGTAACACGCAGAGAACTGAACGTCGTGCAGTCATAAACGGGCAGAGTGTAGCGAAGACCGGCAGCTTTGCGATGCCTGAAATGCGGGTATCATGCAGAGCTTATGACGCAGCAAGTTTTGTCAGGAAAAATTGGCTTGGTGTTCGGCGTGGCGAACAAGCGCAGCATTGCCTGGGCGATCGCGAAGGCATGGGCCGGCGCGGGCGCGCACTTGATTTTTAACTACCAGGGCGAGCGATTAAAGGAAAACGTCGAGGAGCTGGTCGGTGAATTCGGGGGAAAAACGCCGTTGTTCCCCTGCGACGTTTCAAGCGACGATGAGATCAGAGCATTTTTCGAAAGCGTGCGGAACGAAACCGATCGCGTCGATTTGATGCTGCATTCGCTGGCATTCGCGCCACGAGAGGCGTTGGAAGGCGATTTTGTGAGCACGACGCGCGAAGCGTTCCGTGTCGCGCACGATATCAGCGCTTACTCGCTGGTGACGCTCACGCGTGAAGTAGCGCCGCTGATGACCAACGGCGGAAGCATCGTCGCGATGACTTATTACGGGGCGGAAAAGGTCGTGCCGCATTACAACGTGATGGGCGTAGCCAAGGCCAGTCTCGAAGCGAGCACGCGCTATCTTGCCTACGATCTCGGTCCGAAAAAAATCCGGGTAAACTGCATTTCCGCCGGGCCTGTGCAAACGCTGGCCGCCCGTGGAATCAGCGGGTTCACGTCGATGTTGAAGCATTATCAGGAACGCGCACCACTGAAGCGCAGTTGCGATCCCGCCGAGCTTGGCGCCACTGGAGTTTTTCTCGCCAGCGACGCTGCCGCGGCGATTACCGGCCAGGTCATCTACGTCGATGGCGGTTACCAAATAATGGGCATGTGACAGTCTCTTACTCTTCCTCTTACTCTTACTCTTGCTCTTGCTCCATATGATCGCTCGCATCTGGCATGGATGGACGAAACGAGCGGACGCGAAGGCATACGAGGAAATGTTGCAGACCGAAATTTTTCCGAGCATCGCGGCGCGAAACATCCAAGGGTATTATGGCGCCGAATTGTTCATCCGCGAAGATGGCGATGAAGTGGAATTCGTCACGCTGCTGCGGTTCGATTCCATGGATGCCGTGAGAGAATTTGCCGGTGCGGACGAAAGCAAGCCTGTGATTTTCCCAAAAGCCGAGGCGCTCATCGCGCGAATGGAGCGAGCGCGGCACTATCGAATCGCAATTTAGTCTCGTGCTCATGCCCGTGCTCCTGCTCCTAATCAGCTAGGTTAGATCCATCGCGAGCATGAACACGAGTCTGGCCGAACAAAACCCGCACCTGCCTGAAGGTCCTCACGCAATGAGCCGGTTTCTATACAAAGCTGCCGTGCTTGCGGTTGCCTTGACGAACTCATCGCTATGTTACGCTGGCAACGAGGACTTCAGCGTAAAGAAGATTTTTACTTCGCCAAGTAGCCATCACGATCTCGTTGTTGTCGCCTATCCCTCACCGCTTGGAGCGAAGAATCCTCCGATTGAAAAAATCGGTAAACTCCTCAACGGGATTTTTGTCGAGGCGACGAATCTGGCCCACACGGTTTACACGCGAGAGTACCACGGCAACGGGTGGATTTTGGACCAAGCGGACCATTGGATCGCTGACCGATACCTTTGGGCGGCTGACGAGTTCGGTCTGTTCGTCGCCGATGCGGAAACAAACACGATTCTTTTTAATAACGTTCTTGAGGCTTACGCCAAAAATCCTGCTGCCGACGAATGGGTCGCTATCAGATTCCGGCCAAGCGCCAGAATTCAGGAACACTTGGAGGAGAAGTTCCAAGACAGTTTGTTGTTTGTCGATCCAGCGCATATGGCAGCACAATCCCCTCGTGATCTTCCGGAAGATTCGTTGGCGCACGTTAAATCGATGCGAATCGATGGAGTCGCGCTTGCTCCACCTGAGTGGGCGGCCGACGGCTCACGATTCGCCGTTCTTGTTTGGAAAAACGGAGCAGTGTCCGCACTTCAGTACGATACTAACCTGCGAGAGACAGCAAGAACTGCGATTGACCTACAGGTTGACCGGGAGACCGCTTTATCAGTTTGGCTCAAAAAGGATTTGGCACCCGCGGCCAAAAAAATCTTGTCCGACCCTGGAACCTTTCAATCTGCAACGGCCAGTCCGTCACCCTAGCTACTGCAACCGACGTGTTGGTGACGAATGCGGCTTTGCCGCCAAGTATTTGCGCCTTCGGCTATTGTTCTCTCATCGTCTCGAGGACAAGCCGATACTCATTGGCAACCCCGAAAGCGGTCGGGGTTGCCCTACAACTCAGGCGCGCGACGTTGGTCTGTATGCAACTCGCTTCGAAGCTCCGAGAAGGCCTGGGCAACGACATTGTCGTTAATGATCCGGACACGCTCGCCGCGCACAGCGGCGATAAATGGTTCGCCGCACATCAGCCGGAAGTTGTCGTCTTCGCAAGATCGACAGGTGACGTGAGCAAACTGCTTCAGTTCGCCTCGCGTGAAAAAATTCCGGTAACTGCGCGCGGCGGCGGCTTTGGCTACGTGGGTGGATGCGTGCCGGTTCGCGGCGGGATCGCCCTGTCCCTTATGCGGATGAACCGGATTAAGGAAATCAGTTTTGCCGATGCGGTGGCGATCGTTGAACCCGGCGTGTTTACTGCCGAACTGAAATCGGCAGTGCGCGCGCAAAAATTATTCTATCCGCCAGATCCGGCGAGCATGAAAGATTGCACCATCGGTGGAAATGTCGCCACGAATGCGGGCGGCCCGCGCTGCTTGAAATACAGCGTGACGCGCAATTATGTGATCGGTCTGGAAGTGGTGCTCGCCAACGGCGACGTGCTGCGCGCCGGCGGGCGCGTCCACAAGAATAAAACCGGCTTCGATTTGATCGGTCTGTTTGTGGGCTCGGAAGGCATGCTCGGCGTGGTCACAGAGATCACGCTCCGTTTGCTCTCGCTTCCTCCCGCACGCGCTACACTGTCCGCTGCGTTCGCCGCGGCCACACAAGCCGCCGAAGCAGTGCAGGCGATTTTTGCGGCGGGATTTCTGCCGTCTTCATTGGAGATCGCCGATCGTTTCACACTGGAAGCGGCGCGACGCGATCTGGGCAAAATGATCGTCCCCGAGGGAAACGCGCATCTGCTGGTCGATCTGGATGGGCAGGAGGAAAGCGTCCGCAGCGAGTCCGCCGCGATTCGCGATCTGCTCGAGAAAAGAAAACCGAACACGCTCGAGATAGCAACCGGCGAAGCAGATTGCGAAAGGCTCTGGGCATTGCGCCGCCAGTTCAGTAACTCACTGCGCGCCACGGGTCTCACAAAGTTGAACGAGGATGTCGTCGTGCCGCGTAGCCGTCTGGTCGATCTAATGGAATTCGCGGAATTGCTGCAGGCAAAACACGGGTTCCCGATCGCGTGCTTTGGTCATGCCGGGGACGGCAACATTCACGTCAACATCATGGCAGACCGTTACAATCGCGATGCCGCAGTGCGCGAGAGAGTCGAGCGCGCACTCGACGATCTTTTCGCCCAAGTCCTGACCTGGGGCGGTGTGATTACGGGGGAGCACGGAATTGGTCTCGCCAAAAAACGGTGGTGGCCGGATGCGACCAGTGAGGTCGCGCGCAATCTGCACCGCCGGCTGAAACAAATTCTCGATCCAAACGACATCTTGAATCCGGGAAAATTTGTTTAACCAAGAAGATCGTGCCCGCGAATCACACAAATTGACGCGAATAAGGAAAGGATATTTTTGTTATTTGCGTGTATTCGCGTTATTCGCGAACGGATCTTTTTGGTTGACGAATCCAAATTCGCATTGAGATTCGGCGAGCATTTTTTAACGGCGCATCTGAATTGGCCGCGACTGACGCGCATCCGCGTCCTCGTGAACGAACCAATAAGAAAGACCTACGTCTTTCATTAGCGCTGCCTTGGCACCACAAATGAAACCTGGAAAATTTACTCACACGATCGCGGTCATCCTTTCGTCGATCACGTCTCTTTTCGCCCATGGAACGCCTTCAAAAGCGGAGCCTGCGAAAACAAAGTTCAGCAAGAAATCTCAGAGATCAGGAGACGACCGTTCGTTCGATGTTACTTCACTCGCGTTCACGCCGGGGCAGTTGGCCAAAAATGCGCCTGAGCCGGGACAGCGTTTTCCGTGGAAAAGGGAGATCGTAACGACGGTGTTCTGGGTCGGCGAGAAACCAGCCGGTAACAATCCGATCCCTAATCGCACAAGCTCTTGGGACAAAGATTGGACCAAAAACTATGGCGGGTTTGACGATCCTGATACCGCCCATCGCAGCAATTACATTCCTGCAAAATTCACGCCCCGACTAAATCCATTTTACTGCGCGCTTCCCTACAACGACAAAGCGAGGGAGGGCCATCGACCCGAAGCGCCGCGCGTTGTTCCATGGTTCAACGAAGCTTATCAAGGCCCCGCTGTTTCGACTTGCAAAGGGCGCTGGATCGCTATCCGTAAGGGAAATCGAGTAGCTTACGCGCAATGGGAAGATGCCGGGCCGTTCCGCACCGATCACTGGCAATATGTGTTTGGTAACGAACGGCCAAAACCTAATCTCAACAAAGGCGCCGGCCTCGATATCTCGCCCGCTGTCCGCGATTACCTCGGGCTACAACCAACGGATGTGACCGATTGGAGGTTCGTGGATTTCAGTGAAGTGCCGCGTGGGCCGTGGTCAACGCTGGGCGAAAACAATACTTTCGTCATCAACGATCGGAAAAAAGGCGCGGCGCTGGTCGAAAAGCTGGGCACAATCGCACACTGAACGCGCAGTAAACGTGTCGCGTTCCGCGTGCTGCTGGGGAGCGCAGGCTGCCAGCCTGCAGGTCTCGGCAGCTTGCCGAGACCGGGAATTGATTACCACTCGAGCTATGCGCGAAAAGATGTTGCCGGCAGGGCTGCCGGCAACTACAGGCTGGCAGCCTGTGCTCCCCAGACCGCCCCGAGACGCATGCGCTTAGCCAATCCGCGCAATCTTTCGGTCGAAATCGATTCGAAACGTAAATGGAAACGCGTTGCCGAGTTCATTCTGTTTCTTGTGCGATCTTCATCGCAGCGACTTTCAGCCTCGGTGTTTCAATTGGAGCGGCCGCAGAGAGCGGCACTTTGCTCACCGGAAAGGCCGCGATGGGCGATTGGACAAGTGATGCGCCCGGAGTGCGGCGCAAAATCACCGTCACCGACTTGCCCGCGCCGAGTTCAAATATTTTGGCAATTAACCGGGCGCACGTCGTCGAGCGGCCAGCAGGCGCACAGCTTCGTGTGCCGCCGGGTTTTACGATCGAATTGTATGCTGGCGGATTTCGTGATCCGCGATTTCTGCTCACCGCGCCGAATAGCGACATCTTCGTTGTAGAGAGTCGCGCCAATCGAATCAAGGTGTTGCGTGACACGAAGCACGCCGGTCAACCAGACGTCACTGAGATCTTTGCAGAGCAGGGTTTAAACAAGCCGTTCGGGATTGCGTTTTATCCGCCGGGTGACGATCCCCAATTTTTGTACGTGGCGGATACCGACGGCATAATTCGTTTCCCCTACCGCAACGGTGATCTGAAAGCGCGCGGACCGGCGGAAGATTTGGGCGCGCATCTCTCTGCTGGCGCGGCGCGCCTGCGCAGCGGCGGCCACTGGACGCGCGACATTGTTTTTTCACCCGATGGCAAAAAAATGTATGTCTCAATCGGTTCACGCTCGAATGTTTCCGACAGCGCTGCGGAAGCCGATCGCGCCCGCATTTTCGAGTTCAACCCCGACGGGACAGACCGGAAAGTTTACGCGTGGGGAGTTCGCAACGCCGTCGGAATCGCATTTCGACCCGGCGCAAACGAGCTGTGGATGAGCACAAACGAGCGCGACGAAATCGGCGAAGATTTGCCGCCGGACTACATCAGTAGCGTGCGCACCGGCGGCTTTTATGGCTGGCCGTGGTTTTACATCGGCAACCACCCTGACCCGCGCCACAAAGGAAAACATCCTGAACTCGCCGACAAAGTGATCGTTCCCGATGTGCTCGTGCAGGCGCATTCCGCCACGCTTAACTTGTGCTTTTACACCGGTGACCAATTCCCCGCCGAATACAAAGGCGACATCTTCGCTGCCTTCCACGGTTCATGGAACCGGATGAAACGCACCGGTTACAAAGTGGTGCGTGTGCCGTTCGACCACTCGACCGGCAAAGCGCGCGGCGAATACGAAGATTTCGTGACTGGCTTCGTCACGCCCGAAGGCAAAGTCTGGGGTCGCCCGGTCGGAATCACCGTCGCCAAAGACGGCAGTCTTCTTTTCAGCGAAGACGGCAACGGCACTATCTGGCGTGTGGGCTACCGTAGATAATTCGAAAGTCGTTAACCTAGCAAAAGAACATTGCTGGTCGCGGCGTTGCGCATAATCTGCTTTAGCGCGGCATGAAGATTGGTTTTGCTCAAATTAACCCGACCGTCGGGGATTTGAGGGGTAATTGCGACTTGATCATCGGCGCCTATGAGCGTCTTGCGGCTGCGGGCGCGGAACTAATTCTGACGCCGGAACTGGCCATCACCGGCTATCCGCCACAGGATTTGGTTTTCAAATCGCGTTTCGTTCTGGAGAACCTTGCGATCCTGGAAAAGCTGCATTCTCGCGTTGGCGAGGCAGCGTTGCTGGTCGGTTTTGTCGATCGCAACGAAGGACGGGGCAAGCCGTTTCATAACGCCGCCGCTCTGCTCGAACGCGGCAAACCGCTAAGGAAAGCGCACAAATCGCTTCTACCCACCTACGATGTTTTCGACGAAGACCGTTATTTCGAGCCGGCCAGCCGTGTGGAGCCGGTTGATGTCCAGGGAAAAAAAATCGGCGTGACGATCTGCGAAGATATTTGGACTGAACATTACCTGCCGCGACCGCTCTACGACGTCGAACCAGTGGGCAGTCTGGTGGAACAAGGCGCAGAGATCATCGTCAATCTAAGCTCCTCGCCGTTTAGCTTGCATAAACCGGCGATCCGATACGAGATGGTGGCGGGGCTCGCACGCGCTCATCAACGGCCAATCTGTTACTGCAATCTGGTCGGCGGCAACGATCAACTTGTGTTTGATGGCAATTCCTTCGCGGTGAATGCCGCTGGCAAGTTGATCGCGCAACTGGCTGCATTTCGTGAAGACGAAAAAGTCGTCGATACGGATTCAACCGCCGCAATTGAATTTCACGAAGGCAAAACGCCGAAGGAACTTTTCGCCGCGCTTTCTCTGGGAGTTCGCGATTATTTCCGCAAATGCAATTTTCATTCCGCCGTAGTCGGCCTCAGTGGCGGCGTTGATTCCGCGGTCACGGCTGTGATCGCGGTTGATGCGCTGGGCGCGGAAAACGTGACCGGAGTTTCGATGCCCAGCCCATACTCATCGCGCGGCAGCATCGATGATGCGCGCGCGCTGGCGCGCAATCTCGGAATTAAATTTCTCGACATTCCGATCACCGACGCGTTCAGAGATTTCAAATCACAGTTCAAAGAAATTTTTAAAGGTCTGCCCGAAAACGAGACTGAGGAAAATATGCAGCCGCGCCTGCGCGCGATGACCTTGATGGCGCTCTCGAACAAGTTCGGTCATCTGTTGCTGACCACTGGAAACAAGAGCGAACTCGCCGTCGGCTATTGCACAATTTACGGCGACATGGCCGGTGGACTGGCTGTGATCAGCGACGTGCCGAAAACAATGGTTTACGAGTTGGCGCGCTGGATAAACCGTGACCGCGAGATCATTCCACGATCCACAATCGACAAACCGCCCAGTGCTGAGTTGAAGCCGAACCAAAAAGACCAGGATACGCTGCCGCCGTATGAAATTCTCGATCAGATCTTGCAGCTTTACGTCGAAGAAAACCTGAGCGCCCGCGACATCATCGCGCGCGGGTTCGACGAGAAAACCGTGCGCTGGGTGCAGCGCCGGGTCGATCTCAACGAATACAAGCGCGAGCAAGCTGCGCCCGGAATAAAGGTAACAAGCCGCGCCTTTGGACTTGGCCGCAGAATGCCGATCGCGCAAAGATACGTCGATTAACAGATATGTCGCTGAGCGGAAAACACGCGCTGATCACCGGGAGCTCCCGTGGCATTGGTCGAGGAATCGCCCTCAAACTGGCCGACCACGGTGTCAACGTAGCAGTTCACTACTATCAAAACGAGGCCGCCGCCTTGGACACGCTTGCACAGGTGCGCGAACGAGGCGCCGATGGCTTCGTGGTCCAAGCGGACGTGTTGGATTCCAAACAGATCACCCAGATGTTTGGCAAAGTTAAAGCCGAATTCGGTAAGCTCGATATCTTTGTCAGCAACGCGCGACCCGAAGCAGCGGCGTTCTTTTATCCGCCGATGGACATCACTCTCGAACAATGGAACGCCGCGTCCGATTCGCAGGCAAAAGCGTTCCTCGTCGCTGTGCACGAGGCGGTTCCACTCATGGCTAAGGGGGGAAGAATCCTCGCGATCACTTACGCCCAGGGAAGCCGCACTGGCGGAGTGCAATCCTGGGTCGGCATGGGTTCGGCCAAGGCCGCGCTCGAGTCCCTCGTGCGGTACTTCGCGGTAGCTCTCGCCAAACGCGGTATCACAGTGAATGCCATCAGCCCCGGATGGACCGAGGACAGCGTATTGAATTCGCTGCCCGAGCAGGTTCAGGAACTCATCCGAAATTGGCACGCGCGCGGATGGACTCCAATGGGCCGGCTGGGAACGCCCGAGGATATTGGGAATGTTGCGACGCTCCTTTGTTCAGAGCAAGCCGCCTGGATAACTGGGCAAGTGATTTACGCCGATGGCGGCGCGTCGTTGATGAATCCCGAGGTTCCGCCAGAGATCCAGCTGGGTTGACGCGGCGAACTCTCCTGAAAACCAGCCTTAATTGCTGAAGCCGTCGGCTTGCCAACCAGTGAGCGCGTCGATGCTTATTCGCATTGACGCTCGGCATCAGTATCAATAGAACCACGTTTGAGTGGTTCTTGGTACTCTTGCGCGGAAAATTTGGATCGGCCTTGCGATCACGATTGGGTGCGGCCCTGGGGGTTCGCCTTACGGTAAATACGCCGATGATTTTTGGGTTGAGCAGATGGCTTAGGATCTGTATCTAGTCAGGCTCGGCCACGTGCAAACGATCATCGCGCTTCTCTTTTGCCTACTACTCGGCGTGATGGTGAAGGCGCAGGGTTGGTTCGCGTTGCTGTGGCTACCACTTGGGTTCGTTATCGGCCTGTTCGTCACTGCTCAGATTGCGCTCCCGATACTGTTGGGCTTGCCTCGCGCGATTCACCTGGTGTCGAGTGGAGAGATGCGCGCGGCGGTATATCGGCGTCTGGTGTTCACTCCGGTTCTTTGGATTGTGCATTTGTCTGTGATCCTGTTCCTGGTCGGATTCTTCTGGCCGTCAGCGGCAGCGTGGTTCGAGACAAATGGCGCGTTGAGTGCCGGCGTTTGGCTTGGCGTTGTGGGTATCCTGCTGTCAGCACTCTCGAAGAGGTCTCGTGCAGATTTCCAGGCAGACTTTGACCGATCTTATAGGCAGTTTTACGTCCATCGCGACGCGCGTCGCCGGAGGCCTAACCGACGCCGAAGCTCAACTGTTCCCTCGTAGAAGGGGTTTAAGGGGACGCGATGAGTCCCCTTATTTTCTCTTGCCGTTAGGCGGAAGCGAGAAATTTTCCGGCCGGACCCATGGATGTTGTTGTTGCCTTCGACGAGGCCGAATCAGGGGTGCATGAAATGCACCGTGCAGGAATCGAACCTGCAACCCAGTGATTAAGAGTCACTTGCTCTGCCAATTGAGCTAACGGTGCAAAGACTAGGCTATTGTAGCATGAACGCGTGCCTTCGTGCTCCCAAAATCGGTAGCAGATTCGGTAGCATAAAATCTATCGTTCTAGGGAAGCACCGTTGGGTGCGCTGTTTCTGTTCGTGTTTGAAACACCATGCGCGCCGCGCCCAGGTATTGCAAGGTGTTCTGCTTTTCTCGCGGGTTGTTGTAGTCGCTCCGCCCCGTTGCGCTGACGATCACGCGATCGAGCCAGCTCACAAAATAGGCGGCGTCCTTCGGCGACCGGGGCGCGTGCCGATCAACCGTTACGTAGATCGGGCTCGTGCTGGCATAAGGATAAATGTCTTGCACCTTCGGGTTCGCGTGATCGTTCCAAGCGCGCAGTACCAGCCAACCGCTGGCAGGAATCTCAACCTTGCCAGTAACATCGGCTTTTGTGCGCGCTCCCTCAAGCCGATGACTCGCGATCACCCGGCTGTTGAAGATCAACTCGAAGTGATCGATCGGGACAATAGAACGTACAGATGCGTGGTACGGCAGCGTTGTCGCGTTGGTGAGTGTAATCTCATCACCGGGATGCTTGCTATCCACATCCAACCCCAGTAAGGGGCCATTAGTAACGAAAGTCCGACCTTGCTTCAGGCCTGAGTGTAGTTTTTCCGGCATGGTCTCGCCCATTACGACTATGAATACCCGATTCACGCCCACCGGGCCGCGCAAGGAAGCGTAGTTCGCCATCGCATCAGTCCCCGCGCCGGCTGGCAAACGAAAACCAAGATTGAGCAGGCGATACCA
>Ga0209376_1000438_pt1 | contig 45658 bp, 41 predicted proteins | sample GraSoiAngelo_134_FD_185891 | JGI IMG/M metagenome (GOLD analysis project Ga0209376, IMG submission 185891) | Grasslands soil microbial communities from the Angelo Coastal Reserve, California, USA - 14_0929_05_30cm (SPAdes) (version 2) | ecosystem: Environmental > Terrestrial > Soil > Grasslands ...
ACGACGGCAAGCGCCGGCGCGCCGGTTGCTCGACGCCGGTGCCGCGGTCGCGCTCGCCACCGACTTCAACCCGGGGTCCTCGCCGACCGTGAGCCTGCCGCTCGTCATGGCGCTGGCCGTCTCCCAGCTCGGGTTGCGGCACGCCGAGGCGTTACACGCCGTGACGGTGAACGCGGCGGCCGCGCTGCGCATGGCGACGGATCGGGGGCAGATCGCGCCCGGTTTCCGGGCCGACCTGGTGTTGTGCAGCGTCTCCGACTGGCGCGAAGTCGCCTACTGGATGGCCGTGAATCCCGTAACCGCCGTGTGGACAGGAGGTTCCGCTTGTCCGCTCCGGATGGGCCCCGTATCTTTAGGGACTCATGTCCAAGCTTGAGAAGCTGAAAGACAAGGCCAAAAGCCTCGAGCCCAGAGATCCGCGGGGCGCGATCGAGGCGTGGCTGGAGGTCCTCAAGGCGCAAGAGGAAAACGCGGAGCCCAACCCCGACCTGTCCGTCTTCAATCGCGTTGGCGACCTCTACCTGAAACTCAAGGACCCCGGCCAGGCGGCCGACTACTACGACCGGGCCGTGGACAAGTACGCCGAGCTCGGGTTCCACAACAACGCGATCGCGATGTGCAACAAGGTGCTCCGCAACGCACCCGGCCGGCAGACGACGTACCTCAAGCTCGCGAAGTTGTATGCAGCCAAAGGGTTTGTGGCGGAAGCGAAGCAGAACTTCGTGGAGTACGCCGGGCGCATGCAAAAGATCGGCAAGATCCAGCATGCGTTCGCGGCGCTGAAGGAGTTCACCGACATCTCCCCCGAGAACGCGCACCTCCGGTCGGTGTTGGAAGAGCATCTCAAGATGTACGGCGATGCCGAGCGGCATCCCTCCGCCCGCGTTGCGCCCGCGGCCCCAGCGCACGACGACCTGTCGCAGTCGGGGAAGCGCAAGACATCGAGCCTGGTGTTCCTGGACGTGGATGCGCCCCCCGGCCAGAAGGTGAAACCGACGGCGCGCCCTGCGGAGCCGCCACCTCGAGCGCGCGAGCCCGAACCCGAGGTTGAGGCGGGCGCGGACAGCCTTCTGGAGTCGGTGACACCGGAGCCCGACACATCGCTCGAGATCGAGTCGACCAGCCTGGCCGAGGGCCTTGAGCTCCCGGGGGCGAGCGGGGGCGGGGGGTCGGAAGGCAGCCCGCTCGAGGGCTTCGAGACCACCGTCGCCGACTTCGGGCAGGTACAGCTCGATCCCGAGCAGGGAGATATGCCGTCCCTCCGAGACGAGGTTACGGCTGAGGACGTCGCACCGATGGCGGAGCTCGAGCCTACGGTGCCGGAGGACGCCGAGGCTTTGGAGCCCGAGGTCGAGCTCGACCCGATGCTGGATCACGGGATCGATGTTCAGCCACCCCGGCCCCCTGCTCCCCGGCCGCCCCCGGCCGCCCCACCCAAGCGGGGCGGCTTCCCGACCGGCACGCCGCCCAGGGCCGCGCCGCGTCCTGTCTCACCGGTCGTGCCCAAGCGGCCGGGCCAGCCGAAGGCGCCCGCGGCACCAGCAGCGCCGCCGCCGCGCCCCGGGGTCGGATCGCCACCCCGGGTGACGATCCCGCGGAGCCCGGCGCCGGGGGGCGGCGGACCGCCGACGGTCAAACCAGTCACACCCAAGCGGCCAATGGCGCCGCCACCGGCGCCCGCGCGTCCGTCGCGGAAGACGGTCGTCGAGGTACCGCCGCTCGAGCTCGAGCCCGATTTCGACACGGGGACCGACGCCGGCCACGATGTGGACGACCAGCCGCTCGCGATGGAGGATATCCCCCCGACGGGGGGATTCGTGGAGATCGAGGAGGACAGGTCTCTCTCGGGAACGCGGAAATCCGCGTTCATCGACTTGGGCCTGGACGGCGCGGTCGAACAGGGGGACACGTCGGGTTCCCTGGTATTCGCGAACATCGAGGCCACGCCCTCGGCGCCCACGATCGAGGAGCTGGAGGGTCGCGTCGCCGATGACCCGGACGATCCCGAGGCGCACCAGGCGCTCGGCGAGGCCCTGATCGAGGGCGGCGAGCGAGATCGCGGGATCGAGGAGCTCGACCACGCGACCGCGGGTTTCGAGAACCTGGGGAAGCTGCCGCAGGCGCAAGATCTGGTGGAGGAGATCTTGCGGCTCGACCCGAACAGCGTGCGCCACCGCCAGAAGCAAGTCGAGTACGCGTTCAAGTCGGGGGACAAGGCGAAGCTCATCGACGCCTATCTCGAACTGGCGGACACGCTGCTGCGCCAGGATCTGCCGGACAAGGCGCGGGCCGTGTACCAGCGCGTGGCCGAGCACGACGCCAAGAACGAGCGTGCCAAGGCAGCGCTCGCGATGCTCGCGCCGGCCGCATCGCCGCCCCCGGTCGCACCGAAGCCAAAGGTGAAAGAAGAGCGCACCGCACCCAAGGACGCGAAGCTGAAGGTGCGCGACGAAGCGGTGGAGGAAGGCGACTTTGTCGACTTGGGCGCGATGGTCCTGGAGGGGGAGCCGCCGGCGCGCGACACCCGCATGAAGGTCGCCGACGAGGAGCCCACTGGGGACGAAGAGAAGGACTTTCAGGACATGCTCGCCCGGTTCAAGCAGGGGATCGACGAGAACATCGACGAGGCCGACTTTGAATCGCACTACGATCTGGGCGTCGCCTTCAAGGAGATGGGCCTGTTCGACGAAGCGATCGCCGAGCTCCAGAAGGCGTTGCGCGCCCCCGAGGGGAAGCTCAGGACTTCGGAGGCGCTGGGGGTCTGTTTCATCGAAAAGGGTGCTCACGTCGTGGCCGAATCGATCCTGCGGCGCGGGCTCGACCTGCCCGCGTCGGGCGACTCGGAGCGCGTAGGGATCTTGTACTGGCTGGGCCGGACGCTGGAAGAGCAGGGAAAGAAAGCGGAGGCGCGGGAGTTGTACGGGCGCGTGTTCGCCGTGGACATCCGCTTCAAAGACGTCGGTGAGCGAGCCCGAAAGCTCGCCAAGGTGAAGTGACGTGAGCCAGCAGATCGCCCCGGTATCGTTGGGGGACATCCAGCGGCCCGTCGCCGCCGAGCTGGGGCAGGTGATCGGGGAACTGAGCCGCATTATCGCGGCGGACTTCCCGGTTATCGCCGAAGTCAACGAGCATCTGCGGCGGATGAAGGGCAAGCTGTTCCGTCCGACGTTACTGCTGCTCAGTCACCGGGCCTCCGGAGGAGGAGGGGACGACGCGCGGGCCGTCACGCTCGCGGCGGTGGTGGAACTGATCCATCTCGCGACCCTGGTGCACGACGACTCGGTGGACCACTCGGTGCTGCGTCGCGGGATGCCGACCATCAACGCGCTGTTCTCCCACCAGGTCGCGGTGATCATGGGCGACTACCTCTATTCTCGTGCCATCATCGAGCTCGTCGGGCTCGACGACCTCGCGCCGCTGCGCGTGTTCGCCCGGGTCACGAACGAGATGACGGTCGGCGAAATGCGGCAGCTCGAGGCGCACGACAAGCTCGCTTATGCTGAAGCGGACTACGACCAACTGATCCGCTCGAAGACGGCGTCGCTGCTGTCGGGCGCCTGCGAGGTGGGCGCGCTCGTGGCCCCGGTCGCGTATCGTGGCGCGCTGACTCGCTTCGGATTGCGGCTGGGCATGGCGTTCCAGATCACCGACGACCTGCTCGACTACACCGAGCCGGAGGCGGTCACCGGCAAGCCGTCCGGGCTCGACTTGCGGGAGCACAAAGTGACGCTGCCGCTCATCGCGGCGCTCGCGTCGATGGGTGCGGCGCAGCGGCGGAGCGTCACCGAGCTGATGGCGACCCCGGACCCCGGCGATGAGTTGGTTGCCGAAGTCATGCAGGTGGTAGAGGCCACGGGCGGGCTCGACTATGCGCGGCGTCGCGCGCTCGAGCTCGCCCAGCAGGCCGAGGCGGAGCTCGAGACCCTGCCACCCTCGCCGGCCCGCGAAGCGCTGCGCGACAGCATTGCCTATGCCGTGGAGCGGCGCAGCTAGGGCCGTGGCGCGCGGACACCGCGGCGCGCTATTTTACGTCGGATTCCTGGCCGGCGGGTTCGTGCTGGGCGGGCTGCTCCACGCGTTGCTGCGGCGGTTTCTGCCGCAGGGCGCGGCCAAGGAGTTCTTCACAACGGCCGTGACGCCGACCTTCGGGCCGGTGCATCTCGACCTGCTCGTGGTGTCGATCACGCTCGGCCCGATCGGGTTCGACGTGTCCTTGCTGGCCGTCGTGGGTGTGGCGATCGCGTACTTCGTCGCCCGATCGATCTTCTGAAAACGAGGCGCGTATGTTCGGGGACCTGTCGTTCAGCCATATCCTGATCCTGCTGCTCGTGCTGGTGCTGGTGTTCGGCGCGAAGCGGATTCCGGAGATCGGATCGTCGCTCGGCCGGGGTATCAAGGAGTTCCAGCGCAGTTTGAAGGACGCCACCAACCCCGATCCGCCTCCTGCCCCCCCGCGCAACCTCGACCCTCCGAGCGCGTCGTCCGGGGGCGATCCCAAGCGGTTGAGCGACTGATCGCCTAAGCGCCGCTCTCGGTCGCGCTGGGCCGGAAGATTTCCTTGCGGCGATCCACCACGCTGGCCTGGGCCTTCAGACCCGCGAGATACTGCTGGACGCGCGCTTGTTGCGCCGGCCGCAGAATGGCCTCCCGCTGCTGATCGCGCTGCTTGAGCCACGCTCCCGAATCAGCTGGCTGGCGGGCGATGCCCTGCAAAATGAAGAAGCCGGTTTCGCCGGCAAGCACGCCGGTCCGCTGGCGCGGCCGCAACCCGAACGCCGCGCCCACCACTATCGGCTCCCGCGCGAGGGCACCCGGAGGATTGAGGCGGGTGAACGGGCCGACCTTTTCCACCGGCAGGCCCCGCGCTCGTCCCGCCTGTAGCAGGTCCGGGGCGTCGGCCAGGACGGCCAGGGCTTCGTTGGCGCGCTGCCGAGCAAGCGCCTTCTTCTTTTCATAGCGAACGGTCTCGCGCACCCGCTCGCGGACCTGCGCCAGCGGCGGCGCGCCCGCGAGATGGAGCGAATCGAGCCGGAACACGTAGTTGGCGCGCTCGCCCTCGATCACCGGACTGGTTTCACCCACCCGCGCCTCGAATGCCCACACGCTCACATCGGGGATCGCGTACCGGCCCAACGTCAACCGGTCCCCCTGGACCAGCTTGGGCGCTTGCGCCACCTGGAGATGCAGCCGCTGCGCCGCGCTGTCCAACCGACTGCCGTCGGTCTGCGTGGCCGCCAGGCGATCCAACGTGTCGGTGCGCGCGTCGATGGCATCGAGATGCCGACCTTGCGGAACGATGGGGATCAGGATGTGACGCACGTGGAGCGAATCGCCTTTCGCGGCTTCGACGCGGATCAGATGGTAGCCGAAGCTCGAGCGCACCGGTGGGCTAAGTTGCCCCGGCGTCAGGCCGCGCAAGCCCGCCAGAAACTGGGAATCAAACCCGGTCTCGTTGCGCTTCACCCAGCCCAAATCGCCGCCCCGCGCGCCACTCACCGAGTCCGCCGACTCCTTCTTGGCCGCGTCCTCGAACTTCACCGCACCTCGCGCGATCTCGTCCCGCAAGCGCCGCGCTTTCGCGAGCGCCGCCGCCGTGTCGGCGGCGTCGGCCACGCGCGGCTCCGCCACGAAGCTGAGCCAGGCCGTGGCTGGGCGCTTGAAGTCGTCTTTGTGGGCCGCGTAGTAGCGCTCGACCTCGTTATCCGACACCGGGGCGAGCGAGTCCGGAATCTGGTCGGGGCGGATGTGGAGCACGGCGACCGTCACGGACTCGTGCTGATCACGCCAGATGCGCCACAGCTTGGCGTCGGAGATATAGACGTCGGCGGTGAGGTACTCCTGGAGCTTGCGCTCCGGGAGATACTCGCGGTACAACTGCTCGATCTGGGCGCGGAACTCCTCGCTGGCGCTACCGAGATAGCGTTGCCACTTGGTGATGTCGAACCGGCCGTCCGTCTGGAACGTGGGATCCTGCATGATCTGCCGCAGGATCTGCGGCGGTGGGGTACTGCGCGCCATCTGCCGGACTTCATCGTCCGACACCTGGATCCCGAGCCGGCGATACTCGCGCTCGAGCAGGATTTTCTGGATGAACTGGTCGGTGACCTGATCCTGGAGCTGCTGTTCGTCTTCGCGGGTCAGCCGCGCGCCGGTCTGACGGCGGGACTCCTCGATGGCCGCCTGGAGCGCCGCCTGGAATTGGGGGGCGCGCACGACCTGGCCGTTGACCTTGAGGACGACGTCGCGTCCGCCACCCAGGATATCCGTGACTTGGCCGTAGGCCAGCCAGCCGATGAAGGTGACTGACACGATGAAGAACACGGGCTTATAGATGGCGCGCATCGAGCGCATCATGGGACGCGAGCTCCGGGCCAGGGGCACGTGAGGGGGCCTAAGTCTAAGAACCGCAACGCGGAAACTCAAGCGAACGGGGTGCGTTTCCAATTGACAGCGGCGCCGGCCGAACACTATCTTCGACCAATTCCCCCAAGAACTTAGGCCGTGTATACCAGCGAGATAGAAAAGCTCGAAAAGCGATGGGCCGAGAATCCCAAGGGCCGCAACTTCGCTCCCTTGGCGGATGCCTATCGTAAGGCAGGGGAACTAGATAGAGCCTTCGAGCTGTGCAAGTCCGGGCTGGAGCGCCATCCCGACTACGTGAGCGCCCACATCGTCTACGGTCGCTGCTACCTCGATCAGAAGAACGACACCGCAGCGTCGCAGGTGTTTCGGAAGGTCCTCGAGCTCGACCCCGAAAATGTGCTGGGGCTCAAATTGCTCGCCGAGATCGCCGAGCGCGGCGGGCGCTATGAGGAGGCGGCGGAGTGGCTGTCACGGCTGCTCGCCGCCGACCCGATGAATGGTGACGCCGCGGAGGCGCTGACTCGTACGAAAAGGAAGGTAGCCCAAGTCCCCGCCAAGCCGATGGCGCCGCCGACCGCCAAGGTCAGCGTCACGGCACCGGGGCCGAAGCCCGAGTTCGTCGTGGAACACACGCCGGAGGAGCCTGTGTCGCCGCACCTCGAGTCGGCCCAGCGGGCGGGCGACATCGAGACCTTCGACGGGACGCTGGATTTCAACGCCGCGGCACATGACGCGGCGAAGGCCGATGGCCTCGAGGTACAGGAAGAGGTCGAGCTCAAGCCGCAGGACCTAGTGGTCGAGGGGCTTGCCGCGACGCAATACGAGAGCGGTATGTTTGGCGCGCCGCCGGAGCCGGCGGCCGCGCCGCCCGAGCCGGAGCCGGATCTGCCGAACGTGGATCTGCCGCTCATCATGCCGGAGGACCTCGCGCCACCTCGGGCGTCCGAAGCCGCTTCAGCGCCGCCGGGCCGCTCTGCACTGCCACCCCCGCCGCCTCCGGCCGCACCTCCCCCGCCAGTTCCCGCGCCGCCCGCGGCGCCGATGCCTGCGGCCGTCGCGCTGTCGGACGACGACGGCGCGGCGGATGCGGCCGCGCTGTCGCGAGCCGAGCCGGTGCTGACCGAGACGATGGCTGAGCTCTACCTCAAGCAAGGTCATCGGGAGGACGCGCTGCGCGTGTACCAAGCGCTGCTGGCCCAGCGTCCCGACGATGCGCGCCTGCACGCGAGAGTCGATGCGCTCTCGCCCGGGCGACAGCGCACCGGTGGAGCGGGGGGGGGCCGTGGCACGGGTGAATCGGTCCCGGCGTTTCTTAAGCGCATCCTGGCCGGGCGGCCGCCGGCGGCGGGCTACTCGCCGCCCGAACCGGCGGCGGTCGCAGAGTCTCCCCTGGAGCGCGCCTTCGCAGTCGCTCCTCCGGACGTGCAGCCGGGACCCGAGCTGGCGACGCGCCACGAGGGCACGCGCCACGCGGAGGATACGATCTCGCTCGACGACGTGTTTGGTGAGGTGAGGGCGCGGGGACCGCGGCCCGTCGCGGACGGCGCGGGCTCTCAACCCCAGGCTTCACCTGTGCCGTCCGCTGCGGCCCCCCCTGCCGCCCCCGCCCCCCCCGCCTCCCCGGCTCCCCCGGCGCCTGCTCCCACGCAGACGGGGGGGTTCTCGTTCGACCAGTTCTTCGGTGCGCCACCGTCTCGGGGAGGGGCTGATGCCGGGACTGCGGGCGGCGCCGGCGGCCGGCCGTCGGCTCGCCCATCGGGTGCGAAGGCCCATCCACCGCTCGAGGACGAAGGCGACCTCGATCAGTTTCAGGCCTGGTTGAAGGGTCTCAAGTCCTAGTGCACATCGCCGTGCTGAACGGCCCCAACCTCAACCTGCTGGGCGAGCGCGAACCTGAGCTGTACGGCCGAGCCACGCTGGCCGAGATCGAAACGCGCACGCGCGAGCGCGCGCGAGCGCTCGGCGTCGAGGTCAGCTGGACGCAGTCGAACCACGAGGGCGAGCTGGTGGACGCGATCCAGGCGCTGAAGGGGCGGGCGGACGGCGCCATCGTCAATGCGGCGGCGTTCACGCACACCAGCCTCGCCGTGCGCGACGCTCTCGTCGCCGTGCGTGTGCCGTTCGTTGAGGTGCACTTGTCGAACATCTTCGGGAGAGAACCGGAGCGCCGCCGCTCGGTGCTGGCGGACGTCGCGGTCGGCGTGGTGGCGGGGTTCGGTGCGGAGAGCTATCGGCTGGGACTCGAGGGCCTGGTCGGCTATCTCGGATCCCGCCATGATCGCTGATCCCCGGCGCGCGCGGCAGGAGGCGCTCGCCGCGGCGCTGGTGGCCGAAGGGCTGGACGGGTTGCTCGTCGCGTCGCCCGCCAACATCCGGTACCTCACCGGCTTCAGCGGCTCGGCGGCGATCGTGGCGGTGACCCGTGGCGACGTCCTGCTCGTGACCGACTTCCGCTACGACGAGCAGGCGCGGGCCGAGGCCGGTGCCGTCGCGCGCATCGAGGTCGAGAGCACGAGCGTGTGGGATCGGTTCTTCAAGGAGCTCGCCACCCTCGGGCCGCTCGGGTCGTTGGGCTACGAAGCCCAGGCGCTGTCGGTGCTGGACGCCGAGCGCTTCGCGCAGGCCGGCAAGCCGTGGCGCTGGAAACCGATGAAGGATTTGGTAGAGCGGCTACGCGTCGCCAAGGATCCGGGCGAGGTCGCGGCGATCCGGAGCGCAGCCGCGCTGGCGGGGGAAGCGTTGCGCCAAACGTTGCCCCAGGTGCGCGTGGGGATGACGGAGCTGGAAATCGCGGGGATTCTCGAGGGCGCGCTGCGGCGACTTGGCAGCGAGGGGCACCCGTTCCCGACGATCGTCGCCTCCGGCGCGCGCACCGCGCTGCCCCACGCGCGCTCGAGCCGGCGGACCCTGGTGGCGGGTGAGTGGTTGCTGTTGGACTTCGGCGCCCAGGTGGACGGCTATTGCGCCGACATCACGCGCACGGTGGTCGTGGGCGCGCGAGCGACGGAGCGACAACGCGCGCTGTACGGGCTGGTTGCAGAGGCGCAGCTGCGGGCGCGCTCTTGCGTGCAAGCCGGCATAAGCGGGCGCGAGGCCGACGCGCTGGCGCGCGACGTGATCGAGGCGCGCGGCTTCGGCGAAGCGTTCGGCCATTCGCTCGGTCACGGCGTGGGACTCGAAGTGCACGAAGCGCCGCGCCTGTCGAGAACGAACGCGGACCCGCTCCCCGCCGGCTCAGTGGTGACGATCGAGCCGGGCGTGTACCTCGCGGGGCAGGGTGGCGTGCGCATCGAAGACGATGTGCACTTGTCGGCCGAAGGACCGGTCCTCTTGTCTGACGGTCGCACGGAACTACTCGAACTCGTGTAGATTTGCACGGACATGAACCTCGACATCATCGCGCGGCTGGTGCGGATCCTGAGCGAGTCCCCGGAGCTCGGCGCGATCGAGGTGCGCCGGGGCTGGTTCGGGGGGTGGTCGTCCATCCGGGTCACCAAGGCGGGCCACGGGACGAACGCGGGCGGGGGAGGGGCGGGGGGGGAGCAGCAGGTCGCGGTGGCGCAGGCGCCGGCGCCACCGCTCGGTGCCGGCGCGCCCGGCGCCCCCGGCGCGCCCCCCAAGACCCAGCTGGTCGAGATCAAGTCGCCCATGGTCGGCACGTTCTACTCGGCGCCCGAGCCGGGCGCGCCGCCGTACGTGAAGGGCGGCAGCCGCGTCGCCGCGGGTCAGGTGGTGTGCATCATCGAAGCGATGAAGATCATGAACGAGATCGAGGCCGAAGTCTCCGGGCTGGTCCGGGAAGTGTGTGTGGAAAACGCCCAGCCGGTCGAGTTCGGACAGCCCCTCTTCCGGGTGGATCCTCATGCCTGAAGCCCCGCACGCCGCCGGCCCGACGTTCAATTTCAAGCAGGCCATCACGCACATGGTCCAGCGTACCGCGTCCGACCTGTTGCTCAAGGTGGGCCGGCCGGCGACCATCCGCGTGAACGGCGAGCTGATCGCGCTGGACACGGCTCCGCTCAAACCGGAGGAGTTGAAATCGCTGGCGGAGCAGATCATGACGCCGCGTCAGGTCAAAGAGTTCGCGGAGCACAAGGAAGCGGACTTCGCCATCGGTGTGCCGGGCGTGGGGCGGTTCCGCACCAACGTCTACCAACAGCGCGGCACGGTGGCGTTCGCGTTCCGGTCGATCCCCTACGAGGTGAAGACGATTCGCGACCTGAACCTGCCGCCCGTATTGGAGGAGATTGCGATCAAGCCGCGCGGGCTGGTGCTGGTGACCGGGGTAACGGGGTCGGGGAAGTCCACCGCGCTGGCGGCGATGATCAACCACATCAACACGAGCCGGCGGGTCAACATCATCACGATCGAGGACCCGATCGAGTTCCTGCATCGCGACAACTTCGCGAACATCTCGCAGCGCGAGGTGGGGAACGACACGCTGTCGTTCAACGCCGCGCTGCGGCATGTGCTGCGCCAGGCGCCCGATGTCATCCTGATCGGTGAGATCCGCGACATGGAAACGCTGGACACGGCGCTCAAGGCCGCGGACACGGGGCACCTGGTGTTCTCGACGCTGCATACGACGGATTGCACGCAGACCATCAACCGCGTCATCTCGTTCTTCCCGCCGCACCAGCACGACGAGATCCGCCACCTCCTGTCTACCGCCCTCGCCGCGGTGGTGTCGCTCCGGCTGGTCCCAAGGAAGGACGGCCAGGGTCGCGTGCCGGGGTCGGAAGTGCTGATCAATACGGCTGCCGTGCAGGACAATATCCGCGACATCACGAGGCAGCTGAACATCCCGGATCTGATCGCCCAGGGGTCGGTTCAGTACGGCATGCAGAGCTTCGACCAGTCGCTATTCCAGTGGTACCAGCAGGGCGTCATCAGCTACGAGAGCGCGATCTTCTACGCCACCAACCCGAGTGAGTTCGCGCTCAAGGTCTCGGGCGTCGAGTCCGGGCAGAGCCGGGCGTTCGGCGGCTCCACGGCCGCAGCGGGTCTGCGCGGCGACCTCGCGCCCTGATGTTCACGAAGGTGCTCGTCGCGAACCGCGGGGAGATCGCCCTGCGGGTGATCCGCGCGTGCAAAGAGCTGGGCATCGAGACGGTGGCCGTCTACTCCGAGGCGGACCGCGAATGCCTGCACACGCGGTTCGCCGACGACGACGTCTGCATCGGCCGGGCGCCCTCCCGCGACAGCTACCTCAACATCCCCCGCATTATCGCGGCGGCCGAGATCACGGGGGCCGACGCCATCCACCCCGGCTACGGCTTCCTCGCCGAGAACGCCGAGTTCGCCGACATCGTCAAAGCGTCCAACATCACGTTCGTCGGGCCGACGGGCGACCAGATCCGCCAGATGGGCGACAAGGCGGCGGCGCGCAAGCTCGCGCAGAAGCTCAAGGTGCCGACCGTGCCGGGCTCCCCGGGCCCGGTGGAGGACAGCGAGGGGGGGCTCAAGATCGCCGAGAAGATCGGCTTCCCGGTGATCATCAAGGCGGCCGCCGGCGGGGGCGGGAAGGGGATGCGGGTCGCCGGGGACGCGGAGGCGTTCGGCCAGGCGTTCAGCCTGGCCCGGCAGGAGGCGCTGGCCGCGTTCGGGTCAGACGAAGTGTACCTCGAGAAGTACCTGGCGCGGCCGCGTCACGTGGAGATTCAGATCATGGGCGACACGCATGGCCGGGTGATGCATCTGTGCGAGCGCGACTGCTCCGTGCAACGGCGCCACCAGAAGCTGATCGAGGAAGCGCCCAGCCCCGCCGTGGACGCGACGCTGCGCCAGGACATCGGCGAGGCGGCCGTGCGGCTGGCACAGGAGATCGGCTACGTCGGGGCGGGCACGATTGAGTTCCTGCTCGACGAGGATGGCTCGTTCTATTTCATGGAAATGAACACCCGCATCCAGGTCGAGCATCCGGTGACGGAGATGTGCACGAACTTCGACCTCGTGAAGGAGCAGATCCGCGTGGCCGCCGGGGACCCGCTCTCGTTCGTGATGAACGGCCAGCGGCTCCGGGGACACGCGATCGAGTGTCGCGTGAACGCCGAAGACCCGGCGCGCAACTTCCAGCCGAGTCCGGGCACGATCACCGCCTACCACCCGCCGGGCGGTCCGGGTGTGCGGGTCGACACACACATCTATGACGGCTACACGGTGCCGCCGTACTACGATTCGCTGCTCGCCAAGGTCGTCGTGCACGGCAACAGTCGCGCGGAGGCCCTGGCCCGTATGCGGCAGGCACTCGATTCGTTTATCATTGAAGGCGTGACCACGACCATCCCGTTTCTCAGTCGGGTCATGCGCCACCCCGACTTCGTGGCCGGCACGGTGGACACCAAGTTCCTCGAGCGCGAGCCACAGCTGCTACAGCCCCCCGCATGAAGATCGACGTCTACTTTACCCCGCTCGGTCTCGCCGGGGGGGATCTCGGGGGCCGGGCGATCGTCGTGATCGACGTGCTCCGGGCCACCACGACCGTCGTCACTGCCCTGGCGAACGGGGCGAAAGCGGTGATCCCAGCCGCCACGTCGGAGGAGGCGGTCCGTCTCGCGTCGAACCTCGAGAAGGACGGCGTGTTGCTCGCGGGCGAGCGGAAGAGCCTCAAGATCGAGGGCTTCGGCCTCGGGAACTCGCCGCGCGAGATGAGCCCCGCCGCGGTTGCCGGCAAGACGATCGTGCTCGCCACCACCAACGGAACGCCGGCCCTGGTAGCGGCGCAGGGCGGCGATCCGGTGCTGGTCGGCGCCCCGGTCAACTTCCGCGCGGTGGCGGAGCGCGCGCGCCAGCTGCTCGGCGAGCGCGGCGACCTGGTGATCATCTGCGCCGGACGCGAGAAGCAGTTCGCCATCGAGGATGCCTACACTGCGGGTCGCCTGGTCAAGGCGGTGAAGAAGGGCATGCGCAAAGTCGAGCTCAACGACGCCGCCCGCGCCGCGGTCGCCCTCACAGAGCAGTTCGCCACCTGGACGGAGGCGCTCGACCACTCCGAAGCCGCCCGCCAACTCGCCGACGTCGATCTCAAGGACGACGTGGCGTTCGCCGCCCAGGCGGATCGGTTCGACGTGGTGCCGACGTACGCGAACCGACGGATCACGTGAACCACAAAGCGCGCCAAGAACTGGTCGGCATTGGCGCCCTGGTCGTGGGTCTGTTCCTTGGCCTCACCCTCCTCCGCTTGCCGATCACCGGAAGCTGGGGCGACCGGATCGGGTCGCTCCTGTGGCGGGCGTTCGGCGCCGGCTCCGTGCTGGTTCCGGTGCTCGGGATCGGCTGGGCGCTGGCGGCGTTCGACCGACTAGGAAGCTTGTCCGCGGCCCGGGCGGCGGCCCTCGGCGCAGGGCTCGTCCTGCTGCTGCCGTACGGAATCGGCACTGTGACGGGCGCGCGCTTCCCGGTCGACTACCGGCTGTGGGGTCCCACCCAACAGCTCGTGGGCGTGCTCCCCGCCGCGCTCGCGCACGGCGTGCACCAGACCGTCGGCACCGCGGGTGGTGTCTTGGTAGGGGTGTTCGCGCTGTCCGCGCTGGGCCTCCTCACGATCGGCTGGCATCCGCTGGTCGCGCTGAGAGCCGGCCGAGAGGCCGGAGAAGAGGGAAGGGGAAAGGCGGAAAAGCGCGACGTCAAAAAACTCGTGGCTGCGCCGGAGCGCGGCGACTCCGCGCGACCCGGTGCGGTTCCCGCTTCACCCAAGTCACCCAAGCCCGCGAAGCCGAAAACGCCCGCCTCGGTACGACCGGTCGTCGTCCCCAAAGGGGTGCTGATCCCCCCGATCGATCTGCTCAATCCCGCGCCCCCCGAGGACGGCGACGCCGGACTGGCGCAGATCGAGCAGATGGGGCGGAAGCTGATCGAGACGCTGCAAACGTTTCGGGTGGAGGGCTCGATCGCCGGGCGGACGGTCGGCCCCGTGGTCACGCAGTACGAGGTGGCACCCGGTCCCGGCGTGAAGGTCGGCCGGATCGCGGCGCTCGCGGACGATCTGGCCCTCGCGATGCGCGCTCAGTCGCTTCGCATCGTGGCACCGATTCCGGGGAAGGCGGCGGTCGGGATCGAGGTGCCGAACCCGATGCCCCGTATGGTGCACGTGCGCGAGCTGGTCGAGGGCGAGGAATTCCACGGTGGGAATCGCGTCCTCCCCATCTCGCTCGGCAAGAACCTCGAGGGTGAGCCGGTCGTGGCGGATCTCGCGAAAATGCCGCACCTCCTGATCGCCGGCGCCACGGGCTCGGGAAAGTCGGTGTGCATCAACACCATCATCACCAGCCTCCTGTACCGCTACCCCCCCCAGGAGCTGCGGATGCTGATGATCGACCCGAAGATGGTGGAGCTCTCGATGTACAACGCGCTGCCCCATCTGCGTCACCCGGTCGTCACCAACAACCAGCAGGCAGCGACCGCGCTCAAATGGGCGGTGCGGGAAATGGAGCGCCGCTATCAGCTGTTTCACGCCAACCACGCCCGCAACATCACCGACTTCAACCGCAAGGTGCGCGACGGGAAGCCGCTCAAAGGACAGCGAGAAACACTCGCCACGCAGGCGGGAATTCAACGGGAGCTGCCGTTCGACGCGGAGTACACCGAGGGGGTGCTGCCGTACGTCGTGGTGATTCTGGACGAGCTGGCCGACCTGATGATGACCGTGCAGCACGAGGTGGAGACGCCGCTGGCGACGCTGGCCCAGAAGGCGCGGGCGGTGGGGATCCACCTGATCCTCGCGACCCAGCGGCCTTCGGTGAACGTCATCACCGGCCTCATCAAGGCGAACTTCTCGTGTCGCATTGCCTTTCGCGTCGCCTCGAAGGTGGACAGCCGCACCATTCTTGACCAGAACGGCGCCGAGACGCTGCTGGGGAATGGCGACATGCTGTTCCTCCCGCCCGGCAAGAGCGAGCCCGTGCGCATCCAGGGCTGTTTCATCTCGACCGACGAGACCGAACGACTCATGAGCTGGTACACCGCGCGCCGCGTCCAGCTCGAGCAACGCGTCGAGGTGGACATCATCGAGCAGATGGAGCACATCGCCGAAGCGGAGAAAGCGCGAGAAGAGGGCGGCGGGACGAGCGAGGCGGCGGGCGAGCGAGATTCGCTGTTTCGCCAGGCGGCCGAGGTCTGCATCCAGAACCAGATCGGCTCGACGTCGCTGCTGCAGCGGCGCATGAGCATCGGCTACGGCCGGGCGGCCAGGATCATCGATCAGCTCGAGCTGGCGGGGATTCTGGGCCCGGCCAACGGCAGCAAACCGCGGGACGTGCTGGTGGGTTTGGATGAGTTGGACGAGATCTGCAGCCGCACTGAGGGCTGAGCGTCGCTCGCTGGACCATCACAACCAGCCAACCAGAGCGGCGAGTTGCGCCGGGCGGCGTGAAAATGGTTTGGTGTTCAGGCGCCGCCGCGCTAGGTTATCGCGTGTGACGAACGGCGTGCGCAGCGACCCGGCCGGTTGGACCGACGAGCGCCAAAAACGGGGGCTCGCCGGGGAAGAGCAGGCGATCCAGTACCTGCGGTCCCGTGGCTGGCACATCGTGGCACATCGCTTTCGAGTCGGCCACACCGAGGTCGACCTCATTGCGCGGCAGGGGAGCCTCGTGGCGTTCATCGAGGTGAAGTCGCGGCGGGGGACGGCGTTCGGGAGCCCGCTCGAAGCCGTGACCGGCGCGAAGCGGCGCGAGCTGGTCAAGGCGGCGCGGGTGTGGGTGGACCGCTGCGGGCGGCCGTCGGACGTGTACCGCTTCGACTGCATCGCCATCGTGGACAGGAAGTTAGAGCATCTGGAAGACGCGTTTCGGCCCGGCTGGCGCTAGCCCGGTCTTCGGTTTATATTCGGGCCTCCTACGGGGAGGCTCCTAACCCATGTCGAGGACACTCATGGCGGCCGACAAGGAAGTCCCGCAGCTCTCGGACGAGCGCAGGAAAGCCCTCAACCTGGCCATCACCCAAATCGAAAAGACCTGTGGCAAGGGTGCCATCATGCGCATGGGCGCCGACGCCCCACGCGTGCGGGTGGAGGTCATTCCGACGGGCGCCATCAACCTCGACGCGGCGATCGGGATCGGCGGGATTCCGCGCGGTCGGGTCACGGAGATCTTCGGGCCGGAGTCGAGCGGCAAGACGACGCTCGCGCTGCACGTCGTGGGGAACGCGCAGCGGCAGGGCGGCGCCGCCGCGTACGTGGACGCCGAGCACGCCCTCGACGTGGAATACGCGAAGAAGCTCGGCGTCGACATCGACAACCTGCTCGTCTCCCAGCCGGACACCGGTGAGCAGGGGCTCGAGATCACCGAGATCCTCGTGCGGTCCGGAGCGGTGGACGTGGTGGTGGTGGACTCGGTGGCGGCGCTCGTGCCCAAGGCCGAGATCGAAGGGGACATGGGCGACTCGCTCCCCGGCTTGCAGGCGCGGCTCATGAGCCAGGCGCTCCGCAAGCTCGCCGGGGCGATCAACCGCTCCCGCACCGCCGTGGTGTTCATCAATCAGCTGCGGGAAAAGATCGGCGTCATGTTCGGCAACCCCGAAACCACCACTGGTGGCCGGGCGCTCAAGTTCTACGCGTCGGTGCGCCTCGACATGCGACGCATCGGCCCCGTGAAAGAGCGCGAGGTGGTGATCGGCAACCACGTGCGCGTCAAAGTGGTCAAGAACAAAGTCGCGCCGCCGTTCCGTCAGGCCGAGTTCGACATCATGTTCGACGAGGGCATCAGTCACGAATCGCTGCTCGTGGATATCGCGGCGGAAGCCGGCATCATCGAGAAGTCGGGCGCCTGGTATGGCTACGGCAAGGAGCGCATCGGGCAGGGTCGCGAAAACGCGAAGCTCTATCTCAAAGACCATCCCGATCTCGCGGCCGAGGTCGAGGCGAGGGTCAAGGAGCACCTCGGCGTCAAGGCGGCCGCGGTCGCTGCTGACGAGGAGGCCGGCTCACCCGAGGAGTAAGTGCTTCCCCACGCCCCGATCCTCACGGGACTCGCCCCCGATCCGCAGCAGCCGGGCTACCGGCTGGTCGAAGTGGACCGGGGGCGATTTGCGTCCCTCCCGGGCGACGCGTTGGAGCTGCTCCGGCTCGAGCTGGGGCGCGCCCTGCCGGCGCCAACGCTCGCGCGTCTCCAGGAGCTGGCCGACATCGAGGCCGCCTGCCGAGCCGCGCTGCGCGCCCTGGCGCGCCGGTCACACGCCCGGCAGGACCTGAAGCGCAAACTCGTCAAGAAACAACACCCCCCGGGGGCAGTGGACGAAGCGCTACGGCGGCTCGAGGTGCGCGGGCTCGTCGACGACCGGCGCTTCGCCGGCGAGTACGCCGCGCTGCGGGCCGCCCGCGGTCGCGGCCCGGCGCGACTGATCAAAGACTTGCTGGCCCAAGGTGTGGATCGCCGCCTCGCGGAGGAGTCGGTGCGTCACGCGCTCGAGGACGAGGGCGTAGACCCGGAGATCGAGGCGCGTGCGGTCGCCGTGAAGCGGGCGCGTCAGCTGGCAGACCTCCCAGCCGCTGTCCGGAAACGGCGGCTGCTCGCGTATCTGGCGCGACGGGGCTACGGCGGGCCGGGGGTGAAGGAGTTGGTGGAGGAGGTGTGCGCTCCCTGAAGCCCGGGGTATCCGCGCAGGGCTGACAGTGATTCTCTGGCCCCCGAGGCCGTGCCCCGGGGTCCTACCAAAAGGTCAACCCGAGCGGCGCCCCCCATGCACGGCCCCCGACTCCTGGAGGTAACTCTCAGCCAACCTTTCAGTTGCCTCCCCGGGGAGACTATATTCCCCCGCATGCGCGCCGCCGCAATTCGGCAGCTGTTCCTCGACTACTTCACTAGTCCCCCCCGGAATCACCGCTTGGTACCGAGCTCCCCCCTGGTGCCGGCGGACGACCCCTCCCTGCTCTTCACGAACGCCGGCATGGTCCAGTTCAAGCGGGTGTTCCAGGGGCTCGAGCGGCGAGACTACACGAGGGCGGTCACCTGTCAGAAGTGTGTGCGGGCCGGCGGGAAGCACAACGACCTGGAGCAGGTGGGGCATACGGCCCGCCACCACACGTTTTTCGAGATGCTCGGCAACTTCTCCTTCGGGGACTACTTCAAGTCGGAGGCCATCGAGTACGCCTGGGAGTGGGTAACAGGGAAAGGCTGGCTCGGCATCGCTCCCGAGCGGCTGTTCGTGACGGTGCACCACACCGACGACGAAGCCCGCCGGCTGTGGCGCAAGATTACCGGCATCCCCGACTCCCGCATCTTTGGCCTCGGCGATAAGGACAACTTCTGGCAGATGGGGGAGACGGGACCATGCGGGCCTTGCTCGGAGATCCTCGTCGATATTCGCGGGAAGGGAGAAGCGGGAAGGGGGAAAGCGGAGCTCAGTCTCGACGAGTTCGTCCGGGTGAGCGAAGCGGGACAGCTGCTCGAGATCTGGAACCTCGTGTTCATGCAGTACGATCAGCAACCGGATGCATCCCGCATACCCCTGCCCGCGCCTTCCGTCGACACCGGCGCCGGACTCGAGCGCATCGCCGCCGTCATGCAGGGCGTTCCGTCGAACTTCGACACCGACCTGTTCGCGCCCATCATCGGGCGGGCGGTCGAGGTAATCGGGACGAAGTACGACCGAGGGGAGCGGGGCGCGTCGTATCGGGTCCTCGCGGATCACGCCCGGGCGGTGGCTTTCCTCCTCGCCGACGGAGTGTACCCCTCGAACGAAGGCCGGGGCTACGTGGTGCGGCGCATCCTGCGGCGTGCGGTGCGGCACGCCTGGCTGTTGGGCCGGCGCGAACCGACTCTCGTGCACCTGGTGCCGACCGTCGAGAGCATCATGGGAAGCGTCTATCCGGAGCTGACGAAGCAGCGAGCGCACATCGAGACCGTGACGCGCGCCGAGGAGGAGCGTTTCTTCGACACGATCGAGGGGGGGCTCGAGCGCCTGGACGAGCTCCAGGGCACCAAGGTGATCTCGGGAGAAGACGCCTTCAAGCTGTACGATACCTACGGGTTCCCGATCGACCTGACCCAACTGATCGCCGCGGAGCGCGGGCAAACGGTGGATATCGACGGGTTCGAGCGAGCGCTCGGCGCGCAGCGCGAGCGCTCGCGAGAAGACCGCGGGGCCCAGGGGCGCCGCGCCCCCGCGGTGCGCCTCACGCGGCCAGGCGAGTGGCGCACCGTAAAGCCCAAGAAAAAGCAGAAATGGGTCGGCTACGAGACGACCAAGGCCGAGACCGACGTGCTGCGGTTTCGGCAGGCCGACGATCGGGTCGAAGTGGTGCTGGAGGATAACCCGTTCTACGCCGAGTCGGGCGGGCAGGTGAGCGACACGGGCCAGGTGAAGGGTGAAGGGTGGGAGCTGGACGTGTCCGACGTGGAGAAGGTGGACGGCGGGAGCGCCGTCGTGGGGCACTTCGAGCACGAGTTCGAGCCGACCGCGGTGCTGGCGCAGGTGGACGAGCGGCGGCGCCGCAACATCGAGCGCAACCACACGGCGACCCACCTGGTACACGCTGCCCTCCGGAAGATCCTCGGGACGCACGTACGCCAGCAGGGGTCCGTGGTGGCGCCCGACCGGCTGCGGTTCGACTTCGCACACCACGGCCCGATCGACGACCCCACGCTCGGACGAATCGAAGAAGAAGTAAACGCGCACATCTGGGAGAACCTCCCGGTCGAGACGCGCCAGATGAAGTACAAGGACGCGATCGCCCGAGGCGCGATAGCGTTCTTCACCGAGAAGTACGGCGACATCGTACGGGTGGTCGACGTGCCCGGCGTCTCGCTCGAGCTGTGCGGCGGGACCCATGTCCCGGCCACGGGCCAGATCGCGTTGTTCCGTTTCACCCACGAGACGGGAGCGGCCGCCGGGATCCGCCGCATCGAGGCGGTCACCGGGCCGGCTGCGTACGCGTTGGTCCGGAAGCTCGAACAGCAGTTCGCCGAGGCGGCCGGGACGCTCAAGGCGCAGCCGGAGCACCTCACGAAGCGGATCGAGACCCTGCTGGAGGAGAATCGCAAGCTCGAGAGGAGGGTCGAGGAATTGCTTCGCTCGGGCGGGCAACCTGCGACGGGCAACGTGGAACGGCTTGGCGACGTCGAGCTGTACATCGATCAGCGCGACTTGAGCGATCGCGACCAGATCGGTGCGCTCATGGATGCATTCCGGGCCAGTCATAAGGGCGCGATCTCGGTGTTGTTCACCGACGGGGAGCGCCCCGGCATTCACGTCGCGGTGACCGACGATCTGGTGCAGCGGGGAGTCAAGGCCGGTGAGATCGCCGCCGCCTTGGCCGCGGTATCGGGGGGCAAGGGAGGCGGGCGGGCGCACTTCGCCTCCGCTGGGGCCGGCGACCCCGCCAAGCTCGGCGAGGTGCGGGCTCAGGCGCCCGCCATCATCAAGCGGATGCTGGCGCGATGACGCGGCGCGAACTGCTGGCGTGGCTCGACACCCGACGCCCGGCGCCGCCGGCGGCATTGCGCGCGCACCTCGAAGCGCAGTTGAGCGACTCGGAGGAGCGGCTGCCGGACCACCTCGCCGAGCTCGGTCGCGCCATGTTGGCGCGCGTCACCGGACGGCCCGACGGAGGCCGCGAGCTGGCGCTCGATCTGCTCGCCGCCGACGCGTTCGTCACGTACGCGTTCGAGGCGCAGGCGGAAGCGGACGTCGCCGGGCTCACGGTCCTGGCCCGGCGGGTAGCGGGAGCGGGCGTCTGACCTCCCTCCTCGAGGGCCGCCCGGGACTGCTGGTGCTCGTGGACCCGAGTCGCTCGGAGCCGCGCGAGGCGGCGCGCATCGCGCGCGAGGCGCGGGCTGCGGGGGCGGTGGGGATCTTGATCGGCTCGTCGTTCGACGGCACGCGCGACACGCAGCTCGTGGCCCGCACGATCCGGGAGGCCGTTCCGGGCTTTCCCGTAGCGCTGTTCCCCGGCTCCGCCATGCAGCTCACCGAAGAGGTAGACCTGGTGTTGCTCCTGTCGCTCGTCTCCGGGCGGAATCCGCAGTATCTGATCGAGGAGCACGTGCGCGCCGTCCCGTTTTTTCAGCGGCATCCCGTCGCAACGTTGTCGACCGGCTACATCCTGATCGACGGCGGCCGCGTCACCAGCGTCGAGGCGGTGAGCCAGACGCGGCCGCTCCCGGCGGACAAGCCGGAGCTCGCGGCGGCGCACGCCACCGCCGCACGGCTGATCGGGATGCAGGCGATTTATCTCGAGGCGGGAAGCGGTGCGCCACGGCCCGTGGGGACCGAGGTGATCCGGGCGTGTCGCGTCGCGGTGTCGGGGCTGCCGCTGTTCGTGGGTGGTGGGATCAAGACCCCCGCCCAGGCAGGTGCGGCGCGTGGCGCCGGAGCGGACTTTGTGGTGGTCGGCACGGCTGTCGAGGAGGGAGGTGTCCCAGGCGAGTTGCGGGCGATGGCGCTCGCCGTGCGGGGCCCGGGGACCACCCGGTGACGCCGGCCGACCGGGCGCGGACCGGCCTGACGGCGCTCGCGACCTTGGCCGCGCGTGTGGCCGACCAGCACGCCGGGGACATCGCCCGGCTGGCGGCGCTGTACGTCGCGACACTGGAGGGTGGGGGCACCGTGTTCTTCGCCGGCAACGGCGGCAGCGCCGCGGACGCGCAGCACGCCGCCGCGGAGTACGTCGTCCGCTATGGCCGCAACCGGCGCGCACTGCCCGCCGTGGCGTTGACCACCGATACATCGCTACTCACCGCGTGCGGCAACGACCTGGGCTTCGACGAGATCTTCGCCCGCCAGATCGAGGCCCTCGCACGTCCCGGGGACCTGGTGGTGCTGCACTCGACGAGCGGCGAGAGTCCCAACGTGGTGCGGGCCGCCCAGGCGGCCCGGGCCAAAGGGGTTCGGGTCGTCGCGCTGCTCGGCAAGGGGGGCGGCGAGGCGCGTGGCGTGGTCGACGATTGCCTCGTTATCCCGGCGGACGAGACGGCACGCATCCAGGAGTTGCATCTCGCCGTCGAGCACGTCATCTGCGACCTCGTCGAGGCGGCTCTCAAACTGTGATCTCGTTGTCCGGCAAGCGCGCGTTCGTCAGCGGCGGCGGCCGCGGGATCGGACGGGCGACCGCGGTGCTGCTGGCGAAAGCGGGCGCCGCTGTCGCGATCGGATATCGGCGCCGCCGAGCGGAGGCCGAGGAGACGGTCAAGGCGCTCGTGCTGGCGGGCGGTCGAGGGCTCAGTGTGCCGGGCGACCTGGGGGATCCCGCGGAGGCGAAGCGGGCCGTAGACGTGGCGGCCAAGTCCCTGGGCGGGCTCGACCTGGTGATCGTGAATCACGGCATCTGGCCGCCGGACGACGTGCCCGTCGCCCAGCTGACTGACACGCAATGGGAGGGGACGCGGCGGGCCAACCTCGACAGCGTGCTGTACGTGTGCCGCGCCACGATCCCATTGCTGTCGGAGGGCGGCAAGATCGTGCTCGTCGCCTCGACCGCCGGCCAGCGGGGCGAGGCGTTCCACGCCGACTACGCGGCCACCAAAGGCGCCCTCATCGCGTTCACCAAGTCGCTCGCCGTCGAGCTCGCGCCGCGGATCACGGTGAACTGCGTCGCGCCCGGTTGGGTCGACACCGAGATGGCGGCGCAACCGTACAGCCGGGAAGGGGGGCAGGGGAAACGGCAAATCGAGAGGACCATCCCTCTCGGGCGGGTAGCGAGCCCCGAGGATATCGCGGGGCCGATCGTGTTCCTGTGCTCCGACCTCGCGCGACACATTACGGGCGAGGTGCTGAACGTGAATGGCGGGAGCGTCCTGTGTGGATGACCCGATTGCGGACTCCTCATTGCGGATTGCGGATTGCGGATTGCGGATTCCGCCGACCGGGCGCCGGCCGCCAGCTCACGTTTCGGAGCGCGTTGTGCCAATCCGCAATCCCCAATCCGCAATCCGCAATCCACACCGCATGAAATTTCCGGACCGCCTGCCGATCCCGCCCGAGGTGCTGAAGATTGCGCAGAAGCTGGAGGACTCCGGTTACGAGACGTGGTGCGTCGGCGGCGCGATCCGCGACAACCTGCTCGAGCTCGAGAACCACGACTTCGACCTCACGACCGCCGCGCCGCCCGCCGAGGTCCGGAAGCTCTTCAAGCGCACCGTCCCGGTGGGGATCGAGCACGGCACGGTCGCGGTGCTGGACCGGCACAACCGGCCGCACGAAGTCACCACGTTCCGGCGGGACATCAAGACCGACGGGCGGCACGCCGTGGTGGAGTTTGGCGTATCGCTGATGGACGACTTGGCCCGGCGCGACTTCACTATTAACGCGATCGCCTACCACCCCGGGCGGCACGAGTGGCGTGACCCGTTCCACGGCGCGGACGACCTCGAGCACCGGCTGATCCGCTCCGTCGGCGACCCGAACTGGCGGTTTCAGGAGGACTACCTGCGGATCTTGCGGGGCTTGCGCTTCAGTGCCCGGTTCGAGTTTCGGATTCACGCCGGGACCTTGGAAGCCGCCAAGGCGAACGTGCAGGGCGTGGCCCAGCTGTCGGCGGAGCGCGTGCGGGACGAATGGTTCAAGGGAATCGCGACCGCCCGACACGTCTCGAAGCTGCTGCAGCTGTGGGTGGACGTGGGGGCGGCGCGGATCTGGCTGCCGGAGATTCGGGAGAAGGGAGATGGGACTCGGGAGAAGGGCGGGCTCGACAAGCTGCCACGCGACCCGGTCTTAATTACGGCCTACCTCGCGACCGACCCGGCGTCCCTCCTGACCAGGCTCAAGTGCTCGAACAAGGAGATCGAGCGGGGCCGGGCCATCGGCGCGTGGCGGGACAAGTATCCCGACCCGAAACATCTGCCGGCGGTGCGTCGCTGGCTCTCCCAGGTGGGCGAATACGCAGACGACTTGCTCACCCTGCCACCGGCACGTTCTTCTCCCATCTCCCTGCTCCCCAAGGTTGTGGCATCCATCCGCGCCGCGAAGGATCCGTTGACACTGCAGGACCTCGCGGTGGACGGGAACGACTTGATCGCTGCGGGAGTGCGGCCGGGACCCGACGTGGGCGAGGCGCTCGAGCGCCTGCTCGGCGAGGTGCTCGAGGACCCGAGCCGCAATACGAAGCAGTACCTGCTCGCCCATGTCTAGCGCCCTGGTGTACGCGCTGGTTGCCGCGCTCGGCAACCTGCTGGGCGCGCTCGCGGTGACGCGGCGGGCAGCCCGTGGCCTCGCGGTCATCGAGCACTTCGTCGCGTTCGGCGCCGGGTTCATGCTCGCCGTCGCCATCGTCGAGGTGCTGCCAGAGGCGTTCGTCCGCTCGGGAGCGGCCGCGCCGGCGCTGGTGCTCGGCGGCTACCTCGCCGTGCACCTCTCGCAGCACACGCTCACGCCGCACTTCCACTTCGGCGAGGAGACGCACGCCGTCAACCGGCTGGCGGGCTCTTCGGCGCTGATCGGCCTGCTGCTGCACACTTTCTTCGACGGGGTGGCGATCGCCAGTGCTTTCCTGGTACGGCCGGCGCTCGGCATGATGGTGTTCGTGGCGATCTTCCTCCACAAGCTTCCCGAAGGAGTGACGATCGCGAGCCTGTACTTGGCGGTCGGCCGGACGGGTGCGCAGGCGGTCGGCGCGGCGGCGCTGCTGGGACTCGCGACGCTCGCGGGGGTCGTGGTCACCGACAGCGTGGGCGTCTTGGCTCGGCACGGGCTCGCCGTCGCGGCGGGAGTGACGATCTACGTGGCCGCGTCGAACCTGGTCCCCGAGTTTCAGGGCAAGCGGGGGTGGCGGCTGCCGGCGGCGTTTTTTGCGGGCGCGGGCGTGTTTGTCGTCACCAAGCTGGTCTTGGACAATGTCTGAAGCGACCCTCTTCCAACACTCCTCCGAGCCGCTGGCCGCCAGGATGCGGCCGCGCAACCTCGACGAGTTCCTCGGCCAGGAGCGGCTGCTCGGCCCCGGGAAGGCGCTGGGCGAGCTGATCCGCCGCGGCGACGTGGCGTCGTGCATCTTCTGGGGTCCCCCCGGGTCGGGAAAGACCACGCTGGCGCGCATCGTCGCCAACTACACCGACCGCCAGTTCGAGCCGTTCTCCGCGGTGACCGAGGGCGTCGCCAAGGTGCGCGAGATCATCAAGGCAGCCGAGCAGCGGCTCAAGTACGAGGGGCGGGGCACGATCCTGTTCTGCGACGAGATCCACCGCTTCAACAAGGCGCAGCAGGACGCCTTTCTTCCGTGGGTGGAGAACGGGATCGTGACCCTCATCGGGGCGACTACGGAAAACCCGAGCTTCGAGCTGACCGGCGCGCTGCTGTCGCGCTGCCGGGTGTTCGTGCTCGAGCCACTCACGCCCGAGCACATCAGCCAGCTAGTGCGTCGCGCGCTCGAAGACAAGGACCGCGGACTCGGAACCTTGCGGCTTGCGATCGAGGACGATGCACTAGCGCTGCTGGCGCGCGAGGCGGACGGCGATGCACGCCGCGCGCTGCAGGCGCTCGAGGCCGCCGCGGAATTCATCGTGGGGAAGGCCCCTCCCACCGCCGGCCCTCCCCACCGCGTGACCGCCGCCCTTATCAGCGACGCTTTACAGAAGCGCTTCGCGAAATACGACAAGGGCGGCGAGGAGCACTACAATCTGATCTCCGCGCTCCACAAGGCGGTGCGCGGCTCCGACGTCGAGGGCTCGCTCTACTGGCTGGCGCGCATGCTCGCGGGCGGCGAGGACCCGCTGTACATCGCCCGGCGGCTGGTCCGGATCGCGTCGGAGGACGTCGGGCTGGCCGACCCGCGCGCCCTCTCGGTCACGTTGGCCGCGAAAGACGCCTACCACTTCCTCGGCAGCCCTGAGGGAGAGCTCGCGTTGGCGCAGGCGACGGTGTACCTGGCGACGGCGCCAAAATCGAATCGCGTGTATGCCGCATACGACCGCGCGGCGCAGGCGGCCGCCGAGCACCCGGCGGAGGGCGTGCCCCTGCACATCCGCAACGCCCCGACGCCGCTCATGGAAGAGCTGGGATACGGGGCGGGGTACAAGTACGCGCATGCCTACGACCACGCTTACGTCCCCCAGGAGTACCTGCCGGAGGCACTGCGAGGCCAGCGCTGGTACGAGCCGACTGAGTATGGGTTCGAGAAGGACATCAAGAAACGCCTCGAATGGTGGCAGGAGCTGACGCGCAAGTTGCGGAGCGGGGAGGAGGGAGCGGTGCCTCCTGATGAGTAACCGGCCACTGCTCATTGCCGCGCTCAACCGTCTGGTGCTGCCCATGACCGCCCTGCTTGGCGGCTGCGCGACGCTCGGCCGGCTCTCGTTCCAAGAGCCCGACGCCCGGCTCGAAGCCATCCACATCACCGGACTCGGCCTCTTGGGGGGGACGCTCGACCTCGTGTTCGATGCGTACAATCCGAACGACTATCGCATTCGCTCTACCCGGCTCGAGGTCGGGATCGACCTCGAGGGCAGGCACTTCGGTGATGCACTGCTGGAGCGGCCGCTCGACCTGTCACCCGGCAACCACAGCCGGGTCGTGGTGCCGCTCCGGTTCGAATGGGCCGGTGTCGGCGCGGGTGCCAAGGCACTGCTGACGCGGCAGGCGGTGGGCTACGGGCTCACGGGCCGGGTGATCTTGGACACCCCCTTGGGCGACAAGACAGCGACGCTGCGGGGCAGCGGCAACGTCCCACTCACCAAGCTGCTGAAGTAGCGCGGAGCCGGGGGCACAGTTGGTGCGCGCCACCTGTTGCAGCGGTGCAGCAAGCGAGCCAGAGTGGCGCGGCCGCCGCACAGGGCGGCGTCGCTAACTGCTTGTGCTGCAGACAGCTACGACAGAGTCGCCGACAGGTAGCGTCAGCCCATCTTTTGCGCCGCGCCAACACCGCCTGGCCCCCGCCAGCCTTCTGAGGCGGTGGGAGCGTGTTCGCAGCTGCAACGCGGAGGAGGGCGTGTGGTAGAGAAGTCCAACGGTCAGCCAGTCAAGATCTTCTCCACCTGTCCGCCGTCGTACACGGCCGACCCGCGCACCTACCTCGCGCAGGTCGTCGAGATCGCACGGTGGAGCGAGGCGGCAGGGTGCGAGGGGATCCTCATCTATACCGACAACGGGCTCCTCGATGCCTGGCTGATCTCTCAGGCCATCATCGAACAGACGAAGCGACTCTGCCCCCTCGTGGCCGTGCAGCCGGTGTACATGCATCCCTACACGGTTGCCAAGATGGTCGCGTCGTTCGGGTTCCTGTATGGGCGCCGTATCTACTTGAACATGGTCGCCGGCGGCTTCAAGAACGACCTGAACTCGCTCAACGATCCGACCCCGCACGATGAGCGCTACGCTCGCTTGGCGGAGTACACCACGCTGATCCTCGACTTGCTGCGCGCCCCGGCGCCGGTGACGCTGGCGGGCCGCTACTACAGCGTGACCAATCTCAAGATGACTCCGCCGCTCGCGCCGGCGCTACTGCCCGGCGTCTTCGTGTCCGGGTCCTCCGCGGCCGGCCTCGAGGCGGCCCGGAGCCTGGGCGCCACGGCGGTGCAATATCCCAAGCCCGCGGCGGAGTACGCAGCGGGCAGCGTGATCGACGAAAGCGAATCGGGTATTCGCATCGGAATCATCACCCGCGATGATCCAGAAGAAGCGTGGCGCATCGCGCGCGCCCGCTTTCCGGAGGATCGGAAGGGACAAATCACGCACCACCTCGCCATGAAGGTCTCCGACTCGGTGTGGCACAAGCAGCTCTCGGACCTGGGTAAGGAAGGGTACACCGAGGAGAATCCCTATTGGCTGGTGCCGTTCGAAAACTACAAGACGTTCTGCCCCTACCTGGTAGGGAGCTACGAGCGCGTGGCGGACGAGCTGGCGCGGTACGTGACCGTGGGCTACCGCACCTTCATTCTGGACGTGCCAGCGAGCCCCGAGGAGCTGGCGCACATTCGGGTAGCGTTCGAGCGCGCGACGGCCCGTGCCGCGTCATGACGGACCTGCTCCAGGCGGAGATCTCCGCCCAGGCGGCGCGGCGCCCGGACGCGCTCGCCCTGGTGCTGCGCGAGGAGCGGTTGACGTACGGCGAGCTGGAAGCAGCGAGCAATCGGCTGGCGCGACTGCTGCGGGACGCTGGGTGCGTCCGCGGCGACCGGGTGTGCCTCTTTATGCCCAAGTCTCCGGCCGTGCTGGTGGCGATCCTCGGCGTGCTCAAGGCGGACGCGATGTGGGTGCCGCTCGATCTCGCGAGCCCGACTGCCCGGTTGTCGAAAGTGATCGAGTCGTGCGATTGTCGCTGGATCCTCGCCGCGGAACCCGCGGCGCCGCAGCTCGACGAGCTGTTTGCTGAGCCGGCGTTCGCCGCGACGCACGCGGTGGGCTGGCTGTCCACTCGCGCTCCTCTAGCCCAGCACTTCCAACCGACGTTCACCACGGCCGATGTCGCATCCCAGTCCCCATCACCGCTGACGTACGAAAACGCGGTCGGTGACCCGGCGCACCTGCTCTTCACGTCCGGCTCAACTGGTGTGCCCAAGGGTGTGGTCATCACCCATGGGAATGTGCTCCACTTCGTGCGCTGGGCGCGGGCGTATTTCGGCACGGCGCCCGAGGACCGCATCTCGTGGCATCCGCCGCTGCATTTCGACCTCGCGACGTTCGACATCTTCGGGACCCTGGGGGCCGGGGCGTGCCTCTACCCCGTGCCGCCCGAGCTGACGCTGCTGCCTCACAAGCTGGCGGAATTCATCCGCACCGCCGAGCTGACGCAGTGGTTTTCCGTGCCGAGCGTGCTGAACTACATGACGAAATTCGCCGCCCTCCGGGACCACGACTTTCCCTCGCTGCGGCGCTTGCTGTGGTGTGGCGAGGTGTTGCCGACACCCACACTGATCGACTGGATGAAGCGGTTGCCGGACGTGAGTTTCACCAACCTCTATGGTCCTACCGAGACGACGATCGCGAGCAGCTACTACACGGTGCCGCGCTGCCCGGAGGACGAGCGCGCGGAGATCCCGATCGGCGTTGCCTGTCCGGGTGAAGAGCTGCTCGTGCTGGACGAGCGCCTGCGCCCCGTTCCCCCCGGCGAGGTCGGGGATCTCTATATCGCCGGCGCCGGCCTCAGCCCGGGCTACTGGCGTGACGGGGAGAAGACCCGCCAGGCGTTTATTCCGCGCCCGCTCGGTGGTGCCCCGAGCGATCGACTGTACCGCACGGGCGACCTCGCCCGTGTCGGGTCGGACGGGCTGGTCTACTATGTGGGCCGCGCCGACACGCAGATCAAGTCGCGCGGCTACCGCATTGAGCTCGGCGAAATCGAAGCGGCGCTGCACAGCCTGACGGGCCTGCGGGAATGCGCCGTCGTCGCGGTGCCGAGCAATGGTTTCGAAGGCACGGCCATCTGTTGCGCCTTCGTGCCGGAGTCCCTGGGCGGGGTGACTCCCGCTGGGCTGCGCGAGGCACTCGCCAAGCTCGTGCCGAACTACATGCTGCCCTCGCGCTGGCGGGACTTCGACGTCCTACCCAAGAACGCGAATGGGAAAATCGATCGGCCCAAGCTGAGGCAGGCGTTCCTGGCGGATGCAGCCGTTCCAGACTGAGCGGGGGTTCGGTGAAGATCCTACTGGCTGCCGAGGAGGCGGCCGGGGTCCAGACGCTGCGAGCGATTGCTCAGAGTGGCCATCGCATCGCCGGCGTGATGACCGCCGCGGTGGACGAGCCGCGACGCGCCACCGGCGTACGCGACTTGGCGCGGCAGCTGGGGTACGACGTCTGGCCCGCCAGGTGGGTGAGGGAGCCGGCCTTCGCCGATCGGATTCGGGCGGAGGGCGTGGACCTCTTGCTCAACGTGCACTCGCTGTACCTGGTTGATGAGCGGGTACTCGAGGCGCCCCGGCTCGGCAGCTACAATCTCCACCCCGGCCCACTGCCACAGTACGCTGGCCTCAACGTGGTGAGCTGGGCGCTGTATCGGGGCGAGACCAGACACGGGGTGACGATCCACCGGATGGTGCCGAGGGTAGACGCGGGGTCGATCGCGTACCAGGCCGAAGTCGACATCGCCGAGCAAGACACGGCGCTTACGCTCAGCGTGAAGTGTGTGCAGGCCGGCGTGCCATTGCTCAAGCGGCTGGTGGAGACGGCTGCCCGCGACCCCGCCACCATTCCCGCCGCCCCCCAGGCTTTGGCGCGACGTCGCTATTTTGGCAGAACGGTCCCGCAGGGAGGGCGGGTTGTGTGGGGTCGACCCGCCCGAGATGTCGTCAACTTCGTACGCGCCTGCGACTACCTGCCGTTTACATCTCCTTGGGGGCACCCCAAGGGGTGCGTGGACGGACGGGAGGTCGCGATCCTGAAGGCTACGTTGCTCGACGAGCCCGTGACCGTACCGGCGGGAGTCGTCGGAGCTCCGGTGGGTCGAGCGGTCAAGGTGGCGGCCGGGGACCGGTGGGTGCTGGTCCATCGGCTCCAGTTGGGGGGGGGGGAGGCGTTTCGGGACGCTGGGGAGCTCCTGCACGCTGGGCAGCGATTCGAACCGGGGGGCGAAGGCGAGCCATGATCGCGAGCATTCTCGGCTGGGCGCGGACGGCGCGCTCCTTGCCAGCGCGCCTGTTGCATCCGTTGCGCCGATGGCAGACCCGGCGCCGCCTCGGCGGTCGGCCGCCCCCACGCAGCATTGTATTCGTCTGCCACGGCAATATCTGTCGCAGCCCCTACGCCGCGGCTGCGTTCTCACGCGAGGTGCCGCCGATGTTCCGAGCCGGCGTGCGTATTGACTCCGCGGGCTTCGTCGGCCCCGGGCGCCCCGCCCCTCTCAACGCGGTGCAGGTTGCGGCACGCCGCGGGCTGGATCTGGCGGCACATCGCTCCTCACTCGTCGGACTGGGGGGGAGGATCGGCTCCGATCTCGTTGTCGTGATGGAGCCGACGCAGGCCCGCGCTGTGCAGGGGCTGTTCGGGCGCGACGGCCACGATATCGTCGTGCTGGGCGATCTAGACCCAGAGCCGATCGCGACCCGCGCCATCGCCGACCCCGTCGAGCAGCCCCAGGCCGCGTTCGAAGCGAGCTACACTCGCATCGATCGATGCGTCGCGGAGCTGGGCCGGGTGTTGTTCCCCGGCGTGGCCGGACGCTAGCGAGCCGCGGCGGGGGCCGCGGTGGCGAGCGCTCGGAGCCTTGCCCCGACCGCTGCTCCCGTGAGCCCTCCCAGCCACCCGGCGAGCGATGTCGGCAGGAGCCCCACGACCGGCGGGACGGCGCCCAGGCTCACGAGCAGTGCGCCGCCAACCCACAACAGTCGACGCGAGCGCGCGCAGTACCCCACCGGAACGAGCAGCCCGCCGAGCCAGCCGGCATTGAGCAGCCACTTGAGCCACGCGGGGAAGCTCTCGCGGTACAGCAACATCGCCCAGCCGTGACCCGCGGAGAAGTTCACACGGCACGTGCGCACGTCGTTGAGCAAGACACAATAGCCGGCGGCCTGGCGCCACAGCGTGATCGTGAGCGTGTCGCCGGACCGGATGCGCTTGAGAGCGTCGGAGATCCGCAAGTCGGGTTGGTTCAGCCGCCACGCCGTCGCGCGCGTACGGTAGCGGACCACGAGGTCGTGCCGGTCGGGCCCGAGCAGAAAGATCTCGCGCCGGTGCTCGTCGTACACGCTGACCAGCGGCGCCAGGGCGGGAACCTCGGGTCCCGCGGTCGCGACTACCCGGAGCGGCGCACCTGCAAGCAACAACGCACGTACCGTATCGGTGTTCGTGAGCCGCCGGGGCGGCAGCTCCACCGCTCCCAATCGCGCAGCGAGGACATGCCCTCGGTACCACTCGAGGTACCGGAGGTTCGGAGTCCACTGGCCGTAGTAGATCGAGTGCGGGAGGGCGGGGCGAAGCAGCAATCCGGTGGCCGCTATGACCAACGCCGGCAGCGCCGCAGCGCCGGCGCTCGCCAACCTGGCCGCCCCGGCGGAAAGACGGACGATGCGGGGGGCGTAGTGAGCCAGCGCGTAGCCGACGGCCGCGCCGGTGGTATTCGACAGCACGTCGCTCAGGCTGGAGTCGCGCCCCGGCACAAAGAGCTGGGTGAGCTCGATTGCCCCCGAGAACAGGGCGGCGACGAGACACACCCGCAATAACCGCGTCCCAGCGACGCTGAGCGCGGCTCCGAACGGCACAAACAGGATGACGTTGACAATGACGTCGGCAACGCCGCGCTCGCCGCACACGATGCAGCTCAGCATCGGCTCGACCTTTTCGCCCCCGCTCGGAAACAGGGTAACGGCGAGGATAGCGGCTACCGTTACCGCGAGCCCGCTGCGCTGGAGCAGGGCTCGGCTGGGGACGTTCCGGACGGGCGCGGTCACGTGGGGATCTCCGGCGTCTTCGTTAGGGGACCAACCGCGACCAGCCCGGTTCGAGGCTGCGCGGCATTGCAACGCTTGTCGCATTCCCGGGCCCAGACCGGCAGCAGGTTGCGCGCCGCCGGGGTGGTCCTGGGACGCTTGGGCACGCCCCTTGCACTCGGTTCACGGCTGGCCCAGTCCGCGGTAACTCATTGATCGCGCACCACTTCACCGTTGACGTCGAAGAGTACTTCCAGGTCTCCGCGTTCGAAAGCCGAATCGCGCGCGAGGCCTGGGGGAGGCTTGAGAGTCGAGCCGCTCGCGGCGTCGATGTGCTGCTCGATCTCCTCGCCCGGCATCACGCCCGCGCCACGTTCTTTGTGCTCGGATGGCTCGCTGAACGCCATCCCACGATCGTCAAGTCGATCGCCGCCGCCGGGCACGAGATCGGGTCGCACGGGTGGGATCACCGGCGCGTGACCGAGCAGACGCCCGCTGAGTTCCGGGAGTCGGTGCGAGACACGCGGCAGCTGCTCGAGAACCTCGCCGGAACACCGGTGAGCGGTTTCCGCGCCCCGAGCTTTTCTATCGTCCCGGGGCGAGAGTGGGCGCTCGACGTGCTGATCGAGGAGGGCTACGGGTACGACTCCAGTCTTTTCCCGGTGCGCCGCACCGGGTACGGGTACCCGGGCGGGGGGCGGGATCCCTACTGGGTGGACCGGCCCGCCGGTCGGCTGCTGGAGATCCCGCCGGCGGTGTTGGGTCGCTGGGGGATGGCCATTCCCGCGGGTGGAGGGGCGTACTTCCGCGTGCTTCCCTACCTGCTGACACGGACGGCGTTGCGTGACTGCGAGCGTCGCGGCGTGCCCGGGACGTTCTACATCCATCCATGGGAGCTCGACCCCGATCAGCCGCGGATCGCTGCGCCGCTGGTAACGCGCCTTCGGCACTACACCGGCTTGGGCCGAATGCCCGATCGACTCGCGCGCCTGTTGCGCGAATTCCGGTTTACAGCCGCCCGCGACACGGTTGCCGCCCTCACCGCGGCGGGATGTCGCTCATGCTGATCGAGCGGTATCAGGGTACGGCCGCTGAATGGGACGACGCGGTGCGCCGGAGCCCGGAGTGGACTCACTTCCATCTGTATGGATGGCGCGGGGTCGTGGAGCGGGTGTTCGGGCATGAGTGCATCTACCTCGCGGCGCGGAATGGGGACGGGCAGCTGGAGGGTGTGCTCCCGCTCGTGCGGGTCAAGAGCGTCGCGTTTGGCCACTATCTCGTATCCATGCCGTTCGTCAACTACGGAGGCCCGCTGGGGAGCGAGGCGGTGGTGCAGCAGCTTACGGCGCACGCGGTCGAGCTAGCTCGGGAGCAACGCGTTGGGCTGTTGGAGCTCCGCTCTCGTCAGCCGCTCCCGCTCGACCTCCCCGTTTCCCATCGCAAGATCACGGTCGTCCTCGATCTGCCCGCCGGCGGCCCTGACGCCGTGTGGCAGGGGCTCACGTCGAACGTGCGCCGGAAAGTCCGGCGCGCGCAGAAGGAAGGAATGAGCGCGCGGTTTGGTCTCGATCAGATCGCCGCCTTCTACGAGGTCTTTTCCCACCACATGCGAGACCTGGGCACACCCACCTTGCCGCGACAGTTGTTCGACACGCTCGCGCAGTGCTTCGCGGAAGCGACCTGGTTCGGGTGCGTGTACTATGGCGGACGACCGGTGGCGTGCGGGTGCGGATTTCAGTGGGCCGGTGAGTTCGAGATGACGTGGGTCTCAGCGCTCCAGGCATACCACCACATCTACGCGAACATGTTCCTCTACTGGGCCTTCCTGGAGCGCGCCGCGCAACAAGGACTCACGCTCTTCAACTTCGGGCGCTGCACACCCGGCAGCGGCACCCACCGGTTCAAGCAGCAGTGGGGCGCGCGCGATCTTCCTCTTTCATGGTATCACCGCGCGGCGGGCCGACGGGCAGCGACTCCGTCGCCCCACGAGCGGGCATTCGCCTGGGGGCCGATGCTGTGGAAGCGCGTCCCCTTGCCGATCGCAAACCTGCTGGGGCCGAAGATCGTCCGATTGATTCCGTGAATAGCGGCATGTTGCGCTGCCGGGCGTCGCGGGTGCATGGTGCAACATGCTAGGTGCAGAGTGCAACCTCGGCGCCACATGTTGCGCGGCACCGCCGCCTAGCGACCGCTGCGCCGCACCATCGCTGCCTCAGGCAACACGGCAAACCTCAGGAACAGATTTTGCGCGAGGCTCATTCGATAGCGTCGTGCGGGTTACGCGGCGATTGGCGAGGACTCTCCGCCACGGGAGTGACGAAGATGACGGTACCCGACGGGGGCCTCGCACCGCCGCTGCAGCAGAGTTCGATCAGCCCACCGGCTGTGGAGTTGGTGCCGCTCCGCGAGGCGCTCGCAATGGGTTCAGAGGCTTGGAGTGCCCTCCAGGCCGCCTCCCCGACCCCTAACCCCTTCATGTCATGGGCCTGGCATCGCAGCTGGGCGGACACCGCGACTCCGGGTGAGGTGGAATCGAGCCGGGCGTTCGTGCTCCGGTCCTCAGCGGGCCAGGTAACGGGCCTCTTTCCGTTACGGCCGCATCGCACCCGCTTCCGTCGCGTCCCGGTGCGGACGTTGGGGTGGGCCATCGGTGATCTCGGCTGCCCGGATCATCTCGACCTGCTTGCCTCGCACCACGCCGATATCGAAGCGCTCGTGCCGCGACTCGACCGGCTCTCCTGGGACGCGATCTTGTTGGACAACGTGGCGGAGCATGCGCCCAACCTCGACCGCCTGTGTGTCGCGTGTGAACGGCGCGGCTGGAGCGTGCACCGTTTGCCCACGTCGCGCTGCCCCTACCTCGCCCTCCCGGACAGCTGGACGGCGTACCTCTCCCAGTTGAGCTCTGGGCGTCGTCGCGGGCTGCGCCGCGGCGAGCGGGTCCTACGTCGCGAGCATCGCGTGGTAGTGACGGACTATGGCGGCGAGCGGTTCGAAGAGGGGTGGCGGTGTCTGCGGGATCTCCACCTGAAGCGCTGGGGCGACGCGGGGCACCTTGCCACACCGTTAATGGCGCAGCTGCACCAGCGCTTCGCGTCCCTGCTGCCACCCCGCGGCACGGTGTGGTTGGCGTCGTTGGATCTCGACGGGCGCCCTGCGGCTGCATGGTACGGTTTCGCGGTGGGAGACACGGTTTACTACTACCAGAGCGGGTGGGATCCACGGTGCGGACGTCGCAGCGTGGGCAGCGCCCTCACGGCCATGATGATCCGGCGGGCAATCGAACAAGGCTATCGCGTGTTCGACTTTCTCCGGGGCGAGGAGCGGTACAAGCAAACGTGGACGGGCCTGGCGCGGACCTGCTACCAGCTCGTGATCCTGCGTTCGGGATGGCGCGGTGCGGCGCTGCGCTGGCTTGACCGCGTGGCGCGCCTGCGATCCACGCTGTTGCGCACGCTCTCGTGGCTGGCTTGGGTCGGGTATGCTCTGATGGACGCCGCGTAGGCGAGCGGCCTCCTGGCCGGCTGGGCGGTCACTGCGGATTCGTCCGGTTCAGACGGTCGTGCGTCAACAGATAAGCGGCGAAGACCTTCGCGACCCGCTGCGCTCCCGCTTCGTTGAAGTGCACGTCATCGTAGAAAATAGTCGTGTCCTTGGGAAGGGCGGCAGCAAGGTCGAGGCATTCGGCGCGGCGATCCCTGCACACCTCGAGCAGGGTTTGGTTGTACCGATCCAAAGCTCTCGCCATGGCCTCCACGGAGTAGTAGTCCTTGCCGCTCTGCGCCTGAAAGTCGCCCACGCCGCCCATCCACAACAGCTGACGCACTCGCGGCGGGAGTCCGGGTCTCCAGATCGCCGGCTGGGTGACCAGGATGACGCGAGTGCCGAATCGGCGGGCCTCATCGAGGAGGCCGTTGAGCTGGCGCGCGTATTCCTGCAAGGCGGGCGTGAGATCGGGCAGCGAATCCCTCAGCCGCGCCGCTCCCTGGCGATGCTGTCGCCACGTGACGAGGTTACTCCCGGTCTCGTCCTGCATGTGGGGTTCGACTCCGATCCAACCCGAGAGAAGCAATTTGAGCGCGCGTAGCCGGCGCCACATCTCGGTGCGCTTGTAGAGCGGGCCGCTTCGATATCGCCGGGGCAGCTCGCTGAAGGCCCGTTGCATCAGCCGGACGCGGTAATCCGATGACTCGAGCGGTTCCGGACGGAAGTCGGCGTCGAGAGCCAGCCGATACTGCAGATCATTGATGCCCACCAGCACGATCAGCGCGTCGATGCGGGGGTATTGCCCGAGCAGGTATTTCACGTGCAGCTGGTGATGCGGCGCCCGGAGGCCGCTCCGCCCGACGTTACCCACCCACATGCTCCCCTCGCCGAGCGGGGCGTTGAGGAGCTCCTGGAGGAGGTGGGGCCACGCCTTGGCATCGTCGAGGAGCAGACATTCGGTGGTGCTCCCCCCGATCGCCAGAAGGCGATACCGTTGCTGCGGCGTGAAGGGGTCTCCGCGGATGCCCGCCTGATTGATCGAGAAGTGCGACTCACCACCCACGCCCGGAGCGAACTGGGGACGGAAGACCCCCCGCGTATAGGGCGTCCAGACGTAGTAGGCATCGGGCGAAACGGCCCGGAGCAGTGCTTCGCTCAGGACGAGCGCGAGCAGAACGCTGGCAAGCGTTAGTGTCGCCGTCATCAACCCGTGGCGAACGCGATCCCTGCTCTGCATACGGGGGGGGCGCGTCTCAGCGCGATGGCTGGGGCGGCCTGCGTCCAGCGGCCGATTTTCGAGCCACGTCCGCCCTTATCCAGGGGGCAATCCGCTGTTCGACGTAACGGGCGAGCAACGTGTTACCCGCCGGGGTTAGATGGCAGTAGTCGGTGTAAACCTGCTCTGGTATCCCGGCGTAAATGCCGGTGAGATCGATAAAGTGCGCGCCCACGTCACGCGCCATTGCTTCCTCTTGGACGCGCACGTACGGCACCGCCTGCTGCATGAACGCTTCGTAGTTGGGGGCCCAGTACCCCACGTCGTAGTCGAACAACTGTTGCTCGATGGGGGGCATGGGTTTGCGCCCGCGCTCGAGAATCAGCATCGGCTGCAGCATGAACACGGCGCCCACCCCCTCGTCCCGCAGAATGAGCCCGACACGCCGCTGCATCTTCAACGCGCTGCGCGGGAACACCTCCTTAAGGCCGGCAAGGCTCTCCTGGACATCAATCGGTCGACGCTCTCTTGACGCGAGCCGCCACTTCAGCGACCGGAGCGCGCGCGTCGCGACGTTCGCGAAGGCGCTCTTCCGAAACAGCCACCACCCGTCCATGTAGGCAAGCGAATACAGCGTCGGATCACCCATGATCACGTGCGAATGCTCCTGATAGCTGTAGTCCGCAAACTGATCATGGCCCTTCTCGTAGAAATAGAAGTCGTTGAACCCGTCCAGGAACAGCACCAAGTCGGGGTTGTATCGGAGGATCGTCTGGTTGAGGTAGATAAGGTGGTGATGGGTCCAGGTACTGGAGATTGCCGCGTTGATCACCTCGACGCGCATGTTCGGCAGTGACTCGGCGAGCTCGCGCTCGAGAATAGCGGCGATCGTCGCCGAGTCCGGAACCACGGCAAACTCTCGCTGGATGCGGGTGAACAGGCTCCCCGTCCCGTACGCCGTGGACCCGCCCATCAAGAAGATCCGGTACGTGTTTGCCGGCTTCTCGACCGGCACGTCCGACAGGCGACGAAACCCTTGCGAGTTATGATGAATTCCTCGGGTGTCGACGTAGTTGCGTGTCGGCAGGACGTTCTTGTAGGGATCAAACTCGTACTGGAGCAGGTGCTTCCCGTCGTATCCCTCGAACAGCTTCAAGTACCACGTCGCCGCGAGCTCCAGAGTCCCTAGCACGATGGTCGCGAGAATGATCCAGAACAGCACACTCTTCCAGCGGGGTAGGGTTGCAGCGGCGGTCGGCGTGGTCATGGCGTACTGAGCTCCGGGAAACGTCGGTAGATGAGACAGGGACGCCAGCTACGTCGCAACTCCTGTACCCAATTGTCGCGCGGTCGCGCAGGGTGCCGGGTTCGGCTCGTGTAAGACCCGGCTGTGGCTCTGTTGCGCAGCGACTTCCGGGTTGCCACCCGCGGAGCCGCCGGTTGTTGCGGGAGTGCAACGTCGATTAGGCGCCACTCTGAGTGCCTCGCCCAACCCATTGTCACGAAGCGCGTTAACCGCAGGAGCACTGAGCGTCGCGCTAAGCCCGTCTCTTGCATCCGGGGCCGATGCCTATCGCTATGGAACTCAGGAGCTCATGACCCAGACTCACATCCTCGGCATCTCCGCCTTCTATCATGATAGCGCGGCGTGCTTGCTGCGCGACGGCGAGATCGTCGCCGCGGCCCAGGAGGAGCGGTTTACGCGCAAGAAGGGGGACGCCTCCTTCCCGGCGCACGCCGTGGAGTATTGTCTGCGGGCGGGCGGCATCGCGACCGCTGATTTGGCGTTCGTCGGCTTTTACGACAAGCCGCTCCTCAAGTTCGAGCGCATTCTCGATACGTATCTCGGAGTCGCCCCCCGAGGGTTCGTGTCGTTTCTCAAGGCGGCGCCGGTGTGGCTGAAGGACAAGCTCTTCATGGACCGGCAACTGCGCGAATCGCTCGGCTATGAGGGCGAGGTTCTGTATGCCGAGCATCACGAGTCCCATGCGGCAAGCGCGTTCTTCCCGTCGCCGTTCGATGAGGCCGCGATCCTCACCATGGACGGTGTCGGCGAATGGGCGACCGCGTCGTACGGCGTAGGCCGCGGCAGCGACATCGAGCTGTGGAAAGAGATCCATTGGCCCGACTCACTCGGGCTGCTGTATTCGGCGTTCACCTACTATACGGGGTTCAAGGTCAACTCAGGCGAATACAAGGTCATGGGGCTCGCGCCGTACGGTGAGCCCAAGTATGTCGACGCGATTCTCACGGAGCTGGTGCACCTGCGCGAGGACGGGTCCTTCACGCTGAACCAGTCCTACTTCAATTATCTCACCGGCCTCACGATGACCAACGGCGCGTTCGACCGATTGTTCGGCGGGCCACCGCGCGTGCCGGAGAGCAAGCTCACCCAGCGCGAGATGGACCTCGCGCGGTCGGTGCAGGTGGTGTGCGAGGAGATCATGCTGCGCATGGCCCGCACCCTCCACCGCGAGACGGGCCTCGACAACCTCTGTCTCGCCGGAGGGGTGGCCCTGAACTGCGTCGGGAACGGGCGGTTGCTGCGGGAAGGCCCGTTCAAGCGTCTGTGGATCCAACCAGCCGCGGGCGACGCGGGTGGGGCGTTGGGGGTCGCCCAGTTGATCTGGCACCGCCACTGCAAACGGCCACGGCAGGTGACGCAGGGGAAGGACGGCATGCGAGGCGCGTATTTGGGCCCCGCGTACACGCCGGACGAGATCGAACGGTTCCTGGGATCGCAGGGCGCGGCATACGAACGGCTCGAGCGGCCGGCCCTGTTGGAGCGGGTCGCGAGCCTGTTGGCCGACGAACAAATCGTGGGCTGGTTCGACGGCCGGATGGAGTTCGGCCCGCGGGCACTCGGGGCCCGCAGCATCCTCGGAGATCCGCGCAGTCCGCGGATGCAGGCGCAGATGAATATCAAGATCAAGTTCCGGGAGGGCTTTCGCCCCTTCGCGCCGAGCGTGCTACGGGAGCGGGTGAGCGATTACTTCGAGCTGGAGTGCGATTCGCCGTACATGCTGCTCGTGGCCCCGGTGCAGCGGCGGCGTCAGATCCCGATGACGCAAGCGCAGCGCACCCTGTGGGGGATCGATCAGCTGAACGTGGTGCGCTCGGATATTCCCGCCGTGACTCACATCGATTACTCGGCGCGGATCCAAACGGTGGACCGCGAGACCAACCCCGCCTATTACGACCTCATCAAGGCGTTCGAGCGCCTCACGGGGTGTGCCGTGCTCGTCAATACGTCGTTCAACGTACGGGGCGAGCCGATCGTGTGCACCCCGGCGGACGCCTACCAATGTTTCATGCGCACGCACATCGACTACCTCGTGTTGGGCCCTTTCCTCTTAGGCAAGGGGGCTCAGCCCGAATGGAAGGAGACGGCTGATTGGCAACGGGAATTCCAGCTCGACTGAGCGTCGCCGAGGGGCGGCGATTCGCCCTTACGGTCGGGGGCGCGTTCCTGGTTCTGGCGGCGATCGCCTGGTGGCGGGGGCGCCTCGCGCCGCTGGCGGTGTTCGCGACTATCGGGGTGCTGCTCGTGCTCGCGGGGCTCGTGGTGCCGACCCGCCTCGGCCCCGTGCTCCGGGGCTGGATGGCCCTGGCGCACGGACTGTCGCGCATCACGACGCCGATCTTCCTCGGCGTAGTCTTCTTCCTCGTACTGACGCCGGTCGGCTGGTTGATGCGGCTGTTCGGGCGTCGCCCGCTCGCGCGCCCGGCCGCAGCCCCCAGCTTCTGGGTCCCACGGCCCGCCGACGGCCGGCGCAGCGCTGACATGCAACACCAATTCTAGGAGACCCGGTATGAGTCATCCCAGCCTGGTAAAAGAGCTTTGGGCATTCATGCGCGTCCGGAAAAAGTGGTGGCTGCTGCCGATCCTCGTGGTGATGCTGATCGTCGGGAGCCTGCTCGTGTTCGCGCAGGGATCGGCCCTGGCACCCTTCATCTATACGATCTTTTAGCCGGCTCGCCGGCTGATGCTGCGGCTGTCCGCGGGGTGGCGTTCGGGCCCGGTGCTCAGGGTGCTGAGCGCGCTCTCCTTGAGCGGGGTTGTGGCGGTGGCCGCCGCGGAGCTGGTCTTGCGTCTCCTCGGACTGGCGCCGGTCAACGGCGTCGCTACCGTGACCGAGCGAGAGTTTGCTCGTCTGCCCGGAATCCTCGCGCCGCGCCAGCACCTCGTCGACCGCCGCAAGCCCAGCCTGCCGCACTGGGTCACAACCGACAGCCTGGGCTTCCGTGGTCCGGATTTCCCGCGGCTCAAGCCGCCGGGGGAGTTCCGTATGCTCTTGACGGGCGATTCTTTCATCTACGGCGACTTCGTCGACGACGCCGAGACCTTACCGGCCCAGCTGGAGCGCACGCTGAGCGCACGCTGCCGCGGCGTGCGGGTGATCAACGCCGGTCTGGGGGGGGCCACCATCACCGACGAAGTGGAGTTGGTGCAGCGCGCCCTGCCGCTCACGCCGGATTTGGTTGTGGTCGTGTTCTCGGAGAACGATGTCACGGATCTGGGCCAGACGCCGATGTGGACGCTGCTCGCGGCGAACCGACGCGCCAAGTCGCGGTTTCCCCTGTCACTCGTGTATCCGGTATTGCGGCATACGGCCTTGTGGAACCTCGGCCTTGAGGTCGCGGGGAAGCTGCGCGCTCCCCGGGAGATGGGGGCAGTCACGCTCGACCCCTCGACCCACGACCCCGCGCCGATACTACGGCTCAGGGATCTTTATCGACGCGCGCTCGAGAGGTTGCGCGACACGTTGACTGCGCATCGCATTCCGCTCGCTGTCGCAGCCTACCCCTCCCATCTCACGGTGTCGGGCAGTCAAACGGCGGAGCAAGTCCGTTGGATTGCTGGCCTAGCGGAGGCTGAAGGGATCACCGCGTTCGACCTCCTGGCACCGCTGCGCGATAGCGGGCTGCCGACGACGCGGCTGTACCTGCTGCCCTACGACGGCCACCCCAGTCGAGTCGGTTATGGCCTGGCCGCCGCGTATCTGGCCGACCAACTGCCGCAGACTAAGCTGCTGTCGGCCAGTTGCCACTGATGATCGAACGGGTGTGCCTGGAGGGACGGTCGTGACGCCCCCAGTCACGCTCATCGTTTCGATCGACACTGAAGAGGACAACTGGGTCCCGACGCGTACGGGAATCACCGTCGAGAACGTCCGCGAGCTGGTTCGATTGGACCGCTGCTTCGAGCGCCTCGGGGTCCGGGCAACGTATTTCACGACCTATCAGGTGGGAAGGCAGCCCACGGCTGCCGCCGTGCTGCGGGAGGTTTGCGATCGCGGCGCGGCCGAAATCGGCGCTCATCTGCATCCCTGGAACACGCCTCCGCTCGAGGAGCCCTTCGTCCCGCGCAACACCATGGTGACTAACCTGCCCCATACGCTTCAGGTGGCGAAGCTCAAGTCCCTCACTGCAGCATTGGCGGAGAGCTTCGGCGAGCGACCGTGCGTGTTCCGCGCCGGTCGATGGGGGTTCGGCCAGGGCACCGCGGGGGCGCTGCTCGAGTGCGGGTATGCCGTTGACAGCAGCGTGACCCCGTTCAAGAACTGGCAGGAGTATGACGACGGGCCCGATCACGTCGGCGCGCCGCTCGATGTCTACCGGCTCGACGGCCGCGGGGATGTGCGACTGCCCGTTCCGGGCGGTCGCCTCATCGAGCTGCCGGTGACGTCAGGCTACACGCGTCGCCCCATGGCGTTCTGGGCCCGGGTGCACGGCACGCTGGATCGGCCGAGCCTGCGGCGGCTCCGCTTGGTCGGAGTGCTATCCAGACTCAATATTGTCAAGTTCGTTTTCTTGAGTCCCGAGACAGATTCGGTCGCCGACATGCTTGCGTTCTCGCGTCAGTTGGTCGCGCGCGGCGTGCGATGGCTGCATCTGACGCTCCACTCGCCCAGCCTCCGACCGGGCCTCAGCCCGTTCACGCCCACGGTCGGTGCCGTCGAGCGGATGTACGCCCAGATCGAAACCTACGTCGCGGGTTTGGCCCGGATCGCGCGTGTGTCGTTCGCGACAGTGAGCGAGGCCGCCGGAACCTTGGCGCCGGCGTCATGACCTGGAAACGCCGCTCTTGGCTCGCTCCTCTAGTGTGGCGCTGTCGCAACACTCCCTTCTGGTGGCGTCCCTGGAGAATCGAGTCGACCAGGTCTCGTTCTTGCAACCAGCAGCGCGGGTGTGGTGGCGCTTCCGTTGCTCTTGGCGTCCGGCCGGACCGCGCGCGACGCTTCCAAGGCTTGAGGTGGACCAGTGACGACGGTATCGGTCGTGATTCCCACGTACAATCGGGCGCAGTGGCTCCGCTATGCGGTCTGCTCAGCGCTGCAGCAGAGTCACCGCCCCCTGGAAATCCTCGTGGTGGACGATGGGTCGACCGATGACACCAAAGACGTGTGCGCGCAGCTCGGGATGCCGGTTCGTCACATCCTGCAAGCGCACGCGGGCGCCGCGGTGGCACGGAACCGCGGCCTCCACGAGGCGACAGGAGACTTCGTGGCGTTCCTCGATTCGGATGATCTGTGGGAGCCCAAGAAGCTCGAGGTCCACCTCGCGGTGCAGCGCGCTGTGCCGCAGGTCGGGTGGTCGATTTCGGACTGCCGGTTCATCGATGCGGAGGGGCGTCCGCTGGCGCCGCCCCAGGGGTTCACCCGGGCCTATCCCGTATTCCGCGACCTGCATGTGGCGCCGCAACGCTGGTTCGGGCGCTCGATGACTCACACCACGATTCAAGCCGCCGGCGCCGGCCGCACCGTCTACTGGGGTGATGCGTTTGATCTCCTGTTCGAGGGGAACTTCGTCACGCCGCAGTGCACCGTGCTGGAGCGACGACTGTGTGAGCGGGTGGGAGACTTCGATCCCGCGATGTGGGTGGCGCAGGATACCGAATACTTCCATCGCGTCGCCGCCGCCTCACCCGTCGCCATCATCATGGAGCCGCTGGTGCAGTGGAGGGTCGGTCTCGAGCAACACAACACCTCTCCCCGCAACACCGTTCAGCTGGTACGCAACGCCCTCACCAGCGTCGATCGCGCGGCGCGGCTGCGCGCTCCGCTGACCACGACCGCCCAACGAGGATATCGCCGCGGCAGGTTGCGCCTGCTGCTCCGCCTGGCGTACGCCCAACTCTCCGTGCTGGAGCGCGACGCGGCGCGGCAGGCGGTGCTCGCTGCTTGGCGCAGCGGGGAGGGGCCGTCGCCGCGATCGCTGGCCATCTTCGCGGCCAGCCTGCTTCCGCGGGGCGCGCTGCGGGCGCTGCACCGGCTCAAGCGGATGTTGCGCCGGTGACCGCGGCGCTCGGGGAACCGCTCGCCATCGCGATGATGCTGGAGACCGATGGGCCGGGTGGGGCGGAACGCATGGTGCTACACCTCGCGACCACCCTGCGGCGGCGTGGCCACCGTGTCTTGCCGGTTCTGCCGGATAACGGCTCAGGCTGGCTCGCCGGCCAATTCCGGGGGCTCGGGATCGAGGCAGTGAGCTTCTCGTTGCGCCGGCCGGTCGACCTCCGCTGTCTCGCAGCGCTCGTCCGAGTGCTGCATCGGCAGGAGATCGACGTGGTGCACTCGCACGACTTCACGATGGCGGTGTACGGCGGCGCGTCGGCCGCGCTATCCCGGGCACGCCACGTCATTACGATGCACGGTAACCGTTACTTCGCCGCGCGGTGGCGCCGGCGCGTGGCGTTGCGATGGGCCTGTCGGCGCTCGCAGGGCGTCGTCGCGGTGTCCGAGGCGACCCAGCGCGAGCTCGCGAGCACGCTGCGGTTACCCCCGGACGCAGTCTCCGTGATTCGCAACGGCGTCGCGCTGCAGCCGGGTGATCCGACGGTGCTTCGGAACGAGCTGCGGCTGGAGCCGCACGAGCTCCTCATCGTGGCGATCGGCAACGTCATGGCCGTGAAGGGACACATCGTGTTGCTGCGGGCGCTGTCCGCGCTGCAAGCGCGCCGACCGGACCTGCGGTGGCGCGTCGCGATCGCCGGGCGGGAGCGGGATCAGGCAACTGCGCTCCGCAGCCATGCCCAGGAGCACGGGTTTGGCGACCGGCTGCATCTGCTAGGGTACCGGGCGGACGTCGCGGACATTCTGGCGGCCGCGGACCTGTACGTCATGCCGTCGCTCAGTGAAGGAACGCCGCTCGCGCTACTCGAAGCGATGCTGGCCGGCAAGGCGGTGATTGTTTCGGCAGTGGGCGGCGTGCCGGAGGTGATGACCGATCGCCGTGACGGTCTGCTGACGCCGCCCGGGGACGTGCAGGCATTCGGAGACGCCCTCGAGCAGCTGCTGAGTGATGCCGCGCGGCGCGCCACCCTGGGGGAGGCCGCCCGACGGCGCGCGACACGTGAATTCGGGGTGGA
>Ga0209376_1000441_pt1 | contig 45574 bp, 50 predicted proteins | sample GraSoiAngelo_134_FD_185891 | JGI IMG/M metagenome (GOLD analysis project Ga0209376, IMG submission 185891) | Grasslands soil microbial communities from the Angelo Coastal Reserve, California, USA - 14_0929_05_30cm (SPAdes) (version 2) | ecosystem: Environmental > Terrestrial > Soil > Grasslands ...
CCATCCGGCGCCAAACAAATCGCATATCCCCGCTCCAGCACCGCCAATGGGCTTAGCGCATCCAGCGTGTGAGCAATGCGCCCAAACGCTTGATGCCATTTCCTCAGCCGTTGTTGAACAGCGATGACCAGGCGTTGCTCGCATATCGCAAGGCGATGTGTTCGCGATCGAATAAAGGCGCCGGCACGGCCGAGTTGTTCGATCCGGAAGGTCAGGTCATCTACGCGCTGTATCATCCGGCGAATTCGAGTTTCTGCAACCACAAACCCTCGGCTCCCAATCTTCGACGCCCAGAAGTTCTGTAAACGATTGAGCCGGTACCGAATCGCATAAACCAGCCGGCGTTCGGCCTGTTGTACGCGCCCGGCAAGCTCGGCCTTCGACTTGATTACGATTTCGGCGGCGGCACTGGGCGTTGGCGCGCGCAGATCCGCAACGAAATCGCAAATGGTGAAATCCACTTCGTGGCCGACCGCTGAAATGACCGGCTTGCGCGAGCGCACGATCGCTCGAGCGACACGTTCTTCATTGAACGGCCAGAGGTCTTCCATCGAGCCGCCGCCGCGCGCGACGACGATGACGTCCACATCCGTGGAGCGGCTGAGGTAATCGATACCTTCCATGACCTGCAAAGAAGCGCCGTCACCCTGAACTTCTGCCGGAAAAATGAGGACGTTCACGGCGTTGTGCCGCCGCTTCAAGACGGTGAGGATATCCCGCAACGCCGCGCTCTTCGGCGACGTCACAATACCGATTTTCCGCGGAAATGCCGGAATCGGCCTTCTGCGCTCCGGCCGGAAGAGTCCTTCTTTTTCGAGTTTTTCTTTAAGCTGCTCGAAGGCGAGCTGCAGCGCCCCGAGACCAGCCGGCTCGAGGACTTCAACGATCAACTGGTATTCCCCACGGCCTTCATACGTACTCACGCGGCCGCGCGCGCGAAAGAGTTTCCCGTTTTCGGGGCGGAATCGCAGAAGCCGGGCCGCATTTCGAAAACACACCGCCGGAAGCTGAGCGCGATCGTCCTTCAACGTGAAGTAAAGATGTCCGGCCGTGGACGACTTGCAGTTCGAAAGCTCGCCTTCAACCCAAATATCGGTGAAGCGCCGCTCGAGCATCTCGCGGATCTCGAAGCTCAACTCTGAGACGGAATAGATCTTTCGCTGGAATTCGGTGTTTCTCACCCGGGCAGTATAGTCTATCTCCTCTATGGATCAACGGCTCGATTGGCTGCCCGACGCGCGGGGAACGGCCTGGGTTGCACTAGGAATTGCGAAACAGGCGGGGCTTCCGGTCCCAGCCGGATTCATCGTGTACGCCGCAACTCGCGAAGGGCGTATTCGCAACACGTACGAAGAACTCAAGATTCGCGAAAAGACTCATTTCGTTGCCTTGCGTGGCATTTCTCACGCCGTGCTCAACGTTCTTGGTCCCGATCAAGTGATGCACACGTTGCGCCGCTTGTGGATGGAGGCGCCGGAATCCCCCGTTCTGGTTCAGCGCATGGTTCATGCAATCTGGTGCGGAAAAGCACATTGGCACCGGCGCAATCTGCGCATCAAAGCCAACGAAGGGATGACGATCCTTGATCCCGACACCTATCTTGTGAACAGCCTCACTGGGAAATGCACGCGCCGCACACTGGAACCGAAACAGCGAAAGATGATCCGGCATGTGGACGGCACCTCGAAGGTTGTCGAGCGAGACAGCCAACGCACCCCGATGACGGCCGATCAATTGAAGAAGGTTGCGGACCTCGCCGTCCAGGCCGGAAAAGACATCGGCTGGGCAATCGATGATAATGAGCGTGTGTGGCTGATCAGCGTTTCCTTAAATGACAACTGAACATTGAACAGTGAACAATGAACAATTTTGAAGAAATGTTTCATTGTTCACTGTTCAATGTTCAATTGTCATTTTAAGAAACCTCAGGCGATGGTAACCTCCCTCGTCAGATACACATCCTGGATCGCATTCAGGAGCGCGACTCCCTCCTGCATCGGCCGCTGGAATGCCTTTCGTCCGGAGATTAATCCTGTACCGCCAGCTCGCTTATTAATGACCGCTGTCCTCACAGCTTCCTTCAGATCGCTTTCGCCCGCCGATGCACCACCCGAGTTAATCAACCCGGCCCGTCCCATGTAGCAGTTTGCTACCTGGTATCGTGTGAGATCGATCGGATGATCCGACGTCAGATCCGAATAGACCTTCTTGTGGGTCTTGCCGAAATTCAACGCGTTATATCCACCGTTGTTCTCCGGTAGCTTCTGCTTGATGATATCGGCCTCGATCGTGACACCGAGATGATTCGCCTGTCCCGTGAGATCTGCGGAAAGGTGATAGTCCATTTCTTTCGTCTTGAATGCCGAGTTCCGAAGATAGCACCACAGAACCGTGTACATTCCGAGCGCGTGGGCTTCGTGGAACATCGTCGTTATTTCCTGCAGCTGGCGCTTCGATTCCTCTGAACCGAAATAGATCGTGGCGCCGACACCCGTCGAACCCATATCGAACGCCTGCTTGACGTTGGCGAAGAGAATCTGGTCGAAACTGTTCGGGTATGACAAAAACTCATTGTGATTGACTTTCAGCAAAAACGGAATCTTGTGCGCGTACTTGCGCGCGACCGAACCCAGGACTCCGAGCGTCGTGGCGACAGCGTTACATCCGCCTTCGATGGCGAGCTTCACAATGTTCTCGGGATCGAAATACATCGGATTGGGAGCAAACGATGCACCCGCAGAGTGCTCGATTCCCTGGTCCACCGGCAAAATCGAAACGTAACCCGTGCCTGAGAGCCGGCCGGACTTGAAGAGCTGCTGCAGACTGACAAGCGCACGGATCGGACGGTCCGAACCGGCGTATATCCGATCAATGAAATCGGGACCAGGCAGATGGAGCTTGTCTTTTGAAATGGTCTTGCATTGATGATTGAGCAAGCTTCCGGCGTCAGACCCGAGTATTTCCTGAATTCTCCCAAGCATGAATTCCTCCATTCGAATAATTCAAACTTATCTCCGATTCAGCAGGCCGAAGAGCAATGTGAGAAGCACGCTAATTAAGATGGAAGTTCCAAGCGGAAAGTAAAATGTAAAGTTGTCGCGCTGATAATGGAAGTCCAACGGGAGCCGGCCGAGCCGGAATGGCAGCTTCGGTCCCAGTATGAGCAAGAAACCGATAAGCGCCAAGACGCCGCCCATAACAACGAGCAATCGGCCTATTTGCTCCATAGGACTATTCTACGTCAGCGCCAGCGCGGTGATGACTCAGTTTGAAAATCCGAAGTTTGGATTGCGCGGAATATTCCCCTCCTCTGCGAGGAGGGGAATGTTGTCTCGCACGAATCGGCAAAATTGAAACTGAGTCACTACCCAGGCGCCAGTCGAGGCACTCACGCTATACAATTTCGAGTTGATTAAAGAAATAGCCGATCTCGAACGCGGCGGTCTCCGGCCCATCCGAGCCGTGAATCGCATTCCGCTCGATGTTAATCCCGAATTGTTTCCGGATCGTGCCGGCATCGGCTTTGGCCGGATCGGTCGCGCCCATGACTTTGCGGAGTTTGTCGATCGCGTTATCCGCTTCAAGAACCATTAGAATGACCGGCCCTTCAGTCATGAATTTCACAAGGCTAGGGAAAAACGGCCGCTCTTTGTGCACGTAATAGAAACCTTCGGCCTGTGCCTGGGTGAGATGAAGCATCTTCATCGCGCGGATTCGAAATCCCTCCTGTTCAAGTCGGCTGATGATGGCGCCGGCGTTCCCCGCCTTTAGAGTGTCCGGTTTAAGAATGGTGAATGTTTTCATGATGAGTAGGCCTTCATCGCGTCGCCGATCTCCGCCGGACTCTTCACGACACGAATTCCCGCGGCTTCCATTGCCTTCATTTTCTCCGCGGCCGTTCCCCTACCGCCTGCCACGATCGCGCCCGCATGCCCCATCCGCCGGCCCGGCGGGGCTGTCTGCCCGCAGATGAAACCGACCACGGGCTTCTTCACGTTCGCTTTGATGTAGGTTGCGGCCTCTTCTTCAGCGGTTCCGCCGATCTCACCAATCATAATGATCCCGCGTGTTTCCGGATCTTCATTGAAGAGCTTGATCGCATCGACGAAGTTGGTTCCTATGATGGGATCGCCACCGATACCGATACACGTCGATTGTCCGATTCTTCTCCGTGTCAATTGACCGACTGCTTCGTACGTCAGAGTCCCGCTTCGCGACACAACACCGATGTGGCCTTCAAGATGAATATGCCCCGGCATGATTCCGACTTTGCATTTGCCCGGCGAAATGATTCCAGGACAATTCGGCCCAATTAGACGTGTCTTCTTCCCCTTCAGGAAAGCGCTGGCGCGGACCATGTCAAACGTCGGAACACCTTCGGTGATGGAGACAACCAACTCAATGCCCGCAGCTGCGGCTTCCATAATGGCGTCTGCTGCAAACGCGGGTGGAACAAAAACCACTGAAGCATTCGCGCCGGTCTTGCGCCGGGCCTCTTCGACGGTATTGAAAACAGGAATGCCTTCGTGTGTGGTGCCGCCTTTACCGGGCGTCACCCCTCCGACAACCTGGGTGCCGTACTTCGCGGCTTGCAGCGCATGGAAGCTTCCTTCACGGCCGGTGATGCCCTGAACAAGCAGCCGTGTGTTCTTGTCCACCAATATGCTCATTAATGACTGCCTTTCGCCGCCGCAACCACTTTCTCGGCCGCGTCCTTCATCCCGTCCGCAACGATGAAATTCAATCCGGAGTTGCGAAGGATCTCCTGCGCCTGTTCGACATTCGTGCCTTCCAAACGAACGACAACCGGCACCTGCACGCCGATCGTCTTTGCCGCTTCAACGACACCGGAGGCAACGACATCGCAACGCATGATTCCGCCAAAAATATTGATGAGCACCGCCTTGACGTTCTTGTCTGACAGAAGGATCCGAAATGCATTCTTCACCTGCTCGGCCGATGCACCGCCGCCGACATCGAGGAAGTTCGCAGGACTACCTCCGGAGAGCTTGATGATGTCCATTGTCGCCATCGCCAGGCCCGCGCCGTTCACCATGCATGCCACAGTGCCGTCGAGCTTGATATAGTTCAAACCGAACTTGCTCGCTTCGATTTCCAGAGGATCTTCTTCGTTGAGGTCGCGCAGTTCCTTCACGTCTGTATGCCGGTAGAGCGCATTGTCATCGAAGTTCATTTTTGCGTCGAGCGCGAAGACTCTGTTGTCGCCGGTGACGAGGAAGGGATTGATTTCGGCAAGCGACGCGTCCATGTCTTCAAACGCCTTGTACAGGCCGATCATGAACTGCGCCGCATCGTTGATTAGCTGCGGAGCCAAATCCAGACCGAAGGCAAGCCGGCGCGCCTGAAAGGGCTGGAGCCCGAGTCCGGGTTCGACGTATTCCTTCAAGATGAGATCGGGACTTTTGGCAGCAACTTCTTCGATGTCCATGCCGCCGGACGCCGAAGCCATGAATACGGGTTTTCCTATCTGGCGATCGATCACGATTCCAAGGTAAAGCTCCTTGCGGATGTCGAGTCCTTCCTCGACAAGGACCTTCTGCACGCGCCGGCCTTCCGGTCCCGTTTGGGCCGTCACCAGGTTCATACCAAGCATGCGACCGGCGATTTCGGCCGCCTCGTCGGGAGATTTCGCCAACTTCACTCCTCCGCCTTTTCCTCTTCCCCCCGCATGAATTTGAGCCTTCACCACGACTGTTCCGCCTATCCTCTCCGCAATTTGCCGTGCCTCCTCTTTTGTGTACGCGACCTCACCGCGAGGAATCCTCACGTTGTAGCGCGCCAGAATCTGCTTGGCCTGGTATTCGTGTATCTTCATGACTGCTTAGAGAAAAACTCTCGAAAGCGCAAACTGGACAATTTACAGGCTACGTCGAGAGCGTGTCAATGCGACGACGGGGTAACGTATCGATGAGTCCTCCGGATTGTGGCTGGACATCGACTCGGAAAAGTTTTCATACTCCTTGCAAACTTTGCGCCTACAGACTACATCTGTACGTCTGACTACACGCACGCGAAGCGGTCTGAAGTACAGAAGCCAGGATTTATTGCTGATCTAGTCCTGGGACCGGTCGCGACATCATGGAAGATGGAGGTCCGAGCCTACGGCTTCTGGTGTTGATGTATGGCAACGACTTTGAACGTCCTGGTCATTGAGGATTCCGAAGAAGACACCTTACTAATGGTACGGGAGCTGACCGAAGCGGAATATTCGGTCAAGTTCGAGCAAGTCTACAGCGCGGCTACACTTGCCGCAGCGCTCGCGAAAGGTGGATGGGATATCATCTTCAGCGATTTCACCCTGCCCGGCTTTAGCGGAACCGCAGCGCTCGCACAAGTCCGTAAGCATGACTCGGAAGTTCCCTTCATCTTTACCTCAGGGACGATTGGCGAAGACACTGCTGTCGCAGCCATGAGGACAGGTGCTGATGACTACGTCATGAAAACCAACTTGAAGCGCCTGGTCCCCGCAGTCGAACGTGCGCTCCGGGAAGTTTCAGGTCGCCGGGCCCGCCGGCGAGCTGAGGAACGCGTCATCTATCTCGCCTACCATGATGCTGTTACGGATTTGCCTAACCGCTATCTGCTTCAAGACCGCCTTAAGCAAGCCATATTCAGTGCCCGCCGGGCGCGCGAACCGGTCGCGTTGCTGGTGATGGATCTCAATGGCTTCAAGGCAATTAATGATTCGCTGGGCCACCATGCGGGGGACTGTGTTTTGCAACGGGTTGCTGGGCGTCTGAGCGGAGTTATTCGCGAGGCTGACACCCTGGCGCGCCTCGGCGGGGACGAGTTTGCGTTTGTACTGCCCCGCACCGATGGTGCAGGGGGAATGGCAGCCGCTCGCAAGTTTCTCCACTCCTTGAAGGAACCGATCCTCTTTGAAGAATCTGCGTTAATGGTAACCGGCAGCATTGGGATAGCGTGGTTCCCCGAGCATGGCTCGACCGGAGAAGCGCTGCTCCAAAAGGCGGATATTGCGATGTATGCGGCGAAATCTGGAAAACTGGATTGCGCGATCTATACGGCGGACCGCGATCAACAGGCCCATCAGCGTCTCAATATCATGACGGAGCTGCTTGAAGGAATCGAACGCGACGAATTTTTCTACGAATATCAACCTGTCGTCGACCTGAAAACGGGTTGGGTCATTTGTCTCGAGGCGCTCGCCCGGTGGCGGCATCCGCGGCAAGGTTTGTTGCTACCGGAGACGTTCATCGGAGTTGCCGAACAAACAGGACTGATCGAACCTCTCACTGTCCGGCTCCTTGAAAAAGCGCTCGATGACTGGAAACGATGGTACTCGCGCCTGCGAATCCCGGTTTTCGTGAATCTCTCGCCACGCAATTTGCAGGATCCGGAATTTCCGGATCGCACCAAAGATCTCCTTAAGACCCGCGGAATTCCGCCTTCGATGCTCGGGTTCGAGATCACGGAGAACTTCGTCATGTCCGATCCTTTGCGTGTCGCGAACTATTTGACCCGCCTGCACGACATGGGCACAGCGCTGGCGATTGACGATTTCGGTACGGGATATTCCTCCCTGAGTTACCTTCGGCAGTTGCCGGTAGATATCCTGAAGATCGACCGTTCATTCGTCATGGACTTGGCTAAGGGCGACGATGCGATCGTCAAGTGCGCAGTCGATCTCGGCCATAATCTTGGCCTGTCGGTCGTCGCCGAAGGTGTCGAGTCGGGGCGCGTTCAGGATCGCCTCAGGCGATTGGGTTGTGACCTCGCGCAGGGATTTTTCCTGGCCAGGCCGAGTTCCGCTCCTGAGACTCTGTGTTGGCTTGAACAACGGCGGGAAAAAGCGCCTACGGGGACCCGATGGGGACCCTAGAATGATGAAACCAGACTTCGAACGGCTTGTCGAAGGACGATTCCGGGATCTGCTGGAATCGGCTCCAGACGCGATGGTCATCGTCAATCAGGCGGGCGAGATTGTTCTGGTGAACTCACAAACGGAAAAACTCTTCGGATTCCCCCGTGAGGAATTAGTCGGCCAAAAGGCCGAGGTGCTGATCCCACACCGCTTCCACGGGCTGCACCCGTCACACCGCGACCGTTTTTTTGCCGATCCGAAGGTTCGGCCCATGGGCGCCGGACTGCAGTTATTTGGTTTGCGCAGGGACGGTACTGAGTTTCCAATCGAGATCAGCCTCAGCCCCATCCAGACCGAAAAAGGCATGCTGGTTTCCAGCGCTATCCGGGACGTCAGTGATCGTCAGCGAGTCGAGCGCGAGCTCCATCAGACCAATGCGGAACTCCGAACCGCCATTCGCGAACTGGAATCCTTCTCCTATTCGATCTCGCATGATTTGCGCGCTCCCGTTCGCGCAATAAGCGGATTCGCGCGAATCGTGCTGGAAGATTACGGTGAAATGCTTCCGCGGGCGGGTCAGGATCATCTGAGACGGATTCACGAAGGCGCGATCAAAATGGGCCAACTCATTGATGGCCTGCTCGCCTTCGCCAAGACGGGCCGTCAACCGCTTAACAAGCAGGCTGTCCGGCCGGTATCTCTCGTCCGCCGGGCTTTGGAGGATTTACACGCCGAACAGGACGACAGGAACATCGAAATCTCCGTGGATGATTTACCACCGTGCGAGGCAGATCCTATTTTGCTTCAACAGGTCTTCGCAAACTTACTTTCTAATGCGTTGAAGTACTCCAGGAAGAGAGATCCCGCTCTAATCAAAGTGGGTTGCAGAAGAAGCGAGTTCATACCTGTATATTTCGTCCAGGACAACGGCGCCGGCTTCGACATGCAGTATGCCGACCAGCTCTTTGGCGTCTTTCAACGTCTCCACGGCGGCGACCAGTTCGAGGGAAATGGTGTTGGTCTGGCAATTGCGCAACGCATCATTTATCGCCACGGCGGCTGGATGTGGGCCGAGGCGGAACTCGATAAAGGAGCCACTTTTTACTTCACTCTCGAGGGCGGCACTGCCCAGGGGGTACAAGGAATCAGTGCGTCATCGAGTAGATGACAAAGTCGATTCCAAGGCGGAAAGCTTCAATCGAGGGTTTGAGCGGGTACTCGCCGCGATCGATGTAGTCCCAGAAATTCTCGAGGTCGTTGTTGTAACAAGCGATGATGCCGACGTTGCCGTCTTTGTTGAGTAACGCGTAAAAAATGGGGTCGCCGTCCACCAGATAAGGCGATGTGACGTTCAGCGCGTCGATATCGAAGAATGTGTGGAAGATTTCGTGATCGATCGTCAACCGCACCAGGTCGCGATCGGGGAATGCGCGATGCAAATCGCGCTTCAGAGTAGCCAAATCCCGAGCTCCATCAAAGTCGTCCATTACAACGAAGCCGCCGCGATCGACATATTCGCCCAGGTTCCGGACTTCAGCCTCGGTTAATGCCAACTCCCCGGGTTCGGACACGACTGCAAACGGGTAGTTGAAAACTTCTGGACTTCCCAATTCCACAATCCGGTAAGACACATTCTTCACATCGATATTAGTCGCTTCCGAAATGACCTGCGCGAAATGCTGATCGGAACTCGGGTAGTTGTGTGACCACCCGGTCCCGCCGAATTTCCCCCACGCCGTGTATTTCCAACGCGCAACGACGAGCTCCGTCGGCGGCGGCTCGTTTTGAAAGAAGAAACCTCGAAAACGTTGGCCATAGACGAAGGCGGCGCCTAGAGCCATCAGGAGTGTAACGGCTAGTATCAGCAGCACGCATTCCCCTCCTCGCAGAGGAGGGCGCGAAGCGCCACCCCTCCTCTGCGAGGAGGGGAATCCGCTCCTTTCCAACAAACTCTGCTTCGCGCGGCCCTTGTTCATGTATGTTTGTCCCCAGTGGAGGGCCTATGGCGACAACCTTTCATGATCAACTGGTCACGACACGTGACCGGAAACACAGCAAGGATCATCCATTCTTTCAGCTTTGGGCGCAAGGCAAACTGACGAGGAAGCAAACCGCTATCTACTGTACCCAGCATTACCACTACGTGACCGAGTATCTGAATTGGATCGCCTACGAGGCGTCTCAGATTCCCTTTCGAGATGTGAAGGCTTACTTATTTGAAAATCTCGGAGATGAAGAGAATCCGGAAGACCGGCATCTGGACATGTTGAGAGATTACGTCGAGGCGACTGGATCCAGCCGCGAAAGCGTCCAGGATTCGGTGGTCCTCGCCGCAACCGAAGGCCTGCAGAACTGGGGCTGGCGGCTGGTCTATCAAACACCATGGCAAGCAGCCCTGGCGGGCATGTTCATCGGCCTGGAGTCGCAGTTCTTGGATATCTGTAAAAAAATTGTTCCCGCGCTACGCGAACACTATGGCTTCGCGGGGGGCGACCGGCGGGTCCGCTTTTTCGAGGAGCATGTGCGCGCGGACGAAATCCACGGCGCGAGAGGTTTTGAGATTGTTGAGAAGTATTGCAATACGGCCGAACTACAGGCTTCTGCTCTGAAGGCCGTTGAAGCCGCGACGATTCGCCGCTGGCGCTATATGAACGGCATTTACTGGTTTGCTGTGCACGGCAAAGAAGACGATACCCCCACAGTCTAGCGGATCACTTCGAGAGGAATTGAACTCGCGGGCTTCGACCGACCTGTTCGTAGCGGAAACCGTCTGCAGCCCGGTCCAACTTGCGAACGTAGAGCGCCAGCGGCGGCTTGCTTCGCGCGGGGCTTCCCCTGACCACAACACGATCTCCGGCTTTCAGCGTATCCTTCGTCATCCCGACTTCCACAAGCTCGGAAAGATTGTCCAGCTCGAGCGTCCAGCGCTCGCTGTTGACGTTAACGACGATAAATGGATGAGGGTTGACGAAATGATACTCCGCGACGACCCCTTCGATGGTCACCTCTTGGCCGCTGTCGTAAACACCAGCGATCGAATGATGCATCGCAAGCGCGAGAATCAAGGATAGAACCCCAGGATACATTTGTAAGATTCTACCTCACAAAGTGCAATAACTCCGCTCCTAAGTTAGGAGGGGAGTTTCTCAAATTTCCGTGCAACCCAATTCATAAAGTTCTCGTATGGTTAGAGGAGTGGCGGAAACAGACGTGGATCTGGCTAACGGCGCGCTGGGCGGCTCTGAGCGCGCCTTTAAAGAGCTTGTGCAGCGATACGAACGGCCGGTTTTTTCCGTGATACTTCGGGTAATTCGTGATCCCTCGCGCGCGGAGGAGCTGGCGCAGGACACCTTCGTAAAAGCGTTTCTAAAACTCGATACCTATGCGCCGGAAAGAAAATTTTCGAGTTGGCTCCTAGCGATTGCCCACCATGCGGCGATCGATGAGGTACGGCGGGCCAATCTTCGGACGACGCCCCTCGAGGAGGCTCCGCAGGACTGCCTCGCCGAGAGATGCGATCAAGACTCGCCTTACCGCGTCACGGAACGGCGGGAGCTGGCGAAGGTCCTGGAGCAGGCTGTTCACCACCTGCGCCCGGAGTACGCCGAAGTGATCGCGTTGAGATATCAACAGGACCTTACGCTCGAAGACGTCGCGGAAATCACGGGCTTGCCGGCTGGAACCGTGAAGAGTTTCTTGCATCGGGCGCGCAAGGATCTTGCCGACTACTTGCGAAGACGCGGTTGGAGCAACAAATCATGACTGAAAAGCAGCACGAACCGGGCGACCACCTCCTGCGGGCGCTCGAGATCTTGAATGCGGCGGATGCCGGCGGGGACGACGATCCTGAAATCGAAGCGGCATTCCGGATAGTGGCGCGTCTGCTGCCCAGCGCATCACCTCGGCAGGATTTCTCACGCCGGGTGATTGCCGCTATTCAAAGAGTGCCTCTATCGGCAGGAAGGCGGAAGCTTCGTTCGCGGCGGCGCGTCATCGTCACGAGTCTTACGGGTGCCGCTGCGGCTGCGGTAACCGGCACGGTATTGTGGATAACGGGATTCCTGGGGATCCCGGTGGCAGAGATATTCCTCTTTGTCGTTCAGAGCGGGACGCTCGCTGTCCGCTCCGTCACTTTTATTGTGGATATGCTGAGATTTGTGGACCGTACCGCTCGAGTTCTTACGGCCGTTCTCACTTCACGAGAAATGCTGAGCGTGGTCGGAACCGCGGCCTTTCTGAGCGTCCTCAGTGTGGCCGCGCTCAAGCGACTGGTGTCCTCATCACAGCCCTTAAGGCAAACGGAGTCGATGAAATGTTAGTACAGCAACGTGAGTGCAAATGGATACTGGCTTTGATTCTGATCCTTGCGGAAATACCGCTGTTCGGACAGAGTCAAAATCTCAGCATGGATGAACTGAGAACACGGATTGAGCAGCGATACACCGTGCTGCCGATCCAAAACGGCATCGTCTTGGCGCCCAAAAATCGAGACGGGATCGCGTCTGTCGAGATTTCCGGAAATACGGTCGCCGTCAACGGCGCTGAAGTCACGGGTGCCGAATTGCGCACACGGCTTGGCGACGACGCGGAGCTGATTCTACAGCTTTCCTATCTGATGCCGTCCGATCGCCAGAGGCTCTTTACCGTCGGTGGCAGTTCGAACTCTTCGCAGGTCTCGCCGCGCCCAAGCAGGCGGGAAGTTCGGACGCGGCGAGGCCGCCGGAAAGACGACGTCATACGGTTTTTGGGCAACGTTACGGTTAACAGGGACGAGGTCCTGAATGGAGATGTGGTTGTCTTAGGCGGTAACGCCCATATCGACGGCGAAGTCATTGGCGATACCGTCGTCCTGGGAGGCGATCTCAAGCTCGGTCCTGAGTCCAATATTACGGGCGATGCAGTCGTGGTCGGCGGTACGCTGTCGCGCGATCCAAGCGCGACGATCGGAGGCGACGTTCAGGAAGTGCGGGTCGGCGCCGGCGCCAGACTCGGCGAAATTTTGAGGAATCGCGGAATATTCCGAAGCCGTATGCTCCCCTTCTTTGGCGCTGCACAGACGCTGGTGCGGGTCGGAATGCTCATTCTGTTCGCCTGCATTGTGATGCTCGCCGCCGGAGCGCTCGCCATCCGAATCGGCGACCGTGCCGCTACCGAACCGGTGAGAGCCGGACTGATCGGCTTGCTCGCCGAGCTTTTGTTTGTGCCGGCTTTGGTTATGATGGTCGTGCTTCTTGTCATCACAATCCTAGGAATCCCGCTTCTACTTCTAGTACCTTTTGCCGTCCTTGCTGTTCTCATCGTATTCCTGATCGGGTTTACCGGCGTTGCCGCCCGAGTCGGTCAATTCATCGGTCCTCGACTCGGATGGACAAACACCGGCCCCTATCTCACAACCATTTTGGGAATCATCGGTTTACTATTCCCCCTTCTGGTGGCAAGACTTATGGGAAGCTTCGGACTGAATTTCATCGCCCTTCCCTTACTCGCCGCCGGAGTGCTGATCGAGTATCTAGCGTGGACGGTCGGATTTGGCGCCGCAGCCCTGACCTATTTCAAGCCGCCGGTTGCTCCCATAAATCCGCAGCCCTCGGCAGCAGCAGGCCCGCCGCCAGTGGGTTAAACGCGGCTCGGCCGGCCGATTCGCGTATCCACACCCAAGGAATGATGGACGATAAAGTCATTACTCGGAAATTCCACTCCCATGGCGCGCCGGACATTTTCTTCAAATTCAATGACGCATGCGCCATTTAGTTGCCACGGCGGGTGGGCGACTTTCGCCGTGATCAACTGCCCGCGAATGGTCGAATAGAGACGGAATCGGGCTGTCAGAAAAACATCCAGCTGGGATGGGGCGGTAATCGGACCTTGCTTTGCAATTCGTATTCTTGCTTTTGCTTGCCCCACTTGCCCCACTTGCCGGCCTCTCTCGCTGAAATACACATTCTCCCCGGCACGAATATTCACGCTCATTTCTGCGCGGAAGTAAGGCAGGCCGAATATGGCACGCGCTCCGACGACAGCCAGCAGTTGCGAGGCATCCAGCGAGAAGAACCAGATGCCCGGACCGTTCGGACCGCTGACGTACGTCCTCAGATTCATTTCCGGAAATGCGAATCCGAGTCTGTGCGGAAACAATGGTGGCCGCATGCCCGTCAGCAGGAACGGCGTGAGGCTAACCCAGGCTTTACCCTCGAATGTATCGGCCTGTAGCTGCCGAGGAAGCCGGCTTCTGAGCAGATCGGGATCGCAAGACCAGTGAAGGAAGGCAATCTCGTGCCACCGCTGGAGCATTACGGCAAACACGATTAGCCGCCGTCACCTGCGTCTAGGTCGGAGCCGGGCAAAGGTGCGTCATCCTCGACGTTATCGAGGTAGCCGGCGGGCAGAGACACCTTTTGAGTTCCGGTGGCCTTTCCGCGCACGACCCGCATGGCGGAAGGAGGAAACGGTTGGGACCGATCGACATCCGAGAACAATTGTTCCAACTGGCACACTGTTTCGACGCGCATCAACGCCGCACGGATTTCTGAGCTGACACGAAAACCTTTGGTGTACCAGGACGCGTGCCGCCGAAAGGAATGCATGGCCAATCGCTCGCCGAACCAGTCCGCCAGTATTCGTGCGTGCCGGAACATAATTTCGAGAACTACTTCAAACGGCGGGGGGTCCAACGGCTCACGGCCATTGAATACGTCGGCAAGGTCGCGAAACAGCCATGGGCGGCCTAAACAACCGCGTCCGACAATGACGCCATCACAGTGGGTCTGCCGCATCATGCGAAGAGCATCTTCGGCTTCCCAGATGTCACCATTGCCTAGAACAGGAATTTTCACGGCCTGCTTCAGTTCGGCAATCGCGTCCCATGAAGCGTGGCCGTGATAGAGCTGTGCCGCCGTTCGCGCATGTAATCCGACAGCGGCGCAGCCTTCGTCCTCGGCGACCCGTCCGGCCGTCAGAAAAGTCAAATACTCCAGATTGATTCCCATTCGGAATTTGATTGTGACCGGCACCGCTTGCGCGTTCTCGACCGCCGCCCGCACGATATTTCGGAGCAGATTCGGCTTCACGGGAATGGCAGCGCCGCCGCCCCGCCGGGTCACCTTGGGAACCGGGCAGCCGAAGTTCATGTCCAGGTGATCGACACGGCCCTCGTTGACGAGACGCTTCACGGCTTCGGCAACATAATACGGATCCGTTCCGTACAACTGCAGGCTCCGGGGCAATTCGCCGGGACCGAAATCGGCAAGTTTGAGCGTCTTGTCGGTGCCTTCAACCAGTGGACGCGCATTGATCATTTCGCTGACAAAAAGCCCGGCCCCGAATTCCTTGCAGATGAACCGGAATGGATAATTAGTCACACCGGCCATCGGCGCCAGAACTACGGGCGGCCAGACGGACAGGCGGCCGATGCTTACCGGCGCGAACTCGCCGGACTCCGCACATTTCACGTCGCGGTTCAAGACACTGCGATACACAGGATGCATCAACCTTTATGTTAACGCTCTTTGGTTGGCGGCCCGCCCTGGTATTCCAATTGCCGCCAAAATAGAGGCAAGAGGTGTAACGATGGCACGGCTTTATATAGGAAATCTTCCGCATGTCACAGTAGAACATGAGCTTCAAGCGTGGGTTGAACAGTATGGTTTTAAGGTGGAGTCTGTACAGGTGATTCGTGATCTGGAAACCGGGGCTTCCCGGGGATTTGCGTTCGTCGAATTGCCCGAAGTCCTGCGCGCGCAGGAGGCCGTCGAGGCACTGAACGGCCAGAAAATGGAAGGTAACAACCTCCGCGTTAGCGAAGCAAGACCACTCCCATTTAGGAGCGAAGGCCGCCAGGCCGGCGGGACTCGATCACCCAAGAAGAGAGCCTCTTAAGTCATTTCCGACTCGAGAATGGATGAACTTTGTCGCAGCGGTGAATTTAAACCTGGCTTGGGAGCATCGCCGCAGCAGCAGAGAACTTTGTGCGGCGTGTTCGGCTGAAGAAATCGGCTATTAACCCGGGGATTTTGATGAGGAATACAGCCGGTGCCTGCGGAGAATGCCATAGCATTCACACGTTACGGCTTGGAGACCGCGAGTATCGAGAATAGTGATTTGCCCACGACCCATCTGGATGAGTCCTGCGCGCCGCATCAGGCCGGCAGCGACGGTGATACTTGCGCGTCTGGTCCCCAGTAGGCGGGCGATCACATCATGGGTGAGCAGAAGAACATCGGATCGGACAGCATCGCAAGCCATCAGCAGCCACCTCGACAGGCGCTCCTGCGGCGTGTGATAGCAATTGCAAAGGGTCGATTGCGCGACTTGAATCAGAAACGCATTGGTTATTCCAGCAGTAGATCGCGGAGATAAGCATTCCGCCGGAGTTCATCGTAGATTCGCTGCCCTCCAACCCGAAATGCATCTCCTTCGATTTGTACGATCGCGCGGTACGGCGACACGCCGCCCAGAATCGCAGGCACCCGACAATTCCCTCATTTCCTACCAGTCCAATCTCGACTGTCGAGCCCTCAGGGCGCGTGGAAATGATGGACACCAGAGCACTATTTAAAAAATAGACGTGCTCAATCGTCTCATCTCAATAAGGAAGCTTATTCAGGACTCCCCAGTAAGTTCCGAGTTCGGAAACGGCGTGGACAAAATTACTGAAGTCTACAGGTTTTACGATATAGCTGTTCACGCCCAGGTTGTAGCTGTTCACGACGTCGCGCTCTTCCTGGGAAGAGGTGAGCATAACGACAGGAATGCGGCTTGTCCGGGAATCGGCCTTGATTCGGCGCAACACTTCGATACCATCCACCTTAGGCAGCTTCAAATCGAGCAGAACCACTTTGGGCCGCTTCTCTACCTTCCTCTGAGAATACGCGCCCGATGCGAAAATAAAATCTAGCGCCTCGGCGCCGTCTTTCACAACGAAGACTTTATTTGAAAGATTCTGTTTCTGAAGCGCCCTCAAAGTCAGCTCAACGTCGTTCGGATTATCCTCCACGAGCAGGATCTCCACATCGTCTAACGAAGTCATATTCGACTCTCACGCTTTTGGGAGCGAGAAGTAGAAGGTAGCTCCGTCGTTCATTTTTCCCTCCGCCCAAACGCGCCCCCCATGCCGCAGCACGATTCGTTGAACGAGTGCCAGACCAACGCCTGCACCCTCGAACTCTTCGACGGCATGGAGGCGCTGAAAGACACCAAACAATTTATTATTGTATTGCATGTCGAAGCCGATACCATTGTCGAGAACGTAATAGGTATGTTGATTGCCGTCGGCACGGAAACCAATCTCCACGGCGGGGTTCTGTTTCGGGCGGGTGAATTTGAACGCATTCGAGATGAGGTTATAAAGCACCTGGCGTATCATTGCGGGGTCTGCAAATGCCGCCGGAAGGTGATGAAGCTCCAGCAGAAGCTGTCTGTCTCTGTTTGCGGCCTGGATCTCGCCGAACACCGCTTTCGCCAGTTCTTCCATGTTGATATCGGTCTGTTCCAGCGGTTGACGCCCCAAACGTGAAAACGTCAAAAGACCATCGATCAATTCACTGAGGCTGCGCGCGTTCGTCCGGATGATATTCACGAGACGTTTGCCTTCTGTATCCAGTTTCTCCGCGTATTCTTCCGTCAGGACACGGGAAAACCCATCGATTGCGCGGAGCGGGCCGCGCATGTCGTCGGAAATCGAATACGTGAAGGCCTCGAGTTCCTTGACCATCATTTCCAACTGTGCCGTACGCTCGCGCACACGCTGCTCGAGTTCTCGATTCAAGAGCTGGATTTCCTCGGTTTTGCTCTGCACCTCACGCAGCGCTTTTTGGGTCTCGCTGTACAAGCGGGCGTTATCGATTCCCAAGGCCGCGCGCCGCGCCAGATCTTCGGCAAAGTGGAGGTCGTTCTCCGTGTAGCGGTGTGCGGGATTTTCCGAAGCGAACGTGATGGCTCCAAGCGTTCGGCCTCGGGCGACAAGCGGAACGACCATTGCAGAAGCCAGCCCAAGTTCCTGCAGAATCTTGAAGTGTTCGGCATCTTGGGCCAATGCGATGAGCATGGAATCCGGAATATCGGTATAGATCTTTGCCTTCCCCGTCCGCATGACATGTGCGACTCCATGCGGTGCGGCCGTGTTTGTTGGGAATTTTTTCTGAAATTCTCTCGCCCACTCCATTCGGGAAGGATCACGATGAACCAGAGCCACGCGATGGAAGCCGTTATTCTCACCGACGATGTCTACAGCGCACCAGTCCGCCAGGCGGTTGACAGCCAGTTTCGCGACCGTCATCAGATTCGTGTGGTAATCCAATGAGGAGGTGAGGACGGTACTCGCCTCGGCTAAAAACGCCAGCTTCTCGGCATTGGTTTCAGCCTCGGAGCGGGCGACGCGTTCATAGATGAGCAGCCGGTCGCGTTCCTCCTCGGCTCGAGTTCGCTTGATGAAATCGCCAACCTGCCGCCCCAGAGCATCAAACATTTGAAGCAGTTCATCATCCGGTTGCGCAATCTGGCGGTTGTAGAAAGCCATCACACAACTGATGTGGTCGGCTACGGGAACCGGAAAGGCAAATGCGCTATGGAGCCCCACCCGCTCGGCGATGGTCGCGCGCGGGAAATTGGCATCTTGGACAACATTGTCGACCCACTCGGGTTGGCCGCTTTGCAACACGCGTCCGACGAGGTCGATGCCGGGAAAAAGAATCGTTTTGCGGCCGGCTTTTTCGAACTCCTCAAGTTCGTAGGCCGGCTGATGCCAACTGCCTTCGATATGCAGGGTATTCGATTCGCCATTCACAGACCACAATTCCCCAAGCTCAAAGCCGACGGCTTCACAGATGTACTGAAGGAGCTTCGGCGTCGCTTCCGAAAGCGTTGAAGATTCAGCCAGCGCGCGTGTCACAGCAAACTGGGCGGCCAGACGCCGATCAGTTATGTGGTAACGATCTTTCAGTTCTGCCATTAGCGGAATCCTTAAGCAACGCGCCTGCCAAAGGCAGGTCTCGTTTCGATCTATACAACATCAATCGCCACAACACCTTATACACCTCAGGCGTCGGTACAAATTAATCAAATAACATGAGACGGTAAGGACCGACTCTTTCAAAGGGGAAAAATGTCCTGTATAAGTATTGGGATTCCATGATTGGCCTGTTCAAAAAACTGCTGGCCAACCGAAGCCTTTTGAAGAATCTGGTGCTCCGCGACTTGAAATACCGGTACGTGGGATCGATCGCCGGATTCCTTTGGTCGGTCATCCATCCGCTGGTCTCGTTTCTGAGCTACACGTTCGTATTCACCGTGATTTTTCCGACGCGGCTTGGTCCGGAGGCGGGCACGGACAGCTTCGCCATTTTTTTCTTTTGCGGTTTCCTTCCCTGGTTTCTCTTCAGCGACACGGTCATGCGCAATTGCCTGGCGATTTCGGATAACGCTCAGCTAATCACAAAGACGATTATCCCTGCAGAGATTCTCCCGATTTCAATTACGGTCTCGAACTTCGTTCATCACCTGATCGGACTTGGAATTCTGCTGCTGGTGCTGACCGTTTTCTACAGCGTGCATCTCTCGGTACTTTGGATCTTTTTGTACATAGGAATGACGTTGATGCTTGCCCAAGGCATCGGCTGGATCGTTGCAGGACTTCATGTATTTGTACGAGACACTATACAGGCCTTGCAGATCCTGTTGTTTCTTTGGTTCTGGTTCACGCCGGTTCTTTATTCCTTGGATCGCCTGCCGGCGAATCTTCGCGTGTTCGCCGAATTCAACCCGATGGCCATCATTGTCACGGGTTACCGCAATTCCCTGCTCGACCGCGCCCAACCAGACCCGCTTGAAGTAACGTTAGTGCTTGCGGCGAGCATCACGATTTTTGTCATCGGTGCCCTGCTCTTTCGACGCGCCAAACCGGCGTTTCCAGATGTGCTCTAAGGTGGACCAGCGCACGCAGGATTTGGCCGGCTCTTGTCAAGAAAGCTGTGTTTGAGAGTGCACAGGCATGGCTTTGATTTCGAGTTCACGGTCATGATCCGACAGATCATGGCATTGATTCCGGATTCATGATCGTGATCGGGCAGATCACGGCTTCGATTCCAGGCTCATGACCTTGATCGGACAGATCGTGAATGAGCCGCTCAATTCGGACGCCGCCACGACTTGGGCGGTAGACGATTAAGTAGTCTTCGAATTCGCGGACTCGCCAGATTCGCACTCCGGCATGTTTGCCGTGGCGAATCTTGAATGACGCTCCCATCCGGGCATTTTGGCGAGCGCGGCATATGTTGCCTCGACGGATTCGCGGAATCTTTTCGACACATCGAGGCCAGCATGCTCGGCAATGTAGGCGTAATGAATGATGAAGTCCCGGCGCGCTGCAGGCGCTGGACGGCGCGAGGCATTCTCTAATGAAGACTTGCGTTTACGGACGAGTTCAAGCGCCTCGCGTTCCATTGCATCGAATTCTTTCTTTGTAGCGCTAATGTAGTCCCCACTGGCTTCGGCCTCGTCAAGAAGTGCTTCCAGGCGGCGGTTGAAGTGTTCGTCGATCGGGAGCGGTTCGCCACGACTGATCCGTTCGAACATTCAGAGCCGCGTGTTTATTTTCACGTCCACATGCACGCGCGAAGTGCGAACACGCCGCGAAGAAGTCTTGGAAAACGCACGCCTGAACACACAGACGGTTGCCTGTTATGCAAACCCGCCGAAATCAGATCGTGCAGATGAAAGCGATGAGGGGGCAAGAAGAATAGCCAATCAGAGATCGCCATTTTGGAGCCGCTGTCGATTTTTCCGTTTGATTTTCATTATCTCGGAACATAAGCCATCATCGGTCCCTCTCACAATGGGCGAAATTTAAGGAGTCAGTGGGTCGTGCTTGCGTGTCGATATCGGAACGAGGAAAATCTACGGTCTGGGTCGATACATCGAACCTGAAGGCTGCCAGCGAAAACAGCGTTTTCAGAGTGCCATAGGGTGCCAGAGTGTCGATCTTTTGTCCGGATTTGGCTACATTTGTCCATCTAAATGCCAGAAGTCATTTACATGGAAAGAATTAGCCAGACCTTCGAATCCGTAGGTCGGGGGTTCGACTCCCTCCGGGCGTGCTCCACCGAATTTCCAAGGAGTCAGGATGACAAGATCGAAAGCGCTTTCGATACTGTCGCTCGTCCTACTGACGGCTGCCACCACGAAACCCGCGACCAAAGAGCCGGTGTCCAGCAGATTTTATTTCCCGCATTTCGCTTCGGGACAAGCGAACGAAACGACTTTCGTTATTTCCAATTCCAGCACCCAGGATGCGGACGTCCGATTCACAGCTTACGGCGATGACGGCGATCTGCTCGCACTGCGATCAAATCTCCCCAGCATCACCGTTCGCGCTCAATCGCAAACTCAAATCAAAGCCGGCGAACTGCTCGACGTCCCGGACGGCGGGACGGTCAGTGGATGGATGAAAGCCGAGAGCGCAAATCCTCAACTCTCGGCCTGGACCGAGATATCGCTTGGCAACATCCGTGGAGACAAGATCGATGGCCTTGCGGCCTCGGATCAATTGGCACAAAAGATGGCCTTTTCGGCCGTTTTCCAAACAGCCGACACGATTACGGCAATCGGCCTGGCGAATCCGGATAACCTCGCCGCTCATGTGAAAGCGAGTCTCTATTCCGAAGGCGCGCTGGCTGACGTGCGTGAGTTTCAAATTCCAAGTCATGGGCATCGGGTGTGGTTCGTGAACGACCTTTTTCAGCGCTCAGTGACCTGTGCATCGCCAATATTCAATCGGCAGCAAAATCGGTCGGAGACAGAACAGAATCGACGAATGCCTTTGCTCAGAATTAGCTTTCGTCTTCGTCCTAAATTTGGCCGGCGCGCTTCGTGTTCACTTGAACTTCACGCGCCTCCGGCGCGTCCTTATCTAACGACAAGTGCGTCTGGGACTCATGATAATAGCGAAAGTAACTTTTAAGAATGCGGCGCAGATGTTTGTCATGGAGTACGATCACGTGACTGAGGCACTCACGACGTATGCTTCCGATCACCCTCTCGGGGTAAGGATTTTGCCATGGGCTACGTGGCGCCGTCCGTACTTCCCGAATGCCCATTCCGTGAACTCTGCTTTGAAAGTACTCGCCATAGATGCCATCACGATCTCGGAGGAGATAACGCGGCACGTGATCCTCCGGAAATACCTCGATTATCTGCCGCCGTCCAAGCCGACGTCGGATGTTCGGTGATATTGAAGTGAATCACTCGGCGCCGTTCGTGCGACAACGCAATCTCAGCCGCAACGCCCTACAACGAGCGCCAGGACGATGGACACGGCTAGCCAGAGATTGTCGATAAGACTGCGGACAAAAACGATGGGATCGATGAGGAAGCCTGTCACCAGAAAGAAGGACGGAATAAAGAGAGATCTCGCGAAGAATCCGAGTTTCTCTGCCGCCGGTTTGTTCTGCGCCGCCTCGTTGAGCGCGAGTCCGGCCAGGAAGGCCCCAACAATGCCAGGGAGCTGAACTACTGAGGCCAATGCAGCCGTTACAGCCATGACCCCAAATAGCAGAACGAAGAACGCATCCTCGTTCTCTTCCACCTTCTTGAGAGCATACCGGGGCCACGCGGCTTACACCAAACAGTACAAGAAGGACGAAGGCGACAATCTCAACCAATTGCACAACAAGAACAGACGTGGAAAAGCCGCGCTGGTAAGTAGAAACACATATGGCGAAAACGACCAGTGACAGCGTATCCGACATGACGGTTGCACCGGGCGTGACAGTAACAGGCTCCAAACGGTTCGCGCCTAGTGCTTAATTGCGTAAGTTAACGATAGTGTTGCGCAACTGAGATCCTTTGACTTCGCGCTTGCGCCAAATGAACGGTTTGGCAGCAGGCCCATAGGCTGCCACGAAGTCTTCGATCGCCTTACGCAATTGTTCGATGTCGTGAAAAGATGCTCCGCGCAGAGCCTTTCGGCTGAGAATCCCGAACCAGACTTCGACTTGATTCCACCAACTGGCTGATGTTGGCGTGAAGTGGAGCGACACGTTGGGATGAGCCGTCAGCCATGCATCGTTCTTCTTGTGGATGCAGTAATTGTCTAGAATCACGTGAATTTCTTTTCCTGCCGGTAGATCGGCGACCACGCGATCCATGAATTCCAGAAACTCAATCCGGCGCTTTTTACCGGTCGTCTGCGTATGAACGGTGCCTGTGGCGACTTCCAGCGCTGCAAACAGATTTAAGGTGCCGTGACGCTTATAGGTACTCTTGAAGCCCCGAACAATTTTTCCGTTGTCGGTTTCGACGTATCCGGTCTTGCGCTCCAATGCTTGAATACTGGGTTTTTCATCCACAGAAAGCACCAATGCGTTCTGCGGCGGGTTCAAGTACAGACCTACGATATCGGCCGCCTTGGCCGTGAACTCCGGATCTGTGCTGACGCACCAACTGCGCTGCCTTGCCAAACATATGCCTTCTTTCCGCAGCACACGCCAGACCGCATGGACTGACGTTTTCAAGTGCTTCGCCAGTGCCGGTCCGTCCCACACGGCTTGTCCCTTCGGCGGCCGCTCTTCCAGCGTTGACAGCACTTGCTTGCGAAACTCCTCCCTATATGCGGCGGCTTGCCGGACCGCGGGCGGTCCGGCAGTCCCGCTATTCCCTCGGCCTCAAATCGCCGACGCCAATCAATTACCGTATTCGGCCGCACATTCAAACTGTCGGCCACCGCACTGACCGGCTTCCCCTCAAGACATCCCCACACGATTCGCGCTCGTTCCACCAACCGGGCTTCCATTGTTCGGCTGTGCGCCCAGTTTTTCAAAACCTCACGCTCTTCTTCCGAACATTCTGGTACTGGCGCTGTTTTGGTTCTTGCCGAACTGTCCTGTGGCATAGCCCATCGATTTCAGTGCCGTCGCGATGGTCGGTGCTTCGGCGGGCATGCCAAGCGGTGAACCGGCCTGACCGACGGTTGTCAAACCCGTGCGGATCGGAATTTGGCCAGTAATGAAGTTCGCGCGCCCTGCTGTGCAACTCGCCTCGGCGTAGTAGTCAGTAAACCGCATACCTTCCGCGGCCAGCCTATCGAGGTTGGGGGTGCGCCCGGACATGATGCCATGGTGGTAGGCGCTGATATTGAACCAGCCGATGTCATCACCCATGATGAAGACGATGTTGGGTTTCCCCTGCTGGGCTTGCTGTGCCGCCGACAGATTCACCGCAGAGGGCATCATCAAAGCCGATAGCAGAACTACAACGAATGAAAACTTCTTAAGACGTACTTTCATGTTCTCTCCTTATTTGTCAGAAGCGGAAGGCAACTCTGCCAATGACTCCCTTGAGTGCAGTGTCAAAAACAACGCCTTTGTTCGGATAATCTAATGCTCCAGAGTTCGATTGAACGGATGATCAATCCTTGCGCTTCAAGTCAGGCGGTGTTTGTACTGACATCACGCACCGAAACCCGAGATGATTTGTTCCTGTGCTTACCTCACCCTTGCCTCGCGTCCCTAAGATGTAGCGCGGACAATACTGGTCAGTGCAGAGATAGGAGCCTCCTCGTTGAACCTTTTTCGGTTGATTAGGCTCGAGTGGATCAAACGAAGTGGCCGGACCCTGGGGGTTACGTGCGACTTTACCGGCCAAAGCGACGTCCCGGTAGTAATCGGGCCGATACCAGTCGCTTGTCCACTGCCAGACATTGCCGGCCATGTCATACAATCCGTATGAGTTCGGTGGGTATTTTGCAACGGGAGAAATCCCAGTGAATCCATCGTCTCCTGTGTCCGTGTCGGGGAAATGTCCCTGATGGGTATTGGCCATCCATTTTCTTTCCAGTAGGCCGAAACTTGTCTCCCCAGAAGAATGGCTCGCCGGTACGTCCCCCTCGGGCCGCAAACTCCCACTCCGCTTCCGTTGGTAATCGTTTCCCCGCCCACTTTGCATAGGCGTCGGCATCTTCGTAGGCGATCTGAACTACCGGAAAACCGTCTTTGCCACGGATATCACTATCGGGGCGCAACGGATGGCGCCACTTCGCACCTGCTACGTAAGACCACTGAAAATGATTGTTGAGCGGAACCGGATGGTTTGGCGGGGAAAAGACAACACTGCCGGCGACAAGATTCTCCGGCGGAGCGCCGAGAAAATCCTCGGCTCGAGGAATCCGTTCCGCGACTGTCACGTATCCTGTAGCCTTAACGAACTTGCTGAATTGCGCGTTGGTTACGTCTGTTTTATCCATGTAGAACCTGTCCACGTATACTCGATGGATCGGGCGGGCATCCGCCGTAGCCTTCATACCGACGTCATCGATATCCGGCGGATCGTTCGCTCCCATGGAGAATTCTCCTCCAGGAATCCACACCATGCCGTACGCAGGGAGTTCAGGAGCGGGACCGCGATTCTCGTTTGTCTGTTGGAATCCAGTTTCCGGCACATTGGAAACAGTATTAAAGGAACCAGACTGGCCGTCGTGGGCCGTGACGGATTGCGCGGGACGGTCCGCTTGGCGGCAACCGGCGAAGAGGAGGATTGCCGTGAGGCTCAACGCAACCCTCGCGATTCGATAGCCAGACTCGATGTATTTGCGTGTGAACATTGTCGCGCCTTTCATTCCGGATGTTGCATAATCAGCGAGAGGCCTGCCGTCAGTGTCCATTTATCGGATCCAGACTCTTGCTTCAGGTTGTATTGGGTTCTCAAGTACAAGTGAATGTCCTGGTGCTTGAACGACAGGATGCGATTTAGTTGCGCGCTCAACGGAAGCAATGTGACGCGGTGCTTTTTCCAATCATAGGTATATTGAGCATCACCGATTTCGGCGCTCCACTTCTCGCCCAACGGATGAGAGAGAATCGGCTGGAGCTCGGTTTGCACAAGACGATGGCTTAAGAAATTCTGGTTCAAAATTCCGTACTTCCACTTCCCCCTTTTGATTACGGCACCCACAGCGGGACCCGGAGCCAGCGTGTCTCTGTGGTTGACACTCTGCGGTTTGAGCAGGGCGGTAATGCCGGCCGCAAATGTTCCCCAGCGTCGTTCGAAAAGCAGCAGGTCAAACAGTTGCAGCTCGGATAAACCGTGCATTCCATCGGAAGCACTCGCGTCGAAGAAGATTTTGATCCGGGTCAGATTCTGCGCGGCGAAGGCTTTGAACGGAACGACGAATACGCCCTTCACCTCATTCTCGTCGCCCCGCGCCTGCCACAATGAAGGCGAATAGGCGTTTTCTGCTGTTATCTTCATGAGGGGTTCGACAGGATTTGTTACTTTCTCCGAAAGGCTCTCCTCAACTACTGGCGGTTGCACTATGGGCTGTCCCAAAGCCGCCGCGCTCAGCGCCATAATCAGCGCGATTTCGGGAATCCCCGGCCAAACCATCATCGCCGAAGATTACAGACTGAAGAACGGCTGATGAATCCGGATTACTTAGCATGAATTGATGGTTTTTCTTCGGGTGACTGGATTCGGTCGTGACGGCTGGAGGTAGTGCAGTGCCTTGTTGGCTCGCAATATGGTGCATAGCTGGGATCATCGCGTCGTCAAGAATTCTCCTGGCATTAAGACGAGATACCACTTGAGCGCGATCGTGAAGTTTCGCAAGCTCCTCGATGGGTAGTCCAACTGCATCCCTGAAAGCATGTTCACCTTGCTTTCGTTAGAGTCACTTCCGCAAGTCCGACAAGGAACGCTTCATAGCGCACCCGCGACAGTGACCGTTCCTTTCGGCAAGAGTTTCAAGGAACGGAATGATGTGGAATGAAGTTGGATACCGGCACGGGGTGCTGATCATCGGAATTGTCGTTGCGTTCGCAATGACGCTGCAGCCGCCACCTCCAAAAACCGCACTAACAGAAGGCCTCAACATCTTGTGGACCGACCCTGGTGACGTGGCGTCTCTTGACTTCCAGTATGGCATCGGTGGTACGGAGGGCCAGCCTCAGCCTCCGTTCCGTTTCCTTAACGAGGACTCTTCCGGTTCAAGTCCAAAGGTAAATGTGAGTGATGGAGGCGGAAGGAAGTGGAATGTCAAGTGGGGTCCCGAAGCGAATCCAGGTACGTTCTGTAACCGGCTGCTGTGGGCCTGCGGCTACTTTGCGGAGACCGAGTACTTCATCGCGCGGGGACGCATCGATGGCGCGCACGACCTGACACGCGCACATCCCTTCATTGCCAAAGATGGTTCATTCGCGAATGCGCGCTTTCAATTACGGACCGATTCGCCGAAGTACCTGAAGGGTAAGCGCTGGACGTGGACGAAGAATCCATTTGTGGGTACGCCTCAGCTCAAAGGGCTAAAGATCCTGTTACTGCTCGTTTCTAACTGGGACACGAAGGAAGCGAATTTGTCGATTTTCGAGGACGACAGCACAGGCGATCGGCGTTACTTTTACGCAGACGACGACTGGGGCGCTTCATTGGGTAAATGGGGCAATATCATTACGTGGACGAAGTGGGATTGCGATGGATTTACAGAACAGACACCGCATTTCCTGAAACGTCTCAGTGATGGATCTTTGAAGTGGGGCTTTAATGGCAAGAATCGCAAACGCGTAACCTTCGATATCACCGTCCAGGACGTGCAGTGGCTGCTGCAGTACCTTGGACAGATCACCGATGCACAGATCCGCACCGGTCTGGCTGCCAGCGGCGCCACGCCCGAAAATGTGGACTGTTTTGCTTCAGCGCTGCGACAGCGAATCGAACAGCTCCAGCGCGTCTCGACAGAGGTTCCTCAGTAAAACGGCACTTTAAGGACTTTTCGCCGGGAAGTCACGTAGTCCACACGTGGCAAGAGCAGCACGAAGGACTCCGGTTTGCATCTTACGCGTCCTGCGCCGCTCTGCGTGACTCTGGATAATAAACTGCTCATCTGTTCTTTCAAATATCTGCCATGGAGAAATGAAAATGCGTATACTGGCCGTCCTTAGCTGTCTGGTCGCTTGCTGCCTGTTTTCTTCTTCTCTGTCGTTCGCCCAAACTTCACGCCAACTGCCGCTGGCCGTGCCCGAGGAGACTGTCGAGTTGCAGCCTCTTACTTTGATCGACTCACGTCTTCCGACCACCACCACTGTGGATGACACTCAACCTTCCGCAGATTCCACTCAACCTTCCGCAGATTCACAAGCTAACGGAAAGGGAAGTGGAAGCGCAACAAAACGCACAAAAGTAACTGGAAGCCCAACTGGGGCGCCGGCATCGACGGCCTACGTATTTCCAACAGACCGGGAAATGGGTGCCTACTGGGTCCGAAATGTTCTTGGCTCCAAGGCCTTTATCGGGGCAACTGTTAATGCCAGCTGGAACACCTGGGTCCATTTAACCCCCGACGAATGGGGCCACCGCCGGGGATGGGGCAAACGCTTTGGTGTCTCACTCCTGGACAACTCCATGAACGAGTCGGCACGGGTACTCCTGTCACTCGCCATGAACCAGGATCCGATGTACTACCGCTGTGACTGTTCCGGTGCATGGGCGCGGACAAAACACGCAATCAAGATGTCGTTCATGTCGCGCAATCACAGCGGTGATTCCGTATTTGCACCACCCAAAATCGTTGCACCCTTCGTGGGCCCTTTGGTGACGAGAAACACGATCTATCCGTCGCGCTTCGACTCCTCTAACGCTGCTTCCAGCGGCGCTTACTACCTGGTCGGCAGTGTTGGGTGGAATATTGTACGGGAATTTATCTGGAACATGCGGAAGTGAGGCCTACGAAGGCCACATCATTAGGACGGCCCGTGCATCATGGTGGTCTTTTGATGGCCTGCGGTTGAATCGAGGGGCTATCTCACTCTGAACCTCTCGTCCGCCAATTCGGTGGACAGCAGATATCGGAGACGAGCAGAACCTAATCGATCTCGCGGTGTCGTCGAAATGCTACTAGCCAACTGGAATAACACTTGCACTCGTTAGGATCCTTGTAAGGAGGACTACAAATGACATCCAAGCTGATCGCCCGGTGTGCTCTGATCCCATTCCTCTGGACAGTGTTTACCGCAACCTTATCGGCGGAGCATGTGGAGATTTATCCGAATGCGGGTTTTGTCTGGCCCCGTCACATGGCTAATGGACAAAATTTTAAAGACCAGGCCATTTGGGGTGTGAAGGGAGGGGTGTTCCTAAATTCGAACATGCAAATCGAAGGTAGCTTTGAATATCTCAATCATTTTCAGCTTCGAGAACCGCCGAACCCGTTCGATCCGGTTTTTGGAGTGGTTCAACTCGCCGTGCGAGGCTTTCTTTATGACGCGAACCTCACGTACAACTTCGGTGAACGGCAATTTGCCGGCGAGCATATTACCCCATTCCTAGCGGCCGGCGCCGGTGGTCTCACCTCCCACATTCCAGATGCCCCATTCGTATTCATTCAAGGTGGAGGCACTGTGATCAACGCGGCGGGCGCAGTGGTGCCAAATCCCGTTCCCTCTAAAATCGTGGACAGCGGTGCCACTTTCTTCACGGTGAACTATGGCGGCGGTATTAAGTTCCTGCATGTTGTGGGCCCAATGGGCTTCCGTGTTGATGTTCGTGGACGTACAATACCGAATTTCCTTGGTCACACAACGACGTGGGTCGAGCCTACGGCAGGTCTAACGTTCAGTTGGGGCGAACGGTAAACCAAACAGGTTGGGGAGTGACTATACATCCGCGCATAATTAGAGGGACATATAACAGTAGACCCGCTTGACGCGCAAAGCCGGAAACTGGTTAACCGCGGCTGGACTTCACGTTGGGATTGAGTGCAGAGCCCGAATGGCTTGCGAAGAACCCCAGTTGCTCCTTCGAGGCATCGTTTTGCCGCGCAAACCAGATTATCCGCAGCTTTTTCATCTCCGGAGTCGAACTGTCCCGCTGATCGCTAGAGTTGCTGCCTGTCTTTTTCCCCTGGTTTTTGCGCAAGGTGTCGAGCAGAAGTGCGGGGCTACGCTGAGCAAAAGTACGGATCGTGCTCAATGGAAATGCGGGTCCGAACGTACTGGGCACCTGGGTTGCTTCCTCTCGTGTCGCCTTCAGTGACTTCTTTGCGAATGTCTGCATGAACCACTGGAAACGGAGGATTATGTTAAGGAACGCATCGACCATTCGAACCGTGTGTTACGTCATCTGCGCGGCTCTGTTACTCACCACAAACGCAATGGGACAAGATAGACCCGCTGATGTTCGGCTCATAACGTTGGACGAAGCCAAGGCGAAGGCTGCCGGAGCTGCTACAAGCAGTGTCGGCCAACTCGGCATCAATGCCGCGAAATATCACGTTCAAGCGGCAAAGGCCGACTACTTTCCAAAGCTGAGCGCCGACTTTCTCAACTTGCACAACAACAAGTTCATGGGGCAAACCATCCAACTGTTCCACCGGGAAGCGGCGGTGCCGCTCTTTGGAAAGGATGAGACTGCGGTCGCCCTCACGTTTGTCCAGCCTGTTACACAGTTATTCCAGGTTCGCCAGGCCGTTACCGTAGCACGGGCGGACGAGCAGATTGCAAGAGCAAAGGCTGCTCAAATGGCGGCCCAGGTAGCTGATAACGTCGAACGTGTATACTTCGCGCTGTTGATCGCTGAGCGGCATCAGATGATCGCCGCGAAGAAAATCGAACGAATCGAGAGCGGATTTCAACTGGCAAGCACGGTCGCGATGCCGGCTGGAAACGTTGTAGAACGCCGGACGGCTTTGCTTGAATCCAGCAAAGAACTGGTCACCGCGGAAAGTAAAGTGAGCGAGCTGACACGGTCTCTGAATGCCCTGATTGGCTTCGCCCCGGACACGAAACTCATTCTGGCCGTACCCGAACCGGCGACTCAAACCATCTCTCTGCCGCAGGCCACCCAGCAGGCCGTGAACAACAGTCTTGAAGTCGTCGAAGCTGAGCAAACACTGGTCAAGGCGAAGGCTGCGGCGAAGTTGTCGAAACTTGACTACGTTCCGGCTGTCGCGGTCGCGGGGGGTTACGTTAACCAGCCGCAACCAGTTCTACCGTTGCTCCCCCAGGATTTTTCGTTCATCGGCTTCACAGCGTCATTCAACATATTTGACTTCGGCAAGCGTGAGAAGACCATTAGCGAACGCGATACACAAGTTAAGATGGCCGAAGCCGGCGTGGCAATGATGAAATCAAAGGTGGCAGCCAGTGTCCAGAAAAGCTTTCTGGATCTGCAGCGCGCTGAGAAGATCCGCGACCTGACGCGGCGCCTGGCGGCCGGCTACAAGGAAGCGGCTCTGGAAAACCCATCCGCGCAAGCGGCAGAAGAGGCCGAAATGCTCCAGACCGAACTGGATTACCGCGACGCGTACAGCCAATTGAAACGTCTCGTCGACGGACGTTAAAAGGCGTCCGTCAGTTGCCGCGGTCCTAGAATGACGGTAAGTGTGTTGAGCTTGCCGGAAGCGGCACCTGATAGTCGCTATCGTCGACCGGCGTCCGCGTGTCGACGCCGGTCGACAACGTGCCGATCTGGCGCTGCAGTTTCGAGTCGTACTCTTCAGAGAAGGAGTCCCAAGTGTACGTAGCGTCAGCAAGCGCTCTTCGACGCTGTCCATTACGGGAAAGCGCGCGGACCAGGCCGATAAGAACACGACGCCAATCCAGTAGATTTCCATTTGTGTTTTAGCAATTCCGCTCTCCGTTCTGCCTAACTTCACTAACCGCCCTGGAACGCTCTTTGCAGATCACCGAAGTGGGAGGCGTGAAACGATGCTCCGATTATCGATTGTATTGATGCTGGCCGTGGTTACACTCTCTTCCGCCCAGAGTCTCGGGAATCATGACTACAGCTTCAGCGTGAATGTCGAGTTGGTGCAATTGCCGGTATCCGTACTGGACAAACATGGGTTTCCAGTTCGGGGGCTCCGGGAGGAGGAATTCGCGGTTTATGAAGACAAGGTTTTGCAGGACATCACCCTATTTAAACAGGAAGATATCCCGTTGAGCGTTGGTCTTGTCGTGGACACGAGCAGCAGCATGCTTAGCAAAATGAAGCGTTTCAGTTCTGCAGCAATGACTTTTGTTCGAGAAAGTAATCCGGAGGACGAAACCGCCATTGTGACATTTGGAAGCACTGTAACGCTGACTCAGCACTTCACCACAAATACAGATGAACTGACCCAGGCGCTTGCGGGGATCATTCCCAATGGATACACGGCTCTCTACGACGGAGTTTTCCAGGCTGCCGAATACCTCAGGAAGGCTGGTTCTCAAGAAAAAAAAGTCTTGCTGATTATCAGCGACGGCCAGGACAACCGCAGTAAGTACAAGCTCGGGGAAGTCCTCGAAGCTATCCGGGAATCGAAAATCATCGTGTATAGCATCGGCCTGTTGAATTCAGACTCCAGCTATTCGCCTTACGATATGTTCGCTGGCACCGGCAGGAAAGCATTGAAGCAGCTTGCGGAAGTGACTGGCGGCGCCGCATTCTTTCCGAACGGCGTCCAGGAAGTCGAGCAAGTCTGCAAAAGAATCGCTCGGGAATTACGAAACCAGTACACGATCGGATACAAGCCTAGCAACGAAAAGCTGGACGGTTCCTGGCGAAAAGTTATCGTCCGCGTCAACCCTTCGAAGACTGTTCCCAAAGTTAAAGTCCGTACCAAGCAAGGTTATTACGCGCCCCTATCCAGAGAAGCAACCCTCATATCACCACCAAGGGCGAAGTGAGCAAACAGCGATAGCGGCGCAAAAACACAACCTAGCAGAAGAACACCAGCGGATAGCTTAAGTTTCACGACAACTCCTGAAAATGGTCTGGATCTGAAAATTTACGAATCCGGAGGTAGAGTGATGTCATTTACAAATTCCAAATGCCTGACTAGCTCGCTCTGGACCTCAAATGCCTTTTGCAATTAAAGGAGCATTAATAAAGGCAACCAGAGGGACTGGATTTATTCGGATGTGGCGATCGTGGAATAGATCGCCGTCAACGCTTTCGTCCAACGCCAGGTTAACCGGGAATGATATTTCGCTGATCACGACAATAACAGGCGGAGTCCAAATCGCTTAAATGCATTCGTGCTGTCGCTCCCGCTCGCCGGAACCGACACCTCGAAATCGCCGAATTGTGACGGCCAAGCGGGACGCCTTCGCCGAGGTGTGCCTCTAACTCTAACCCGTCCATTGTTTCGTCCCTGTACGACAATCCTCCGCGGACGCGTTACCGTTCTTCGGGGACGCAGGGTCTTTGGTCCAAATCCAGATCAAACGAAAAAGGCTATCACTGCTGTCCAAAACAACTCCGGATAGGCGAAACATAGATTGATTCAATTGGACATGGACGGGCCTTAGGTTCATTTTCAGAACGAAGTTCCCTCCAGAATTCTCGTTGCTTTTCTTCAGGTGCTGTCCAAAAGCATGGTCGTTCCCATCACCAGATCCGAGCAATTCATGGAATCGCAGTGGACGTCCTTGTTCTGCTGTCCAACTCAGTTACCCCAAGTCGAGGACAAGCTGCGCATCGTGGATTCCGTCCAGAGCCGGTGGTGCCACGAAAGGATTGTTAAGCCAAGCGAACAAGTCGCGATACACAAACAGTTGATGCCGTAGTAGGGCGGCCAAGTTGGACAAGGACCAACCGAACGTCGATTTCAATTGGAGGTACCGCAAAACGAGCATCGCAATCAATGCCGTCCAGATTTGCGTGTGCACCGCATTGGCACTGGTCCCCAAGAACGTCTTGATCTTCAAATTCTGCTTGATGGCCTTGAAGAACAGTTCCACCTTCCAGCGGTCCTTATAGATGGCGGCGATCGTCGTCAACGGGTTTTAGGAGCAATTCGACGGCGGCGTCCACTTTTGGGGCCTACCTTCCCAACCACTGCTTTCCACGTGCGCGAAAGCGCGCGTCACATTCAGGTGAGCTAAAGCGGATGCCATGAGAAGGGCGGCAGCTGATCTTAATCTCATAACTTTAAAAAACGGCGGTAGTGGCCATTCGAAGGCCACCACCGTCGGAGGTTCGGAGTCGAGCAGCGAAATGCAGACTATTCCTGAGGCCCCAGAGGAAACTTCTTAAACATTTTTTCTATCTGTTTATCCGTTTCCCGAGTTCGCTTTTGCGGCCGGCTAGAAACTTCGTCCGTGGCGACACCCTGCCAAATGATTTTCTTGCTTCGAGCATCAAACAGATCGACCGTTATTGTGCCCACTTCGTACGTCTTCACTTTAGTAGTCGCCCAACCACCACCCCATCCCCAGCCGGAGCCATCATAATAGGTCTCCCACTCATGCTGTTCCTCAGTCGCAAGATTAGCGCCGACAGCCATATCGGCCTCCTCGTTGACTTCCCTAAAACCTTTCAACCTGAGTTGCGCATTGACCGCTTCGACTATGCGGTCCGCCATGAATGGCTCGTTAGACTTTGGTTTCTGTATCCACATGAACGTTTTGTATTCGGAAAAATTGACCGCATGATCGCGATCGGCTGTTACTCTGTCCGCGCGGGCCACGACTGCCAATAAAAGTATTATTCCTAACGTGATACCAATCTTCGATGATCGCATCTCGCCCTCCTTCACCGATGAAGGTTGCATGAAAGGAACCAATCTGGCAGCAGGACAGCTGACCAGTTGGGCTCGCCTGTAATGAATAGCTCCTGTAGAGCTAGAACGGCTCTCTCTTTCTTGTCAGCGAGCACAGATGGAGACGACAACCGAGGAAACTACGAGTAGCGAAGGTTTTGTTTACCAGCTACGGATCGCCGCAAAACAGGAGCTCCCGGCCAACAGAGAAAAAGTTCCTTCGATAGCGGTGTTTCACGACTGTCGCTGATTCGCTGTTGCCGCGCTGCCCTCTCCTTCTGGAAAGGGCAGCGCGTAATTAGTCTCCCGGATACTTAAGCATGAATCGCACCTGAATGCGCACCGGGCAAGACATGATTTGTCCGTTGAGTTTCGCAGGGCGGTACTTCCATTTCTGGACGGCTTTGATTGCCGCGTCCACAAGCATCGGATGTCCGCTTACAACATGGACGTCCTCGACTTTGCCCTGCTCACTGATCGTTCCTTCTAGAACCACTATGCCCTCCACCCTGGCGGTTCTTGCCAGGGCTGGATACACAGGCTTCGTTTGTTGAATGAGCACCGCCTGCTCGAGGTGACCGCCGATGACCGGTGGACGTTCGACATCAGGGTCTCCCGGTGGTGGTTCCGGAGGCGGAGGCGGAAGTGATTCTTCACCTAGCGGAAGTTGAAGTGATAAGCCGCGAGTGCCGGCCATCGTCGATCCCAGGCCCGGTGCTACAACGCTATCTGTGTCGAGCATAGCAAGCAGATCGGAGGGAATCGCTGTCGGCATGTAATCTGCACGCCCGCCCTCATCGGTCTGATGGACAGACGATATCTCCGCTTTACGTCGTGCAGATTGTGCGACGGCTGCCGGAACCTCGGATGATCTTCGCACCCTCCGCGTCACCGGAGCGTAAATGAGCTGCGGCGCACGAACGGGCTCCGGTGTACCCGCAAAAATCGCGGTCAATTTGAAGCGAACTGGAGGAGTTGCTTTCAATGAGAACCATGTCACGCCTATGCACGCGCAAAGGTGAATTATGAACGAAATATATAAAGCGTTTCTCGTCGGAGTTGCGGAAACAGACTCCGTAGAAAGCAAGGTAAACATGCTTTCAGGGGTGCAGTTGGACTACCCATCCGGGAGCTTGTGAAACTTCACAACTGCACTCAAGGCTATTTCGTCTCGATATCAGGAGAATTCCTCATCGCGCGATTCTTGGTTGCGATTGAAGGTCTGCTCGCCCGAAATCTTTCCTTCGATCCCCAGTAATTTAATGGCAATGATTGTCCTGATCATTTCAAGACTTTGATGCGCGCCAGATTCTCCCTCGCAAAAGCTTTGAATGGAATAACGAACTGGCCTTCGGCTTCGTTTTCTTCGCCATGACTCTCCCACAATGACGGCGAATATTTGTTCTCTGCGGTAACTCCCATGAGGAAGGCTATCGGATTTATCACCTTCTCGGACAGGTTCTCTTCATGAGCCGGTTGTTGCGCAGTGGACTGTCCCGACGCTGACGTGCCCAGCAGCAGAATCAAGGCGGCCCCGGGGAGCGTGCGCCAGACCCTCATTCATGAAATTTATAGTGGCGGCTAGCGCTTTTGAATCCGGAGAAATTCGCAGCGGTTACGTCGTTGTTTCTAAGCTTTTGCGGATCGGTGTGTCATAGGAAGTCGACGACATCGGTCGTCGAATCGGCAAACTGTTTCGAAAACACTGAATGCGAAGATCGCGCTTAGACTTTACCCCAGTAAAACTCCTGGAGAGCCCTCGAAACTTTCTGGGATCGGCGTCGCCGAGCAAGAACGGCGGGTCTTTTGGTCGATTGGGCCGTCTCACACTCTAAAGAGAGTAAGAGTGCAATCGAGGAAGTAGTATGTACATTTCGTCCGAACTTGCCACGGGGCGAGTGTTAGCCTTCGGGCTTGGAATCACACTGTGGGGACTCGGAGTTCCCACTCTGCAAGCTAGGGGAGCGCAAAAAGGCTGCCCCGCTCAAGAGACTCAGTGTCCGGTTGACCCCCATGCTCAACATGAAGCCGAGGAAGCAAGACAGCGGGCTCTAGCCAAGCAGCAGAAGGAGGCCGAGCACGCTCAGCACGAAGCAGCCGAAGCCTGCGAGAGACGACAGAAGGCTTACTCGCATGCTCAGCATGAAGCCCAGGAGGCACAAGAGCGAGCGACGTACAAACTTGAGAAGGCCAATGCGCTGGCAGTCAACACTTGCAAAGCAAGTGAACCGGTCGCAGAAGCGCAACCTCAACCTGAACCCGAAATCATCAGGGCCAAGCCGATGCTCGGGACAGTGAAAATTCGGGGAATAAGGGTTGCCAGTCTGTCGGCTCAAAGCGGAGTGATCGTGGCGGATGTCCAGATCGGAACGCCGGCATCGGATGTCGGTTTGAAGAGCGGCGACATCATTTTGGACGTGGACGGACACACCGTTCATACCGCGGACGAGTTTCTGGAGTTCCTGCGTCAATTGAATAACCGTCATGCGACTTTCAACGTGCGCCAGAGGAACGGCCAGATCAACGTTTTCGTCATTCCGTCATAGCCGTTATCGATTCTGACGAATCGAATCAAGAGCGGGTCGACACTAGATCCATTTTCATTCCTCGTCACTTCCAGCACGTCACTCCAAAACGGACGGCCAAAGCTTTCAATCCGCTCGCGCGTGATAAACCTCAGATCTTCCGCGCTCTGCTCGACGGCCAACGCATGATCCATGGATTCTCCAATCCCGACACCCGAAACAAACTCAAGGACTCTCCACATCTGAAAGACATCGCCGATCCGCGCCGGGAAACCGCCCAAGGTGACGCACATTTTCAATCGCTGCCTCGCTGACGGCTTGATTGCCAAAATCCCACATTCCCGGCGAGGCCAGGATGGATTCGCTACTCTCCTTTCCTGTAGGAACTTCTGACAAACACATACTCCAGGAACTTCTGTCAAACAGATATAGGGAGGCTTCTCTATGAAACGATTCTCTTTGATTCTGATTGTACTTCCATTAACCGCCATTATTGCCCACGCCGCCGGCAGGACGGTCGCTGGTGTAGTCACGAGAGTAGATCCCTGCGCGATCGATGTCAGACTGGACAACAACGAGACCTCATCTGTCACGGTGAATGAAAGCACGCTTTACCGTAAATGGATTCTGGCAAAGCCTTGGGGACAAGATCCGAGGGCCAATGCCAATGACGTCACAGTTGGCATGAGAGTTCGCATTGATGTCGCAAGGGACAATCCGACGATTGCGAAAACCGTGTGGCTTGTTTTTGGCAGGGTAGGCTACCCCGACCCGCGATTGACCTATTGATTTTTGAAAACGGGGAGACCTGCCTTTGCTCTTGCAATCTGCTCGTCCGCTCGGGCAACAGTGACTGCTTGGTGAACCTGCAACAACTGTGTGACAGGCTGGATAACCGTCAAGGCAACCGCAGTCTCATCTTTACCTAAAGAGGGGCACCGCGGCTTCCCGGCGGAACAATTGAATCGTTTGTCCCATGAACTTGTTGTAGTGCAGGTTAAGGAATTCAGCGCTGCGTTTTGGGAAATAGTCTGCTTGTGCCGCCTGACGGTGATATTTCGCCGCGTTGATCTGGAGTTGGGCGACATTGCTGATGGCGGAGTTCCGGCAGCCTTTGCCTTAGCTTCATGCAGGGTTATGCGCCGAACTTCAGGAGATGTTTCTTGTGCCACTGCCGCGCCAGAGAGAAGCAGGGTCGCGCAGGTCACGAAACAAACAGTTCGAATGGCCGATGTGTTTCTAAACATAATCATCCTTCTCCGATAATTACCGCGCGTCGCCCGCGTGGGCTGCGGCTTCTTTGAGTTTCTGTTCATCCGTGGACGTGAGCTTCGGTGGTTCGATCTTGATTGTCAGCCTGTTGATCCTGCCGGTGAACGTGAACGGTATCTGGTAGTCGTTGTCGTCCACCGGAGTGCCGGTGTCGGCGCCGATGTCGAAGGTCTCGTCCCATTGGAGGGTGAGCGGCACCGTGCGATCCATCTTCTGAGTCGAAACGGCTTTGCCGTCGACCTTGAGTACACCCGTGCCCCCTTGGCCGATGCCGCTTATATTGTTGAAGGCGAGAGTAGCGAAGCCGAGTCCGTTGTATTGGAAGTCGAACTCCAGAGTGTGTTTGCCGGGTGACAAAACCTCTGCACCTTCCCAGCGGGTTCGCTTGAGGTCTAGGAGGTTCCAGACGAAGACCGGCTTGCCTTTGAGCAGATAGAACCCATAACCGCCGAAACGCCCGCCATTGGTCTGGATCATACCTTCGGCGCCGCCCTGTCGAATGTCCACCTCGGCAGTGATGGTGTACGACGTATTGAGAAGATTAGGCGCGTCTCCATGCGGGATGCCAGTCACCGTTTCGCCGGAGTAGGTGAAGGTGGTCCTGCCTGCCGTTAAGTTCGGACGTGGTGCGACCATCCGCGTCGCCACTGAGGCATCCAGCGGCAAAACGTTGTACTTTGCGAGTTCCACCCAGAGCAGTTGTTGCATCTCCTTCATTTTTTCAGGATCGGCGGCGGCAACGTTGTTGTTTTGAGTCCAATCCTTCGCCACGTCGTAGAGTTCCCACTGATAGGCGTTGCCGGGATCGGTGATGGTTTTGCCGAGCAACTCCCAGGGGGCGCGTAGGGGAACTGTGCTCAGCATCCAGCCGTCATGGTAGAGCGCTCGCAGGCCGAACATTTCGAAATACTGCGTACGGTGCGTCGTTGGTGCGCTCGCATTCGCCCTGTCGAATGTGTAGGCCATGCTCACGCCTTCGATCGGTTTTTGGGCGATGCCATCCACCATAACCGGGGCCGGGATGCCGGTGGCCTCAAGGAGTGTCGGTACGATGTCGATTACGTGGTGGAACTGGTTGCGGATGCCGCCCTTGTCCTTGATTCGGGCCGGCCAGGAAATGGCCATGCCCTGACGCGTGCCGCCAAAGTAAGCTGCGATCTGCTTCGTCCACTTGAACGGCGTGTCGAACGCCCAGGTCCACCCGACTGCCATGTGGTTGTACGTTTTGTCGGTGCCCCAGGCATCATAGAACTTCATCTGTTCGGCGACCGGGAGCTCGACACCGTTGAACTGAAGAACCTCGCTCGGCGTGCCGTTGGGTGATCCTTCGGCGCTGGAGCCATTGTCGCCGCTAATGTAGATAATCAGTGTATTGTCGAGCTTGCCCATGTCCTCGACAGCCTGAATCACGCGTCCGATCTCGTGATCGGTATATGCGAGATACGCGGCGTAGACGTCCGCCTGACGGATGAAAAGTTTCTTCTCTTCCGCACTGAGCGTGTCCCAAGGCTTTAGCAACTTGTCCGGCCAGGGCGTGAGTTGCGCATTTTGCGGTATTACGCCGAGTCTCTTCTGATTGGAGAAGATCTGATCACGCAGTGCGTTCCAGCCATTATCAAACAGATGCATCTTGCTGATCTTCTCGATCCACTCGGGAGTTGCGTGGTGCGGCGCGTGTGTGCCGCCGGGAGCATAGTGGACGAAGAACGGCATCGAGGGATCGATGTCGTTGAGCTGCTGCATCCAGTGGATGGCATCGTCGGCCATCGCTGTCGTCAGGTTCCATTTTGGGTTGCCCACGTATGGGTAGATTGCCGTGGTGTTGCGGAATAGATTCGGCTGCCACTGGCTCGTGTCGCCACCGACGAAGCCGTAGAAGTACTCGAACCCCATACCCGTCGGCCATTGGTCGAACGGTCCGGCCTGGCTCGCCTGAAATTCAGGCGTGTTGTGGTCCTTGCCGAACCACGATGTGCGGTAGCCATTCTCGAGAAGAATCCTGCCGATGGTCGCCTTGTCCGAGCCGATGATGCTGTCGTAGCCCTCGAACCCGGTCGACTGCTCCGCAACCACGCCATACCCGACCGAGTGGTGGTTGCGTCCGGTGAGAAGCGCCGCCCGTGTGGGAGAGCACAGCGAGGTGGAATGAAAGTTGGTGTAGCGCAGTCCATTGTTCGCGATCCGGTCGAGCGCCGGTGTCGGGATCACGCCTCCAAAGGTACTCGGAGCGCCGAAACCGACGTCGTCGGTCATGATCAGCAGGATGTTCGGCGCGTCCTTGGGCGGCGCCACGCGTGGCGGCCAATAAGGTTTGGACTGGGCTGCGTTGACGTTGACCTCACCACCAAACTTCGACGGCGGGGCGGGGAGATACCGGCCATCAATCGTCTCGGTAGCGGTTGGCGAACCTGGCGTGCCGTGGATTTGAGAGCCCCGGCTTGCCGGTGGAGCACTTGTCTGCTGCTGTTGCGTTCTCTCTTGCTGAAGGGCGCGGCCCGTCGCAACCAATCCGGTAAGACCGACCGCAATCACGGCGAAAGTTTTGATCGAATACATCACACACCGCCGTCAGAATCACACAAGCATTTATGGAGTAGGAACGATGCGGTAATAGACGCCGTTGACTCCGAGGGATGGGCTGAACCACGTGTTGCCGCAAAGCTAGTAGGCCTGGCCCTGGAGACTGGGTAGTGGTTATTTCCGCCAGAGGCGGTCGTACCGAAACGGTTCGTTGCCGTCCAATCGCCCCCGGCGTAATGTGTCGCGCTTCCACCGAAGCGGTTAGGGGCGGTCGTGCCTCCACTCCAAGTGTGCGACACGCTGCCGCCGTAGCGCCCGGTGTGGGTCGTCGAACCAAACGTGTGGGCCGTGCTTCCACCCCAACGGTTCGCATGTCTCCAGGCCCAGGCCTGCCCGGAGGGAAGTAGCGTGATCAAAAGACTCATGAAGGAAACGACAATCTTTTTCATGGTGTTTCTAATTCCTGGTCATTACTTTTTTTTTGGTGGCTTAGCCCTAGCCGGCAGCTTGGCACCGGCAGACATGTGCGTATCCGGCCGTGCAAATTTGATGTGTGTTGCGTTGGCGGCTGCCCGTGCTGCGAAGGTGTCTGGCGGGGCAGGGACGTCTAGTTTCCAGTCGGATACTTCTAACTGATGGCGGAGTTGGGAAGGATCGTCGCGGTAAACTGAGCGGGCCATCCTGAGCAGTTTGTCCTTGGCGCCAATCCAGATCTGAACAAACACTCCTTCACTGGCGTATGCCACCATGTCCGTCGTTGTTCCTCCGACCACTTTTGACTGGCCGATGTAGAAGGCAAACCTCAGCCCATCGGCGATATCCTTGTTGATGAATGCCTCACGCATCTTTGGATCGTTTCGCAGTATCTCGATGGCATGCTGTTCCTGCGGTGATCTCGTCTGCCCACGCTCGGCCCTCTCTTTCCACAACTCCTCGCACGAGGCCCGCTGGTACTTCTGAACAACTTTGTTGGCGACCATATCCATGATCGGATATTCCTGAGCTCCGTGGGCGCTCAAGTAAAGCAGGGCCACCACTGACGCAACAGACACGAACGTTTGATGATGCTTTGCTCCTCACAACCGTATGGATTCTGTTCAGGACCGAGACAATGCATGCCCAAATCCAGAGTTCACCTGGCCTGTACTTTTGCAGGACTTCGTCTGTAAAAATTCGGTGCGAGGCGGGGTGCCGGTGGTATGGCCAGCGCGAAAATCACGCTTCAAAGACGGAACTACAACCGAACGACTTGGGTCCCTTCGGCAACGCCATACCTTCAAGAGGATGCGAAGGTACACCGGTGTGTTGCGAAACCACCGTTAGGTCCTTTTGGCGTGTGTGGCGCCGCTCCCCTCCTTTTAAACGCAAAGCGTGTGTGACGTGCATCACGGACCAGTGCCGCAGCCGCCGAGGCGAAGAGCCGTGCCAGCCGGTGACTATATCGATCCAGTTCAAGTTCACCAGCAAAACCAATAAGCTGACAACCGCGAAAAAAACTTGCGTCCTTCACTTATCCGGATTCCTACGGGCCGGGCTGGGTAACAGTGCGGGCTTAGCTGACTTTGGACGCGCGGATGCACCACGACCAATAGATTGGAGGAACAACAGTGATCAAACATACCTGCTTGTTTGCGCTCTTGCTCATAGTCCTTTACTGGACTGTCGCACGCGGTCAAACCCCGATCATGGATGCAATCGCGACCAAGGTTATCCAGAAGTATCAGCAGTCCTCTTGCGAGCAGTTGTGGAAACAAAAGAGCGAACCCAAATCGCCCAAGGAACAGGAGGCCCTACAGGTCCTGCGCAACGATCCGCAGATCCGCTCCGCATTCATCAATAAAGTGGCGGCTCCTATCGCCAACAAAATGTTCGAATGCGGATTGATTCCCTGATGATCGCAGGGAAAAGCGTCAGTAGCCGAGAGATCCAGCACTTAGAGTTATCAAATCTGAACCACCAACGTGCTCGCTTCCGCAGGCCAAACCATCAAGTCATCCTTGCCTGGGGCCGGAAAACCCAATCCTATTCCCGGAATCTTCATTGCAAACCTTACAGACAAACCACAGGCTGTCATGCCGATCGCTCCAATGCCCACACCGAACGGGCTCAAAATGGGGTCGCATATTGGATCAAAGTGTCGGCGCAGGCAGACGGCTCTTTCACCGTAACCAACGGCCCAAACGGTTTCTCAAAGAGCTACCAAGCACACTAGTCAAAGTCACGGAGGAGTAGATGTCCAAGCCGGTTTACCCTCAAGAGTTGGGTCAGCGTCTTGGTGAGTCTTCTCCGGTAAAGCATTGCCCTCAATACGCCCGATACCCACCCCTTGCGCGCATTCCTTTAGTAGATCGAGAATCAAAGTAAGGAGAACAATATGCGAGTACCAAGAATTATTGCGGTATTCGTCGGTATCCTTTTTGCAACAAGCTTCGCCTTCGCGCATAAGGTCCGAGTCGATTACGACCACAGCGTGAATTTTTCAAAATACAAAACTTTCATGTGGATGGAAAAGCCGGAGACGGAAAACCCATTAATGGATGATCGTATCGTTAGCGCCGTCAACGCCCAACTCTCCGCCAAAGGCCTCGAACCAGTGACTACCGGCGCCGATTTGGGCGTCAGGGCTAGATCTTCAATCCAGCAGAAACAAGTGGTGAATACTTTTTACGACGGCTGGGGATGGGGACCGGGCTGGGGTTGGGGCTGGGGTGGCCCCGGTTGGGCAACCACCTACGTGGATACGTATCTTGAAGGTACAACGGTCGTCGACCTTTTCGACGCGGCATCCGAAAAAGCGATTTGGCGAGGAGTGACCACAGGATCCGTTTCCGATAAGCTCGACAAGGCTTCAAGAAAGACGACAAAGCTGATTGCGGAAATGTTTGAAAGTTATCCTCCGCTGAGAGTAAGGATTTCGGATTAACGCCGTTTTGAGCGGTCTCAGAAGTGAGTGGACAGAGGCGACAAACAACGAGTTCTCCCAATGTGAATGCTCTGTTCGTTATCTTAAGTGTTGCGAGGACTTCTCGTTCTCTGCACAGATTTCGTCGACGAGTTCGGTATCGGCGGCGAACTGCTGCCGCACGGAACAACGCCTTGCACCCACTCCGCGCCGCGGAGTTTCGCGACAGAAAACTGCAAATGTGCGGTCATAGATCGCACCTACAGTTAGAGAAATCAACGCTGTAGGCGCGGACTGTGACCGCGCATTTTTTAAATCGACCAGTTTCGCGACAGAAACTAGCTAACCTTTATTCCGCAGGGCTCCAGGTCTTATCCGGGTTGTATTCCTTCATCGCCGCTGCGATTGCTTCCGTTCGTGTTCCCAAATCCTTTTGGTAAATGTTGCCGTCCTGATTGACGATGAACGTCATGACTCCAGAATTTCGATGCGTCGCTGGATATGCCACGATGGCGAATCCACGAGTCATCATTCCGTTGGACATGTAGCTCATCGCACCGCCGGGCGCATCTTTCCCTTGACCTTCGAGTATTCGATAAATGTAACCATGAAATGGAGTCGGGCCTTCCTTCGCTTTTTTATACCCAGCGGCACTTGCGGAAGCGACTAAAGGTCCGATCGGGCTCTGCGGTTCTCCTTTGGCGGTTTTCCAATATAGCCCGTTGTGCTTGCCATCGTCGCTCAGCAGTTTCTGTGCGTACTGTTTCACTGACGAGCCATCGCGCAGAACGCTCGCATATTCCTTTTGTGCCTTTACCAGGTCGCCAAGCGTATCGATAGTGGCGTGTTCATTTCGGCCAATCCGCCGGTAAAGAATTTCCTCCTTGCCGGCTTTTGTATCGAAAGACCAGGCTCCACCTTTGTTCACGAGAGGAATCGGAAAGGGCCAGTTTTCCGCCCCGAGGTAGAGCCTCACGGATTTATCCGGTTCGGTGACAAGCCGATGCATTTCGTCATACTTCTTTACAACTCGTTCGCGATCGGCCTTGTCCGAGACCGGATCGCCGGAAGACAACAGGTCTTTAGCTTGCGGTCCGAAAATCTGAGTCAACTCGGCACTGTTGTTCATCTTCGCGGCTGTATACAACGCCTCTACGGCTTGCGCCGGCGACCTGAAAGTTTTCTGCGGTGTCGCCTGAGCTACACTCGCAAGCATTGCCACCGGAACGAGTAGAGTGAGCAGAACGGCCAACGAAAGAATACGGATCGATCGCCGGCCAGCATAATCACTGTTTGTACGCTTTCTCATATCAATCCCTCCATCCTGCTTTCTAACGACGGCCGCCGCCTCTGCCGCCACCACCGCCGCGGAACCCGCCGCCACCGCCGCCAAAGCTGGAGCGTCCTCGCGCACTGTCGAATCGGGCCGAACCGCCTTGTCTAAAGTCGCTAAACCCACCGCTGCGCGATCCGATGGACGAACGATCACCTCCGGAGAAGCCGCGGCTCATGGCCGCGCTTTGGCGTTCGCGATTGAATTGACCGGCGCCCCGATCGAAGTTTTGAACGCTGGACGGTCGATTGAACGTGCCCGCCGTAGGCTTGTTCCGAATGCCCTGGTCTACGGCGTTCCGAGTGGCTGCATTCCGATTGATTGCGTTCCGATTCACGTTAGCCCGGTTGACTTGGTTGAATGCCGAATTCCGATTCGCAAAAGTGTTGCTTCGCGAGACATATGCGTTTCGGTTGAAGGACACGTTTCCACCGTGCCAGTTCGCTCCCCAGTGACCCCATCCCCAGCCCCATCCTCCAGCTGCCGCGCCGACCAGCGTTCCAACACCAAAGGAGAGGGCTGAGGCCGCAGCGACATCCCAGCCGGAGTATCCCGGGTAGGGCGCGATTGTTGTTCCGTAGACCACTGCCGGACTGTAGGACGGTACGTAAACAACCGTAGGATCAGCGGGCTCAATGATGATCGTCTGGCCTTCCGTTTTGACCGTTTGTTGTGAACTGCT